>Ga0209726_10004793_pt1 | contig 16973 bp, 16 predicted proteins | sample Subgrocontami54m_FD_187453 | JGI IMG/M metagenome (GOLD analysis project Ga0209726, IMG submission 187453) | Subsurface groundwater microbial communities from S. Glens Falls, New York, USA - GMW46 contaminated, 5.4 m (SPAdes) (version 3) | ecosystem: Environmental > Aquatic > Deep subsurface >... | reverse complement strand
ACATCTAGAAGTAAACTGGAATCATCCAGATTCAATATCGGAAAGAGTAAATCAATAAGATTCATCTGGAGAATCTCTTTTTTAAATGACGATGCGCGCCCACGCCGAATAATTAGGTTTAGCGCAGATAATCCATTATGAAGAATGAGTTGATTATTTTTTGATCGATTGGACATTTCTTGAACGAAAACGCCTCGAACTTTTTCAAGATGGAAGCCCCCATAAATATAAGTGAGAAAAATTTGGGCGTGGAGTGTGGGGACATTTTGGCTATCTGTAAAGCTTTGATCAATGGCGTCCAAATCTTCATCTGAGAGAAAATAATCTTGCCTTTGTAATAAACCATCCATGATAGCTTCTGCAGCCAACATTTTTGCGTTTTGATCACCCGTCTTTAATCTTTTTAAATGATAGGATAGTTCTTTCCATTCCTCCCCTCCCGAAGCCGTGCTCCGCGCTTCGGCGCGACGCTCACCGGCCGGCACAGGTTCTTTATTTGGTTCAGCAGGTGTGGGAACGGGTTTGGGCTCAGGTTCTTTTGCGGGCGCTGGAGCAGGTGCAGGTTCTTTTCTTTCAGGCACTTCCTCCGGGACTTTAACCGGTTCTCTTCTCGGGACTGTTTCTCTTCGGTCGGCTCTGGTAAATCGTCCGATTGTCGGAATCTGTATTTGTGCGTTCCTTAATTCTTGAATTCGAATTCGGATATTTTCTTTTTGTTCTGGTAATAAACTGTTGAACAAACTTGCCAACTGAAGAGCTTCAGGATCTAAAATTTCAGAAGCGGCAAGCACTTGATTTAATATCGCATTAGCTCTCTGGGAATCTTCACTGAAAAGTTTTTCAACCAAACCCATGACTTGATTAACACCTTGAGGTTGAAACTCTTTCAAAATATCTCCAATCACCGGCTCCTGGGAAATTTCTGTTCTGACTTCACGGATTAGGGCCAAAGATACGGCCAAGTTTGAAGATTTGACAGCACTGATGCGGTCAATTAAATTGCCGATGCTTTGGGGAGTAACATCACCTGTTTTCCAAAGATCTTTCAGACCATCGCCGAAGACTTGGATTTTTCCTTTTAGAAGCGACTCGACCTTGTCAAAATAAGTTCCAAGAAATGAATTCAGTTCCTTCTTGAGCGCTTCCCGGATTTGAGCTTCCCTGTCCTGCGAAGAAAAGGGGACAGGCAATTGGTCCATGGGAAAATATGCCTGTCCCCTTTTCTCTCCAAATGGACTTGTCCGCTCATATTCCTTTCTCAATACTTGAACCAAAGCATCGACATATTTTGTATAAGATCCGGCTTCAGTAATTCTTCCTTCTGCAATTGAGTTCTGAATAATCCGGTCGCGCCAACGTTTTAAGTCCGGCGTTAGTTCATCTGGTTTTAATGACGCGGCCAATTTTGCGGCATAATCTTGAGCCAGCGCGTCCCACAAACTTCCGCTAAAATATTTCATGAAGCTGCGCTTGCCCTCCATTGCATTGAGGTAAACAGATCGATCAGTAAATTGATTAATCTTTGGAGAAATCAACACAAACGGTGTCTTGGACTGTTTCAATTGCTGTGTGATTTCGGCGGCGTGGAAACCACCAGTGGCCACTAAGGCTACCTTTGCTTTTTCTTTCTTGATGACGGCAGAAATATTGCTGAGCAGAACTTGATCGCGCTCTTGGGCAAGTTGGTAAAAGTGAAAATGGGGAGCAAAGAGTGAGTTGAACATAACAACGTCATTGCGAGGAGGCTGTAAGGCCGACGCCGGTTGACCGAGCGGCGGACGGCCGCTTGTACCTCCGGTGCCGAACGGTCGGTCCGGCGAAGCAATCCCGTGCTCCGAGATTGCTTCGGCATTGCTTGGATTGCTGCCTCGCAATGACGGCGATGCCGAATGCAATAATTCACTTGGTTGCTGATTCTTAATGAACTCCCAATCTTCGGGAAGGATTTCGAGTTTTGAGAATTGCCGCAAGAGTTCCAGATGATATTCATCTTTTAAAATTTGTTTGCCTTCTTCGGTCGCCGGAAGATCGTTTCGCAAATCAGCTTCGAGTTTTTTGAGTTCAGAAAAGATCACGGTTCCTTGAATGGAAGAAAGCGTGCGGGCATGATAAACAGACGGTTTCAGAACTTCAGGCGTTTGAAAAAAGAAATTAATCTCTTTGGCAACCTTCTCCAAATGTTGGATCAACATACCCTGGCTCAGGTGGCCGATTTGATGCATTTGAATCATTTGGTTCACTTCCATTTGTTTTGATTTCGGAAGTTTAGGCAGCGCGTTTTTCTGGAAGAGCTTGACCATCTTGGTCGTTGCGGCATTCACATCTTCTTTGGAGGAAGATCTTTCATTTTGCTCGGCAGCCAGAATTTTGGCCAGTTCCAGATAAGACTGTTCGAAGGTTTTAAAGGTGCCTTGTTCCACTTGTAGATTCCCACTTACCCCCAAAGGGAGCTGCTTCGCTGAAGCGTGCGGGAATGATAATTTCCGGCGGAGCTGAGATTCATAAAGGGCTTTGAGCGCTTTGGCGTATTGAATGAGACCGATGGCTTCTTGTTCAAAGGATTTTTTGGTGTCTCTGAATTTTAAAGTATCAGCATCCAAAACAGATTTTGCTTTTTGATCGAGACTTTTTTGAATGGTGTCTAAACGGCTCGAAATCTCAGGTTCATTTTTGATAGCTTCTAAAAATGCGTTTTTGTTTTTTTCATAAAGCGCTTGATTTTCGATTCCGTAATAATGCGTGTCATGCTGATCAAGCAAAATCGCCGCCGTTTCACCGCCGGAAAGATCCCCCTTCTTCAAATAATCATTCAACAGTTTTTCTTTAAGCTCTTTGTCCGGAAATGATTTAAAAAACAAACTGTCGAGCTTTCCTTCACCGCCTTCGAGTAAGACCAGCGGTAGATTAAATGCTTTCTGAAAATGGGCAATCAGGTTTTGGGTATTGCGTTCGGAATCAAGGTTCGCATGAGCATTTTGAAGATAAATAATAAGGCAATCCGATTTTTTGTCATTCCCACGAAAGTGGGAATCCATAGACTTGTGGATCCCCGCTTCCGCGGGGATGACATCAGGGACGAAGCGTTCTTGAATGGTTCCTAAAGAATCTGGGATCGTCAGAAATTTGGCAGTTTCAACGGGATTAAAATTTAAAAAATCTTTGGGGGCCTGAGGAGCTACTTGGGCATAACTAAAAGTTTGATTAAAGACATTTAAAAGAGTGAAAGAAATGAGCACAAAAAAAGCGATCGCTCTGAGCCTATAGTTATAACTATATTTTGGCATGCTTTTTTTCACTTAAATTTTAAGGGGTTGAAACATCTGAAAAAGTATACCTGCAGGATGGAGTGACTTCAATATATGTCAGCAGGAATTTATGGCTAAAAATTAACTCCTTATGATAAGGAGTTATGACTGGGTAGGACAAGATGGGCAAAACAAGCGGCATTGAAGCCAGAGTCAATATTGACAACAGCAACACCTTGGGCACACGTATTCAACATCGTCAGAAGCGGCGTAATTCCTTTAAAGCCGGCACCGTAACCGACGCTCGTAGGAACCGCGATCATGGGTTTTGAAATCAAACCGGCCAACACACTCGGAAGCGCTCCTTCCATACCTGCCACGCAAATGACGATCTCGGAGGCTTCAATTTCCGGAAGGTAATCCAAAAGGCGGTGAAGTCCAGCCACCCCTAAATCATAAAACGTTTTCGTTTTTCGTCCCATTACTTCAAGTGTAATTTTCGCTTCTTCGGCAACGGGAATGTCACTGGTTCCGGCCGTGACAATAGAAACAAGACCGTTGTGTTTTCTGTCATCCCCGAATGCTTTTACGCTCGCGCTCAATGCGCGGAGCACTTTTCGGGAAGAACTGGACGTTCTTCTCCGAAAATGTGTCGGGGATCCATAACTTTTAGATTCCCGACTAAAACGTTCGGGAATGACATGATTCTGGGATATATATGCAATCCTGCCCATTTTTGAATACTGTAATTTCGGGAACCATTTTTTTAATTTCCGGAATTGAACTTCTTCTAACCGCGTGATGAGCAGCGGCTGCTTTTTTCGGATCAAAGCTGAAATGATTTTTTCAAGCTGTACAATAGTTTTTCCGGGAGCATACACGACTTCCGGAAAATTTTTCCGAAGCGGCCGGTGATGATCAATTTTGGCAAACGGCAAGGTTTCGTAGGAAAGATGCTTTAATTTCTCATAGGCCTTCTTGAGCGACAACTTGCGTTTTGATACTTGATTCAAGATCTTCTGAATCGCTTGTTCGGTGTACCGCATTTAATTCTTTACGCTCCTATTCTGAGCGATGGGTCAGCCATCATTTGATAAGACGATGTTTTACCTTTTTTGTAGAGCGAATAGCCCAGCCGCGCGATCATGGCCGCATTGTCGGTGGTCAATTCAAAAGCCGGAATCAAAAGTTTCATCCCGTTCTGCTGAGCTTCTTCGGCCAAACGTTTTCTTAGTCTCGAATTGGCACTCACGCCGCCGCCAACAACAATATTTTTGATGTTTTCTGTTTTTGAAGCAAGAATTGTTTTCTCCACGATCCAGCCAATAACTGTTTCCTGGAAACTCGCGCAAAGATCCAATGCGAATCTTTCGTCGTTGCGAGGCAGTGTTTCAATCAATGCCGAAGCAATCTCAGATTGTGGATTGCTTCGTCGCTTTGCTCCTCGCAATGACGGCGAAGCTTCACACAAATTCAATACCGCAGTTTTGATTCCGCTAAAACTGAAATCAAACTTGCCTTCTTGTTTCGGCTTCGTAAAGGAAAACGCTTTTGGATTTCCCTTCTGAGCTAGTTTATCCATGATGGGCCCGCCCGGATAACCAAGTCCCAAAATTTTGGCTACTTTGTCGTAAGCTTCCCCAATAGCATCATCGATGGTTTCGCCCAACAATTCATAGTGATTCCGGCGAAAAGCAAGAAGACTGGTATGCCCGCCTGAGACAATCAATCCAATGAAGGAATTTGGTTTTCGGTTTGAAATAAAATTGGCTTCCAAATGAGCTTCGATGTGATTGACGCCAATGATGGGTTTGCCAAGAGAAAAACTGAGTGCTTTTGCAAATGAAATGCCAATAAAAATGGAACCGATGAGTCCCGGTCCGCGCGTCACAGCAATCAAATCAATTTGCTCCTGGCTGATGCCAGCTTTTTCCAACGCTTTTTGATACACCAAATCGATGGCTTCCAGGCAATGCCGCGAAGCGATTTCGGGGACGACCCCGCCAAATTCTTGATGTCTGGCGAGACTGGAACTAATGACATTGGATAAAATTTGTTTGTCATCTTTAAGGACCGCGCAGGCAGTTTCATCGCACGAGGTTTCAATTCCCAGTGTGTACATTTATTTGAGTAATTCCTTCAGCGTTGTGATTTCAAATCCTTCGGCTTCCAGGTTTGGGATCGTGTCTTTTATCGCTTGAAGTGTATTTTGACGAATGTGGCCAATCGCAACGGCTTTTCCGTTTTGTTTTGCAATTTCGGCCGTTTCTTTAATCCGCTCGACGATTGATTCATAAACGTCTTCATTGTCGAGGAACACATCACGCTTTACCGTGGGAATGCCCAACGCAAAGGTCACATCATGGGCAATGGATTGAGAATGGGTTAAGCTGTCCAAGAAAAATAAATTTCGATGTTTGATCTCTTTAGCAACCAGATACATTAATCTTCTGTCCCGGGTTGCCCGAGAACCCATATGATTGTTGACCCCAATAACGCCAGGCACGGTGGACAAATTCTTCTCTAAAATTTCTTGGACCTGCTCAACAGTCATATCGGCTTTTATCAAGCCGGGGCCGGGATCTTCATTTTGATTTTCGGGCTCAAGCGGCTGATGAAGAATGGTATCAAAACCATGATTTTTTCCTTCTTCCGCAAAATATCTTGAGTGCGGCAGCTGCGGCAAAATGGCAATCGTCAACGGATGATCAATCGAAAATAAAAGTTCGGCCTGACGTTTGTTGTAGCCAAGGTCATCAATCACAAACGCGATTTTGGGTTTTACTATTTTTACGACCGAGGCGATCTCAGACTGAGATTGCTTCGCCCCTTTGGGGCTCGCAATGACGGGCGAAGATTCCTGTTTTCGCGGAATTGCCGTCGTTGCGACCGGAGTGATTTTAACCTCTCTTTGAGGTTTTGCGACCAGAAGAGGTTGAACGACTTTTATTTCAGCCGACTTTGGTTTCTCAATTTGTGGTAGTTCGGTTTTATGGAATCCGCTGAACAAATATCCAAGCGTCCATGCAATGGCGATGATGATCACAAAAATCCATATGATTGGATAATCCTGAAAGAATTTTTGAAGCGGATTTATTTTACGCATGTTTGAAAACTACGAGGACAATTTCTTGGACAGAATTTCATTGATGAGCTTTGGATTGGCTTTTCCCTTGCTTTCTTTCATAACCTGCCCCACTAAAAATCCAATGGCCTGCGCTTTTCCGGAGCGGACTTCATCTGCGGTTTTTTGATTGGCGGCAATCACACGGTCAGCAATTTCCTCAAGCAACTTGGTATCCGTCACTTGAACCAAACCTTTTTCTTTCACAATGTTATCCGCCGATTTTCCGGTTTCCAGCATTTCCGGCAGCACGTCTTTGGCCATTTTTCCGCTGATGGTGTTGTTTTCAATGAGCCGAATCAATCCTGCCAATTTTTTGGCATCTACTTTAGATTCGGATAATGCTAATTTTCTGGCATTCAATTCTCCAAGCAGTTCCGATTGAATCCAATTACTGGCCAATTTCGCGCTCACTTTTTCATTTACGCAAGCTTCAAAATAATCGCCCAATAGTTTGTCGCCGACGAGAACCAGCACATCATAATCAGACAGCTCGAATTGTTTTTTGAACCTCTGAAAACGCGCTTGCGGAAGTTCTGGAAGCGCTTTTTTGATATCTTCAATTTGTTTGGTCGAAACCGTGAACGGAACCAAATCCGGCTCTGGAAAATAACGGTAGTCGTGTGCATGCTCTTTGGATCTCATGCTAAAGGTTTGAGATTTTGCTTCGTTCCAAAGGCGTGTTTCCTGGACAATGCGTTCTCCGGCTTCAAGTGATTCAATCTGGCGCTTAATTTCATACGCAATAGCCTTCTGGACAGCACGAAATGAATTCATGTTTTTGATTTCCACTTTGATTCCAAATTTGGAATCGCCTTTTTTCCGAACAGATACGTTGGCATCGCAGCGCAAACTTCCCTGTTCCATGTTGCAATCACTGACGGCCAAATATTGCAGAATGGATTTGAGGCTGCCCAGATACTGAAAGGCTTCTTCCGGAGACCTGAGATCCGGCTCTGAGACAATTTCAAGCAGCGGCACTCCGGCACGGTTGTAATCTACCCAACTACCGTCCCGGACTCCTTCATGAAGCAGCTTTCCGGCATCTTCTTCTAAATGTGCGCGCGTAATTCCAATTTTTTTTGGGATGAACTTTCCTTTTTCTTCTTCTACTTCAATGGTTAAATGCCCTTTGGATGAAACGGGCATGTCATACTGCGAAATCTGATAGGCTTTCGGCAAATCTGGATAAAAATAATTTTTCCGGTCAAATTTAATCCGGTTAGAAATAGTCCCCTCCAAAGCAAGACCGACTTTCATTCCAAGTTCTAAGACTTTTTGATTGAGTACCGGAAGCGAGCCCGGCAAACCGAGGCAAACCGGACAGGTGTTTGAATTTGGCTCTGAGCCAAATTCCGTCGAGCAGCTACAGAAGATTTTGCTTTCTGTTTTCAGCTGCACATGAACTTCAAGACCGATCACGGGTTCGTAATTAGAATTCATAATTTTGGTTTCTTTTCATACCACTTCGTCGTAGCTTCATATGCCGAAGCAGCGCGGAATAAAGTCCCCTCTTCAAACGGTTTGGCCGTGAGTTGAAGACCAATCGGAAGATTTTTGGAACTAAATCCGCATGGAATACTCATCGCCGGAACGCCGGCTAAATTGGCTGAGATCGTATAAATATCGGAAAGATACATCGATAGCGGATCGTTCATTTTTTCTCCGATTTTAAAAGGTGGAGTCGGCGCTGTCGGGCCCAAAATGACATCTACTTTCTGGAACGCTTGATCAAAATCTTGTTTGATCAAAGTTCTTACTTTTAAGCCTTTCAAATAATAAGCATCGTAATAACCGGCGGAAAGCACGAAAGTCCCCAGCAAAATCCGGCGCTTCGCTTCCGCGCCAAAACCTTGGCTGCGCGTTTCAAAATACATTTCTTTTAAATTCTGAGCTTCTGCGCGAAATCCATATTCAACTCCGTCAAACCGGCCCAAGTTGGAACTGGCTTCAGCCACCGCAACAATGTAATACACGGCCACCGCATATTTCATGTGCGGCAGACTGACTTCAACAACACTAGCACCAAGATCTTGAAAAACTTTCACAGCCTGTCTGACTGCTTTTTCAACTTCCGGATCCAAGCCTTTGACAAAATATTCCTTCGGAAGACCAATGTTTAAACCCTTCACATCTTTTCCGAGAAAACTGGTGTAATCCGGAACCGGAATATCGGCAGAAGTTGAATCACATTCATCATGTCCGGCCAAAACATTTAAAAGAATCGCAGAATCTTCCACGGTTTTCGTAATGGGACCGATTTGATCCAAGCTTGAGCCGAATGCAATGAGCCCGTAACGTGAAACTCGTCCGTAGGTGGGTTTTAACCCGACGACACCGCAAAAACTGGCTGGCTGCCTGATCGATCCGCCCGTGTCACTTCCAAGCGCGGCAATAGCCAAATCTCCGGCCACCGCCGCGGCTGATCCACCGCTGGAGCCGCCTGGAACATAATCCAAATTCCACGGATTATGAGTCGGCCCGTAACACGAAGTTTCACAAGAAGACCCAAATGCAAACTCATCCATGTTGCATTTTCCAAAAACATAAGCGCCGGCTTCTTTTAATTTCCGGACGATCGTTGCGTCATAAGGCGGAACAAATCCTTTTAGAATTTTAGATGAGCAAGTTGTTTCCCAGCCATTGGTCACAATATTATCTTTAAGCGAAATTGGAATTCCAGACAGCGGGCCTTTCGGGGTAACGGATTGGTTCGGTGATGGATTAAAATTGACATATGCTTTTATTCTCGAATCCAGCGCTTTCACTCGTTTGGTCAACACTTCACGGAGTTCAGCGCCCTTGGAAGGATTTGAGGCAATTGATTCTTTTGCCCGTTTCAGGGTCAACTCAAAAAGTTCCATTATGCACCTTCGATAATTTTTGGAACTTTAAAGAAATTGGATTCCCGTTTTGGCGCATGATCCAGCATGGCCTCACGGATAGAGGTTTTTTTGGCTTTGTCTTTACGGAACACGTTTTCAATCGGAAGAACGTGGCTAGTCGGAGGAACGGAATCGGTATTGAGCTCTTTTAATTGATCTACATAGGCCAGGATGGACTGCAGATCTTTGGCCAACTTTTCCCGTTCGGCGGGTTTTAAATTCAACCGAGCAAGTTCTGCGATTGGATCAATATTGATTTTCTCTGACATGACTTAAGTCCTTGAAATAAAAGAAGATGTTAGCATTTTGGGAAAAGTTCTGCAAGGCGGATAAAATCTTTGAGCATCAGTTCCTCAGCGCGGGTCTTCTCCGGAATGCCGGTAGCGCTCAGAAGCGCTTTTATCTTTTCTTTCGGAATTGAAAATCCGTCTGCGAAGGCATTTAAAATATTTTTTCTTCGTTTGCCAAAACCATGTTTAATCAAATCAAAGAGCAAAGTTTCATCCACTTCAGCGGATAATTTTTGGTGGAACACGAGTTCAATCGCCGTTGAATCCACTTTGGGTTTCGGTGAAAAACAGTTCCGGGAAATTTCAAACAGTCGCCGGATATCGCAATAATACCGAACGAGCAGAGATAGCCGGCCATAAGCTTTGGTGGCTGGTTGAGCAAACAGCCGGTCCGCAATTTCGCGCTGCACCGTTAAATAAACAGAATCGATGATTTTTCGGTAACTGATCAGATAAAGCAAAATGGCTGATGTGATGTAATAAGGAATATTGCCGGCCACTTTTATTTTTTCTTTTCCGGACACAAACTTGGATAAATTAATTTTGAGGATATCGCTTTGGATGAGCGTTAAATTTTTATAATCGCCAGCCAATTCCCCTTTCAGGATTTCAACAAAACGCGGATCCTGTTCAATGGCAATCACGCAGGCGCCGCTCGCCAACAACAATTCCGTAATGGCTCCAAGGCCAGGACCTATTTCAAGAATGGTATCAGTTTGTTTGGGACTCAGCGATTCTACGAATTTGCGCTGAATATTTTCGTCAATGAGGAGATGTTGCCCGCGAATGCCGCGGACTGAAAGCTCATACTTCTTGAGTAATTGAATTTGATGCATTGAGTTTCACAAATGCAAAACTGCCGAGCACGATATACGGAAGAATTAAATACAAACCATAAGGATAAAGCGGAAAAATAAGCCGGTCATACATGATGAGATAATTGTCCATCGAGCCGGCCCATGCCAACAGATGAACGGATAAAAAGATATACAGCAATTGTCTTCCCGGGAAGATAATCCTCTTTCTGAACTCAAAAATTTGCCAAGTGCTCAGCAGACCATAAACCTGAAAATAAGCAATGTAGATGGGATAAAGAATGGCTGGCTTTGGATAGTTATAATAAGTCCGGAACACATTTTCACCCGTAAAAAAATTGCTGAAGGCAATCAGCGCAAGGAACACCACAAAAAGTCCGTAGCCAATTCGGAGCAGCTGGCGGTTTGGGTTGCGTGTCCAGATGAGTGAGAAATGATAAAACAGAAGCGGAACCGAAATGCAGCCGACATGCAGCCACCAGCCCCAAGCGCCGGCAGAGATTCGGTTTATAATTGGAAACTGAAATCCAACAAAAAAAGTCCAAAAGGCAACACATAGCCAGAACACGCCGAAATAGCGTTCGGCTCCCTTTTTTGTGATGAAATAAATGGAGGTCAGTAAAGCGGCGATGAAAACCAAAACCGCGGAAAATAAAAAATGGTTCATGCTAGGGCGATGATTTCATTCTCTCGCGAAGCGATGATCTTTTAAATTCTCCGTCTGTGGAGTTATATTCAAGAATGGACTTACGAAATGGTTCCGGAATCGGAATGAAATTCCCTTTGTAATCATCAAACGTCAATTTCTGCCAACCTTCATAAATAAATTCGTCCTCTGAATTCCGGTACATTTTGAAGATCAAATCAAAGCTGCATTTTTTCAAATTGGCAGTTTGAAGCTTGATGATGATGGTGTCACCGAAAGATGCGTGGCGCTTGAAGCGGGAATGTTCTTCAACGGTAATCATATTGGCACTGCCTGACATCACGAGCTTCATCACTTCTTTCCACGTCGGAAAGGCTTTCATGAAAAATTCTTCGCGGGCCTCGCCCTGCCACTTCACGAAATTGGCAAAATACACAACGCCGCCCATGGCATTAGTTTCGTGCAAATGAACGGTGTGCTTATAAACGAATTCTTTGCCTGCCATAGATCTCCTTAAATTGAGGAATAAGGTAGGTATTGTACTCTGAAACGCAAGCATCTCAAAAGCTTATATTTCTCATGGAAAAACAAATCTCCCTCTTGACAAAACAATAGCCGATGGCTATATTCCTATTAATCATATAGGAGTTATAGGATATGAAAATTACGAAGAAAGGTGAATACGCGCTTGAAGCTTTGCTCGATTTGGCGTTTCTGTATGGGGAAAAAACGCTGACTCTTCGCGAGCTCTCTGTCAAAAATCGAATTCCGCATAAATTTTTAGAACAAATCATGATGATTCTGAAACGGCACGGCTTTGTAGAAAGTTCAAAAGGTAAATTTGGCGGCTACGCTCTCTCCCGCTCTCCAAAGACCATTACACTCGGAGAAGTGATTCGCGCAGTTGAAGGATCTCTATCACCTCTTGACACAACACCTGAAATTCGAAAACGCGCCAAGCAAGACAAACATCCCGGCCTTTATGTCACGTTTCTCGAAGTTAGAAATGCCGTTGCCGATATTCTGGATCAAAACACGTTGGCTGATGTGTGTGACAAATCTCTGGCGTTGGGTGCTTCCAAATCTCCCTATCAAATGTATTACATTTAGATATGATTAAAAAATTAATTTACTCAATACTCATTCTCACTTTGATTCTTAATCACGCCCCTTCGGCGTTTTCTGCTCCCATCAGAATCCGGGTGGCCCATTTTCCGAATGTCACCCACGCTTCTGCTTTGGTAGCGCGTGCGACGTCTCACTTCGAAAAATTATTTGGAGACACGGCAAATATCGATTGGAAAGTATTTAATGCCGGCCCTGAAACCGTCGAAGCTCTCTTCGCGGGAGAAATTGATATTCTTTACGTCGGCCCCAATCCTGCGGTGAATGGTTACGTCCGCTCAAAAGGTGAAGCGCTCCGGATTATTGCTGGAGTTGCCAGCAGTGGCGCGGCCTTTGTCGTTCGGGAAGGCTCCGGCATTGAACGGTTTGAGGACATTCAAGGAAAACGTATCGCAAGTCCTCAAAAAGGAAATACCCAGGACGTTGCCTTGCTTCATTTAATGAAAGTAAAAGGCCTCGCTGCCAAAAACCAAGGCGGAACAGTTGAACTTTTCAATATCAATGGAGGGGATCAGCTCACTGCCCTTTCACAAGCTCAAGTGGACGGGATTTGGACTGTGGAACCATGGGTCTCCAGACTTGTTTCTGAAGCAAAAGGAAAAATTCTATTTGAGGAAAAAGATCTTTGGCCGGACGGTAAATATGCAACGACGGTTCTTGTTGCGCGGAAAAAATTCATTGATGAACATCCTGATCTGGTACAAAAATGGGTCGATGGACATATTGAAATTACAAATTACATCAACCAAAATGTGGCAGAAGCCAAAGAAGTTTTTAATCAAGAATTGCAACGTGAAACCAGTAAATCTCTGCTTCCTGCCTATTTAGACCAATGCTTTAAAAATATCGAATTTACGGTGGAACCGATGGAGTCTTCGGTACAAGAATCCGCTAAGCGGGCTGCCACAATCGGTTATCTGGGGAAAAGCAATTTTAAATTGGACGGGCTGTATGATCTGTCTTTTTTAAACAAGGCCAAAAATGACAAATCCTAATTCTTCAGATCAACGCGTCAGCATCAAAGGAGTCACGAAAACATTTCAAACGGCGAACGGCCCTGTCCTGGCACTTAAAGAAACGTCCCTACAAATTCGCTCCGGAGAATTCGTTTGCTTGGTGGGTCCCTCAGGCTGCGGCAAAACCACGCTGTTGAACATGATTGCTGGCTTAGAGCAGCCAAGTACCGGCCAGATTGAACAGGATGGTCAATTAATTACCGGCCCGAGTAGCAGCCGCGTTGTTATTTTTCAGGAAGCTGCCCTCTTTCCCTGGTTGAATGTAATTCAAAATGTGGAATTCGGGCTCGTCGGACGCATGGATGCGAAGAAACGCCGTGAAATTTCAAAAACATTGCTTCATCTCGTCCATCTTGGAAAATTCGAAAAGTCTTTCGTTCATCAGCTTTCAGGCGGTATGAAAAGCCGTGTTGCCATCGCGCGTGCTTTAGCGCTGAACCCTTCTATTCTTCTGATGGACGAACCTTTTGCGGCTTTGGATGCTCAGACACGAGATCTACTCCATGAAGAAATCCAAGACATCTGGTCTGCTTCAAAACAAACTATTATTTTTGTGACGCATAATGTCAGAGAAGCTGTCCGTTTGGGGGATCGTGTCTTGATTTTTACCTCCAGGCCGGGGCAAATTAAAAAAGAATTTAAAATTGAATTGGAACGTCCGCGGGACATTAATTCTGAAGGCGTCTTCACGTACGCAAAAAAAATTCAACAGGAACTTCGGGAAGAAATCGAAAAAGTACTCAAAGAAGAGGTAGATGATGAATGGACTCTTAAGAAAGCTGACCTTCTACGGCCTGCTGGTCTTGATCTGGGAAGTGGTATCTAGAGCGGCGATTTGGCCGCCCTATTTATTCCCTTCTCCAACCGACGTTGTTAAAGCATTCGTCTGGGGTATTCAAGATCGGTCCTTTCTAATCGGGATGGTGGCCAGCATTCAAAGAATTATTATCGGCTACATTGTTTCCGTTTTGCTAGGAGTGTCGCTTGGACTTTTAATCGGGCGGTTTAAGCTGCTTGATGAAACGGTTGGCTCCCTGATGCTCGGACTTCAAGTGCTTCCTTCGATCTGCTGGCTTCCTCTGGCCATTTTATGGTTTGGCCTCAGCGAACAAGCTATTCAATTTGTGGTGGTCATGGGAGCCTTCTTATCGATTGCGATTGCAACCGATAGCGGGATTCGAAATATTTCGCCGATTTATGTCAGGTCGGCGAAAACGATGGGAATTACAGGATTCAGCCTCTACCGGCGGGTCATATTGCCTGCTGCTCTGCCCTCGATTATCACGGGAATGAAGCTTGGCTGGTCCTTTGCGTGGCGCTCTCTAATGGCTGGAGAATTGCTGTTTGTCAGCTCAGGACTGGGACAACTTCTTCAAGTAGGAAGAGAGCTTCATGACATTGCCCAAGTCGTGGCAGTCATGTTCATGATCGTTGCCATCGGACTTGTTTTCGACCGCTTGATCTTCTCCGAATTAGAAAAACGAATCAGACTTAAATGGGGAGTTTAAGCTCTTGAAACGTTCGCTGCTTGTTCGCCTTTTGGCCCGGTTACGATTTCAAACGTAACGGCGTCACCTTCGTTTAAACTTTTGTATCCATCGCCCTGAATAGCAGAATAATGAACGAATATGTCGCCATTTCCATTTTCAGGTGTGATAAATCCAAAACCTTTTTGATTGTTAAACCACTTCACTTTACCCGTCGCCATACTGTTTTCCCTTTCTTAGTTTTAAAAACCCGCAGTTTCTAGTTGCGGTGATAACGGCCAAATAATAAGCAAATTTGAAAAAAAGTCAAGATTTAAACCGATTTTGGTTTTTTGAGGCAAAGATTCCGGTAATAGATTTCGGATTGGGTTTGAGTATTGTCTGAGTCAGACATAATGGCAATGGCTGATAAGGGCCAGCGCGGATTTCGGCCAAACAAACGGTGGTAATCTTCCAAGATGTCGCGCTTCTCACTCACCCATTCGAGAGAGGCGCCGCTTTGCACAACCAAAATCTTCACATTGTTAAGAAATGGGCTGCCCGAGGAAGTTCCTTCGGGATAGCGATCGTCCCACACATATTGAATCACATCGGCTGCAATCGGAGAATTACCTTTAAAAATGGCGTACACGCGCCCCGCAAAGTCATTATTGGATTTTTCTGCCAGACCCTTCCCTTTTTTATTGCTCGGAAACCGGATGGCCTTCCATTCCCATTCCAGAAAAGGACGCTGCGATAAATCAACATGCACATTTTGATAAATCATAGAGGAATTGCCTTGGCTTGAGGCGTGTAAAGTACCGTCTTCTACTCGGTAAGAAGTGGGCGATTTAAATACATGTTCTTTCCAATATTGTTTCAAGGGTTCTTTAAACACAATGTCTTTGATTGGAATCAAGTCGGGATCTACCAGAGAATGAATCGATAAAAGGCCACCGTGGGGTTGATTGAGATACCAAAACGCGCCAAGGCCCAATAAGGAAAGAAGCGCCAGCATAAACAGCCACTTAAGAGAAGATTTTTTGGGCAGGTCGCTATCCATGGATTTCATTGTACCGTTTTAATGAAGACCGGAGATAGTTAGTTTACAGGCGCCGCCCCAAGTCTCGCCAGGCCGCAGAACTTTGATTCCGGTTCCCTTCCATCCTTGGGCTAAGAAGTTAAATCCGTTATTCACGTGGGTGACCGGTTCGATGGCGACAAAATCTTTTGGCTGCCCTTTTTCATCTCGAGGCGCATAAATCACAGTGTGGGTAAAGATAGGATCAAATTCATAACGCAATTCAACCTTTGAGCCTTCATAAATTAACCGGATCATATTTTCTGTTAATTCCGTATAGCAGCGATCCAAATTCGGATTGCCTAAAAATTTTTCGCTCCGCAAATCAGTTTCACCGGAAACCGGAATCGCAGGACCGGTCGGAATGCATTTGACATCCGGATATACTTTCTCAGCAGGAAGAAGCAACACAGCATCTTGATCGCGCTGCGTCAATCGGCGTTTAAAAAAGGGGTGAAAACCCATTCCTACGGGAGCGTTAGATCGGTCCTTGTTTTCGATATATAAAGACATGCTCAGTATGTTTTTTTTAAGTTCCAAGCTATGTTTGAATTTCAGCTTAAACGGATAATTAAAATTCGGAAAATCGCTGGAATCTAGAACCGCCACAAATTTATCAGAAGAGGCGGCCTCGATCGTCCACGGCCGGTAGCGCACGTCTCCGTGAATGGCCGTATTGTCGGGGAAATTAACGCGGAGGTGATGAGGTTTTCCTTCAAATTCAAAAAGTCCTTTGGGAATCCGGTTCGACCACGGCGCCATCGTATAGGAGCCAAACTTAAACGGCGGCTGTTGGTCTGGAATGGGTTCTAGAAGATCGCGCCACTGGTTTTCAAATAAAACCCGGAGCGTGCGCCAATAACAGCCATGCTCTGGAAGCAGCGTAAGTTCCATTTGATCGTTCTTCAGGATGTGTGCCATAATTCCTTTACAAAAGGCAAATTCTATCATGTTTTCGAAACGGACAAACTGGAATTTCTCAGAAAATAAATTGTCGCTGCTCTTGAAGTCTTTGAAACATAAGGGCGAGACGGTAATCGATTTGTCGGAATCAAATCCAACTCATTGTCATTTCAAATACGCCACTGACTTGGATTTGCTCTCACCACTCACCCATCCTGCCAATTTGAATTACCAGCCATCTCCCAATGGAAAAAAAGAAGCGCGCCAGGCCATTGGAGCTTATTACCGGAAAAAAGGCGTCGAGGTAGATTCGGAGCGCATCTTCTTAACCGCGAGCACGAGCGAAGCTTACACCTATATTTTCCGGCTGCTGAGTG
>Ga0209726_10004783_pt1 | contig 16981 bp, 17 predicted proteins | sample Subgrocontami54m_FD_187453 | JGI IMG/M metagenome (GOLD analysis project Ga0209726, IMG submission 187453) | Subsurface groundwater microbial communities from S. Glens Falls, New York, USA - GMW46 contaminated, 5.4 m (SPAdes) (version 3) | ecosystem: Environmental > Aquatic > Deep subsurface >... | reverse complement strand
CCCTTGATGAAGTCACGCCTCGAGATCACTTGCTTTGCCATACTCTCCTCCTCGCGATTGCTGCTACACAGGTTGTGATTTGCCGAGTACCGCGAGCGAACGCCGCGCGGGCACCCGGTGCCGTCCTCTTTACCCGGCATTTAGGCAGCCGGTCTTGCCTTTGTCAAGCTATAAAGCACGAACCCGACTATTTCAATCCATCCACCCTCGACCCGAACGTGCCGCATGAACTCATCTCTTACTGCCTTCCTTCAGACTCAAACCTGAACTCGCTATTCCCCGTGCTCGTGGCACGCGGGAACTGCATGTTTTTCGTTGTTGACGTTAGCGAAGCGCGCCGTGATTTTGTTTTTCGTCGCCGTAATACCCCGCGGTCTTGCTACGGGGATAGGCGACGGGCGCGCCGCGGAGCAAACTTTATTTGGAATTGACTGGCCCTCGGCTGGTGGGCCCGCCTCCGCGCCGCGCCGGTGGAGACCCATCAGGCCGTCGCGGCGCTGGCGGGTCGGCCGACCGCCACCTTGGTGGCCAGCTTGGCCGCGAGTTCGTCCACGCTGAGGACCCATCCCAAGCACCGCTTCACGTTCTCGAGGCCGAAGACGTGCAGGTCGTCCCCGTACATGCTGGCCACGCAGTCCTCGATCACGACGACCTGGAAGTCCTTGTTGAACGCCGTGTAGGCGGTGTTGAGGACGCAGGTGTTGGTGTTGATGCCCATGAGCGCCACCGTCCTGACCTCAAGGATGCTCAGGAGGTTCTCCAGGTCGGTGCCCATGAAGCAGTCGAGGCGCTTCTTGTTATCGATGACGTAATCGCCTTCGCGGTAGAGGGAGGGGATGATCTCCGTCCCAGGCGAGCCGACCAGGTTGTGGGTGTTGGCCGTGCTCTTCCGGCCCAGCGTGAGGCGGTTCTCCTCGTCCGTGATCCCGTGCAGCGCCCGCCAGAAGGGGACCGTCATCCCCTCGCTCCCCAAGCCGGGGATCTTCCGCCACACCAGCTTCACGTGGATGATGGGCACCCCGTGTTCCCGCGCGTTTGCCAGGCACTTTTCGGCCGCCGCGATCACCCTCACGCAGTCCTCGGGCTTCGCCGGCATCGTGGCCACTTTGGGATCCAGGTGGCCGCGGTGCATGTCAATGGTGATGATCGCCGTCCGCTCGGGATCGACGACTAAGTCGCGCTTGAGACGGTCCACCATCGAAGACCGATCAAGGATCTCTACCATCTTGGCCATGATGTTTCCCTCCTAAGCCGGCGAAGCCGGAACCGAACAAGATACTATCATTATTATTTATGTCAAGTGCTATCGCCCGATAAACTGAACCCGTAGGTGAATATGGCGGCATTGGATGGCCGCCCTGCGCGTCGCCGCCATCACGTGATTAATGCTAGCGCTGCGCGCCGGCACCGAGTTCGCGCACCTGCGCCTTGATCTCGATGGTCTTGAACGTCTTGTCCTTGGCCTCGAAGCGCAGCCTGATCGGCACCGCCTCGCCTTTCTTCAGCGGCTGCTTCAGGTCCATCAGCATCATGTGGTAGCCGCCCGGTTTCAGCTCCACCGCCTTGCCCGCAGGCAGATCCAGCTTCGGGATGGCGCGCATTTTCATGACGTCGTTTTCCAATTTCATCTCGTGGATCTGGACCGAACCCGCGACCGGGCTCTCGACCGCAACCAGAGTGGCCGACTCGGTGGCAGTGAGCTGCATGAACGCGACGGTCGCCTTCTGCCCGCGCACGGTGCCGCGCACCCAGGGTTCCTTGATGGTGACCTCCTGCGCATGGACCACACTGGTCGCAAGCCCGCCGCCGAGCACCAGGCCGATGGAACCGAACAGGACGGCTCGTGCGGAATGTTTCATTCTTGTCTCCATGGAAAACTACAAAACGTATCGCGCCAGGTCTTCGGATAGCGCCAACTCTTTCAGGCGCGCATCGACATAGGCGGCGTCGATGATGATGGTCTCGTCATTGCGCTTGCCCGCGTCGAAGGAAATTTCCTCCAGCAGTTTTTCCATCACCGTATACAGGCGCCGCGCACCGATGTTCTCGGTTTTCTCGTTGACGGCGTAGGCGATCTCGGCCAGACGCTTGATGCCCTCGGGCCGGAACGCGAGCTTCACCCCTTCGGTTTCGAGCAGCGCCTGATACTGGCGCGTGAGACAGGCGTCGGTCTGGGTGAGGATGCTCTCGAAATCGGCGACCGACAGCGAGTCGAGCTCGACGCGTATCGGCAGGCGCCCCTGCAGCTCGGGGATGAGGTCCGAGGGCTTGGCCATGTGAAACGCGCCGCTGGCGATGAACAGGATGTGGTCAGTCTTGACCATGCCGTACTTGGTCGAGACCGTGGTGCCCTCGACCAGTGGCAGGAGGTCGCGCTGCACGCCCTGGCGCGACACATCGGCGCCAGCGATCTCGGAGCGGCTGGCGATCTTGTCGATCTCGTCGATGAAAACGATGCCGTTCTGTTCAGCATTGGCAAGCGCATGGGTCTTCAGGTCCTCGTCGTTCACCAGCCGTGCCGCCTCTTCTTCGGCGGCAAGCTTCAGCGCCTCGCGGATTTTCAACTTGCGCGTTTTCCTGCGACTGCCGGACAGATTCTGGAACATGCCCTGGATCTGCGACGTCAGCTCCTCCATCCCGGGCGGCGCAAAGATCTCCATCTGCGCCTGCGACACGGCCACTTCGATCTCGATTTCCTTGTCGTCCAGCTCGCCTTCGCGCAGTTTCTTCCTGAATTTCTGCCGCGTCGCCGATGCTTCCGTGTTCTCCGGGGTGACGGCAGGACTCGCGTCCTGCCCGTCGAACGCGCCCGTCCGGCGAGCCTGGGGAAGCAGCACATCGAGGATGCGTTCCTCGGCCGCATCCTCGGCTCTGGCTTTGACCTTGCGCATGGCCTGCTCGCGCGTCTGCTTGACACTGATCTCGACCAGATCGCGCACGATGGTATCGACGTCGCGGCCGACGTAGCCGACTTCGGTGAACTTGGTCGCCTCGACCTTGATGAAAGGCGCGTCGGCGAGCTTGGCCAGGCGTCGCGCGATTTCGGTCTTGCCCACGCCGGTCGGCCCGATCATGAGAATGTTCTTGGGCGTGATCTCCTGGCGCAGGGGCTCGGCCACCTGCTGCCGGCGCCAGCGGTTCCTCAGGGCGATGGCGACCGCGCGCTTGGCGCGATCCTGGCCGATGATGTGCTTGTCCAGTTCGTGGACAATTTCCTGCGGGGTCATTTTTGACATGGCTTGTCAGCGGAGGCGGGAGAGGGGAACAACACCGGCCTTACGCCTCTCTCATCACTCAAGGGTTTCGATCACGAGCTGCTGGTTGGTATAGATGCAAATATCGGCGGCAATGCCGAGCGACTTGACGACGATTTCCTTCGGCGTGAGCGCGGTGTTTTCCAGCAGCGCCCGTGCCGCCGACTGCGCGTAGGGCCCGCCCGAGCCGATGGCGAGGAGGCCGAGTTCCGGCTCGAGCACGTCGCCCATGCCGGTGATGATGAGCGAGGTCTCGTGATCGGCTACCGCCAGCATTGCCTCCAGGCGCCGCAAAACGCGGTCGGTGCGCCAGTCCTTGGCGAGTTCCACCGCCGAGCGCAGCAGGTTGCCCTGATGCTTCTCCAGCTTGGCCTCGAAGCGCTCGAACAGGGTGAAGGCATCGGCCGTGCCGCCGGCAAAGCCGGCCAGTATGCGGTCATGATACAGGCGCCGCACCTTGCGCGCGCCGGCCTTGATCACGATATTGCCCAGGGTGACCTGGCCGTCACCGCCGAGCGCGACGGTTTGGCCGCGCCGCGCGGACAGGATGGTGGTGCCACGGAATTGTTCCATATCGGGATCTGGCGCAGTGAATGTTTGAAGGTTGGGGCGATTTTGCGGGAATCAACCCGGTTATTTGTCAATGCGCGGGCCGGCGCTCCAGGCCGGCGGCCAGCACCGCTACCAGCGCCATCGCCCATACGATCATCGCGCCGGAGGGTAGATCCAGCCACAAGGACGCCGCCAGGCCGAGCGCATATCCGAGCAAGCTGACCGCGTAGGCTTTCAGATGGCGGCGGCGCGACGCATAGTACGTCGCCAGCGCCGGCACGACCAGCGAAGCAAACACGAGGTAGAGCCCGACCAACTGCACCGAAAACGTGACCGCGCAGGCGAACAAGGCGTAAAAGCCGACGCGCCCGAGGCGCGCTCCCAGGCCGAACCAGATTGCCAGTATCGACGCATAGATCAAGGCTTCCAGCGGCAGCCTGGCCGGGCTCACCCACAGGATCTGACCCACGAGCAGATCCTTGAGATGCTCGCCGCCGTGGGGGTTGCTGGCAAGCATCAGGATGGCGCCGCTGGCGCCGAGGACGAACACCACGCCGATGATCGCCTCCTGCACTTCGGGCCAGCGGCGCTCGGTCCAGGTGAGCAGCAACGCCGTGGCCAGCGCGGCCGTGAGCGCTGAAATCTGCACCGCCACGCCCTGCGGCTCCCAACCGAGGAAATCGGCGAAAATCACACCCACGCCCGCGATTTGTGCCACGGCCAGGTCGATGAACACGATGCCGCGCTTGAGCACCTCGAAACCGAACGGAACCAGGGCGGCCGTGACCAGCAATCCGGCGATGAACGCAGGGCCGAGTATCGACAGGACCGCCACCGGATCGGTCATTTTTGCACCGCCAGCAGCCGCGCGAGGGTGTCGTCGAACAGGCCGAACAGATCTTTCGCCCTGTCGCTGCCACCGACGGTGTACGGCAGCATGACGGCGGGTATTTTGGTACGGTCGGACAGGAACCGCGCTGCGTCGGGGCTGTTGTAAGCAGAATAGACGATGACTTTAGCCGGCTCGCGTTGCATACGCGCGACCAAATCGGCCAAATGCGCGGTCGTCGGCGGAATGCCAGGCTTGGGCTCCAGGCTGCCGATCTCGCGCAAGCCCAGCCACTCGTTCAGATAGGACTCGTCCTTATGATACACAACCAAGGTCATCCCCTTGAGCGGCGCCGCCTGGCTTTCCCAGCGCCGGATCGCCTCGCCCCAGCGCGCAAGGAATGCCGTCGTGCGCGATTTGTAGAAATCCGCATTGGCGGGATCGATCTGCATCAGCCTGTCCCTCAGTACCTCCGCGACTTTGGCGATATTGCGCGGGTTTAGGTGAATGTGCGGGTTGCCGGCGGGATGGATGTCTCCAAGCGAGCGATCCAGAATCTTGGGAATTTCCAGCCTGGAGACGAACTGTGAAGTCTCCAGGAATCCCGGCGTCCCCGGCTGGATTTTGGTGTTCCCCGACTGCGTCAGCAACAACGGTATCCAGCCGATCTCCAGTTCCGAGCCGGAGCACACTACCAGGTCGGCATTGCGCGCCCGCGCGATCAGGCTCGGCCTGGCCTCGATGTGATGCGGATCCTGCAAGGCAGTGGTGGCGCTGTAGACGGAAGCCTTGTCGCCGGCAAGTTCCTGGGTCAAGGCGCCCCACTCCGGCTCGCAGGCGAGCACTTTGAGTTCCGCGAACGCCGGCTGCGCCAGCAACAGCGTGAGCGATAACGACACCGCCACCGGCAGGATGAATCGGTTCAGTCTGCTAATTGTCTTGTCCATTGCAATTCCTTTTTTTCGTATCTCAGAACTTGTGCGCGCCATGCGCGCCCAGGCTCACGATGTACTGCAGGAAAATCTGGTTGTCCGTCACGCCGAGCCGTGATTTGTCGCTCGCGAACTGCAGGCGCAGGCGGCTGAACTCGCTCGGGTTGAAGTCGAACATCAGCGTGTTGCGCGTCGCGTCGTTCCTGGCGAAGATGGGGAAATCGGCGGCATTGAGCGCGCCGCTGTCGACCAAGCCCAGCTTCACCGTGCCCGAGTTGAGCCGGTCGTAGCGATAGCCGACGCGCCACATCGGCATGAACTGGTAAACACCCTGCCCGTACCAGCCGGACTGTGCCGAGCGCAGCGTGCCGCTCTGTGTGCCGAGCGAAGCTGCCGCAGTGTCATAGGTTAAATTGCCGTCCTCGCTGCGCCGGAAATATTCGCCCTGCAGCTTGAAACTGTTCGAGGTCGAGTTGCCGTTGGGTGCCCATTTCAGGACCCCGTCCAACGCCCACAGGCCGCTCTTGCCGTTGAAACTGTTGTTGACCTGGGTGCCGGTGGAATCGAGATCGTCGTAACTGCGGTTCTGCGCCGTCGTCGAGAGGTGCGACAGGCCGACACGCCACGCCGTGCTGGCGCCGATGTCGCCGCCAAGGCGCGCGAACAGATTGCTCGCTCCCGCCCCGTTCTTGTCGCGGTTGCTGCCGGGGAAGGCGCGCCCACGGCCGAACTCTGCGCCCGTTTCAAAAAAGGTGTCAGTCGGTGCGACCCATTTTATCTGCAGGCCGTCGTCGGCTAGCTGATTGCCGAGGAATACTTTGTTCGCCAGCGGCGCGTCGGTGAAATCCCAGGCGTGAGCGTGGATTTCGTTCTGGTAGCCGACGCTGGAAAAAAACCGCCCCGCCTTGAGCGTGAAACCGTTGGACAGACCAAGAGACTGGATATACCCCTCCTCCACGCCGATCCTGTCATCCGGTTGCAGCGAAGCGATCAGCGTGCCGCGGAAATAGTGATCCACGTTTGCCGCCAGCGCGAGTTCGGACTCGCCCAGGCTGAAACCGCGATTGCCCGGGGAAACCTCGCCCAGGGTCGGGACAAAACCGGTGATCTGGAAGCGCCCCGGATCCTTGGACAGATTGGCGTATACACCGTTGAGAATCACCGACACCGCCGGGTTGAAGGCCGCCTCCGAAGTGGGCCGGATGTTGGCCTGGACCGCGGCGGACTCCGCTTTGACCGCCTGCGCCTCGGCTTTGGTGGCGGCGTCCGCGGCCGTGGCGGCAACGCCCTCGGCTTTCACGGCTGCGCCTTGGGCTCTCTGCGCCGCGCCTTCAGCCTGTTGCAGGCGTTGTTCCAGCGACTCGATACGCTTTTCGTACTGCTCTTTCAGTTGCCGGACTTGCTCGCGCAGTTCCTTCATTTCGGCGTCGCTTACGGCGCTTGCCGCGCCTGGCGCCAGTAACGCGGCTGCCACGGCGGCCGCCATGAATCTTGGCTTCAACATGTCTATGTTCCTTTCGCAATATGCCACGACGGGCAATAGGACTCGCCGGGCGATGCGCCCGGCAGGGTCACGAGAACTTCAGGAAACTAGACGACTTGCGGAGGTGCGCGGGCTGGGAGGCGGTAGCACGTGGCCGCTTGCGCGACGCTCACGTACCAGGACGCGCGCTCGGATTGCAGAAAATCGAAATCCTGCAGCGCGGCGGTCGCAACCAGTGCGCTGTCGATGGCATGGAAGGCGACGCACTGCTCGAGCGGGTGCGAAACCGGCTTGCCCTTATGCGGCTGCGCCAGTTGATCCTGCGCATGCGCCAGCGCGTGCAATTGCGCCGCCTGCTGGGCGAACAGCACGATAACGGCGAGAAACAGGCACTTCAGCGTGCGTCTGCCTTGATTGAAAAGAATCGACATGGGTGGATATTAGTCCAACTCGGCGGGATGCGCTATTTGACCAGGCACTGCTCAAGCCCTTGAATGAACAGATCCTCGGGCAGTTTCCTGCCGATGAATACCATCACGCTGCCGCGCTTTTCCTCCGGCTCCCAGGGCTTGCCCACGTCCCCGCCCATGAGCATGTGCACGCCCTGGAACACGACCCGGTTCGCGTTCTGATCTAGCCACAGCACGCCCTTGTAGCGCAGCAGGTCCGGGCCGTATACCTGGATCATGCCGGAGAGGAACTCCTCCAGCTTGACGCCATCGAAAGGCCGATCCGCCCGGAACACGAAGGAATGCACCGCGTCGTCGTGCTCGTGGTGCTCCTGTTCGAGGAAGCCGGGCTCGATCTCCAGAATGGCATTCAGGTTGAAACCGCGGATATCGAGAATGTCCTCGAGCGGCGTGTTGCCGAAATGCACCGGCTTGATCGGCGCGCGCGGGTTGATCTTGACCAGACGCGCTCTGAGCTGCTCCTGTTCCCCCGCGCTGATCAAATCCGTCTTGGACAGCAGGATGCGGTCGGCGAAGCCCACCTGTTCCTGCGCCGCGCGGAAATCATCCAGTTGCTTGTCCGCGTGCTTCGCGTCCACCAGGGTAACGATGGAATCGAGCAGGTAGTAGTTGCCGATGTCCTCGTCCATGAAAAAAGTCTGCGCCACCGGTCCGGGGTCGGCCATGCCGGTGGTCTCGATAACGAGGCGCTCGAAGTCGAGCTGTTTCGCCTCGCGCTTCGCCTGCAGCTCCCCCAGGATGCGCACCAGGTCGCCGCGCACGGTGCAGCAAATGCAGCCGTTGTTCATCTCGACGATCTGCTCGCCCGTGTCCTGCACCAGCAACTCGTTGTCGATGCCGGCCTCGCCGAACTCGTTTTCGATGACGGCAATTTTGTGTCCGTGCTGCTCCTCGAGGATGCGGTTCAGCAGCGTGGTCTTGCCGCTGCCCAGGAAGCCGGTGAGTATGGTTACCGGCACCATTTCCTGTGGTTTCATGTGTGATCCTGGGGAAATATATATGGGTGACTTACCATTTTTGGCACTTTGATCTGGCTGGAAGCAAAACAGAGTATGAGGAACATGGTTTTAAATGTTTTAGAATGTTGGCGGATAACCCACTCTTGCGCGAGTTGCGAACTATCGCCTAGCCGCGCCGGAGCAGGAGCCCTTTCAGATATTCCCCCTCGGGGAAGGACAGCAGTACCGGGTGGTCGGCAGCGGCGGCAAAATGGCCGACGATGGATGCTTCCACGCCGGCGTCGAGGGCCGCGCCGGCGAGGATTTTCTGGAACAGCTCGGCGGAGACGCCGCCGGAACAGGAGAAACTGGCGAGCAGCCCGCCCGCGCGCAGCAGTTTCAGCGCAAGCAGGTTGATGTCCTTGTAGCCGCGCGCGGCCTTTTCCGCGAACGCCGCCGTCGGCGCAAACTTGGGCGGATCGAGGACGACGAGGTCGAAGCTGCGCCCCTGGTCGCGCAGGGTGCGCAGATGCTTGAACACGTCGGCCTCCTGCCATTCGGCGCGAGCCGTATCCAGTTCGTTGCGGCGCAGGTTGTCCCGCGCCCGCGCCAGCGCGTCGGCCGAACTGTCCACCGACAGCACCGACTCCGCCCCGCCCGCGAGCGCATTGAGCGTGAAGCCGCCGGTGTAGCAGAAGCAGTTGAGCACTTCGCGCCCGCTGGCGAGCTCACCGATGCGCTTGCGGTTGTCGCGCTGATCGAGATAAAAGCCGGTCTTGTGCCCTTCGGCCACGTCCACGCCGTAGCGCAGGCCGTGTTCGCGGATCTGCACGCCCGCGGCGGGCAAGGCGCCGTAGAGCACGCCGCTGCGCGCGGGCAGTCCTTCGAGTTCGCGCACGTCGGCGTCGGAACGCTCAAAGACACAGGCGCAACCGGTCAGTTCGCGCACGCCGTCCGCGAGCTCGGTACGCCAGCGCTCCGCCCCCGCAGAGAAAAGCTGCAACACGACCACTTCGCCATAGCGATCCGCAATGACTCCGGGCAGGCCGTCGGATTCGCCGTGCACCAGGCGCCGCGCGTCGCCGGCTTCGGCGGGGATCAGCCGTTCGCGCGCATCCAGCGCCCGCCGCAGGCGCGCGCGCAGGAACCCGGCGTCTATGGTGTCTTTTTCGTCCCAACTCCAGACACGCGCGCGTATCTGCGACACGGGGCTATACGCGGCGGTCGCGAGAAATTTTCCGTCCGCAGCGCGCACCGCGACGGTATCACCGGATTCAGGATTGCCTTCCATCCGCGCCACCGCCCCGGAGAACACCCAGGGATGGCGGCGCAGCAGGGATTTCTCGCGCCCGGGCTTGAGGATCAATTGCTTCATGGGGCGGCATGATAAGCCGTTTTTAGATCAGAAAGGGGCTGGCGGCCGGGAACGAACCGCTGCGTGCCGCCAAACAAGGGGCTTTGTTGGTATCCGTATTGCGTCACTTCTACGGGTAGTCGAGATGGTTGATACCCGCATCGAACGCGCCATCGGGGAATACGGATGGCAGGAATCAGCTCTGTGAGAGATCCTCTGAATGTCTCAGTTCGACCCGTTGCAGACGTTCAGTTGGTAGCAAAAGCTAACCCCGCCGAAGCGGGGGCTGAATAGACTACATCCAGTCGCCACTCTCTGTTAGATAACGGGGCCGCGACCGACTGCCAACTGAAAGTAAAAGTCGAGCATCGCGTTCAGCGGCGCTGGATTCCCTCGCAACCGGCTACGAAGCGCTGCACCCTCCCAGCAGTCCACCAGCAGGCTTGCCATGCGTCGTGTATTGGACTCGGCTGGGATGTCACCTCGCTCTCGAGCCTCCTCCAGGCAAACGGCGATCCGCCTGGCGATTTCGGAAAAACAGCCCTCGACTTTCCGCCTGAATACCTCACTGACACCTGCGAGTTCCTGTCCGAGTCCGCCCAAAAGGCAGCCTAGGTAACCCTCCCTCCGATAGTTCTGCTGCACCGTTTCGAAGAAATGACGCACCCGCTCGAGCGGGAGGCGGTCAGTGTCCCCGAGGCAAGCGTCAAGCCCCGCATGCACATGCCCCATATATTGGTCGATGACCTGGAGCGCGAAGTCCTCTTTGTCCTTGAAGTGATGGTAGAAAGAACCCTTCTGGGTACGCGTAGCTGCGAGCAGGGCCTGAATGCCTAAATCGTGATAGCCATGTTCAAGGAGCATGGCTATCCCCGCGTCGAGCAGGCGCTGCTTCGTTGAATGGGCCGGCTGCATTGTGGTCGAGTAACGAGTCCTGGAGAGCGAACCGCGTCGCGGCAGTTTAACTCAGACTGCAACAGTGATGCGTGCCGATGCTCGCAGCCGTAGAGCACCCGCGTCGCGGCTCCCCGGGCTAAGCCTAGCTTTTTACCTTCTCGATCATGTGGTTGATGACCTGACTGTGTTCGTGCTGCGGGCTGAACATGACAATCTCCGCGTCAGCGTCGACCTTTACGTTGTGCCCAGGTGGCCAGTAGAAGAGGTCATTCGCCTTCACCGTCTCCTGCACGCCGATCGCATCGGTGGTAGTAATCTGGCCACGTATGACGAAGCCCCAGTGAGGGCATTGGCAGAGGTCGCCTTCCAGTCCTTGGAAGAGCGGGGTCGTATCGACACCCGCTGAGAGAGTGAAGTATTCGCCGCTGATCGAGCCGGTTCCGCTCACGATACCAAAATCCGTTCGCTGACGAATCACTGCGCCTGGAATCTCCATCCGAACGTCCACGTTATCTTTAGCCACATGCATGGTCGTTTCTCCTTTCTGATCGTGTTTGAGTAAACTAGACCGATCGGTCTAGTGTGCGATTGTACGCAGGATTCGAGCGATGTCAACTAGGCCAGCGACTCAGCGCCGGATCGGGGGTCTTGTAGTCGTCGCGCCAGACTCTTACTGCCCGCAATTGCCGATCTGAGTCTCTCGAGTTATCTGGTTCAAGGGCGGTCGCTTCTGTTGATGGATCTCGCCAGTCGAGATCAACGATCTCGATCATCTCGATCCCCCTTGAGGGGACCCGGAGAGGTGATGCTATACAGGTGCCGGCTATTTCTTCTTCGCCCGCGGATGCGCGGCGTCGTAGGCCTTGGCCAGGTATTGGAAGTCCAGATGCGTATACACCTGCGTCGTCGAAATGCTCGAATGTCCCAGCATCTCCTGCACCGCGCGCAGGTCGCCCGAGGATTGCAGCACGTGCGTGGCGAACGAGTGGCGCAGCACATGCGGGTGCACGTGCACCAGCAGCCCGGCGCGTCTGGCCCACTGCGCCAGGCGCGCCCGCACCACGCCGGCGGCAATCCGCTCGCCACGCGCGCCCACGAACAGCGCCGGCACCTCGCCCCGGGCGAGCAGCGCGCGCGCCTGCAGCCAGACCTCGATCGCCGCGCGCGCCTTTGCGCCCACGGGCACACTGCGCGTCTTGCCGCCCTTGCCGGTCACCGTCACTTCGGCGTCGCGGCGGATCGCATCGGCATGCGCCAAATCGAGACTGACCAGCTCCGCCAGGCGCAGCCCGGAAGAATAAGCGAGTTCGAACATCGCCTTGTCGCGGACCTCGGGCGGCGTCTCGGCCGGCGCATCCAGCAGTTGCCCGGCCGCCTCGGGCGACAGCGCCTTGGGCAGGCCCTTCGCTGACTTGGGCGCGCGCAGGCCGAGACAGGGGTTGGCACTGTAGCCGCGGTGCCGCGCAAGCCAGGCGTAGAGGCCGCGCCAAGCGGACAGCATATGCGCGATGGTGCGCCCGGACAGGCCGCGCGCGTGCAGTTGCACCACGCTGCGCCGGATGTGCTGCGGCTGCATGCGTTCGAGCGTGACTCCCGGATTGAGTTCGAACAGGGCCTCGATGTCCTGGTGGTAGTTGCGGCGCGTGCCTGCGGCCAGGTGGCGCTGGTGCGTCAGGTGCTCGAGGTAGGCCCCAAGCAACGCCTGGCGGGGATCGGGCTCCTGCTGCGCCACCGGATCCGCCGCCATGGCTACCAGTACCGTTGCAGCGCCACGCTCGCGAGCTCGCCCAGGCGCTTGGGATAGAGCGTGCCCATCTCCGGGTAGAAGCGCATCGCGTCCTCGCTTGCGAGCGCCAGCAAGCCGAAGCAGACCTTGCTGCCGTCGCGCAGCGGCATGCAGGCGACCGAGCGCAGTTGCGATGCGGCCTCGTCAAACCAGGACGCGACTTCGGCATTGCTGCTTGCGCCGCAAAACGGATGCTCCAATCCGGCCGCGTACTGGCGCAGTTCGTCGCTCACCGGTGCGAATTCCGGACCGCCTCCTGCTGCCGCGCCCGCATCGGAGCGCCAGATCCGCACCGCCGCATGCGGCACGGCGAAGTCCTCGCGCAGGTTGTAGTACAGCGCTTGCAGCATGCCCTGCACGTCGCCGGCGGGAAACAGCGCCAGACACAGGCGGTGCATTTTCTCGCCGATAGCGTCGTTCTCCTCGCCGAACTGGATCAGCTCGGCGAGCTTGCCCTCGAGCATTTTGATTTTCTCGCGCAAGGTGAGTATCTGGCGCTCGGCGATGGGAATGGCGCGGCCGCCGTGCCGGTGCGGAATGTAGATCTGCGCCAGCAATTCGGCGTAGTCTTCGAAGAAACCGAGGTTGTCCTGCAGGTAGCGTGCGACGTCTTCAGCGTTCATCGATTTCTATTTCTCCCTCGAACACGGCGACCGCAGGACCGGCCATCCACACCGGATTGTCCCCGCCTTCCCAGCGTATCGTCAAATCGCCGCCGCGCGTGGACACGCGCACGCGCGGGTCCAGCAGGCCGCGGCGGATGCCGACCGCCACCGCGGCGCAAGCGCCGCTGCCGCAGGCGAGCGTCTCGCCCGCGCCGCGCTCGTACACCCGCAGCCGGATGCGCCCACGGTCGAGCACCTGCATGTATCCCGCATTTACGCGCTGCGGAAAGCGCGCATGGCGTTCGATCAGCGGGCCTTGCGTCGGCACCGGCGCGGCGTCCACGTCCGCCACCACCTGCACCGCGTGCGGATTGCCCATCGAGACGGCGCTGATCCCGACCGTCGCGCCGCCTACCTCCAGCGGCTGCACCAGCGCATCGCTGTCGGTCAGGAACGGTATGCGTTTCGCCTCGAACACCGGCGCGCCCATGTTCACCGTCACCTCGCCGTCGGCCTCCAACCGCGGCGCGATGATACCGGCGGCGGTCTCGACCCGGATCTCGCTTTTCGCCGTCAGCCCGCGCTCGCGCACGAAGCGCACGAAGCACCTGGCGCCATTGCCGCACTGCTCCACTTCGCCGCCGTCGGCGTTGAAAATGCGGTAGCGAAAATCGGTGCCGGCCGCGCGCGGCGGCTCCACCAGCAGGATCTGGTCGCAGCCGACGCCGAAATGCCGGTCCGCGAGCCGTCGCAACTGCGCCGGAGTAAGGTCCAGGCGCTGGCTGACGCCGTCCAACACGACGAAATCGTTGCCCGCTCCCTGCATCTTGGTGAACTTCAACTTCACGGGTTCTGCTCCGTGCCGATAATGTTCAGCAGCGCGCAGATCGCGTCGGGCTCGGGATTGGTGAATTGCATGGATCGATTTTAACCGCGAAGTTTATGCAACGTCTTGAATACCGTTGCATGCGACGAGCAGACCTGCGCGCTGCGCGCGCCAACCGTGTTTTCTGTACGGATAAAAACCATCCGTACAGAAAACACGGTTATTGTTAACGACAAAGGTGGCATGGGCTTGTTTTCATACAAGATCGCAACTTTATAACGATGAGGACGCTATCCATAAGCCACCTCAATACCACGGCGCTTCACCCGCTGGGCGGGTCTTGAAGCGCTTGTGCGCCCACAGATACTGCTCCGGCATTTGCCGCACCTGCTCTTCGACGAAGGCGTTCATGCGCCGCGTGTCGGCCTCGATGCTCGCGCCGGGATAATTTTCCCACGCCGGAAGGAAGCACACCACGTAGCCCTCACCGCCGGGAAGCATGCGCGTGATGCAGGGCAGCACGCGCGCACCGGCGAGCCGCGCCAGGCGCGAAACGCCGGTGATGGTGGCGGCGTTGACACCGAAAAAAGGCGCAAAAATGGTATCGCGCCGACCGTAGTCCATGTCCGGCAGGTAGTAAAACGGCCGTCGCGCCTGCATCGCGCGCAGCGCCGCGCGCACGCCCTCCTGGCGCGACAGCAGCGTCTGCCGGCCGAAGCGCCGGCGCCCGGCAAACAGCACCGCGTTGAATACCTCGTTTTTCTGCCTGGAGTAGATCGACACCATGTCGAATTCCAGCGCCAGGCGCGTCCAGCCCATGTCCAGGCCGACGAAATGCGGCGCGAGCAGGATCAGCGGCTCGCCGCGCACCGCTTCGAAATGCTCCATGCCCTCGATGCGCACCAGCTGCCGGATGCGCGCGGGCGATCCCCACCACAGGATGGCGCGCTCGAGAAAGGTGCGGGCGAAGGCCCGGAAATGGCGCCGCGCAAGCGCGTAGCGCTCGCGGTCCGAGAGCTGCGGCAGGCAGCGCGCGAGGTTGATCAGGCAGACGTGGCGGCGCTCGCGGCCAAACGCGTAGAGCAGCGTGCCGAAGCCGTCGCCGATCGCGGCGAGCGCGGACAGCGGCAGCAGCCTGAGCAGCCAGATGAGCGCGAGGGCGCTGCGGGTCAGCATGAGCCTGTCAGCACAAGACGCAACGCGCAGCGTGTATGGCCGCAACAGCCGCGGGATTCACGTCGATGCCCTTCGGTTCTGTATTCCGGGTTCATTTTGGCGGTTGCGCCCCGGCCGGCACCTTGTAACGGTTATACCCCCACCCATACTGCGCCGGGCATCGTCGGATCAGACCCTCCAGCGCGCGGTTCAGCGCTCGCGCCGGCGACTCGCCCGCCAGCGGTTGCGGCATGGCTGAGAGCTGCAGGTGATAACCGCGGCCCTGCGGCAGGCGCTCGGCGTAGGCGAGGATCACCTGCGCACCCGAGGCCTCGGCCAGCCGCCCGGCAAGCGTCATGGTGTAGGCCGGACGGCCGAAAAACTCCGCCCATTCGCCCTCGCCCACGCCCGGCGCCTGGTCGGGCAGGATACCGATCGCTTGACCTTGCTTGAGCGCGCGCAGCAGCAGGCGCACGCCCCCGAGATCGGCGCTGGCCAGGCGCAAATTGGGCCGGTCGCGGCCCGCCAGCATCAGCGGCTCGACTGCTTTTTTCTTCGGTGGCCGGTAGAGCACGGTGAGCGGGGCGGTGGCCGGCGCGCGGCAGGCATAGTACTGGGCGGTGATTTCGAAGCAGCCCAGGTGCGGCGTAAGAAAGACGATGCCGCGGCGTCGGGCTAGCGCCGTCTCGACCAGTTCCCAGCCGGTGACCTGCACCACGAAGCCTGCCACCGTTTCATGCGGCCGCAGCCAGATTGCGGGCAACTCCAGCAATCCCTTGCCGGCCTCGGCGATCGCCCGGCTGAGCAGCGCACCATCGGCATAACCGGCTGCGCGCAGGTTGGCGCGAAAATAATGCCGGTAGCGCGGCGAAACGAGATAGACCATCCTTCCGAAGAGCGCACCCAGACGGTGCAGCGCGGAAAGCGGCAAGGCGGCAAGCCCATGCGCGAGACCTAATAGAAACACGCCGCGTCACTTTTGGATTGATTCAAGACATGCTATCCTTACGACCCTTTTTCAATCCATTAGAACCCAACGATGAGCTCTTTCCTGTTTACGTCCGAATCGGTCTCCGAGGGCCATCCGGACAAAGTCGCCGACCAGATTTCCGATGCGGTTCTGGACGCTATTCTAGCGCAGGACAAGACCTCCCGAGTCGCGGCCGAGACGCTGGTCAAAGACAATCTGGTGGTGCTCGCCGGCGAAATCACCACCGACGCGCGGGTCAACTTCAACGAGGTTGCGCGCAGGACCATCAAGCGCATCGGTTACGACGATCCGGCGATCGGTTTCGACACGCACACCTGCACCGTGATCGTGGCCTACGGCGAGCAGTCCAAGGACATCGCCCAGGGGGTGGACGAAGGCAAGGGCCTCGACCTTGATCAGGGCGCGGGCGATCAGGGCCTGATGTTCGGTTACGCCTGCGACGAAACCCCGCAACTGATGCCGCTGCCGATTTACCTGGCGCACCGGCTGGTGGAGCGCCAGTCGGAGATCCGGCGCGACGGACGCCTTGCATGGCTGCGGCCCGACGCCAAGTCGCAGGTGACCATCCGCTACGTCGACGGCAAGCCGGATGCAATCGACACCGTAGTGCTGTCCACGCAGCATGCGCCCGGCCTGACGCACAAGCAGATCGAAGAGGCGGTGATCGAGCAAATCATCAAGCCGATCCTGCCCAAGCATCTCATCAAGGGGCAGATCAAGTACCTGGTCAACCCGACCGGCAGCTTCGAGATCGGCGGGCCCAAGGGCGACTGCGGCCTGACCGGGCGCAAGATCATCGTCGACACCTATGGCGGATCGGCGCCGCACGGCGGCGGCGCGTTCTCCGGCAAGGATCCGTCCAAAGTGGACCGCTCGGCCGCCTACGCCGCGCGCTACGTCGCCAAGAAC
>Ga0209726_10004780_pt1 | contig 16989 bp, 19 predicted proteins | sample Subgrocontami54m_FD_187453 | JGI IMG/M metagenome (GOLD analysis project Ga0209726, IMG submission 187453) | Subsurface groundwater microbial communities from S. Glens Falls, New York, USA - GMW46 contaminated, 5.4 m (SPAdes) (version 3) | ecosystem: Environmental > Aquatic > Deep subsurface >... | reverse complement strand
CTCTGCTTGTCCTCGGGAAAGTTGCCGAGGATGCCCCGCTCCTCCTCCCCGCCGAAGGGCGGATTAGTCATGATGATGTCTACTCGATCCCGATCGCCGATCTCACGCAGAGGAAAGCGGAGGGCGTTAGCCGGATCGATCTCGGGTGATTCCAAGCCGTGGAGGAGAAGGTTCATCTGACAGAGAAGATACGGCATCGATTTGGCCTCCACGCCAAAGAGGCTTCCCTTCTGAAGCTTGGCATGGTCCTCTGCCTTCTTGCACTGCTTCTTCAGATGCTCAAACGCTTCCACGAGGAATCCGCCCGTCCCAGCGGCAGGGTCCAGGATTGTCTCTTCCAGGCGCGGGTTCGTGACTGCCACGATGAACCGGACAACCGATCGGGGGGTATAGAATTCACCGGAGTCTCCGGCAGCATCGCGCATCTCCTTGAGGAGCGATTCGTAAAGGAGACCAAGAGTGTGGATTTCCTCAGAGGAGGTAAAGTGAATCGTATTTATTCGGTTGAGCACATCGCGAAGCAGATACCCGGATTGCATCCGATTGACCGTGCCCTTGAAGACGGTGGCGATCACATCGCGCCGGTCGCCGCCGTTGGCGCCCTGGAGCGACCGCAGGAGGGCAAAGAGCCCTGGGCCGCGGGTTCCGTCGGGGCGGATCGCCTCGTCTTGGTTGATGAACGCGATTAGCTCATCACCGGTGATGCCATCCTCTTTGGCGGCCCAGTCGCGCCAGCGGTAGGGTGGTTCGATGGCCTGCCGGAACCGTTTTCCCTGGAGCCTGGCTTCGGTTTCCCGTATCTGCTCAGCGTCGTCAAGGAACTTGAGGAACATGATCCAGGTAAGCATGGGGAGGCGGTCCAGGTCGCCATTCAGACCTTTGTCCTTCCGCATGATGTCGCGAGCAGACTTGATCAGCGAGCCGATCTGCTGTGCTGTGGTAAGAGGGATTTCAGGCTTTATTTTAGGTGTCATACAAGGCTTACCTCAAGCAGCATATAAGAGATTTTGCATCTCGGCCAGAGCCTTGCGAAGCCGGTCAGGGCCCCCGAACTTATCGGCAATCTCCAGGACGTTGCCGTGGTTCGAGATTGGCGGCACCTTGAGGATCTCCGGAATCCTAAACTGCGCCGTGCCGTGCTCAGCATACTTTTCAAGGATCTGATCCAGAATCTGGCGAGCCTCCGGTCTGTAGCGCTCGAAAAAGACTTTCTCCTCTTTGCGGAGGCGCTCCGCGCGCTCGCGGCGACTGCGCAGCGGCGCGTTGAAGGCGACGTGACAGAGGAGATCGAAGGGATCGGCGTCTGGCTGCTTCGTGGCCTCGGAGAGTTGTTCGAAGGAGATTCCGCGTTCTTCCAGGGCAGCGATGATTGTCGCCCGCTGATCGGCATCGCTCCAGCGAGAACGAAGGTCGGCCGCCGAGGTGTAGAGGCTCCGGACCTTTTCGGCGGTGTAGTCCGTATACCTTACCACGCGAAGCTGCTTGCCGTCGGGATCGAGCTCGTACACGAGGTGAGCGGCGATCTCGACGGTTCCGCCGTCAACATAGTACTTCCGGCGTTCGCCTTCAGAATCACCAGACACCATCCCCTGTGTCTGATAATCAGGCTGTTCCCCAGTGGCTGAGACGTCTTGCTCTTCAATCACCTCATACGTCTTGGGAATGGTTGCGCCGGTAGCGTCGATCTCTTCCTCGGTAATCATTGCAGGGGCGCCATCGAATTCGGAGTCGGCAAAAAGGCGAGTCGCCGATCCTGTGTAGTCGAGGATGCTGAAATAGAGTTTGCCGTAGTCGTCGCGGACGCGGGTACCGCGGCCGATGATCTGCTTAAAGTCGGTCATCGAGTTGATCACGCGAGCCAGGACCACATTCTTGCACGTAGGGACGTCCACGCCCGTGGTGAGCATCTGTGAGGTGGTGAGGATGACGGGGGAAGCGGTTTCAAGCTCCTGGAAGCGGCTCAGGTGGCCACGGCCGATCTGGCCCTCATCGGAGACCACGCGGCAGACGTAATCCGGATAGTCCTTGACCAGATCGGAGTTTTCGTTGTTGAGCGCCTTCCGCATCTCCTCCGCATGCTCCTGATCAACGCAGAAGACAATGGTCTTGGCAAACCGGTCGTTCTTCTCGAGGTAGCCGGTCAGGTGTCTGGCGATGGCCTCGGTGCGCGCTTTGAGGGCGACAATGCGCTCGAAGTCCTTGGTGTCATACATGGCATCTGGGACCTCTCGCCCATAACGGTCTAGCTCCCCCTTGCTCGGGCGCCAGCCCGCCGCGTCGGCCGTCGTGACGACCCGGTGGACACGGTAAGGAGCGAGGAAACCATCCTCAATCCCCTGGCGCAGGCTGTAGGTATAGAGCGGGTTGCCGAAGTAGCGGTAGGTGTCGCGGTTGTCTTCACGAAGCGGCGTCGCGGTCATTCCGATCTTGCAGGCGGGGTTGAAGTATTCGAGGATCTCGCGCCAGTTGCTCTCGTCGGCTGCGCTCCCTCGGTGGCACTCATCCACGATGATCAGGTCAAAGAAGTCCGGCGCATAATCACGGTACAGACCAGGCCGACGCTCGTCCTTGGCGATAGCCTGATAGATGGCGAAATACATCTCGCGCCCTTTGACCGCTTCACCCTCGATCTTCCAGCGGGCATCGCCGAAGGGAGCAAAATCCTTATCCTTTGGGTCGTCGATCAGGATGTTACGATCAGCGAGGTATAGGATTTTGGGCCGACGATACTCGCCAGTCTGATTCCAGCGGCTGCTCCAGAGTTTCCAGCAGATCTGAAAGGCAACAATGGTTTTCCCAGTACCGGTGGCCAGCGTGAGGAGGATGCGGGGCTTCCCCTGCAGCACTGCCTGCACGGCTCGGTTGATGGCGATCTCCTGGTAGTAGCGGGGCGACTTGCCGGAGAGATGGTACGAGGGGGTAAGGAGTCGGTCCGCGATATCCTTGGTCTCGATCCCCTCGCTCTTCTGGATGCGCTGCCACAAGTCGGCGGGCGAGGGGAACGTGTCCAGGTCTCTGTCCAGCCCGGTCAGGAAGTCATGCTCGACGATCCCGTGACCGTTTGTCGAGTAGGCACACTTGAGGCCGAGAATCTGAGCATACGCCTTGGCCTGCTGAAGACCGTCTCCCGAGTTCTTGTAGGCTGCTTTGGCCTCGATGACGGCAATCATGAAATCGCGCGTGTGACGAAGGAGATAATCTGCACGCTTCTGGGGACGGCGGGAGACTTTGTTGCCAGCGACGACGATCCGCCCGTCGGTGAAGGTCTTCTGCTCGCTGATTTGATCGTCAGTCCAGCCAGCGGCGTATAGTTTTGGCAGGACGTACTTTCGGCAGGTATCCGCCTCGGTTAACATCAAGTAGTGGTTTCCCGACTAGCGGATCGTGGTCCACATATAAGATATCGGCTGGACCGTTGAGCCATTGATGAAATCGCCTCGCGAAGTTGTGCTGCTCTCAGCTTTGCTAACGGTACATTTCTTGTATCACAGGCGTTCTAGGGTCATGGCACCCAGGCGAGTCCAGCAGGTCGAAGTCTTGCGACGCGACGGAGCCGAAGCTCCGGCAGGTCGCACGTCAATGCCATATCAGTGTAGAGATCAAACTTCATCGGCCCCTTGCCACCACAGAGCGGAAGGGACGCTAAGTCGTCCGCGATTAACCCGTTCTGCGCCGTTATTCGGACAACAAGGTAACAACGCTGACCGCCAGTTGCTGCCAGGCTTGCACCACCGCCTGGCTGTCTTCAGAATGTAGCCGCCCGATTATATGATGAATGAGACGATGGTCTATCGTGGCGAGCTTGGTGAGGCGAACAGTCGAAGCCTGTGGCAAACCGACCTCGGCCCAACGGTTGAGAGCGACATCAGACTGATCGCGCGGCGGATGTGTGGTCACACGGGCAATCACGAGATCAACATCGCGGCTGACGAGCACCAGCCCAGGCCGGTGTTTATGGGTCTGCAAGTCGGAGAAGGGATATTCTACCGAGACAATGTCGCCGACCCTAAACGCGGTCATAGACTTGATCGTCTGGGGAGTCGTCCTGAAAAAAACTCTCGATAGCCAGCCGCTGCCAGTCGACGTCTTCAACATCCCGGCCAATCAACTGCGGCATGTCCTTGTACAGTCGAAGCCGATCGGGCAACGGCAAGGCTTCAATCGCCTTTTCAATTTCTTGTAGCGTTTTCATCGATCCGTCCATCAACTTTATACCGCACAAACGAGGCACACACAAGTCCGGAGTGCGGCGGTTGCACGTTTCACCATTGACACTGCCGCTTGGATATCTTCTTAGAACTGGAATTGCACCTCGGCGATCCCCTCGTGCACCAGTTCACCATGGGTGCTATTGCTCATGCCGACGGCATTCCGGCCTGGCCTGAGGTCGGTCAGGATGTAGTTCCCCCGCAACCGGACGCTGGGGTTGACGTACCAGGTCAGACCGAGGGTGCCAGAGCGCAACTCCATCGGCTGCTCGACGGTGCCCAAAGCCTTATTAAATCCCCCGCTGTTGTCATCGACGCGCAGGTGTTCGTAGCGGAGGTTGGTCAGCAGGCCACTGCGCTTGGTGCCGAAGAGCCAGTAGCCGATCGTCCCATAGCCACCCTGCATGATGAGGTGATCGAGATTGCTGCCGCCAGCACCCAACCCGTCACGCTCCTGGGAGGCGTAGGCATACTCCCCCTTGATCACAAACGGGTAGAAGTCGAAGACGAGGTCGCCACCGCCAGTGACGCGGTCGCCGTTGATCCTAAAGCCGTCCTGGGTCCCGCCGACGCTGTTGCCGGCCAGCCTGACGCCGGTCGGACCAACCGGGTTGAAGTTCTCAAAGCCGCCGACGACCCTCGTCACCGAGTTGCCATCGGTCGCACCGGTCCCCCTCACGATCCGAAAGGTGCGGTGATCAGCATTCAGCCCGATGGTGAGAGTCCCGAAGGGCATCGGGGGTGAAATAGCCACTCGACCGGTGAACTCTTTCTTCCCGTCGTTGTCGATGGCGCACTGATCGACCCGGCCGCAGCCGTTATAGAGCCCCACCCCATAGTAGACCGGGATGGTGGCGAGTTTCAGAGTGCCCTCGACGGTGGCGCCAAGTTGCCAGTCCGGGGAGAGCGACCTGGCGACGACTGCCCGCTCGGCGAAATCCAGGTCGGTAGAGGCGGTGAGCATTTCGAGGCCGAACCGGGGCTTGTACTGCCCAAAGGTTGCCTTGGCCCACGGGGCATACGTGTAGCTGACCCAGCCCGCTTCGAGCCGTGTGCCGATGGAGCCGCTCGTAAGCTCCGGCTCGACATAGAAGCCAAAGTCGTTGAAGATCTGGCCGCTCACGATGATCCTGGCGCGGCGCAGCCGAAATGTGCTCGGATCGTGCCGTGCCAGCCCTGCTGCCGTCACATTCTGACCATCAACAACACCGGGGAACGCTTCTTCATTGCGCGCCCCTTCGACTTGCATCCAATTCTGGACGTACCCGCGCAGGCTCAGGTTGAACTGGCCATCGGCTGACTTCAGGAAGAACCCCTTCCCGCCCTCATACCCAGTGAGCAGTGACGAGGCCGCAGCATCGGCAGCCTTCTTCTCCACCTCCATCACGCGCCTGTCGATCTCTGTCTGTTGCGCGGTCCGGTCTTGCCGCAGGCGGTGCATCTCCTGCTGCAACTGCTGCAGTGACTGCTGCTGCGTCTCAAAGGCCTGCTCGAGCTCCGTGAGCTTGTCGGCCCACGCCCCCACCGGAGCGAGCAGCAAGGCGCTGCCCACGACGGCACTACGAACCCACCAGCCTCTCTGGGCCATGATTCTCCTCTGTCTGTGTCGTTCGGTTAACCACCATGTTTCTTCGCGACGACCTTTGCGACGATCCTCTCCAAAATCTCCCGATCTGTCGGGTAGGGCGAGTCGACCACCTTCTTCATTTTTAGTGGGATATGATCCATCCGATATGACATACCACCGGCAGCAACCCCGGCCTGTGCCACGGGGATCACCACCGTGGCCACCTTCGTTGTATCGCTCTCCTTGGGATCAATAGCAATGAGCGGAATCGACTGAAGATACTCCGAGGTTTTGCCTGGAAGGTGACCGACGGCATCCGCCGCTAAGATCATGGCGGCGTCTACCTCTCTTCGGCCCAGGAGGTCGGCAACCGAGAACTCTCCAGGGTTGTATCGAGGATAGCCTCGGCTCATATTGACAGCAAAAGGATAGCCTGTCTGCCAGGTCAGCACCTGGGCTATGCCCACCACGTTGCCATGGCCCCGCATCGGCATACCCGAAAACTTGGTAAATCGATTCAGCTCCTGAGTCAGTTTCAGGATGGCGCTAGCATTGAAGTACTTGCCCCGGCTCATGGTAATGCCCATCCCCCAACAGATGACCCCGAACTTGCACTGCTTCATCTTATCCAGAAGCGCCTTCCACTCCTCGATCGCCACCCCACCCACCTCAGACCGATCCAGCTCGTGACCATTCAGAAGGGCCAGAAGGGTGCTCACGACCTCGTAGTCGGAGTTAGGCGTAATCTGGAAGGCAATATCGGCCATCCGGGCCGAGGCAGTCGGCCTCACATCGACCGTGACGATCGTTCGCCCTTTCTTCCCCGTGGGGGTAAAGAGCCCCTTGGCCGTCACGGCATAGCGGCTGGGATGTCGCGGATGCGCCTCGGCAGGGTTCGATCCCCAGTACACTACGAGGTCCGCCCGATTCTTGATCTCTCCCACTGTACAAGACGGCATGCCCATTGTCTGCACGGCCTGCAGACCTGGTCCGTGTCAGACCGACGACGTATGGTCGATGTTGGCGCCAATCAGCTCTGCCAGCTTGATCGCCTTCCGCTGCGCGCTCAGCTCGGTCGAGTCCAGACCGTAGATCAAGGGGTACTTGGCATTGGCCAGGATCTCTGCGGCCGCATCGATGCACTGCTCCATGGTCGCGGGTTGCCCGTGAATCCTTGGTGTCGCCATGTCCTCTTGATAGTGCATATAGGTGGCCTTACCCAGGGCGCAGGCATTCTTCACCGTCTTGATCTTCCCATCCTCGACATGAACTTCTATATCGTCGCACGCCGTGCCGCAAAATGGGCAGAGCACACAGGTAAAGACCTCCATCTTTTTCAAGTCTTTTACGACCACACTCTCAGACATATCGTTCCACCTCCACCTCGATACCCTTGTAGTCCGGCATCCCGGTCGCTTGGGTATCCGGACCCACAATCGGATTGATCACCCGCCCGTAGGCGATAAATACCATGCCCTCTGGAACATCGCCCTTTTTGAACTTCAGCACGGTTGATCCGTGCGGCGTCGCTAATCGAACCCGATCCCCCTCCTGCAGTTCGAGATTCTCGATGTCCTTAAGGTTCATTCGCAACGTCGAGATTTCCTCCACGTACTCCGGGGAGTCCTTTCCTACGTGCATCGCTTGGCCTTGCGTCATCGTTCGACACGTGATCACCGTAAATCGCTTCTTAGTCATCCAATCGTCTCCTCCTTGAGGGTGACCGCTGAACGCCGCTCTTGTTGGATCGTCATGGTGGGGATCTCCGCAGTTACTTAGGGTCCAAGTTCTTCCTCGCGTTTGCCAGCATCCTGGTAGAAAAGCGGCTCGCCAAACTTCTCTACCCCAAAACTCTTAATCACCTCCTGGGCCACAGGCGAGATCATGAAGTCGGCGAACGCCTTCCCACCCGCAGCATTCACCTTGGGAAACCTGGCAGGATTGACCTCCATGACCGAGTAGATATTCAGGAGAGATGTGTCCCGCTCCACCAGGATGTCTAGGGTGAGGCGTCTTTTCAAGGCGAGATAGGTTCCACGGTCGGTGAGGGTATAGGCCCGCTTCTCTAACGCAATTGCGAGGGTCTGCCCCATCCCCTGACCCGATTGCAGATACCAGTCACCGCTCGGGTCTAGCCCCCCCTCTTTCCAGAGGCGTCGTTCGAGCTGATGCGTTCCAGAGTTGTCGCCGCGCGAAACGAACGCCGCCTTTGTCCCGGCGATCCTACGGAGCGCATCACTCGCCTTCTTCAGACCACCGATCTGGGCCGGATCTTCCTTCGGGCCGACGACGATGAAATCGTTGTGCATGACCAGCCGACGGTTGACGAGTGTCCCCTCAGCTAAGTATTTCTTCTCAGCCTCAGGCGCATGAACCAGGACGACATCGGCTTCACCCCGACCGCCCAAGGCAAGCGCCTGACCGGTTCCGACAGAAATCGTTTTCACCACATAGCCGGTTCGTTTCTCAAACAGTGGAACCACAACGTCAAGCAGGCCCGAATCCTGCGTGCTGGTCGTGGTGGCCAGGAGGACAACCTGGCCTGCAGCCTGGACGCTACAGATCAACGCGATCTGCAGAATACCAAGCGCCGCCAGACCCACGACAAAGCGTTTACGAACGCTCTTCATCCATCTCCCACCCATGATTCTCATAGTCTCCCGCTACTCCTTGGCGATCATGACTTCGGTGGCTTTGATGACGGCGAAGACCCTATCGCCTACCTTCAATTTCATTCGCTTGGCCGAGCCGCTGGTGATAGCCGCGACCAGCTCTTGATCCCCCACTTGCATGACCACCTCAGCCATCACGGCTCCGACTGTGACCTTCTTAATAGTCCCAGGCAATTGATTCCGTGCGCTCATTTCCATCCTCCCCACCTCCTCCCTCTCCGGACATCACCATGGTGGTGTCTGTCACTTTTGCGCCTGTAGCTTCCTTAGAAAATCCCCCCACCTGCATCCTCCCCCTCCGAGGGGGGAGGAGTCTGCGTGAGGTGTCCCTTCCCCCCCCCCATGAGGGGGAAGGGAAGGATGGGGGGTGAAGATGCATTTTCGTGGGCCATGGTGCGGCAATGCCGCATGAAGTGTTAGTACGAAAATATCAACCGCGATTTCCGTTCTATGGTTGCCCGCAATGTCTTTTGCAATCGCTTGTAGTCCCGCAGAAGCTTGCGCCCTTGCGGGGTGAGCTGTGTCCCGCCGCCTGACTTCCCTCCATGGCGGACAAGTAGGATTGGCACGCCTGCGTTCCGCTCCATATTCTTGAGATACCCCCAAGTGTGCCGATAGGCCCACCCGAGCCGTCTCGCCGCCTGCTGGATCGACCCAAGTTCATCGATCGCCTCCAGGAGCGCGATGCCGTGCTCCCCGATGATGAACTTGCCATCGGCCTCCAGCCAAGTCTTCGATTTCACCTGAACGCGCATGGGTCGTTTCCGTTATGTTTAGGTGAGCATATCGAAAATTTAGCATCGGGTGCCCACCGAGTCAAGCCGATTCTCTACCCCAACCTCTGCCCTAGCCGAACGAAAGCGCTTGCGGCTCCACGCGAAGGTGGCTATCATTCGACTGAGATAGACAAGTCAGGATATTGACATGCCCTGGCCTAACAAGCAGGAGACGCAGACGTGAAAGTCCTTGTAGTAGATGATGAGAAAGACATTACCGCCCTGGTCGCGTACCATCTGGAGCGCGAGGGATTTCGTGTCCTTCAGGCGCATGATGGCCTCCAGGCCTTAGAGTTGGTCAAGCGTGAGCGGCCACACCTGCTGGTCCTGGATCTGATGCTGCCGCATCTGAGTGGATTAGATGTCTGCCGTCGGCTTCGCAAAGAACCCGACACCGCACGTCTGCCGATCCTGATGCTGACCGCCAAGGCGGGGGAGACCGACAAGGTCCTTGGTCTTGAACTGGGCGGCGACGACTATCTCACGAAACCGTTTGGGCCGAGAGAACTGGTGGCGAGGGTTAAGGCCCTGATTCGCAGAAGCGAGGAGATTCAGGAGGAGGAGGTCTTCAAGGTGGGCAGCCTGGAGATTGATCTCGGCCGGTACACTGTCTCTATCCGGAAGCGAGCGGTGGAGCTGACAAGCAAGGAGTTCGATCTGTTAAAGGCCCTGGTCCTCGCCAAGGGACGCGCTCTGACGCGAGAGTTTCTTCTGGACCGGGTCTGGGGATATGAGCGGGCCTCCGAGATTGAATCAAGGACCGTTGACGTCCATGTCCGGCGCCTCCGTGAAAAGCTGGGTCCAGAGGCCACGCGCATCGTCACCGTGAAGAACGTCGGCTATCGGTTCGATCAGGATACCTGATTGGCGCGGCAGCAAGGGCACCTGTGATCCCAGGCAAGTTTGAACAAAAGCTTATCGCCACGTACCTCCTCTTGGTGGCAGGCATCGCCGTCGCTGTCGGTCTCACCGTCCTCACATCACCAGATACCGCCCTGATTGAGCGCCTGAAGGAGAGCTGGCTGACGCTGGTCATCTGGGGCCTGCTTGCCTTGGCTGCGGCAGCGGTTCTGGGCTTCCTCTTCGCCCGTCAGGTGACACGGCCCATCTTAGAGATGACAGCCGCCGCCCGCCGCATGGCCGAAGGCGACTTCTCCTGCAAGATGTCCGCGCCCTCCTCCGATGAAATCGGCCAGTTGGGACGTGCCCTGAATCTCATGGCTAAACGGTTAGAGGATCGGCTCGCGGAACTGGAGGGAGAGCGGGCCAAGGGGGCGGCCATCCTTGATAGCATGGTGGAGGGGGTGGTGGCGGTTGATGGAGCGAACCGCATCCTGTTCATCAATGCCAGCGCCTGCCGACTCCTCAACGCTCCATCCGTCACGGCGGACGGCAAACCCTTTCTCGAAGTGATCCGTAACAAGGAGATGTTAGATCTCTTGAATCACACGCTCAGGGAGGGGGCCTTCGCCCAGCAGGAGCTTCGGATCTTTACCCCAGTGCAGCGGGTTCTTCAAGTGCACGCCTCTGCCCTCAAGGGCCGGGAACGGACATCAGGCGCAATGCTGGTGCTGCATGATGTGACCGAGTTGCGCCGCCTGGAGATGGTTCGTACCGAGTTCGTGGCCAATGTCTCCCATGAACTGCGAACCCCCCTGACCTCGATCAGGGGGTACCTGGAGACGCTCTTGGAAGGAGGGCTTGAGGACCGGGAGCATGCCCGTCCGTTCCTCGAAGTCATCCACAAGCATACCGAGCGTTTGGGTCGACTCCTGGACGACCTGCTTGACCTCTCCAACCTGGAGTTGGGAAAGATCGCCCTTAACTGGCGCCCGATGAGCCTTGCCGAGGTGGTGGAGAGTGTTATGGCTATCTACGGGCCGCAGGCGACCAAGCAGGAGATCGCACTTCGGGCTGAGCTTCCCCATGATCTACCGGGCGTCCTGGCTGACCGCGACCGACTGGCGCAGATCCTGATCAACCTCCTGGACAATGGCCTCAAGTTCACACCGAGCGGCGGCACCGTGACGGTCACCGCCAGACTGGTTCCGAGTTTCGAGTTTCGAGTCCCGAGCTCAGAACCCAAAACTCGAAACTCGAAACTCGAAACAGCGAGCGTGAGTGAGCTTGTGGAGATCGCGGTGGAAGACACTGGAGTCGGAATACCATCGCAGGATCTGCCGAGGATCACCGAGCGGTTCTACCGAGTGGAGAGGGCTCGCTCCAGGGAGTTGGGCGGGACCGGGCTCGGCCTGGCCATTGTCAAGCACTTGGTCAAGGCGCACGGCGGGGAGCTAGCCATCGAAAGCCAATTAAACCAAGGGACCACAGTCCGCTTCACGCTCCCGATCGCCGCGGCTGACCCTGAAGCCTCATGACTGAGCCAAAGCCGCTCGTTTGCCTGTTGCTGACCAGACCAGAAAGTTCCGTGTTGTTATCTTGAACATCTCGACAAATCCAAGAATTTGACAAATCAATGGATCTTGATATATTAGCTGTATGTCATCTCTGATCTCGAAGGGTGTCGAGCAGGCCGTGCGCCGGTTCCACGCGCTGGCCGATGAGACGCGCTTGCAGATAATCGAGCGCTTGTGTGACGGCGAGCAGTGCGTCTGCGACCTCAGCGGCCTACTCGGGATGGCCCAATCGCTCCTTTCCTTTCATCTGAAGACGCTCAAGGACGCCGGAATTCTACGTGACCGACGGGAGGGGCGGTGGGTCTACTACTCACTGAATCCGGAGGCGATTGCGGAGTTGGAAGACCTCATCGGTTCAATCAAGCCGAGGGGTCGTGGCTTGCTCGTGGCATCGAACCGCTGCAAGTAACTTTTTTTTGGCGCCATTCATCAATGAATCTTGATTTGGATAGCGGGAAGACAACATGCGCGAGCAGGACGTCAAAGTTGCAACGCGGCTGAACGTCTTCGAGCGCTACCTCTCTGTCTGGGTGGCGCTCTGTATCGTGACGGGCGTCGCCATCGGCAAGGTCAGCCCCGGACTGGTGGGCACCTTAAGCCGGATGGAGGTGAGTCACGTCAACCTCCCCGTCGCGGTCCTGATCTGGATGATGATCTACCCGATGATGCTGCGGATCGACTTCTCTGTCATCAAGGACGTCGGGCGGCGACCGAAGGGAATCCTGATCGTCCTCTTCGTGAACTGGTTGGTAAAGCCTTTTAGCATGGCCTTCCTCGGCTGGCTTTTCTTCAAGCACCTCTTTGCCGGGATTATCGGTCCCTCGCTCGGGGATCAGTACCTCGCTGGGACCATCATCCTGGCGGCTGCCCCATGCACGGCCATGGTCTTCGTCTGGAGCTACCTGACTGACGGCGACCCAGCCTACACTCTGGTCCAGGTGGCGCTGAACGACCTTATTATGCTCTTCGCCTTTGCGCCCATCGTGATCTTCCTTCTGGGCGTCTCGAACATCGCTGTGCCGTACAACGTGCTGCTGTACTCGGTAGTCCTGTACATTGTTATTCCGCTCGCAGCCGGGGCTGCCTCCCGCGCGGCGCTCCTCCGGGTCAATGGTCCCGCGTGGTTCGAGGGCGTCTTTCTTGCGCGGCTCAAGCCGGTAACTATTGTGACTCTCCTGGTCACCCTCGTCATCATCTTCGCCTTCCAAGGCGAGGTGATCCTGGACAAGCCCTCGCACATCGTGCTCATTGCGATCCCTCTGCTCATCCAGGTCTACTTCAACTCGGGGTTGGCGTACGGGTTGGCGTGGCGGCTCCGCGTCCCACACTCGGTCGCCGCCCCAGGCGCGCTGATCGGTGCCAGCAACTTCTTCGAGCTGGCCGTCGCTACGGCCATCTCGCTCTTTGGCCTCACCTCTGGTGCGACATTAGCCACTGTGGTTGGCGTCCTCGTCGAGGTGCCTGTCATGCTCTCCGTCTGCTCGGCCTGTAATCGCACGCGCCATTGGTTTGCCGAGCCCGTGGCGGTCCCGGTCGTCGAACCGGCCCGGCGACCAATCGGCAGACGGGCCTGACCATGTTCAGCAAGATCTCTGCTTCGTTATGTTTTAGATCTCTTCCGGATGCTTTCCAGCGATCTGCGGTCAGCGTCCCACACTGAGAGGGCCTACATGACTAGACCGCGAGTGCTTTTTCTTTGCACGCACAACTCGGCCAGGAGCCAGATGGCCGAAGGTTTCCTTCGCGCGCTCGCAGGAGATCGTTTCGACGTAGCAAGCGCCGGGACCGAGGCGACGCGCATTCACCCCCTGGCGATTCTGGCCATGGAGGAGGTCGGGATCGATCTGACCGGGCATACCTCCAAGACCCTCGACGTTTTCTTCAGCCAGCCATGGAACTATGTGATCACGGTCTGCGACAATGCCAACGAGCGATGCCCACTGTTCCCAGGAGAGACGACGCGCATCCATTGGAGCTTCGACGACCCCTCTCAGGCCACCGGCACAGATGAAGACACACTAAAGAAGTTCCGTCGCGTTCGCGATGAAATCCTCACACGGCTCCGCCAATGGCTCGCCGATCACGGGAATCCCGCCACGGAGTGATCTCTCACCCCCCCTCGTCTGCGTTCTCGCTATAGGTTTGCGTGTGTCGCTACACAGGTAGCCTCTGGACCGCTGACCCTCAAGGCACGCTTGGTCCTGAGTGAGCGATCCTCCCGGCAAAATTTACCTCCTCGTCACCATCCCTTCATTTGACGGCAACATTCCCCGACTATCCTCCCATGTGTCATGAGAGAGGTTGCGGATCTTCATACTGGTTGGACGTTGTACCAGAAACGACGGGAAAGGAGGATTGTGCTGTGAACGACAACACATCGAGGATAACACCAAGGCGCTTCGCCTCGCTATGGGGGTGCGTTGAACTCGCCACCCTGCTCTCGCCGCTCCTATGGGCGTCTGCCGCCATGGCCCATGAACTCTGGGTCTTGACGCCAGAGCAGGCAACCCAATGGAACGCGAGGCCTAAGCCCGAGATCTTTACCGAGCTTAACGCGACCAGTCTGTCCGTTTACTTAGTGGCGACCCTGTGTCTTGTCGGCTGCCTCCTGCTTTACCACCGTACCGCGTCTCGACCACTAGCCTCATACCTGCAGGCCCGCCTGACCTCGTATGGCGACTATGCGCCGGTGGCGCTGCGCATCGCGCTCTTCATCATGTTGGGGATGGCAAGCATTGGGCTGTCGCCTCGACTGGGCACTGGAATCATGCAGACACCGGTGCTGGGCGCGCCAGACCTGGAGTTGCGCCTACTCCCTGGCAACTGGAGCTGGGTGGCCGCCATCGAAGGCGTAGTCGCCGTCTGCCTGTTGCTGGGCATCTATGTGCGGGGCGCGGCCGCCGCCCTTTTGGGCCTGGGGCTGCTGGGACTCTACCTCTTTGGCCAGGCCATGTGCGCCTATATTGGGCTGGTTGGCGCGGCCGCGGTCTACTTGTTATTCCAGGGAGCTGGACCCTATGCGGTGCCGCTACCATCTTTTCCGAGTACCGCCAGGACCAGCGCCTGGTTCGCAGGCCAGCCCCGCGAGCGGGCGCAGTGGTTGCTCCAGCTTCTGGTTGGCGCCGACCTGCTCTACCTCGCACTGGAATACAAATTCCGGCAGCCCAACCTCATGTTGGGCGTGCTTGATATTCACCACGTACCTACCCTGGGGATGGAGCCAGCGACCTTTGTCCTCTGTGTGGCCGTGGCGGAAACGCTCGCAGCGACCCTCCTCCTCATGGGGGTCATGATCCGGCCCTTGGCGGTCGGGCTCTTCGTTGCGTTTACGTTTTTCAGCCTGGTCCTCTGGGAAGGCGTCTTCTCTCACATTATCGTATACGGGTTGCTGGTCCCACTGATCACCAACGGCACAGGGGAATGGCGCGCGCGCCTGAAGACGAAGACGATGTCACATCCTCGGATTTTGGGTCTTGGAAACGCGAGCGATCCTAGGTCTTGGGTCTTAGAAGCATGAATGACTGGGTCTTGAGGAACGGAGTGATGCCCAGGTTCGATATGCTTCCCTGGTACAAAGAGCTGGGCAGTGAAAGCTTTCCAATGAAGCGGATGGTGCATACGAAACGAGCGTGGAGTTCGCTCTGGGCAGGCGAATATCACCCATAGACTTCCATAAAAGAGAGGAGAACAGGGTATGCCTGAAACAACTGATCATCTTTGGGGGATCATCCTCGCAGGCGGCGAGGGGAAGAGGCTTCAGCCATTCATCCGATCGCGGTTCGGCTCTGAGCGTCCAAAACAGTATTGTCCCCTCTTCGGCGACCGCTCAATGCTCAGGCACACGCTTTCCAGGGCTGAACGGCTCATCCCGCCTGAGCGTCTCCTGACCGTGGTGACCCGCCCGCACCTTGATTATGCTCGCGAGGAGCTCCATGACCGCCCTCGGGGCACCGTCATCGTCCAGCCCAGTAACCGGGAGACGGGGCCAGGCATCCTTCTACCGCTGTTGCACGTCTACCAGCGGGATCCGAAGGCTGTCGTGGTTTTGCTGCCAGCCGACCACTTCATCGTCGAGGAGGAGCGGTTCATGGCGCATGTCGAGGAGGCCGCCGCCTTTGTGGCCGACGCCCCCGGTTGCCTCGTCCTCTTAGGGGTCGAACCAGAACGACCGGAGCCTGAGTACGGCTGGATCGAGACGGGTGGCATTTCCGGACACCATCACCATACGGAGGTCCATCGTGTACGACGGTTTTGGGAGAAGCCTGACCGCCACACGGCCCAGATCCTATACCACCGGTACGATTGCTTGTGGAACACGATGGTTGTGGCCGGGCGAGCCTGGTGGCTGCTGAGTCTTTTCAAGACGCTGACGCCGGAGCTCTCCAGCCTTTTCGACGGGTTGCAGCCCTTCATCGGGTCTCCAACAGAAGCTGAGGCCGTCGAGAAGACCTACGCCAAGCTGCCGGTGGTGGATTTCTCGCGGGCGATTTTGGCGCAGCACCCTCCCCGCCTCGCGGTACTTCGTGTAAAAGACGTCTACTGGAGTGACTGGGGGAACCCGACGCAGGTCGAGCTGGACCTCGCCCGCTTTGGCTTCTGGCCGGCATCAGGAAATGGGGCTGAGAAAGAATCAGTAACCATAGGTGTCTGCGCTTAGGGCATTGATCGAACCGAAATGGTAGTCCCCTTCGTCGCCTATGCGGTAAACCCAGCTTACCTGCGTATTCCTGGCCATATGCGCCACCGATCCCGGTCGATGATCGGCCAGTTGCCTCGCGAGCAGGATGCTGGTCCAAGACGCCTCGATTAAGAGTAGTGAACCAAGCGTGGGAAGAGAGAGGGTGCTGTGACCAATGCATGAGACTCAAGATTACGGGGATGTAATCTGCACTCAGTGCCCCTTGATATTGGCGATCCTCTTACTATTAACCTCCGCCCGCTTCCCCAGCTAACGATCTCTCGAGCCACCGCTCATTTTGAGTTGACGACGCAAATCAGAACACGTTATAACGTCTCATCGGAATTGCGGACAGATCCCACGCACCCGGAGAGTGTGACCAATGTCGGACGACGACGGTAGTCACGAACCCCAGACAACGTTACGTTTCCCGGTCTGACAGGCGAAACCTGAACCTTCCTCATGGTTGCTTCCGTCAGGCCGCTCGGCCATCGGCGGAGGCAGTGAGACCACATTCTGTCCCTTCTCTCCTCTGCCCTCTGCCTGCTACGCAGCCAGCTAAAGTCCGGAGACCAGGCATTCAGGCGCCTTGGATGCCATTATCTCCCGCCTCCAGAAGGGAGCCTCGATGTGGAACGACCGGTGGAAACGAGATGTCGCCCGAGCGAGAA
>Ga0209726_10004778_pt1 | contig 16991 bp, 17 predicted proteins | sample Subgrocontami54m_FD_187453 | JGI IMG/M metagenome (GOLD analysis project Ga0209726, IMG submission 187453) | Subsurface groundwater microbial communities from S. Glens Falls, New York, USA - GMW46 contaminated, 5.4 m (SPAdes) (version 3) | ecosystem: Environmental > Aquatic > Deep subsurface >... | reverse complement strand
CGGCCGACCGCCGCGCCCGGGCGCTCGAGGACGAACGCGCCGCGGAGAAGGAAGTCGGCGACTTCTACTGGTAGCGTAGCGTGGCCAAATCTATTCATCTGCTCGAGAGGTTCCCTCGTGTCGATGCTCCTTCGCTGGCTCCTGCTGTCGTGTCTCACGATCGTGGCTCGGGCTCAAGAGCCGAAGCTCGTGGTCCCGGATTCCCCGTTCGCGGCCTACGATCTGTCCGCGTTGAAGGCGGGCGAGTGGGTCGAGTACCGCGATCGCCACGGTCGATTGCCCGTAGAGGAGCATCCCGAGCACGTGCGCCTCGAGCGCTGGGCCTGCGTCGAGGCCACGCCTGCGTTCGTCGTGGTCGAGGTCACGGCGTTGCGCCTCGCGGGCGGCGGCGGTGGTGAGGACGTCCTGGCCTACGAGCTCGAACGCGCGACCGGGCGCATTCGGCGCGCGTGGCAGGGCAAGGCCGGTGTGCAAGGCGTCGAGTTCGGCCTGGACCACCACGAGGTGCCCGACGACGAGCCCGTGCGCGGCGAGCTCGTGGTTGCGCCCGAGGCGATCGAGCATCTCGGTCGGCGCTGGGACGCCGACCATATCGTCGAGACGCTCGAGCGCGGCGAGGGCCCGGACGCGCAGACGACGACCACGCGCGCGTGGTACTCCCCCGACGTCCCGTTCCGCCTCCGCGAGCCGGATGTGCTCGTCCGCGGGCTCGTCCGCAAGGGTGAGCGCGCGCGACCGGGCGGGCTCCTCCGTCGCGAGGTGCGCTGCGAAGGGCCGCGCGCGTACCGGTCGTCGACCGAGCTGACCGCCCTCGGCACCGACGCGCGATCGACGCTCGCCCGTCCCAAGTAGCCGCGCGCGGTGTGCGCGGGCCGCGTAGAATCCCGGCCCGGCGCCGCCAGGTCGCGGCGCGCTCCTCGCGATCCACAAGGGCTCTCGCCATGACCGCGCCCGTATCCTCCGCGACCCTGCTGGCCGGCCTCCGCTGGCGCTACGCGACCAAGCGGTTCGATCCCGCGCGCAAGATTCCCCCCGACGTGTGGAGCGCGCTCGAGGAGTCGCTGGTGTTGGCGCCCTCGTCGTTCGGGCTCCAGCCGTGGCGCTTCGTCGTGGTCACGGATGCGGGCGTGAAGGAGCGCCTCGTCCCGTGCTCGTGGAACCAGGGCCAGCCGCGCGACTGCTCGCATCACGTCGTCTTCGCCGTGGCCAAGAACCTGCCGCTCGCGCACGTGGACCGCTTCCTCGCCCGCACGGCCGAGGTGCGCGGCGTGGCGGTCGAGTCCCTCGCGGGCTTTCGCAAGATGCTCGTCGGGAGCCTCGACAAGGCCCGTGCCGCGGGCACGCTGGACACCTGGCAGACGCACCAGGTGTACATCGCTCTCGGCCAGTTCATGGCGAGCGCGGCGCTCGTGGGCGTCGACGCGTGCCCGATGGAGGGGATCGACTGCGCTCGGTACGACGAGATCCTCGGGCTCGTGGGCTCCGGGTACGCGACCGTCGTCGCGTGTGCGGCGGGGTACCGAGCGAGCGACGACAAGTACGCTCTGGAGCCGAAGGTCCGGTTCCGGACCGAGGACGTGGTCGTTCGGATCTGACCGACGGATGTGCGCGCGATGGAACAGGCGATCGTCGAGTGGATGCTGGGATGGATCCTGCGGGGGCGGGAGTGCGAGGCGCGACCCGCGCCCGACGGTGACGGTGTTGTGCTCCGGGTCACGCCCCGCGGACGGATCGCGATGCTCGGGCTATGGGTTCTGTGTGCCGCGTTGGTCGCGCTCGGGATCTTCGTGAGCGGGCTCGAGGGCAAGGACGCAATCGGTCCGGCTGGCCTGGCGATCTACTTCGCGTTGTTCGGCACGCTGTTTCTATTGATGTCGTTGACCCTCGCCGACGGCGCCCACGCCTGGGCGCGCCTCACCGAGCGGGGCGTCGCGACGCACCGTCCGTTCCTGCGCTCCCGTTTCCTCGCGTGGGAGGACCTCGAGCGCATCACGTGGTCGCCCACGTGGTGGACGCTCGGGCTCGAGGGGTTGACGGGGTCCGTGCACCTGTCCGTGCTGTGCGATGGCCTGGGGACCTTGCGCGCGCGGCTGCACGAGCTTGTGTGGGTGGACTGGAGCGACGCCGCGCCGTACCTGCCCGGCGATGGGGTGGCTCCCGAAGCTCGGTGACTCGGCGCGCGGTGATGTGGGTCGACCGTGGTAGGCTCCGCCGCGACCCCTAACCCTCTGGCGAGGCTTCCGGACATGAGCGACGAACAGGAGCTGTTTCAGGCCGTCGAGAACGAGGTGCGCAACGACTTCCTGGGCTTCGACGCGTTCACGCATCGCAAGGATCACACCGCGGCGGCGGTGCTCGCGCTCGCGCGGCAGATCGCGCTCCTGCGCCGCGAGCTCGCTCAGCGCGCGGCCGTGGCGCCCCGCAAGCGAGCCGTCAAGACCAAACCCGCTGGGTCGTAACGGGTCGCGACTCAGTTGCTGCGAACGCTGGGCAGCTGCTCGGGCCCGGCCCACGCGAGGTGAACCAGTGGAAACGCGGCCCGCAGCGCCTGGGCGTCCGCGAACGGCGTCGTGGCGATCCCACTGTCGCTCGCGCGGACGAGGAGGATCGCGCCCGAGCGCCCGGCGATCACGCCGATGCGCTCGCGTGCGGCCGTGACGAAGAACAGCCGCGCGGGGGCGGTCGCGGGTCCGCGCGCGATCATGTCGCGCGTGTGGTCCTCCATCCGGCCCGTCACCCAGGGCCGCGCGAGGGTCCGGAGCTCGTCCACCGCGCTCGCGTACGCGAGCGACTCGTCGCGCTCGATCCGGGCCGCCAGCTCGACCATCGTCTGCTTGGCGGCAGGGTCGCGCTCGGCCTTGGCGGCGTGGAGCAGGAGGTGGACGACGAACAGCGGTTGGGCGTTCGCTCGCAGTGCCGTCGCCGCGGCGGTTCCGGCCTCTCCGGGCTTCGCGAGGTCGGCGATCGCACGGGCGATGGCCTTGCGGTCGGTCCGCAGCTGTGCGAGAGGCCACGCGAGCTGCGGGTTGACGTCCTTCTCGCTTGCGAGCTCCTGCCACCCCGAGAGCCCGTCGATCCGATCCTCGCGGTGGCCGGCGGCGCGGACGCGCAGTCGGCCGTCCGCGTAGTACTCGAGGTCGACGACGCGTCCCTCGGCCGTGAACAGCGCGCGGTAGATGGGCCAGGCGACGTCGGGGATCCGCGCCACCGCGGTCCCTTGCGCGCGCGCGGCGAGCGGGGCGAGGAGCAGGAGCGCGGCGAAGCTCACGGTCGTGCGCATGGACGTCCCTTACCCGAGGCCGTAGAGGGGGACGAGCTTACCCTCGAGGTAGCCCAGGAGTGGCCCCGCGGACACCGGTCGACCGGTGACCCGTCGGCACAGCTCACCCGCGCCGTAGCGTTTGCCGTGGGCGTGGACCTTCTCCGCCAACCAGCGGCGCAACCGCGCGAACTGGCCGTGGGCGAAGTCGTCCTCCAGTCCGGGGAGCTCGGTCTTGGCCTGGTCGTAGAGCTGCGCGGCGTAGAGGTTGCCGAGCGTGTACGTGGGGAAGTAGCCGAACAGGCTCATGGCCCAGTGGATGTCCTGGAGGCAGCCCCGCGCATCGTCGGGCACCGCGAGGCCCAGGCTTCGCTCGAAGCGCTCGTTCCACGCGGCCGGGAGATCCTTGGCGGCGAGGTCTCCCTTGATCAGCGCGCGCTCGAGGCCGAAGCGCAGCAGGATGTGGAGGTTGTAGGTGGCCTCGTCGGCTTCGACCCGAATGAAGCTGGGCTCGACGCGGTTGGCCGCGCGGTAGGCCGCCTCGGGGTCGATCGCCTTCGCGCCCTTGCCCAACATCTCGCCCGCGACGGGTGCGCACCACGTCCAGAACGCGCGCGAGCGGCCCACCTGGTTCTCCCACATCCGGCTCTGGCTCTCGTGAATGCCGAGCGAGATGGCCGAGCACATCGGCGTCCCGTTGTGCTCTTCGAGGAGACCCTGCTCGTACAACCCGTGGCCGCACTCGTGGAGGGTCGAGCCCAGCGCGTCGCTCGCGTCCTCCTCGCGGAACCGCGTCGTCAGGCGCACGTCGCTCGGGTGGCTGCCGCTGCAGAACGGGTGGGTCGAGATGTCGAGGCGACCGCGATCGAAGTCGAAGCCGAAGTGGCCGATGACCTTGGCGACGAAGCGGCGCTGCACCTCCACCGGCGCCGCAAGGTCGACGGTCGCGGGCTGGCGGCCGGTCGCTGCGATGCGCCCGACGAGCGACACGAGGCGCGGCGCGAGCTCGCCGAACACGCGGTCGACCTCGCGGGCGGTGATGCCGGGCTCGTAGCTGTCGGCGAGCGCGTCCCACGGCTCCCCGTCCGCCGGCCAGCCGAGGCACGCGGCCTTGTCGCGGTTCAGCGCGAGGATCTGCTCGAGGGCGGGCACGAACTGCGGGAACTCGGAGCACGCGCGCGCGGCCTTCCACGCCTCGAGCCCGGCGCTCGACGCGCGGGCGAGCGCTTCGACGAGGCTCGTGGGGAGCTTGCGCGAGCGATCGTAGTCCCGGCGGATCTCGCGCACGTTCACGGCCGCGACCGCGGTGGGATCGGCCGTGCAGGCGGGATCGGCCTCGCACGTCGCGAGCCACCCGTCCACTCGCGCGTCGGTGCGCATCTCGTGCACGAGCCGTGCGAGCTGCGCGCGCTGCTTGCCGCGGTGGGCCGCCGCCAGGCGTGGCATGCCCGTCTCCTGGTCCCACCCCAGGAGGCTCGCGGTCCCGCCCAGCAGGCTGGCCTCGCGGGCGTGCTCGATCAACGCCTCGTAGGCCTTGCGCGTGCCGGCGTTGGCGAGCCGCTCGGCGCCGGGGGCGTGGAAGGTCTCCACCATGGGTTCGTCTCTCGTCGGTGCGCGGGGTCGAAGCAGTCATTTACCCACGCGGCCCACGCGCGGGCAACACCGATGCGCGTACGATGCGCGCTTATGGACCTTCGCGAGCTCCTCGACCGCGCGTGGGAACGGCGTGCGGGTCTCGGGCTCGAGCGCGACGACACGGACACCTACCGCACGTTCCACGGGATCGCCGAGGGGTGGCCTGGCCTGGCGATCGATCGCTTCGGGCCTTTGCTCCTGGTCCAGACGTTTCGCGAGCCCCTCGATGCGCGCGCGTGGGACGCGATCGAGGCGTGGTGCGACGCGACGCTCCGGCTGCCGTTCCGGGTGCTCAATCACCGGGGCCCGGGCGCCATCGACAGGGCGATTCCGGCCGCGGATCCGCCCGCGCTCGCCGAGCATCGCGCTCGCGAGCTCGGGTTGGTCTACCGGATCCGCGCACGCCACCGGGGGGTGGACCCGTGGTTGTTCCCGGACTTGCGGGCGGGTCGGCGTTGGGTGCGTGCGCACGCCTTTGATCGGCGCGTGCTCAACGTGTTCGCCTACACGTGCGGCGTCGGGCTCGCCGCGCTCGCCGGTGGGGCGGCGGAGGTCTTGAACCTCGACGTGTCGGCGCGCGCGCTCGAGGTGGGCGTCGCGAACCTCGCGCTCAATCCCGCGCTCGGCGCAGAGCGCTTTCGGACCCTCGCGGTCGACGCGCTGTGTGCCTTGCCTCAGCTCGCGGGTCGCACCATCAAGGGCTGGGCCGCCGAGCGCGACTTCCCAAGGCTCGCACCCGACCAGTACGACCTCGTCGTGCTCGACCCGCCGACGCGTGCGACGGGCCCGTTCGGCGCGGTCGATATCCTCCGCGACTATCCGTCGCTGTTCGTTCCCGCGCTCCTCGCGACGCGTCCGGGCGGTCGCGTGTTCGCCACGCATCACCACGCGGGGATGTCCGCAGGGGACTGGGTGGCGATCCTCTCGCGCGCTGCCGCCAAGGCGGGCCGGCCGGTGCGGGGGATCGAGCTCGTCCTCCCGGAGGGCGACTTCCCCAGCACGGATGGCGCGCCGCCGCTCAAGATGGCGGTGGTCGAGGTCTGAGCGCGAGTCGAGTCCGATCGTCGTGCAGCTCGCGACTCGTCGCGGCGCGGTGGTCACGGTGCGCGGCGAAGCCGAGCGCAGGTCGTCGTGCCTTACCCGGAGGCGTCGCAGATCACCGCAGCGTGCGCGAGATCCGCTCGAGGCTTGCGGGTGCCCGCGACGCGGGAGGTCGTCGCGTGGTCGACCGTCGCGATGGTACGGTACGATGAGTGTTGCCATGGAAGCGCCTCATCGCGAACGCGTGCTCGACGTCGTCGTCCTGGGTGGCGCGCTGGTCGCCATCTACCAGCTCTTCGCGATGGGCGTCGCGTGGGGGGTTGCGGGCACGGTCGCGATCCTCGGCGTGATCGGCGTCGGGAGCCGTCGGGTGTCGGGGCCGTTGTCCCCTTCCGGCGAGCGCGACCCGTCCCTCGTCGCATCGGCGTTGTCGCAGCTCGCCGCGCACGTGCGTGCACGACGGGCGCGACGCGATCGAGAGCTCGACCGGCTCGAGCTCGTCGAGCTCGAGCGCGCGGGCCACGCCGCAGATACGGCGAGTGGCGCCGACGACCAGGAGCTCTCGCCCGAGGAGCTTTTGCGCATCCGCCTCGACGTTCTCGGGCCGCCGCAATCCTCGTAAGGCCCACCCCGCGCGCCCTGTCTGGTCGCCGCCTCCGCTGCGGGGCACGCTCCGACCGTCAACACCTCGACGGAACGACCCGAACGCCGGGGCGGGATCATCAGGGCTTGGCGACCTGCACGTCGCCATCGTAGAGAATCGCGCGCTGTCGTCGGATGACCGTGTCCCAGTCCAACCGATGCGGCGGCTCGAGGTAGTGCCGGTAGGCTGCCGCCATCTGCCTCGCGACCTCGCCGTAGGGAACCCGCCCGAAGCCCGCGCCCATCGCGGGGAATGCAAGCGTGGCGATCTTCGACGGCGCGCTGAGGTTGTGCTGGTAGACCGCGAGAAACGCCGCCCACGTCGCCCGGTACACCGTGTCCGTGCCGTCGATCGAGCTCGGAGTGCGCATCGTGGGCGTGTGCGCCACGAACGGGTACCCGCTCGTGCCGGTTGGCTCGATGAACGACGTCCCGACGGGCTGCTCGCCCAGGTAGTCGTCGAGGATCCGAAGTTGGATACGACGCATCAGCGTTTCGCCGTGAACGGAGACGACGGCCGCATCGATCCCCGCGTTCATGATGCCGTAGGCGTTGGCAGCGGTGACGAAGCAGTCGTGGGGCTCGAGTGCCTCGTAGCGCGCTTCGACGACGCGGACGTCCGGCAGCCCCTCGAATCGCTGGCGGAACGCGTCGCACATCGCGCGGTTGGGATTGACCAGCCACACGTGGAGGGGAAATGCATCGCGGGGTGGCGGCGGCGGGTCCGCCACCACAGCGTTCGCCGAACGATCAACGACGGCTCACGGCTTGACCAGACGGCCGAGGAACAGGATCGCGCCCGACTTCCGGTCGCGGATCGCGAACAGGAACGGCCGGTCGGCGCGCACCGCGATGGGCTCGGGCGGAGCCGACTTGATGCCGAGCGTCATGCCCGTCGCGGCCGCCGCCTCCGCGCCCTCCTCGGTCACGTCCACGAAGGCCTTGTGGAAGACTCCCGTCGCGTACAGCTCGCGATTGCCGCTGATGCCCGAGAAGTCGGCGCGGTTCACGTCGAAGGCATCCGTGATCCCGAGCGCCCGCAGGGTGTCGACCAGCGACACCGCGGACTCGAGCTTGAAGCGAGGGAGGTGGAGCCGCACGGGCGTGCGGGCCAGCGCCCCCACGAGCTTGGTCGCGCGTTCGCTGGTCAACGAGGCCTCGAGCTTCGCGAGGCCGTCCTTGGCGGTGGGGACGAACAACAGCATCCCGATCTCGCCGCCCTTGAACGGGAGCTCGACGACCTGGACGTCCTCGGCGCCCGCATAGGCGAGGTCCTCCTTGAGCGTCATCAGCGGGACGGCGACCTCGCCCGCCGGGGCGTAGAACGGCCCGTCTGCCGTCTCTTTGGCATCGAACGCCGTCTCCCAGTCGCCCTTGAAGTAGATGGCGTTCGTGAGGATCAGCCGCGTCAGCGAGTCCACGCTGCCGGCGGGGAGCAGGTCCTTGATCTTCCCGCGCGTGGCCTCGTCAACCCACGCGTTGACCTTGCTCCGGGCTTCCTCGGGTGCGGCCTTGTAGTCGAGCTCGACGGGCGGTGCGGCGTAGTGGTCCGTCAACACCGCCAGGAACGGCGCCTCGAGCGCGTAGCCCCGCTGCGGCCAGATGCGACTCGCGATGGCCAGCTCGTAGCCGTTCGCGGCGCGTGTCTTCCCGCTGGCGGCGCGGAGCATCGCACCGAGCTTCTCGTGGCCGTTCTCGGCGAGATGCAAGGCCTTGCGCAGCTGCGCGGCGGTATCGCCGCGCGCCCCGGCTTCGGCCATCGCGAGCACGGTTGTGACGCTCACCGGTGAGCACAGCAGGTTTTCGCCGGGCTTCAGCAGCCGGCTCAGCTCGAAGGCGAAACGGTTCGGGTCCGGCGTGTCCTGCGCCGCTGCGGTGAGAGCGACCGTGACGAACAGCGCGAGGGCGAAGCGGGGCATGGGATCCTCCGGTCGGGTGGAACGAGGGCGCACGCAAGACGGAGAATCGTACCGCGCCGGGTCGCGCTCGGCCCCTTCGCCGAACGGACCGTGCGGATCGTCAAGCCTGGCCCTGGAGCAGGAAGTCCACGACGTGCTGCCTGCGAATTCCGTTGCGTTGGTCGGGCCCGACGTCGTCCATCGAGAGCACGAGCTTCGGGAAGTGATCGGGGATCTTCTCGAGGTTGCCGAACTCGCGGACGATCGTCTCGGCTCCGGTCAGCAAGTACGCGACCTGTACGTAGAGCCGCTCGCCGTGACGTTCCGCGACGAAGTCGATCTCCGCGCGGTCGAGCACACCCACCTTGACCTGGTAGCCGCGCCGCCGGAGCTCCAGGTAGACGACGTTCTCGAGCACGCCGCCGATGTCGGCGTCGCGATATCCGAACAGGGCGTGCCGCAGGCCCAGATCGCCCAGGTAGTACTTGGCCTGGAGCTCGAGGTGCTTCTTGCCCTTGATCTCGAAGCGATCGGGTCGAAACAGGAGGAACGCATCGCACAGGTGCGACAGGTAGCTGATCACCGTGTCGGGCGTGACACGCTCGTGCTGGCTCTTCAGATACGCGGCGATGCTGCGGGCAGAAACGAGACTGCCGCAGTTGTCGAACGCGAACGCCAGGATGCGCTCCAGGTGTCCCACGTCTCGGATGGCGTGGCGCTTGACGACGTCCTTCAGCAGGATCGTGTTCAGGATCGCGTTCAGGTACGGGAAGACGTGGTCGTCGAGCATGGGGAGCACGTGGAGTCCTGGCAGCCCGCCGTAGCGCAGGAACTGTCGAAAGGTCGCGAGTCGATCGCCGGAATCGCTCGCGGCGTGGCGAAACGCCATGAACTCCGAGAAGGCCAAGGGGAAGACGGGAATCTCGACGTAACGGCCGGTGAGCAGGGTCGCGAGCTCGGCGGAGAGCAGGTGTGCATTCGAGCCCGTGACGACGACGTCCGCGAGGCCTTCCGCGAGCACCGAGTTGACGGCCCGTTCCCACCCGTCGATCTCCTGCACCTCGTCGACGATCAGGTATCGGGGAGCGGGCTGCGTCGCGAGACGCTCGTGCACGACCTGGTCGAGGTCGCGGTAATCTCGGATGGCGTCCCACGCGACGAGGTCCTTGTTGATGGACAGGACCTGACCGACCGGAGTGCCCTGCGCGACGATGCGCTCACGAAGCTGAGCAAGCAGGGTGCTCTTGCCGACGCGACGCATCCCAGTGATGACTTTGATGATCGGCTTGTCGAGATACGCCAGAATGCGATCGAGATAGAGGGGTCGGCCGATCATCGCTGCCTTCGACTATAGTCGACGGTTATTCGGAGAACGCCGAAAGTGTCGACTACAATCGACGACTTGTCCAGCGGATTGCCAGCGATGCGGCCCCCCGCAGCCGCGCGCTCGACCCCCCACGCCGGCGAGCGGCCCGTCGCACCTCGCGCCCTCTCCCGTCTTCGCGCTTTTCCGCTATCTTCTCGCGCGTGTCCTCGGCCCCGGGCGAACCTCCGACCGTTGCGCTCGACGGGGTCGTCGTGCGCTACCCGACCGGCACCATCGCGCTCGACGGCGCGCGGTTCACTCTGGAGCGCGGGTCGATCCGGGGGCTCGTCGGCGAGAACGGGGCGGGGAAGTCGACCCTGCTCGGCGCGCTGTGCGGCTTCGTTCCCGTGGTGGCCGGGACGCTGGCGATCGGCGGAATGAGCGAGCCCGCGTTCGCGACGCGGTCGTGGACCCCGCGGCGCGCGATCGCGCGCGGCCTGGGCATGGTGCACCAGCACTTCTCGCTCGTCGACGCACTGTCCGTCTGCGACAACGTCGCGCTCGGCCGCGCCCCGCGGTGGTGTGGCGCGTTCTACGACCGGCGTCGCGCCCGGGACGAGGTCCGCGAGCTCTCGACGCGCTACGGCCTCGCGGTCGACCCGGATGCCCCGGTGCACGCGCTGTCCCTCGGGGAGCGCCAGCGTGTCGAGATCCTGAAGGCGCTCGCGAAGGGCGCCACGGCGCTCGTGCTCGACGAGCCCACGGCGGTGCTGGCGCCCCCGGAGGTTCGTTCGCTGTTCGCCGTGCTCCGCGAGCTCGCCCGCGGTGGGTGTGCGATCGCCATCACCACGCACAAGCTCGGCGAGGTCGCGGAGCTGTGTGACGCCGTGACGGTGTTGCGCGCGGGCCGGGTCGCGGGCGAGCTGCCGATGGCACGCGCAACCCCGGCCGAGATCGCCCGGCTGATGATGGGCAAAGACCCCGAGCCCGTACCGCCACGCGCCCCAGCTCGTCGCGGCCAGCGCGCCCTCCAGGTCGCCGGCCTCGCCGTCGATGGCGACCAGGGTGAGCACGCCGTGCGGGACTGCTCGCTCGAGCTCTTCGCGGGGGAGATCCTCGGAATCGCGGGCGTCTTGGGCAACGGGCAACGCGAGCTCGTCGAGGCGCTCGCCGGGCTGCGACCGACGCGCGCGGGCGCCATCACGCTGCCCCCGGGTGGAACCATCGCGTTCGTGCACGAGGACCGCGCGCGTCACGGCCTGGTCGGCGCGATGTCCGTGGCCGAGAACCTCGTCCTCGGCCGTCACCACGAGAGCACGTTCTCGGGGCGGTGGGGCGTGCTTCGCCGCGGTGCGATCCACCGCGAGGCGGTGCGACTGGTGGCCCTCCACGACGTTCGGCCCCCGGACCCCGAGGCGCCGGCCGCGACGTTGTCCGGCGGCAACCAGCAGAAGCTCGTGCTCGCGCGCGAGCTGGCGCGGGGGACGAGCGCGCTCGTCGCGGCCCAGCCCACGCGCGGCGTGGACCTCGGAGCCACGCGGGCGATTCGCGACGAGCTCGTCCGCGCCCGCGACCGCGGCGTGGCGATCCTGCTCGTGTCCGCGGAGCTCGACTTCGTGCTCGAGCTCGCCGACCGCGTGTGCGTGTTGTACCGCGGGCGCGTCGTGCTCGAGCAGACGGCGGACGCACTCGACCGCGACGCGATCGGCCGGGCGATGGCGGGCGTGGCGTGAGGGCTGTCCTGGGTGGCGTCCTCGCGCTCGTGTGTGCGCTGCTCGCCGGGGCCGTACTGATCGCGCTCGTCCCGACGCTCGCGTCGTGGGGCACGGGGGAGCCGGTCGTCCCGGTCTCGCCGTGGGCCGCCTACCGCGCCACGTTCGGCGGCGTGCTCGGCACGCGCGAGGGCGTGTCGTGGGCCGTGTACCACGCGGGGGCGCTCGTGCTCACCGCGTTGGCCGTCGCGATCCCACTGCGGGCGGGGTTGTTCAACATCGGGGGTGAGGGGCAGCTCCTTCTGGGCGGCTTGGCCGGAACGGCGGCGGCGCTGGGTCTCGCCGGTGTCGTGGGCCCAGCCCCTGCCCCCCTGGCGATGGTCGTCCTCGTCGGGGCGAGCGCCGTCGCGGCCGCGGCGGCGGGTGCGGCATGGGGGGCGCTCGCGGCTGCGTTCACGCGTCCGGGACGCGGGGCGAACGAGGTGATCGCCAGCCTGCTCCTCAACTTCGTCGCGGCGGGCGCATGCCAGTACGTCGTCAAGCACCACCTGCTCGACGCGCACTCGGGCGTGGTGCAGACGCCGTCGATACCGCTCGCGGCGCGGCTCGGTCGGCTCGCGGCGGTTCCGGGGCTCGAGCGGGTCTTCGATCCCAACACGCCGGTCACCTGGGCCCTGCCCGCCGCGCTCGTGGCGGCCGTCGCGGTGGCGTATGCGTTCGCGCGGACCCGCTGGGGCTACGAGCTCCGCGCGACGGGCGCCAACCCGGACGCGGCGCGCGCCGCCGGCATCGGCCCCAGGCGGGTCGCGGTGTCGTCCCTGGCGATCGGCGGGGCGTGCGCGGGCCTCGCGAGCCTCGCGCTCGTGCACGGCCACTACGGCCACTACGGCGCGCACGTGTTCGCCGGCCAGTATGGCTTCCTCGGGCTGGCCACGGCGTTGCTCGGGCGCGGCCACCCCTTGGGGGTCGTGCCGGCTGCGCTGCTGTTCGGCGTGTTGTTCCAGGGGGCGTCGGAGATCACCCTCGAGACGTCGCTTCCCGCCTCGATCGTGCTCATCCTCCAGGCGCTGGCGATCACGGCGGTCGTCGCGGCGGGCGCGCTCCTCGCGCCGCGGGGGCGGGGGTGAACGACGTGTACGAGCTCGTCACGGTCATCGTGAGCCCGGAGGCCTTCGCCGCCGCGTTGCGCATCGCCACGCCGCTCGTGCTCGCGGCGTTGGGAGGGCTGTTCGCCGAGACCGGCGGCGTGCCCGACATCGCCCTCGAGGGCAAGCTGCTCGCCGGAGCGCTGGGTGCCGTGGTGGGCGGGTACTTCGCCGAGCGCGCGGGCTTCGGGGCCGGCGCGGCGTTCGGCGTCGCGCTCGCGAGCGCGGCCGCGTGTGGGGTGGCCCTGTCGATGGTGCTCGCGGCGCTGGCCGTCGGCCTCCGCGCCGACGCGATCCTGGCGGGGCTCGCGGCGACGATGCTGGCTCAGGGGGCCACGCGCCTCGCATGCTCGTGCCTCTTCGAGAGCGAGTCCAACACGCCGACCATCGCTTCGCTCGCCGTGTCGACGCCGGCGTCGTGGGCGTGGGTCAAGGACCAGGGACTTCCGCGGTGGGTCGAGGTGGCGCTCCTGTCGCACGGCCCGCTCACGTACCTCGCGCTCGCGCTCGTGCCGGCGTGTCACGTCGTGTTGCGCCACACGCCGTTCGGCCTGGCCCTGGTGGCGGCCGGCGGGAACGAGAAGGCCGCGCGCGCGGCGGGGATCTCGCTTGCGTGGACGCGCACCGGTGGGCTCGTGTTCGCCGGGGCGCTCGCGGGATTGGGCGGGGCGGCCCTCGCCGTGTCGGTCCAGCAGTTCGCGACGGACATGTCCGCGGGCCGGGGCTACATCGCGCTCGCCGCGCTGGTCCTCGCGCGCGGACGGGCGTGGGGGGTGCTCGCAGCGACGCTGGCGTTCGCGTTGCCCGAGGCGCTGGCGGGCGACGCGAAGCGGATCTTCGCCTTCCCCGAGGAGCTCGCGCTGGCGCTCCCGTACCTCGTGACGCTCGCGCTCTTGGCGGTCGCGGGGGCACGGTGGCGATCGTGAGGATCTCGCAGGTGCACATCCACCAAGTGGTGATCGATCAATTCGGCCCGATCTTCGCGGAGCTGATCGAGCTTCTCACCGATTGCCTGCAGCGGCTCGGGGTCGAGGTTTCGCACGCGCCGAACGTCACGCGCGAGGATCGGCCGAATTTGATCGTCGGTGCGACCTGTTTCCTCGCCGAGCCGTGGCTCACCGCCATCGCGCGCTGCCCCTCGCCCGTCATCGTGTTCCAGTCGGAGATCCTGGACGAGGAGCGCGGCTTCTTGCCGCGTTTTCAGCCGTACTGGCGGTTCCTGCAGGGGGCCCAGCACATCTGGGACTACTCGGAGACGAACGTTCGCTACCTCGACGCAATGGGGACGCGAGGCGCGTCCTACGTGCGTCTGGGGTACTCGCCACGGATGCAGCGGATTCAGCCCGCCGCAACGCAGGACATCGACGTGCTGTTCTACGGTGCCGGGTCACCCCGCCGAGCCCGAGTCGTCTCGGAGATGCGTCGGCTGGGCCTCGAGACCGTCCACGCGTTCAACTGCTTCGGCGCCGAGCGTGATCGCCTGATCGCGCGCGCAAAGATCAACCTGAACGTGCACCAGTTCGAGCGGGCGCCCCTCGAGCAGCTGCGCATCACCTACCTCTTGAACAACCGCTGCTGCGTCGTGTCCGAGACGTCCGATACCGACTCATACGGCGGAGGCGTCGTGTTCGCGCCGCTCGACGAGCTCCCCGCGCGGTGCGCGGAGCTGCTCGCGCCCGGCATGGAGTCGGTGCGACACGAGGTGGCGGAGCGCGGCTTCGCTGCCCTCGAGGCGATCCCCATGCTCGAGAGCGTGCGCGCGGCACTTGCACGGGTCGAGGCCGGCTCGACCGTGCGCGTCGCCGGCGATCGGTGAGCTCGACCTGGGTTCACGCCGGAGCGATCCGATTCGGGCGATGGTCCCGGCCTGCGGACGCCGCCGCTGCCGGTGTTACCGACCGATCCGTCAGCGGCCCGCCAGCTGCCACGACCGGAGCGCGTCGACGGGCCAGATCAACATCACGAGGTTGAGCACGAGGCTGTCGCGAATGCTCGCAAGGAGGACCAGCTCGGTCGCGACGAACACGCCGAGCGATCGCCAGAAGCGCAGCGCGTGGGCCAGCCACACACCGAGCGCGCAGCACGCGATGTCCGCCAGCGAGTTCGCGATCGAGTCGCCGAAGTAGTCGAGGGAAATCGTGACGGCGCGGTAGCGCTCGATGACGAACGCGGAGTTCTCGACAACCTCCCAGGTGCTCTCGATCGCGATCGCGAGCACGCACCGCCAGGCGAGCGATCGGTCCCGGAACACGAGGCCGATCATCCAGTACTCGAAGATCCCGTGGAGCACGTGCGTGAACGCGTACGGGTCGAGGAGGTGCTGCGAGTTGTGGGCGGACCAGATGTCCCACGACCACGGCGACCAGTCGCCGCCGCGGCACCACGCCACCCGCCCCTGGCCCCACAGGAGGACCGTCGTGCCCGCGACGATCGCCGCGGCCGCGAGGAGGGGACGGCGCTGGCTACCGAGGACGTGTTCATCCATGACCGTGCCTGCCCGTGCCGTTCAGCGGGTGCGGCCGAGCCTTCTTCGCTACTTGGATGCCGGCTCGGCGAACAGGGCTGCATCGACGGTCGGCGCCGAGGTCAGCTCGCGCACCCGCGTCGTGCTGTGCTCCTTGCCGTTTCTGAAGACGGTCCACGCCATTGGGTGCGTGACGCCCTCGTGGTCGCGGAAGTCCTTGAGCACCGTCGCCTGGGCCACGAGCTCGCCGCCCGCGCGCAGATCCTTGACCTGGGCCTCGCTGCGAGCGAGCCGCCCCGACTCCGGGTCGAACAGCAGCGCGAGCGAGCGCCGGCCCGCCCGCGACACGGTGACCGATCGCAGCTTGCTACCGTCGCGTTCGACGTCAACGGGATCGGCCAGGCCGAAGGCCGCGTCGCTGCGCAACGCGAGGAGGTGCGACGCGTTCGAGAGGTTGGCGGTCTCGAGCGCCTCGGCGACCTCGTCGGCACTCATCGCGCGCTTCTCCCCGTTGAGCACGACCCACCCGGCGCGGCCGTCGAAGGTGCTCGCATATTGGAACGTCCGATCTGGGCCGACCTTCATGTCAAACCGGATCCGCAGCTTGTCGGGATAGGCCTGTGCGATCTCACCGGTGAACGGCATGGGCTGCGCGCCCCCCGACGACGTGCCTTCGACCTGCCACACCGTCTGGGCGACCGCTGCATAGCGCTCGCCGCCGGCGCACCCGATCGCCCGCTCGACGAGCCCGAGAGCGGCCGCCGACCGAGTGGGGGGGGCCGGAGCGGGCTCGTCGGCGCGCGCGAGTCCGGCCGTGGCGCCGAGCAGGAACGCACCGAATACACCAAGCAACGCGGACGCCCCTGCACGGTGCATGGAGCGCGAGGGTGCGACGCGGGACGAACCAGGGGCGGCGGGCATGGAGGGCTCCGAAGAAAGTCGGGGTCGGGTGCGGTCTCGGTCCGACCGACGGGCATTGTGCCGCATGCGACGTCCGCCAGCGCCAGCGATCGCCGGATTCGGGGTGCGGCGACGACGACCTGCCGGTGAGATCGCTACCGTAGCTCCTGCCGGCGGAACAGACGGCGGTCGGCCCGTGCGTCCGGCGGGGCGTTCCCCGGCAGTCGAATCTCGACCCGGTCGCGGTGGGCGTGCCACCATCCGCGCCAGTCCGGTTGCGGCTCACCGGCCATGGCTTCGAGGAACGCCCGCGCGAGGACGTCGCGACAAGCGCCCTCGGTCGCCGGGACCGTGGCGGCGACGAGGTGCTCGACGGCCTCGCGTCGGCCCAGACGGAGCAGCAACTGAAGGGCGTACAGTCGGGCGGGCGCGTCACCCTCTCGCACCTCGGCCTCGAGCATGGCGAGCCCGCGAGTGCCGACCGGACCGTCCCCCGCGAGACGCACCGCGTGGAAGGCCGCAATCCGACGCACGCGCGGATCGGGCACATCGAGGGCGCTGTCGATCGCTCGCACGGATCCGCCACCCGCTCCGATCGCGTCGATCGCCAGGGCCACCCGGTCGTAGTCCCAGGCTTCGAGACGGGCCCGACAGCGTGTCGAGCGCTCGAGATCGCCCTCGAGCGCCCCCGCCGCGAGCTCGCGGGCGGCGTCGAGGCCGAGCTCGACCAGCTGGCGCTCGGCCGCCTCGCGCGTCGCCCAGTCCCGCGCGCCCAGCGCCGCGACCGCGGCCCGCGCCGCCTCGCCCTGGCCCTCGACCAAACCGAGGCCGAGCAACCGAGCCAGCAGTGTCGCCCGATCGGCGCGCTCCGTCGCGGTCACTGCCGCCAACAGGCAGCACCGCGACGCCCGATCGGTCGAACGATGGCGCTCGAGCAGCCACTGGTCGGCGTCGGCGAGCCCCACGCGGGCGATCGCGCCGATCAGCGC
>Ga0209726_10004774_pt1 | contig 17002 bp, 21 predicted proteins | sample Subgrocontami54m_FD_187453 | JGI IMG/M metagenome (GOLD analysis project Ga0209726, IMG submission 187453) | Subsurface groundwater microbial communities from S. Glens Falls, New York, USA - GMW46 contaminated, 5.4 m (SPAdes) (version 3) | ecosystem: Environmental > Aquatic > Deep subsurface >... | reverse complement strand
CCGTCCGGCGACGCCCACACCACGCGCCGCTGATCGGCAGGAGGAGCAGGATAAATCTGACATGCGTCTGTCCTAGCGCCGTAATTAAACACCTCATATGGAACGAGGCGTGTTCCGTCACGAGCGACAAGCGGCGGCAACCATCGGGAATTTTCCACGTTAATGCTCCCGTCGGGATTTGTCGACGCGGCCAAAATAAATCCGTCAGGAGCGCGGAGAAAATATGCGGTCCGTGAGGCATTGGGGTTTCCCGGTTCTGTATACGAAGCCGCGGCGACCATACAGGCGCTCGCATCCTTGCAGTGCACCCGCGCATCTGTCCATAGAGTTGTTGCCTGAAGACTGTTTTGTATCGCCGAATCAGTCGCCCCTCCCGCAATCACTTTGAGCCACTGTTGGGTCGTCGGTGGTATACCAATCTCGCTATTGGTTATCGGCGCATACCGAAACGCGTCTATAACCATAGACGGTGCAGGACCAATCAGAGTATCCACCTTTGGTGTAGCGCTTGCTATTGCCGTCATCACGTCGGGACTGATACTCGTTTGCGGCGTTGGACCAATGGTAGGCTCGTGCGTAGACACGCCCGGAGGAGGCAGCGTGCCCCCATTTTCTGCAACCTTAGCAATAATTCCGCAAGCAAGCGATATGAGAACTCCCCCTGCGGGGATGATATACCCCCAATTGGGTTTGCGCGGTGGGCGTGGACTTCCATCATCGGCACCGGGTTCACGAGAGGCATGGGGATAAAACACTTTTGCCGCCTGCACTGCTAACTTCTTAGCCAATGAAATATGCTGCTCTGTCGTTCTTGTTGACTCGTTATAGACGAGAGCCGCGACGCGTGCCGCCTCCCCCCATCCGGCAAATCGATCCGCGGCTTTGGTGGTCGCAAGTTCGGCAAGGAGCCGGGTCGCTTCCGGCATCTCAAGGAGCCGTTTTACTTTTGCCTGCATCCCCAGGTCATTTTGCATCGCAAGCACGACAAGCGTCGCTTTATCTCTACTACTTAACGATTGGTAAAATTCACGATCTTCCGAATTGGATTTGAATAATCCGGAAAGCGCACGTTCCCATTTTGATACATTCGTGGCTGCATCTTTCTTGTCCATCGCCAATACAATTTTATCAACCTGCTCGGGAAGGACATGCTTAGACAATTGATCCAGAAACTTTTCATTGTTAATAGACGTATCACCCGCTGTTACCGCCTCAAACGCACGGGATACCAGCTCGCCGCTACCGCGTGTCGCAAGCCCCACGCTATGGACAGCCTGGACAAGCTTATTGAAGCGCTTACCAGGATGAGAATCACTACTGTCTAAAGCGGAATTTGCAATATTGGCTACGAGTTTATCTATTGCATGGACCAGGTCAGGACGTTCTTCACCAAGCCGGATCAACCGCTCCTTATGTGTGGCTACTGCGGCTGCAACGAATTTTTGGCTATACATATATTTTTCGTATGCAGACAAACCGGCACCTTCTAATGCGGGAGAGGGACCAGAGTTTTTGAGTCCGGCACGCGACGGGAAAAGGCGTCGGTCCAAAAGCTCCTCCGCCGCAACTGAAGCGCTCTCAAACACAGCCTCAGCGGTATAGGGGAAACTTCGTTGCAGGAGTTCCAGCTGCTCACGGACCATGCTGGTCGTTTGCTCCATGCTTTTTGGGCCGGTTTTCACAGTACGAGCCCACAATGCTTGTGCCACCAACTCATAGGCAACCAGCGTATCGATGTGGGCATGAAGAGAGCGGCTCTGTTCTTCCTCAAGTATCGAATCGCCAGCTTCCAATAATAACGAAGCTACGGGGAGAGTCGCGCGTGAGAGCTGATCAGTATTTGCGAGGAAGGCAAAAGCAATTTCTTTCTGCGCATCAACCAGTGCGGTTCTTGCGTGCTCTAGCGGTGAAGATCTGGAATCTCCCGGATGAATTGCTTCAGCTGTTATCATATACTATAGATCCTATAGTATCACTCTCCCTGCCGGCCGTCAACCCCGCTCCAGTTTTACGAAAACTGGGGCTGGGTCAAGTCAAAAAAAGACCCCATTGCTGGGGCCGTTTAACTCCGTTGTATAAAGCTCTATAAAAAGAATGTCCGGGTGGTTTTTCATCAAATTATTTGAACACCATGGGTTTTAATTTCGTGCACCAATAAATTATATTTATCGTCAAAATCGGCAGGATTAAATGCTACCGGCTCAATTCTGGTATCCACTTTTAATGTTTCGCGGCGCAAATCCATTTCCTCATCAAAATAGTCTTTCCCAAACACCGGAGATATGATGCATACGTCAATATCGCTTCCCTCATGGATAAATCCCTTAGCAAACGACCCAAACAGGTACGCAGATTGTACCGGATATTTCCGGGATATCAACGCGACGTATTTTTTCAACAGCATTATTGCATCCGTTTGGCTCATAAGGAAAAATAGGGAATGAGTAATGTTCTAATTTTTATCGCTTTTTGAATCCACAAATCTGCATATTCTTTATTGGCTTTTTTGTAAAAATTTTTCTTGTAATCATCATAACGCGCCGAGATATTAAACGAGGATATTTCGTTTAGATCGGCCAATTGAGATTCCGGCATTTCAATTTCTGCTCTCTTGGCCAACTCCACCAAGTCATGAATGGCCAACGGGTGACTGTCTTTACGATGATAATGAAGGGCTTTAAGTAATTTCTCGAGTGATAAATGCACGAAAAATAAAACATAATCATACCTCTTTCCCCCAACGTAAATTTCCTGGGAAAATTCCCAATCCTTGTCAGATGTTTCTTTCCAAAAAGACACTACTTCCTGTTGAGTCATAATCTCATTATATACTTTTGAAAAGACTTAGCCAATTTCCCTCAAAAAAAGACCCCTCGCCGCGGCGGGCTGGGGGCTCCAAACTCCATTATCTCAAACACAACAAAAAGGATGGCCGGATAGTCGTCCATAGAAATTAGGACGCCGTCATAAGAGTAGGGACGCTCAGCGTGAGCGACGTCATATCTTTATTGGCAGCTTTTTTGGAAACGTCCAACACTTCAATCCCGATCATTTCCTCTCCTGCGTAGTCCACAAGAAGGTCCTCACGAAGCTCCACGGTGTTCGTGCTCTTTTTATCGGAAAAATAGATGTACATGGCATCGGCTTTGGAATCGTAGGTGACGTTCATATACAATGATCTTATCGGTTTATACGCTGTTTTGCAACCCAATAGAGCGTGACAACCACCAGTTAAGATCGTTCATTCCGAAATTCTTGAGGTAGGCAATCTTCCCTTCTCTTGCTTTGATACTTCGGCCCGGTTGCGTGAGTACTAATTTGACCTTGTCTCTCTCAACATGGCGCACTGCTAACATTTCTTCTGCGTGTTTTGTAAATATGATCCGTTTCATGTGTTTTTCCTCAATAACCGGACTCAAAAAAGACCCCATCACTGGAGCATCCACTCACTTCTTCCCCAACCCCGTATCATGCATGCCCACGGTATAGAGCTCCAGAACGTCGGCAACCATGCCGAATGTTAAACGATAGTGGATGTCCACCCGCGCTTCGTATGCGTCGATGCCTTGCATCTTCTTCACTCGCAGAGATGGATGCTTGAGATTGGAAGTAAGAAGGAGAATGGTTTTCTGGACTTTCTTTTGGATAGGTGCCGAAAGCCTACAGTATGAACCGTCAAACCTGGGCAGCCGTTTTACCTGCATACGATTGCGACAGCGCCTCAAGATCTTTTACCGCTTCCTGCGCGCTTGCAAACACTTTGCCTTTGCCTGCTTTAGACTCTTCCATGGCAAGCACTGTTTCCTGCACGAGATGAAGATAGGATCCGGTTTTGGCCGGAACAAGCAATAAAAGTTTTTCTCGCACACGAACGGCCGCCTCACTTAACAGCGTCAGGTCATCAAGAAACGAAAGGTAGGCGGTATCCGATGTCAGTGTTTTACTATTCATATGATATCGTTATACCAATTTTCTCCTGATGTGTCAAAAATCACCTCAAAAAAGACCCCACCCTAAAACAGCATATACACGAAGGGGCTTATGGGGGAGACGGTGGAAAAAGCGATGAGTGCACCAAAAAGGAGAAACACGATAATCGGCGGCACCATCCACCACAATTTATTTTTCCATAAATACGAAGCCAGGTCTCTGATCATTTTAGAAATGCTTTCCCATCTGCCGTGTACGGCTGAGGGGATTAGCAGTTCTTAAACCCGCCGCTCACGCGCTCTATAAGCCGCGCTACGAATAGTAGGTAAGGCGCATAGGAAGCGTAGGTGGGTCACTTCTTTACCAAAAACGGTCCGAGAACGAGATAGTCTATATCCGTTTTCAGAAAACAGTGTACCGCATCCTTCGGGGTACACACAATAGGCTCGCCGCGGACGTTAAAGGATGTATTAATAATGATGGGGACGCCGGTTTTTTTGGCATACGTTTCTATGAGGTCATAATAAAGCGGATTATCAGCTCGCTCCAATGTCTGCAATCGTCCCGTGCCGTCTACGTGGACGACCGCTGGCACCTCACGCTTGCCTTTTTGTCGAAAGGGATAGACGAAGAGCATGTATTTAGCGGAAACCGGGACAGGGGAGTCCGTAACAAAATATTCTTTGACGTGCTGGGCAAGAACAACCGGCGCAAACGGCCGGAACAGCTCGCGGTGCTTGACCTTGCTATTGATGATGTCCCTCATCTCCAGCCTTGCCGCACTTGCTAAAATACTCCGGTTGCCCAATGCCCGTGGCCCCCACTCCATCCTACCCTGGAACCAACCGATTATTTTCTCTTGCGAGAGAAGGTCGGCAACGCGCTCCACAAGCGCTTTTTGGTCCAATCGTGTATACAAAAGACCGCATCGCGCGAGTACATCCTCTATCTGCTCCTCCGGAAAGCTCGGACCCAAGTAGGGAGAAAATTGCATCCTCTTATGACTCATTGCCAGTGCTGCCCCCATCGCGCCCCCTCCGTCGCCTGGATCCGGAGGAATAAATAGTTTTTTGAATGGGGTTTGTTTGAGAATTTTCCCGTTCATGACGCTATTGAGCGCTACCCCGCCGGAGAGACATAAATTATCTGTTTTGTATCGCTTGTGAACGGTGATAAGGAGGTGAAACACGGTGGTCTCCAGTTTTTCTTGAAGGCTTGCCGCGATGTTTTCGTAACTGTGCTCCATCGGGCTCTCTGCGTTTCGCGCCGAAAGGCCAAATAATTCCTCCAGGTGTTTATTAAACATCCTGTCCGTCCGGACATAATCAAAATATTTGAGATTTAGGGCGTAGCTTCCGTCAGAAAACACGTTAACAAGTTCATTCATCTGTCGCCGGAAAGGCTTGGGATCGCCGTAAGCGGCCAGTCCCATCACTTTATACTCGGCGTCATTAACTTCAAAACCCAAATACGAGGTCATCGCGCTGTAGAGGAGTCCGAGCGAATGGGGGAAACGGATCTCTTTTTCGACCGTAATCTTGCCCGCCCGGCCCATGCCCATCGTCGTCGTCGCCCATTCGCCCACGCCGTCAATCGTGACAATCGCAGCCGTATCAAATCCTGACAAATAATACGCGCTTGCGGCGTGAGAAAAGTGGTGGGGGAGATAGTGGACGGGTCCTTTATACCCAATAGTTTTACGAAGGGTTTTAGGGATCTGGAGCTTGATATCAAACCATGATCCGATGGTATCGACAAAGACCTTGCGGCTCGCGGGAAAGTGTGCGAAGTGTTGCCGCAGCGTCCGATCAAACTTCACAATCGGCTTTTCATAAAACACCACCACGTCAAGATCCCGGGCTGTGAGATGTGCCCACGACAAACAAAACCTGATGGCGTTTTCAGGAAAATTATTGTCGTGCTTTATGCGCGTAAAGCGCTCCTCACCGGCTGCTGCGACAACAGCGCCGTCGATCACAAGGCACGCCGCCGCATCATGGTAATAGCACGAGATGCCTAATATTTTCATCCTAATACATCCTCTCCTCGTCAGTACTTCCCGTCTGTGGTTTCCAGTTTGTTTTTATCGCCGTCTCATCAAGAAATTTCGCTCCCATTGCCCTGCCGATCACACTCACTACGCCTATACCTAAGACGTACGCCGCGTGGAGAAACACGGCTGTATTGATACGTTGCAAAAATCGAGAAACACGATAAAATTTGTTCATTTTTTCTCCTCTAAATTCCTTTAATCTCCTTTAATCTCCTTTAAATTCCTCTATAAATCTCTCTCATGAAGAGCTTCCCCACAAAAACCATTGCTTTTCCAAAAAGCACAAGGTCGCCCCACGCGGACTTTTCGTTTGCGTAGGCAATGTCGCTTTTCATCCACTCATCAAACGGCCTGCTATGATACCCATCCAAGACCCACGGCGACATAATGCCGGGCTTTATTCTATGCCGTTCTTGTTGTTGTTTTGTAAGCTTGCCCGCCTCGGCAACCGGTAGGGGACGCGGACCAAAGAGAGCCATCTCGCCACGAACGACATTAACAAGTTGCGGCAACTCATCCAGTCCTGTGTGGCTTAAGAATCTGCCCGTTCGGGTAAATCGTGGATCGCTACGGATCTTAAACACCGGGCCATCTGCTTCGTTCATCCGCGCGTACTTCTTCTGCTGCCAATCAGCGCCGACAGTCATCGTACGGAACTTATACATCATAAATGGTATTCCATTTTTTCCAACTCGTTTCTGTAGATAAAAAATCGGAAATCCCTCAACCACCGCAACAATAAGTGCAACTATTCCAAAAATTGGTAGCGTGCCAATTCCTATCGTCAATAAAAATATCCAATAGATAATATGTCTCAAGTTCATCATTGCCACCATGATACTATCAAATAAGCATATGAAACGCTTCGTGCCTTTCTTTTTCTTATTCGCCGCCTTCCTCCTCGGCCTCTCGGTTGGTAAAGCGATCCCCCCATCCCCCCAATCACCCGTATCCAAGGCATCACCCACGCCCACACCCAAACCCGATTATTACAAAGTCACACGCGTCCTGGACGGCGACACCATAGAAATTTCTTCCGGCGAGCGCGTCCGCTACCACGCGATTGATGCACCCGAAAATAACGAAAAATGGGGCACCGTGGCGTATAAAACCAACCGTGATCTCGTTGAGGGAAAGACAGTACGGATCGAGATTGACCGACCTGCGCGCGACCAATACGGACGGATTCTCGCGTTCATCTGGATTGGGGACACCATGATCAATGAGCGGCTGGTTGACGACGGACTCGCGAAAGTATTCCTCATCAAAGGCGAAGCCAAGCCCAAGTACCTCTCCCGTCTCCAGGCCGCCGAGGATCGGGCAAAGGGGGCCACCCGCGGCCTCTGGACCCCCAAGCCATAAAAGCGAAGCTTACCAAAGGATGGAAAGGTCTGACACCCGAGTAAACGCAGCGTCTTTGGTGATGAGCACGCTTCTGCTTCGCTTGGCTGTGGCAGCAATGATGCGATCGTGAATCTCCAGGGATACGGGCAACCGATAACAAATAGTCAGGAGGGGTTTGTCTACGGGGACGATAAAGATATTCCTTTGACGAAGCTTCCGAAGTATGACGGGGAACGAAAACGTCACATGCTTAAAACTCAAATGCAAAAGTTCAAGGAGAACGATGATAGAAATGTACCCATGCGCACGCCCGGAAAATATGGCGTCTATCGCTTCCTTGGCCCTACGGGAAAGCGTAGCCTGTCCGGTAAAGTACCAAACGATTGCATGGGTGTCTAGGCAATATGATGTCATGGGAACGATTTTCCCCATTGATGCGTCACGGCTTCAATGTCCTCATCGGTAATCTCGACACCGGAAAACACGGCCCAGGGGAGCTTCTTGCCGGACTGTGCCTCCTTGAGAACCAACGCGCTGATCGTTTCCCCGCGCGAGCGCTTCCCGGTCATATCGTCAAGAACCCGCACGACCACTTTTGGCATATACACATTGATACGTGTTTTCTCCTTCAGGAGTTGTTGGGCTGACAGCAGGTCAACCAGCGTATAATCGGTTCCCTGATGTTGTGTCTGTTTCATGTATCAAAGATAACACACGATTGCGTATCCTGTCAATTGGATTGCCTCGTAGTATAATACTCCCGCTATGAACAACACACGATTATTTTTCGATCTTCTCTTTGCCATGACGGAGAAGGAGCTGCGGGCACGCTACAAACACACGGTCTTCGGGTTTTTCTGGCTCGTAGCCAACCCCATCTTGCAGATGCTCGTCATCGGGTTTATTTTCACCTTTCTTCTGAAGCAGCCCGTCAAAAACTATTATTTCTTCCTCTTCAACGGACTTTTGGTCTGGAATTTTTTCTCGCTTTCATTATCTAAAACCACACCATCCATCGTCTACGAACGGAGCCTTATCAAAAAAGCACGGTTTCCCCACGCCGTCATCCCGATCTCTATCATCCTTTCCAATTTCATCCACTTTATCCTTGCATTTATCATCTACCTCGTTCCGGTTCTATTTCTGGGAACCCTGACCATATTTTCTGCCCCACTCGTTCTCTTTAGCTTTGTATTATTGTTCGCGTTTACCGTCGGGTTAAGCCTATTGACGGCCGCCCTCAACGTCCGGTTCCGCGACGTCAACTTTTTTGTGTCTGCACTCCTCATCGTTTGGTTTTACGCGACTCCCGTCCTGTACGCGCTCACCATGATCCCGCAGCATCTTCTGTGGCTTTGGAGATTAAACCCGCTCACATCTATCCTCCAACTTCTGCAACAGGCCATCCTGGGTTTGCCCGGCCCGGGGCCGGGGATGCTTGCCTCCAACATTGGCGTTATTGTGGTTATAACGATCCTGGGAATTACGGTATTTAAACAGGAAAGCAAATACTTCGACGACTGGCTCTAAAAAAACTTCGTATGGTGTGAGCCACAACATCCACTTCTTCTAGCTTCATTTCCGGGTACAGCGGCAACGACAATACCTCCCGGGCGCTTTGTTCACTGACCGGAAAATCTCCTTTTGTATATCCCAACTCTTTCATGCATGGCTGCAGGTGAATTGGAGTAGGGTAGTGGATGCCGCACAAAACGCCTCTGTCTTCTAAATACCGCTTCAACGCATCTCTTTTGGGAGTTCGGATCACATATAAATGATAACTTGATTCACTTAATTCGGACTCAAATGGTAATACGACAGGCAGGCCAACGAGTAACGCATTGTACCTATGAGCAAGTTGCCTCCTCTTCTGTACCCATTGATCGAGGTAGGGGAGTTTCACGCGAAGTATCGCTGCCTGCATCGTATCGAGCCTGCTGTTATACCCAAGCATGCTATAAACATTTTTTTCTTTTTGCCCGATGTTTCGTAAAATCCGCAATTTCTCTCCGATATCTCTCCTGTTTGTCGTCACCATACCCGCATCCCCAAACGCACCGAGATTTTTACTTGGGTAAAACGAAAAGCATCCCACATCACCAAGACTTCCTGCCTTTTTTCCTTTATACGTCGCCCCGTGGGCCTGACACGCATCTTCTATGATAACGAGCTTGTATTTTTTTGCCAATCGAACGAGAGGATCCGTATCCACAGGCAACCCAAATAAGTGGACGGGGATAATCGCTTTCGTGCGGGGTGTAATGTGTTGTTCTATAAGCGCTCCATGTATAAGGAGTGTCGTTTTCTCTACATCCACCAACACCGGCCGCGCTCCGACTGCAAGAATAGGAAGAACCGTACTGATAAAGGTATTGGAAACCGTAATCACTTCGTCTCCTTTCCCTATGCCGAGTGCTTGAAGAGAAAGAAGGAGGGCGTCAAACCCGGAAGCGACACCGATGGCGTACTTGACGCCGCAATACGACGCAAACTCCCGCTCAAACGCATCCACGTCGGGCCCCAAAATGTACGCCTGGCTGTCCATCACGCCCTCAACAGCGCGCAGAAGTTTTTTCCTGAGTGTTCTGTTTTGTCGTGAAAAATCAATGAAAGGAATCATACGATACTGGTATCAGCAGACTCGAGAATTTCAACAACCCGTCTCCCATCCTCTCCTGTTACACGCGGTTTCTTGCCGGTTTGTATACACTCAATAAAATCAGCGCATGCTTCCAAAAGAGGTTCTTTGTGCGGCACCCGGATAACTGATACGCCGCCATCTGTATAACGAAAGCTTGTCTGTTTCGAGACGCTGCGGTCGTATATTTTAATTTCATCATTTGCGGCCACGTCATCGTAGACAAGCATTTTTTTAGCTCCGACGATCGTAAGCCGCCGCTCTTTCATTGGCGAGAGCCAGCTGACCCTGATATACGCGTCAATGCCCCCTGCGTAGACCAGACGCATGTCCGCTCTGTCTCGTAGGCAGGAAACGATATGGGCGCTCCCGTGGGCGAATACAGCAGTCGGGGTCTTCTGTAAAATGTAATTACAGATGGATATATCATGTGGTGCGAGGTCCCAGAGGACATCGCTATCCAAAGAAAATCGCCCAAGATTTGTTCGCGTACTCTCAATAAATAAAATCTTTCCCAACGCGCCGTCGGCAATGAGCTCTTGAATCTTTTGGATGGGTTTGGCGTACACGTAAGTATGGTCCACCAAAAGCGTTAATCGTTTCTGACGTGCCAGTTTTTTAAGTCTACTGGCCTCCTCTGTAGTCTTTGTCATCGGTTTTTCGACGAATACGTGTTTTCCATGGGTCAACGCGTAAGAAGCAATCTCATAATGCGTTGATGGGGGAGTGGCGATCACCACCGCCTGCACACGATCATCAAGAATCGCTTTTTGATATGAAGAGTTTTTATCGCAAACAATTTCTACTCGAGCTGTAGGAAGTGCCTCAAAACTCCGAAGCAGCTTTCGCCCCCAATACCCATATCCGATAAGCGCCACGCCAATTGACTTTCTTGTAGTCATAGCCGCATAGTAACCCAAATACAGGCTCAAAGTCACGCTCTGGCAGGCAGGCATCATCGGTCCGAACGGATCAGGAAAAACGACACTCCTTAAAATCATCGCCGGCATCACCACGCCCATCACTGTTTCCCCATAATCCATGCTAACAAGGCATAATCCTTTCATTGACAATGAAAACAATTAGGTGTATACTTTCACTATAAATGAAATCTTTTGAAGACATACGCACCCTACTAATTGAACAACAAAGAGAGTTCCTCCAAAAGGACTTGGGTACGAAAAGACAAAAATTGATGGAAATAACTGCGTATAAAGATACGCCATTTCCGGTGGTTATTTCAGGACTACGGAGAGCGGGAAAGTCAACGCTACTCGCACAACTTGCACATACTTTCTATCCGAATAATGAATATTTTTTTGTAAACTTTGAAGATGAACGGTTTTTATCGTTTACGGTTTCTGATTTTGCGAAACTCCATGAAATCCTCATAGAGCTCTTTGGAAATCAGAAAATCTTTTTGTTTGATGAGATACAAAATATTGATGGATGGGAACGGTTTGTGAGTAGGATGATAACCAGTGGATATAAATTCTATATTACCGGATCAAACGCTTCGCTTTTAAGCAGCGAACTGGGAACAAAGCTGACCGGACGATATATGCCCATTGAGCTTTTCCCCTTCTCCTTTGAGGAATACTTACGGTTTAAAAAAACACCAATCCCAAATATAACGATGCTTACAACCGTGGAGAGGGGGATAGTAAAACGCACCTTCTTGGGTTACTTAAAAAAAGGCGGAATTCCTCAAGCGCTGCAATACCCGGAACTACCCATACACAAAACGATGTATGACGACATTCTCAACAGAGATGTTGCCGCGCGGTATAAAATAACAGATACAAAGCCGCTCAGGGAGCTTTCCTACTATCTTCTTAGCAATATTTCTTCTTTGATTTCCTATAATAAACTTAAGGAGCTGTTGCAGCTAGGAAGTGTGAATACTGTGTCAAGTTATATAGAGTATTTAGGAACCAGTTGGCTTCTTTTTGCCATGAACCGATACGCATTCTCTGTAAAAAAACAACAAATCGCAAACAAAAAAATATACTGTATCGATACAGGACTTACCAAATCTGTTGCCTTTTCCTTCTCTGAAGATAAAGGAAAGTTTTTAGAAAATACGGTATTTTTACATCTTCGGCGGCTCCATACCGATGGTATTTACTATTACAAAACAAAAAAAGATAAAGAGGTTGATTTTTACCTGCCAAAGAAAAAATCTCTTATCCAGGTGTCTCAATCAGTAGCTGACCCGAATACTCGCCAAAGAGAAGTACAAGCGCTCATGGAAGCCATGAAAGAGGTGGAAAAAAGCACCGGCATGATAATAACTGAAGATGAAAAAGACATTATAAAAATTGAAGGAAAAACCATAATTGTACTCCCTGTGTATGAATGGTTGCTATCCACGAACATATAGATCAGCACACTGTTGACGGCCGTAGTATCTCTATAAGAAAAAATCAATCATGATGTCACTATCCGGCTCACCAATATCAGTAAACGCTACACGATCCACCACAAAAACCTGCCGGCAGGCAGGGCCCACACTTGTCGAACGCCTTGCGAAAGAAAAAAATGAAGAGTTCTGGGTTTACCCAGAAAAATGCGAAACTTTTATTCCGGGCGCTCAAAGACGTGAACCTTACGATCAACAAGGGAGAACGGGGGGGCATCATCGGCCCGAACGGATTTTGGGAAAATAATACACCTCAAAACACGATATGATGACATCTTATGAAAGTTGAAATCGACCAAAGCGGGAAGCTTGAACAAAGTCAAACGGATACGATTATGGCTTACTCCAATGGTCACAAGGGTATTCTTATCGTGAAATCAACGATAAAGCAACAGATTATCAAAATCATGCGATATAGTCCTATCTCTCAGAGAGACGCCTCCATGATCTGGTTTGCTGTTGTGATCTTCCTGCTCGTTAAAGATTTGTCAAAAAATACCACTCTCATCATCGATAAAGAATATCCCGGTCGTGAAAAAATCATAGAAAAAACTCTTTCAAAACTTCTTCAAGAATATTACAACAACCGGTGGTCAGGGAGTATTAGATTTCAAAAAATTGGAAAAACATCACCGGCACATATCATAGCCTGGTCACTCCATCGATCAAAACAAAAAGGAAAGATACGACAACTAAAAAAAGAAGAGGTGCTCAAGCTGATGGGAATAAAACAATAAAAAGTCGGGCTACATCAGTCTCACTCTCCGAGTTTACGGCGGGGGACTGCTTCACTCGACTAAAACAAAGTATAGTATACCCGTATTAATATGTCAAGGCACGTCTTAAAATCTAATGACATTGCTATCAAGCTTTCCGGCGTCTCCAAACGCTACATCATCCACCACGAGAACCTGCCTGCCGGCAGGCAGGGCCCACGCTCGTGGAGCGGCTCGCCCGCGGCAGGGACGAGGAGTTTTGGGTTTACCCAGAAAAATGCGAAACTTTTATTCCGGGCGCTCAAAGATGTGAACCTCACTGGCATCCGTTGTGTACTGAAAAGTTTTTCTCTACAATAACGCCATCGTATGCATATTTATCTTGACGAAAGCGGTAATCTCACAAAAAGCAATGGCGATTATTTTATCGTTGCATCATTCACGGTCGGAGACCCGCGGCGCATTACCAACGCATTCAGACAATGGCAACGAAGCAAGTTTCCGAAAAAACTTCGTGTACAAACTGAGGTAAAATTCAACGATCCGCACTTGGACGATGCGCTTCGCATTCGTACGCTCAAATTTCTCACAAAACAGGACGTCCGTATTTTTTACACGTACTTAAAAGTAACAAACATTCCCAAAGAATATAGAAAAAAGAAAGGGACGATACAAACAGGAAGACTCTACACGGAGATCGTTGGAGAAACGCTCGCATTATATTTACCTCTCACTGAGGGTGAATTTAGAGTATTTCGTGATCAACGGATGCTCAAGGGCGTTGCCCGCAATGAATTTAATGACCTCCTGAAAACGAAACTGCTTCCTCAATTACCTGCCAAAGCGCTCATCCAAATCCAGGCAATGGATTCTACGACAAGTGTTCCCATTCAAATTGCCGATTGGCTTTGCGGTGCGCTGGCTCGATATCACGAGCGTAAATCTTTCGGAAATGAATTTCATGATATTATGCGGAACAATATTGTCAAAACGAAAGAGCTTTTTTCTGATTATTGGACAAAAGTGTGGAAAAAATAAAAAGGAGCGGCGGTGCTACCTGTGGTGTTCCTAAACTCAAAACGAGTGTTCCACTCGTGAGCATTTAGGCACAAAGTAGTATGTTATTACCAGCTCCATACATACACTATCATGAAGCAATTACAAAGTCAACATAATAATTCCATCGCCATACAGCTCACAAATATTTCCAAGCGCTACACCATCCACCACGAAAAACCCACGCTCGTCGAACGGCTAACTAGCGGCAGGGATGAGGAGTTCTGGGCGCTCAAAGACATCAATCTGACGATCAAAAAAGGGGAGCGGGTCGGCATCATCGGGCCAAATGGATCCGGAAAAACAACTCTTCTCAAAGTGATCGCCGGTATTACAACTCCGACGAGTGGTACAGTAAAAACTCATGGGAAAATCGTGTCTCTCATAGATCTGGAGGCAGGATTCCATCCGGACCTCACCGGAGAGCAGAATATTTATCTTAACGGCATGCTGCTGGGGATGAGCAAACAGGAAAATGAAAAAAAAATGAAGTCTATAATTGCTTATGCTGACATAGGTAGATTCATCGACATACCACTCTTTACGTATTCTTCTGGCATGAAGTTGCGGCTTGGATTTTCTATAGCTATCCATAGCTACCCGGATATTCTTCTCTTAGATGAAGGACTGTCGTTCGGAGATCAAAACTTTACAAATAGGGCGCGCCATACATTATTTTCTGAGACATCATATAGAAATAAAACTATTTTTATGGTTTATCACGATTCCAAATTACTACCAAAACAATGCACGCAAATGATCATCATGAAGCGCGGAGGTATTGTGCTTAACAGAGACCTATAAAGTGACACGCATGGAATTAAATCAATACTAACTACGCTAACCAGTTCTAATTTTTTTAATAAAAAAACGATTGAATTTTACAAAGTATGTCATATAACCCACAAGCGGTCGCATATATTATCCCGCCTTATTCCCAAGATTCGGCAATATCAGAAAATGTACGCAGGAGAAAAGAAGTATTAGAAAAACTTGGTTATGCTGTATTTCTCATTGAGCACCAGAAGAAACATTTTTTTGAGATATGCATATCTCTTTGGAAAAAACGAAAACTTTTTAAATACATTATCATTCGACTTGATGGTACGAGCTTGCTCGATAAATACTCATTACTAAAATTGGCATTACCAAAACACAAATTTATTTGGGAAGTTCACGGTTTTCCGCAAGAACGATTAGAATTTTCAGAAAATCATTTAATACGAATGCTGGTATTAAAAGACTCCTTAAAGCGAAAAGTGCTTTCTTTTTTGATCTCTGCCTGTATCTTTATTTCCAATGAGCTCAATATTTATGCGAAGCGTAATATATTTATCCAACGCGCATTTATAATTCCTAACTTCGTACACACTTACCCAAAACGACCTGCTAAACGCCAATTATTATTGACTTCCCTTCTTCAAAAAAAAGCCTACATTGTCCTTTGGGGAGGGGATGCCAGCTTACCTTGGCAAGCGACCGATCTAATACCAAGAATTGCCCAAAAAATATATAAACTCGATAAAACTATTCTTTTTTTCTTAGTAGGGACTAACCACTATTATCCGGTGTGCCCCTCTAGAAATGTCGTACACCTTCCGTCTTTGCAATATACTGAGTTCCTCAGCCTAATTAATCAATCTCACATATGTCTGTGCTTATATCACCGCCCAAACCATATCCCTTTCTATTTTTATCCAATGAAGCTCATAGATTATATGCTAATCGGCAAACCAATTATTGCAACAAGAACGGGAAGCATCAATTCCCTCATTAAGCACAATATCAACGGTTTTTTAACTAATAATAATATTAGCGACATTATCCAAACTATCCTGCGGTTAAAAAGAAATAGAAGACTCTCAAAAAACGTGGCAAATCATGCCCGTCACTATGCAGTGACATATCTTAACGACAACCAAGCAATGTTAAAATATAGGACACTGTTTCAATCACTTCCATGATATACTGACCATGCTTTTCTTTTATCCATATGTTTGGTATTAAAACAGCCATCATTAATAAAGTTGACGAATTGAAACAAGAAAGTAATCTTAAAGAAGTTCGTATATTTCCCATGGGATATATCTGCAATCATGCCTGTCCCATGTGCTGGCGAGAAAATCTTTCGCCAGCAATTCGCCAACATTTAACAAAAGCAGCATTCACGATTGACCTACAACTGGATGATTATATCAATCTCATTAAGACGTTACCACCCACAGTTAAACGTATCTCAATATGTGGTGGAGGGGAACCTACGCTTTTTAAAGGCATCAAAACAATTATGGCCACCATTAAAAAACAAAACCTTTATGGACACATAATAACCAATGGAAGCACCCTCACTCCTGAATTTATCGATTTACTCATCAGTATCGGGTGGGACAGTATGCATATATCTGTCAATGCAGCCACTAGAAGTGTATATAAAATTATAAATGGTGTAGACCATTATGATCTTGTCCTTAACAATATCAAAAACATGCAAAAACACAAAGGTAAACGATCGCTTCCTGAATTACGATTCTCGTTCGTCATCCAAAAAGGGAATTATGAGGAAATTATCCCATTTGCTAAGCTGGCAGCTTCGTATAAAGCTGCTGATATCTATTATAACCCGCTTATACCGTTTGATCTTACTCTAAAAACTCCTAGTCCTTTTGCGCTCGATTTAAAGGAAAAATTGTTAACACTAAAATATCTTAAAGAAGCTGAAGAACTTATGAAAAAATCTTCCACCCGCACCAATGTTAATTACGTTTTACCTATTTACCAACACCATCCTAACTACAATTTGGAGAATCCAGATCAATCATATTGGGCAACTAAATATTGTGATC
>Ga0209726_10004773_pt1 | contig 17002 bp, 12 predicted proteins | sample Subgrocontami54m_FD_187453 | JGI IMG/M metagenome (GOLD analysis project Ga0209726, IMG submission 187453) | Subsurface groundwater microbial communities from S. Glens Falls, New York, USA - GMW46 contaminated, 5.4 m (SPAdes) (version 3) | ecosystem: Environmental > Aquatic > Deep subsurface >... | reverse complement strand
CGTTGATACGGCCGTCTCATATTCCTCAGTCTCAATATCATGCTCAGTAAACATCCTCATAAGGAGATAATTCTGCCGCTCTTCCACCTTTGTCATTCGTGTATAAGGATTAAAATAGCGGGGATTTGGAAGGATCACAGCCAGAAGCGCTGCCTCACTCAGATTCAATTCCGAAGGCCCCTTCCCAAAATAATATCCCGATGCCTGACCGATGCCATAAATCCCCTGGCCCCATTCTGCGATATTAAGATATAATTCCAGTATCCTGTTTTTTGTAAGCGTATTCTCAAGCCTGTATGTGAGATACGTCTCCTTGAGTTTTCTTGATATAGTCTTTTCCTTTGAGAGATATAAATTCCTTGCAACCTGCATCGTGATTGTAGATGCGCCCCTTGCAAACCGCTTCTTTTTCAAATCTGCCTTTATAGAATTCTTTAGCTCCTCAAAATCAAAACCATCATGCTGGAAAAATGCATCGTCCTCTGCTGCAACCACAGCATCAATAATACGCGGCGATACCTGACTTAAAGGAATCCATGAAGGATTCCTTACACCGATAATCCAATCCCTGTGTTTTCCATTAGCATCCTTCACATTTATTGACAGACCTGTGTCTGCCTTCTTGAGGCCGCTTATATTCGGAAGGCTCAAAACCCACCATCCAAACCAAATACCAGCGCCGGCGATTGCTGATAGTATTACAAGTATTATTGCAAGAAATAATTTTTTAAGCATACCCTTCTCCAAAAACATGGTATTCCAAGACCTGACCCCCTTTTCTTTCTTTTCTTTTTGACCCCTTTCCTTTTTAAACCTGAACCAGCTAATATTTGAAGTTTTTCCTTACATATGCACTACTGCTTACCCAACCAGCATACCAGTTCTTCGTGGGTGATGGGTTTGCTTATGTAATATCCCTGTGCATCATCACAACCAAGTGAGATAAGTTTATCCATAACATCCTTATTTTCTACCCCTTCTGCGGTTACCTTCAGGCCAAGATTATGCGCCAGCTCGATTACAGAGCGGACAATCATGGCGTTATTTTTGTCGGTCTCCATATTTATTACGAATGATTTATCTATCTTGATCTCATCAACAGGGAGCCTTTGAAGGTAACCTAAGGATGAGTATCCTGTGCCAAAGTCATCTATGGAAAACTTAATACCCATGGAGGTAAGCTCGGTTATAATCTCCATGGCAAGCTCAGGGTTTTGCATGATTATAGACTCTGTAATCTCAAATCTAAGTGAGCCTGGGGTAATACCCCAGGTGGAGATAAGCCCCTTTATCTTATCTAAGAGATGTAGGTTTTGAATGCCCCTGACCGATAGGTTTACTGCCACAGAAACCTCAATACCCCCCTTACACCACATCCTTAATTGACGCATGGCCTCATTGATCACCCATAGGGTAAGCTCCTTTATCAGTCCTCCCCTCTCTGCAAGGTAGATGAAGTCATTGGGAGGTATAACGCCCGATTTAGGATGCTGCCAGCGGCATAGGGCCTCAACGCCTATGGTCTTACCGGTTTTTAGGTCTATCTTCGGCTGATACAGGAGGAATAGCTGATCAGACTCTATAGCATGGCGAAGCTCGCCCATGAGGGCAAGTCTTTCTTGAGAATACTGGTCATATTTGGGGGAGTAGATGCAGAGGCTGCTTTCTATCCTTTTGGCCGCATACATGGCTATCTCTGCGCGTCTGATTAAGCTATCGGCATCCGCACCATGGCCAGGGAAGAAGGAAATACCGATGCTGGCGGAGACCTCAATAGAGAGATCTGCTATGACAATGGGCTCTTTGATAGCCCCTATTATATCTTCTGCCCTCTTTGCAGCGACTTCTGCATCGGTCCTTTGTAGAAGGACTGCAAATACATCACCTCCCAGACGTGCAACCCTATCCTGTTCACCGCATATCCCCTGCAAGCGGATAGCTATCTGCTGTAATATGAGATCGCCATTGGGATGGCCCAGGGTATTATTTATCTCCTCGAAGCGGTCCAGATTGATAATAAGGAGGGCAAAGGGGTTATTCCCGGTCCTTGCCTGGCTTATAGCACGGTCTATATCGTCATGCAGGGAGAGGCGGTTTGGAAGTTCAGTTAATATGTCATAATAGGCCAGATGGCTGATCTGCTCCTCAGCCTGGCTTCGCTCAGTTACATCCCTGAAGCTCCAGACCCTTCCAACACTTTTTCCTCCCATCAACTGAGACCGCGAGTATCGCTCAAAGAGCCTCCCATCCTTAAATTCCAGAGCATCTAAACTCTCTGTATCCGGTTGTGAATATAGTTCCCTTATCTTGCCGAGAAATACATCCGGGTCTTTCAACTGTGCCAGAACAAAGGCCAAAGCCTGATCGTCATCCCTGGATGCTACAATGGATTCAGGGATGCGCCACATATCTACAAACCTCTGATTAAGGCCAACCATTTTTCCGTCATTGTTTACAACAAGGATACCATCCGCAGTTGATTCCAATGTTGCTTGCAGCATGGAGATATTGGCCTTCTGCGCCTCCTCTGCCCTTTTTCGCTCCATGAACTGCCCGATCTGGCTTCCGATGGCATTAAACATCTGGAGCAGGCCCTCATCGGGCTGACGGATCTCACGGCTAAAAAATTCGATGACACCGAGGATTTCACTCCCAATTCTAATCGGAAAACCAAAGGCAGAATGCAGATCCACCTTGGCAGCATAAGGGGCGCGCGGGAAATTTGTATCCTGAGCAACATCTATAATCCATGCAGACTTGCCTGTGTCCCAGACACGACCAGGCATCCCAACACCTCTTGGAAAAGTATATTGCCCGGTAATCGCCACAAATTCCGAGAAGTCGACTGATGGCCTGTGCCAGTGTTCGATGCAGCGCAGGATGTCTGCTTGATGGTCTACAATCCAGATAGCGCCCATATCCCATCCAGTAGATTCACAAATTGCCTCTATGATCTTTGGTGTGGCTTCTTTGAGTGTAGCCGATTCAGCCAACACCCTGACTACAGAATACTGAATAGCCAGGCGGTGCTCTAAATACTTATGTTCTGTGATGTCCCGGAAGATCTCAAGCTTGGAGATAGTTCCATCTCGATTTCGCAGTGGAGTCTCTAATAGATCATATGTCTTATTGTTTTTATTGGAGTGCCATTCCCGTCGAACGGTCTTTCCTGCAAAGACCTCCTGGTGCTCGCACCATGGACAGACCTCATCCCTGTCATAGAAATATTCATAACATTTACGTCCATTAACAGGACCAAACTCCCTTTCAATAACAGGGTTGATATATTCAACATCGTAAGCCTGATTCCCGATATAGACGCCGTCTCCCATAGATTCCAGGATATTGATAAGTCTGGCACGCTCTTCTTGAAGCGCCCCTTCGGCCTTCACGGTCTGAATGACATGGGCGGTTATGCCGGCAAGGCCTTCCAGCATGACATCCTCTTCAGGGGTAATAGATTGTTTTGAGAAGAGCGCCAGAACGCCTATAGGTTCGCCATCGGTATCTTGAAGCTTATACCCGGCAAATGAGACAAGGCCAAGCCCCTTTGCCCATTCATGATCCATGATCTGCGGATCATTTACTGCATCATTGGTAAGGAATCTGTTTACCTGCCCGATGGCTATACGCCCTACTTTGTACAGACCAAATGGCATCCGGCTGTGAGGGCCATCTATATGTGTATAACGGCCTGAACCGGCGATAAGGTGAAGGCAGAATTCCCGCAGGCGGCAGACCTTCTCCGGATCTTTTGCCATGGCATGGACACAGCCTTTCTCGCATAGATCCCCCGGCCCTTTGATCCATATACGACAAAAATCGGCTTTGAAGATTTCTACAACGTCTTCTGTGATCTTTTTAAGTTTTTCATCAAGGTTCTCATGGCCTAATAATGCCTGTTGTAACAGGTTGAGCTTTTGTAAGCGATGAATCATAGGCATGCGGTCCCCCCTTGCTTGATTTTGGATTGCGAATCATAACATAATTGTTTCGAAATTTTCATTTTTTATAATCTATCGAGGGTTGAATCAGCAATAAGTCTATTATTTATTGACATAGCTTCCATATCTGGAATAAGTTAGTATAAAATCCATATATGGAGATGTTGAAAAATAAAATACAACTTCCAAATATCTACCCCATTATAGATATTTCACTGATTTCCTCCGACAAAATAGGAGAAACTGCTCAGGCTATCATTGACGGCGGTGCAAAAATACTCCAGTTAAGGGCAAAGAAACTTTCATCCGGGGAATTTCTGGAAGCAGCCCACATTATCAGGAAAATAACCAAAGACAAGGGGGCGGGCTTTATTGTTAACGACAGGATAGACATAGCATTGCTGACTGATGCTGACGGCGTGCATCTTGGCCAGGATGATTTGCCTGTGAAAGAGGCTCGCAGGCTTCTTGGCAATAATAAAATAATAGGCTATTCCACCCACAATCTAAGAGAGGCGCGTGCAGCTAAAAAACTGCCGGTTGATTATATTTCATTCGGCCCTATTTTTGCTACTAAAACAAAAGAGGACGCTCAAACACCAAAAGGTCTTAAAGGGCTTGCCGAGGTAATGAAGGCTGTCAAGATCCCCATAGTCGCCATCGGAGGGATTACTGAGGCAAATATAGTTCATGTCCTTAAAGAAGGGGCTGACAGCGCAGCGATGATTTCCGAGATACTAGGCGCAAAGGATATTTCCCAAAAAATAAATAGACTTATATTCACTGCTAAAGAGATCAAACGCCATTAAACTTATGTTTTTGTATCACTTCCCCTCCACCGGATACTTTGCCTTAACCCACGCGTCAAAGCCACCCAATAGCGCACTTACCTTTTTGAATCCATTGTTTAAGAGTATCAGCGCCACACGGGCGCTGGTAGCCTCGTCTAGTCAGGTGCAGTAGGTGATAATCTCTTTGTCCATCGGCAGTTCTTTGTATCGCACCTCCACTGCTTCAGGAGGGATTCTTAAAGCGCCTTTTATCTTGATATTGCTGTCTTTGTAGGACATGCCTGTCCTGACATCTAAGATGATAATATCCTCACCTTTTTCAATCTTTGCCTTTAACGTTTCCTTAGTGATCCTCGGCGCGCTATCATCTGCCGCAGTAATAAAAGGCATCATAATAAAGATAATGGCGATTACACTGGTGTAAAATCTTTGCATATTTCAACCCTCCTTATGTTTGATTTAATGGCTTACAATACCTCTTTAAATAAGATATAACCAGACCTTTCTGTTATTTTCAATGCCTTTTCAATTTCCTTCCTGTTAAAACTGCCATCTTTATTTTTCAGTAAGCCCTTGTAAAATCTGTTATAGAATTCATCAGGATAAACCCGGACTTCAAAGACAAGTTTGCTCCTATTATAAGATTTGTTCACTCTATAGTCAAACTCAAAACTTTTCTCAGGCGGTATACGGGTGTCAAAGATCTCCTTGCTCAGGTCAAGGCTGACCTTGCGGCCTATAAATGCCTTCTTCACCGAAGATGGTATAGCCTTGCCATTCTCATCCAGCATAAATCCTTTCACAACAACCAGCGGCGTTATATATGTGGGGAAAAAATGGCCTGCGCCTGTATTTTTTATAATAAGCCTTGCCCCTTTTTTATAAGAAGCTGCCTCAATACTGATACCTCTTTTAACCATCTCTGAATCATGTATACCCCTGAAGAGATGCTGTCTGTCAGGCATGTGGCATTTCTGGCAGGTTATATTATTTTTACTGTAGATACTTTCTTCCCATTCCCTGTATGTGTTTACAAGTACCTTGTCATTTAATTCATACCCTTCATCTAATTGATGACAGGCTGCACAAAACTCAGCCTTTTCAAAAAACCCTTTCTCTATAAAACCGTTGTGAGGTTTTTGGCCCCCCTCCATTATTCCCTCCCCACTGGCGGGGGAGGGATAGGGTGGGGAAGATTTGGCAGGCGGCCCGTATATCTTGCCATCTCTCAAATGACAGACAACGCAGGAAACTCCCGAAAGTTTAAGTTTATTATCAAAGGATGGGTTGTTGATGTAGCTTCTATTTTCTACTTCTGACGTCTTATCGCTAACCTCTGATTGTTCTGCCATCGGCGCATGGCAGAAATAACAGGACCGCGCAAAATCAGGATCCTTCTTATGGTTTATCTGACCCAGAAGACCAGGGCTTACGGCCTTATCGTGGAAAGACTCTTTCCAATCTTTATATTGATTTTTATGGCATTGGCCGCATTCTTGAGGATACGGCAAAAATTTAATCTTATGATTTTGGGGCGGGATAGGTCTATTCCAATATATTGATAAAAAATCCTCTCCCCCGCTTGCTACGGAGGAGAGGATAGTAAAGCTGTAAACACAGCCAACCAAAATTATCGCTACTTTCTTCCGCACGGATTCTTCATACCACACGGATTTTTCATACTGCATGGATTAACAGGTTCGCTCTCTTCTTTTGCATGAGACTGTGCATAGGCTGCCAGGGCTGTCATCTTTTCCGAGTTCCAAGGCAAGGCTTTCCCCTTCATTGGATTCGTCATGCAGAAATTTATCATTTGGTCCAGGGTAAGTATGTCATCCGGCATTTTAAGATATTTCGGGAAGGGGGCCGTTTTCAGGCCTTTCCCGCCAGGATGGCATAAAGCGCAGGCCGCACCTACTGTCCCGAGTTTTGTATCACTCCATAGTTTCTCACCCATCTGCATAAGCTTTACGCTGTCTGTAATGGGAGTTTTCCTTATCGGCTTTGGCTTCATGGCGCATGGGTTTTTCATTGCACAGGGATTTTCGCCGTATGGATTTTTTACTGAGCACGGGTTTTTTTCAGCAGCCTGAATATCAACCCTTCCCAACATAATTGCGGATAATACCAACAAAATCGTTACAAACACCTTTTCTGGAGCGCCGATTCTAAACATTGTGCACCTCCGATTTTATTTTTATAATATATGCCTTCTATCTTCCCTTGTCAAATGTCTTTAGCTTGCAATTGCCAGATCTGTTTTATACCTTACCGCTACTGTATTTTCCTTCAACCACTTCTCCCTTTTCTCATAATCGTGAAGGATGGTTCTTACCTTATTCCAAAACCTCTTTGCATGATTTTTCTCTTCCAGATGAACCAATTCATGGACTATCACATAATCCACTACTTCAAGCGGGGCCATGATAAGCCGCCAGCTAAAATTGAGCGTTCCTGTTGGTCCGCAAGAGCCCCATCTTCTTTGCGCACCGGTAATCTTTATTGATGTTGGCTTGTATCCGGTCAGTTTTGCATACCATTCGCAACGTTCCTTTATTTTTTCAAGGGCGCGTTCTTTGTACCATGTAATCAGCGTTTCCTTTGCCTCTGGCAATCTGGTTATTGAAATCTGCAAAGTATCCTTTAACTCAATGTCGGTCTGCAAACCATCCACAATCTCAAGTTTGTAACTCTTCCCCAAAAACAAAAAACCTTCACCGCTGACAAATTCCTTTGGCTTTGCTATCGGTCTTTTCCTGATTTCTTCCTGCTTCCTATTTACCCAGAAACGCTTTTTCTCAATCAGCTTCTGAATGTATTCAAGCGGTGTAAAGAAAGGGGCGCGCACCATAAGTGCGGCATCCTGTGTTATTACAAGGGCAATTGTCTTTCTATGCGACCGTATTACCTTATCGATTTTAATCTCGCCCATATATTCCTCTACTATTTTTTTCTATATACGTTTATTCCTATCTTAATACCCTCATGCTCAGGCACTGTAACATTACCCTCGGTAGTAGCAATTATTATTGTCTTCCCGGAAGCAGAAGGTCCAAATTCCTTCTTTAAATCTACCTTGACAGTAAGTATGTCGCCTTGAATCTGCATCTCAATATTCTTCATAAAATAATCCTCCTTTTGTGAAACTAATTTTGGCAAACTGAAAGTCTTTTCTATTCTGCCGCAGCCACGCAAAGCGGGAAGGAAATGACCTTTTCTTCTTTTCCTTTTAGCAGCTTTACCTTTGGGTTAAATATTACAAAGTCCTGATGAAAGGGCGTTCTTACATTGCCGCCAAAGGTGGAGTTGTCGCCAAGGGCAATATGAATTGTGCCGAGTATCTTTTCTGATTCAAGGATATTGTCAGGCCTCTTTGCCATGTCATTTGTCCCTATGCCAAGTTCGGCAATGTTTCTGAAATCAGGATTTTCCTTAAGCTTTGCCTCAAGTTTTTTGACATACGGGTCTCTGCCGCTTATATCCTTAACAAGTCCTTTTTCTATTTTCAGAGTAACCGGCGAACTGAGTTTAAATGTCGGAGCCCAGTCAATTACCATGATGCCTTTTGTTGTCCCTTCCACCGGCGCAACAAAGACCTCGCCTGCCGGAAGATTCCCGAATGCGCCTGGCGAGGTCAGATTACCGGTATCCGCCAGCGCCTTTCTGCCTTTTATTCCAATTGCAAGGTCTGTGCCATTAGGCGCAGTGATAAGCACCTTTTCTGCGCCGTCCATGCTGGCTGCAAGATTGTTTGTCCTTTCTTTTAACGCCTTCCAGTCCACCTGCATCGGGCCATAAAACATCTCTTCATCAAACAGGGGCATGCTTGCGTAACGGGTTTTACAGATATTGGTTAAGAGGTCTCTGAACTTTGTGTGGCTTGTTGAAAAATTTGGAAGGGCTACGACTACATTTACGGCATCGGCCTTATTTGATTCTACTATATTCTTTATATCTCCTGCGTCTTTCTGACTTAACTGCTCTTTGCTTATGAGCTTTCCAATGAGTCCATATTCCTCTAATTCCTCTACAGTTTTTTTGCCAAAGGCCGCAGCCCATATTTCTTTCGGCGGCTCTGAACCGTGCGCCTTTAAGGAAGGATAGGCAAGAAATGTTATACTCCGACATAGCTCCTTCCCTGCCTCAGCCACCTTTCTGGCCAAATACGGAAGGGCATCCCTGCGCTTTCTGTCAGCCTCGTTTATATCTTCTTCGGTCAGGAGCGTATCGGTAAAAACAAGCGCCCGCTCATTTTTGCGCACACCAAGATTGTCAGTATAAAGTTCCCTGACGGCTTTCTTTAGCGTTTTCTGCATTCCGCTATCTTCCTCAAGAGCAGGATATTTTCTGTATGTCCGGTCATCCGCGCGGTAACCTTACCCTTTATCGGCCTCCCCAAAAGATAGAGGTCTCCGGTAATATCAAGTATCTTGTGTCTGGCAAACTCATTGGGAAATCTGAGCGCTGTATTGATTACCCTGTCTTCGCCCACCAGCACCACATTGGAAAGCCTGCCCCCCTTTGCCAGACCCATCTCTTGCAATTTGCCGTAATCCTTAACAAAGCCGTAAGTCCTGGCAGGGGCTATCTCTTTCCTGAAAACCTCAGGGTCGTCAAGAACAAAATTCGCCTCTTGTTTGCCAATCGGAGGCGGATAATCCATTGAATACCGGATTGTAAGATTGGGTGAAGGTTCAATGGATATATATCTCCCATTAGCAGGATTCCCGATTGAATAAGTATTGTCTATTACAATATCGTCTACCGGCTCTCCCTGTTCCAGAGCGCCGCTGTCTTCTATCATCTGGCAGAAATCCATGGCAGAGCCGTCCATTATAGGCACCTCGCTCCCTATCTTTATCAGGAGATTAGTTATTTTATATATATGCAGGACAGCCATAAGATGCTCAATGGTCATGATAGAGGCGTGTCCTCTCTTCAAGGTAGTGGCATAATCTGTGGAAGAAACATAATCAAGGTGCGCGGGTATCATCTCTTCTGATGAAAGGCTTGTAAATACAATACCGCTGTTGGGAGGGAGCGGAGAAAGGATAACCCCTGTCTTTCCGCCGGAGTGAAGCCCCTGACCGCCAAGGACAATGCTCGTTTTTATTGTCCGCTGCATTCTGCCGGCCCGCCCTTTCTTTGCCTCAAACCTATGATTTGGAATTTGAGATTTTAATTCCGCGCCCGCTTCGCGGGCAACAGGAACTCCGAACTCCGAACTCTCCTTACCCCCCTCATTCAATGCCCTCTTTACAGTTAAAAGCACGGCTTCCAGAGAAAGCGGCTTCTCTATATAATCATACGCGCCGAGCTTTATGGTCTTTACCGCCGCCTCAATATTTCCATGGCCGGATATCATTATCACCTGAAGGTCCGGTTGTCTTGCCTTTATTTCTTTTAAAACCTCTGTGCCGTCCATTACAGGCATCCATATATCAAGGATCACCAAATCAGGCCGGTTTGAATCCAACATCTTTAATGCCTTATGGCCGTCGCCGGCCAATATTACATCAAACCCTTCATCTCTCAGAACATCGGAGAGAGATTGCCTGATGCTTTCCTCATCATCCACAACCATTATTTTCTTTGCTGTCTTCATGTTAAGTAAGTTCGGGCTTAAGCCCTGCCTCCCTTTACCGAAAGTTCTATTACAAAACGGGTTCCCGCCGGGACATTATCCTTTACCCTTATATAGCCTCTGTGGTCGGCAATTATGTCGCTGACAATGGCAAGGCCAAGCCCGCCGTTTCCTGATTTCTTTGTGGAAAAATATGGCTCAAAGAGTCTGGGCTTATCTTCTTCCGGGATCCCGCAGCCTGTGTCAGCCACCTCAATCCTCGCAATCTTATATTCCTTATCGTAAAAGGTTTCCAGTATAATCATACCGTTCCCCTCAATAGACGCAATAGAATTATCCAGAAGATTTATGATGACCCTTTTTATTTGGTCCCGGTCCACATCCAGCATTGGAAGCTTTTCATCCAGATTTAAACTAAACGATATGCCTTTCGGCATGCCATGATAAAGGGCCGCAACCTCTTTTATAATCTCATTTATATTATTCGGCGCCGGATTGGCAGACGGCATCCTGGCGAAATTTGAGAATTCATTCACGAGGGTCTTTAATTCATCCACCTGTCTGATTATGGTTCTGGTGCATTCGTCAAAGACATGGCCTTCTTCTCCGGAAAATCTGTCTCTGTATTTTTTGCTCAACCTCTGGGCAGAAAGCTGTATTGGCGTAAGAGGGTTTTTCACCTCATGCGCTATCCTTTGGGCGACCTCTTTCCATGCCATCATGCGCTGGGTCTTAAGGAGGTGGCTTAAATCCTCAAGCACAGCCACCATGCCGAGATAATTGCCGCCGTCGTCCTTAAGCATCGTAAGATTCAGAAGAACAGGTATGGCCTTGCCTTTTAAGTCTATCTGTATCTGCCTTTCCAGATTATCTGCGCCTCTGTCTCTGTCCTTCATCTCAGCTATCATTCCGTTCAGGAAGTCTTCATCCTTTGGTTTCAATATATCCCTGTAAGTTTTTTCTAAAGCCCTTCCAGGAGCCAGCCCAAGGAGATCTTCTGCAACCCTGTTTATTGTAGTTATCTTTCCATCCTTATCAAAGGAGATAACACCAGCAGCCACATTACCAAGAACTATTTCCATGTATCTCCTTCTCTGCTCCAGTTCTGTGTTTGTTTTTTTAAGGTCTATATTTGCCTCTTCTATCCTGTTCTTGGTTGCCTTTAAATCTCCGGTCATTTTATTAAATGAGTTTACCAAAACCCCAATCTCATCCTTTGCCTCTATAGATATGCGATAATCAAGGTTGCCGTTTGCAATCTCATTTGTCCCGTATGCAAGCTGCTGGATGGGGACTGTTATCTCCTTTGCCATATATCTGCCTATCCATATTGAAAAAAACACTATTACCAGAGTTATAATGAGCAACGTTGTAAAATAACCGGCCTTAAGCGGCGTTTTTAATATCTTCAACTGTTTGTAGCTCTCAAATGCAGTGGAGATTTCCTTCATCTTGGCAATGAGGCTCCTGGACACATAATGGCTTACAACTACAACCCCGATTATGACCTTGCGGTCAGAGGAAAAGGCTGGAGAAACGCCTCTTGCCACATCCCCTTTTTCAAGGGTTTGTATAAAATTTGCCGCATTACCCTTGAAGGCGTCTGAAATTGACTCTATCGGTATATCCGGAACCATATTCTGTGTCACATGGCTTGCCAGCGCATAGCCAATCCTCTGTTTATTTGCGGAAAAAACCTCTATGCTGCTTACACCTGTTTCTGCCATCTTTGATTCAAGGTATGACCGTAGTTTATCATCATCCTGAGTTAATCCATCAGAGGAGAGTTTTGACCCTATCTGATTGGCATAGATAACCATTTTATCAGATGTGTCTTTATAGTAGTTTTGTCCGAGTTCAAGAGATTCCCGCAAAGAATCTTCTACCCGTATACCGAACCAACCCTCAATGCTTTTGTTTATAAAACCAATAACTACAAAGAAAAGGAGAAAGGTTGGAACTATAGAAAGCCCCACAAATGCAACGATGAGTCTTGTGCGAAGCCGCGAGCCAATAATCTTGCTTCGTCTTTCAAATATAAGTTTTACAAAATTTCTTAAGATTAGAAAGACAAGCAGGATTAAGAGTATTATGTTTACATTGATGAGGCCGAAGACAATTACATTAGTAGCTGTAGGAAGGCTGCTGCCTGCGCCTCCGATGTGGCTTTCAATGTATGTTAATATAATGATAGCAATCGCAACAGATGCAATGATATACCACTCGCGCCTGCGTCTTTTATGTTCCTCTTCGGATATTAGTTGTTCAGTCATATTCTTAGGTAGCCGCACCCTTTCAGGGTGCGTAATTTCGCAGGCTACCTCCTTACTGCTTACTGTCTACTGTATTACAAACTCCTTTTCATACCAACCTGTTTCATAATTCCAGAATGAAACAAAGAAGAGCATATAATTAAGCGGGAATGGAAGGTTTACAGGATCCAGTGTGGCCTTTATTCTGAGCTGATACCCTTCTCCTTTTTTCAGCGCTGAAGCCGGTTTAACGATGATATTATCACCGCCTGCCATGATTTTCTTTGCCTGCTCAATCTCTTTAATCCGCATGGTGTTTTGCGGTTTTTCTCCCTGCACAATCTCATACTCTTCCTTTAAGGTATCATACTTTACAGTATGCCTGAATGTCATGCCAGCCAATGTTTTATCAAACCACAAACCCTGTTTTTGGTAAAGCTCTATAAAGAAGGTAAATGTCGTAGGTATTCCGCTTTTAATCCCCTCTTCTATATCCTTTGTAAAGGCGTTTTTAATCTCAAAAGACACCTGAATGCTATCTGAATTATTTGTTATAACAACCTTGTCCACTGCTGGATTCATAGAACTCCCGCCAAAGACCGGCGCGGCAATGATAGAAAACAAGGGTATAAAAATGGCTATTAAAAATATAATGCGCCTGAACATAGATGGGTATAATACGCAAAACCATTATGAAAAGCAAGCAAGGAGGGAAGTGTCAAGCAAAGAAGGCTATTGCAATAATCCTCTTGAGCAACTGCTGCAAAGTCTATAGAATGGTATCATGCTCTGGATAATATTTGCCCTCATTACCGCCTTTTCTCTATCAACCGCCGATGCCTTGAGTAAAAGGGCAATGATAAAGAGCGATGAATATGTAATTGCATGGGTAAGGGAAGGCTATGCCCTCCCCTTTATTGCAATAGCGCTCTTTTTTATCCCTATACCCGATTTAGATAAAACATTCTGGGTCTCTGTTCTCATACTTTTGCCGTTGGAGATAACAGCGCTCATACTCTATGTGAAGGCGATAAAACTCTCTCCCCTTTCCCTTACTATACCGTTCATGGCCTTAAGTCCTGTGTTTATAACCTTTATTGCATTTTTTCTACTCGGTGAATGGCCTGATAAATCAGGGATTGCCGGCATATTCCTTATCACCATCGGGGCATATCTATTAAATGCAAAGGCAAGCAACCTTGGGCTTTTAGGACCTATAAAGGCAATCGCAAAAGAGCGGGGCTCCGTGCTGATGATTATTGTTGCGGTCATATACAGCATTACATCCACCATCGGAAAGATCGCTGTCCAGCACTCAAGCCCGATATTTTTTGGCTTTTTTTACCCACTGCTTTTGACCATTGCCCTGTCAATGGTTGTTGGTGTTAAAGGGACTCTCCATCAGGTGGTGTCAAGGCCGGTAACATTTCTAACAATAGGCCTTTTTACAGCCATTATGATTTTATCGCATTTCCTGGCTATCAGCATGGCCGATGTCGCCTATGTAATATCCGTAAAAAGGACAAGCCTTGTCTTTAGTGTGATTTACGGCATGATTGTATTTAAGGAAAGAGATATAGGAGAGAGGCTGCTCGGGAGCTTATTTATGTTGGCCGGAGTTGTTTCAATAACCGTGTTTTAATATAAACTGTAGTGACCACCGGGAAAGGACAATAAAAATACCAATGGATAATGGGTCTGCAATAAGAGACGCCCTCAAAACCGTCTTCGGCTTTCGCTCGTTCCGGCCGAATCAGGAGGCGATTATCAAAAGCATTCTGGCGGGCAGGGATGTGTTTGCCGCGATGCCGACCGGCGGCGGCAAATCGCTCTGCTATCAACTTCCGGTAAAGATCATGTCCGGCGCCGCAATCGTCATCAGCCCGCTCATCTCTTTAATGAAGGATCAGGTTGACGCTGCACGGGCAAACGGTATCGCGGCTGCGTATCTGAACAGTTCGCTGGATTCCCGCGAGGTTTCGGAAGTTTACCGAAACTTGAAAAATAAAAAGATAGAACTGCTCTACATTGCGCCGGAGCGGTTCGCCATGCCGAATTTTCTTAAGACTTTGAAGGCCATGCCCATCTCGTTTTTTGCCATAGACGAGGCGCACTGCATCTCGGAATGGGGACATGACTTCCGGCCTGATTATCTGAGTCTTTCCGTGATTCCAAAGGTGTTTGGCAATACGCCCATAGCCGCCTTTACCGCAACGGCCACGGCCAGGGTGCAGGAAGATATCTGCGCAAGGCTCGGCCTCAGAAAACCTTTTGTCGTTCGCGCCTCTTTCAATCGTCCTAATCTCTTTTATCAGGTAGAAAGGAAATCCGACGTGGAATCGCAGATACTTGAATTCCTCGGATTGCATCCCGACGAGTCCGGCATTGTGTATCGCACCACGCGCGACTCTGTTACGGCGACTGCGGATTTTCTCAAGGCCAACGGAATCAGCGCCCTTCCTTATCACGCGGGGCTTCTTCCGGATGTGCGGGACAAAAATCAGGACGCCTTCAATCGTGATGAGGCGCAGGTGATCGTGGCGACCATCGCCTTTGGCATGGGCATTGACAAATCCAATGTGCGGTTTGTCATCCATGCAGACCTGCCCAAAAACATTGAGGGCTACTATCAGGAGACAGGCCGCGCCGGACGCGACGGCGAACCAGCGCAATGTCTCCTCTTTTTCGGCAGAGGCGATATTTCCAAGATAAGATATTTCATAGATCAGATACCGGGCGACGCGGAGCGCTCTGTTGCTATGGAAAATCTGAACCGGGTGGTCGGGTTTGCGTCGCACAATGTGTGCAGGCGAAGGCAGCTTCTCGGTTATTTCGGCGAACAGTATCCAACGGAAAATTGTGGCGGCTGCGATATTTGCGCCGGAAACATCGAGCGGATTGACATTACCCGGGATGCGCAGATCGTGATGTCAGCCATGTTCAGAACAGAGGAGCGGTTCGGAGCAACACACATCGTTGATGTGGTTACCGGAGCGGACACAAAACGGATACGCGCATTCGGCCATAATGCCATAAAAACCTACGGCGTGGGAAAAGATAAGAAAAAAGAACACTGGAGACTAATTGTTGACGAACTGCTCGCGCAGGAGATAATCCTGCAGGAGAGCGGCAAATATCCGGTATTGAAATTGACGGAAAAGGCGAACGCAGTCCTGCGCGGCAAGGCGCAGATTGAAGGATTGAAACGTGACGAACCAAAAGAAAAGGCGCGGGCAAGGGGCGGGATTGAAGGGTATGACCAAACACTCTTTGACAGGCTGCGGATAATGAGAAAGAGGATCGCCGATAGTGAGCGGGTTCCGCCCTTTGTCGTGTTCTCCGACAGAACCCTGCATGAGATGTGCAGATACTATCCCGCGACCGCGCCGGACATGAGAAAGATCAGCGGCGTCGGCGATACGAAGTTAGCGCGATACGGCGATAAGTTTATTCGGGAGATTGCGAAATACCTTGCCGAAAATCCGAATGCGCAGCGCAGAGAGCGGAATGCGGAATATAAATCAGAAATCCGCAATCCGAAATCCGCAATCACTGGGACTGTTGAAGAAACATACCGGCTCTTCCAAAAAGGCTTATCTCTGGAACAGATAGCGGCGCAGCGCAGCCTCGCGCCCCCAACCATTGCAAGCCACATAGAAAAACTCATTCAGGCAGGCAGTGATATTGACATAGACCGTTTGATTGCCCCTGCAAAGAGGCGCGAGATAGAAGAGATGTTTTTAAAATCTCAACACCTCGGCCTGAAATTTGTTGTTGAGCAGGCAAACGGTGTGGTAAGTTATGAAGAGGCGCGGATAGCAAGAGCGTGGATGCAAAGGAGAGAAGATTGAATGGCAAAGGTAAAAGAAATTTATTTTCAGGCATGGCAAAAAACAAAGGAACTTAAGTCTCTCATCGCCTTTCTTATCATCACAAATATCGTCTTTTTGCTTTTTGGCCAATGGATGATAGCCACAGGCGTACCCGGCGCTGTTGAATTTAAAAATGAGTTTTTAAAACAGCTTCCTGAAATGGGCTATCTGAAGCCCCTTACAGGTCCTCTGGCGCCGTATCTTCCATTGAAGATAGCGTATACATTTTTATTTAACCTCACGGTCGGCGCGCTCCTGTCAACCACAATCCCTGGCATTATCTTCTTTCTTCCTTATATTGTAACAGTATTCAGAGCATGGGTTGTAGGAGTAATATTTTACGGGACAACAACCACTCCTCTGCACTTTGTGGTCTTTTACGGCACATTTATTCTGGAATTCGGCGGATATGTCTTTTCATCCGCAGCAGGCATGAACATCGGCCTTGCCATATTAAACCCTGCATGGAAGGGTAAAGAAACAAGGCTTCTATCATTCAAGTCTGCTGTAAATGACGCCGCCCTGTTATTTGCCCTGGCTGTCTTCTCCCAGGAGAAAA
>Ga0209726_10004763_pt1 | contig 17028 bp, 22 predicted proteins | sample Subgrocontami54m_FD_187453 | JGI IMG/M metagenome (GOLD analysis project Ga0209726, IMG submission 187453) | Subsurface groundwater microbial communities from S. Glens Falls, New York, USA - GMW46 contaminated, 5.4 m (SPAdes) (version 3) | ecosystem: Environmental > Aquatic > Deep subsurface >... | reverse complement strand
TGCTAATAATCGGCATGAAGCGCTTGAGGGGCATCAGCCATATCGATTCAACGGCTTCCTCTTGAACAATCGCGAATGAGCGAAATGAACCATAGGGGTAAAACTTATTGCCGATGTGCATGCCGCTACTGTCGACGCTGTAATCAAGCTCTCTAGGTTTTCTGGCGGCGAAAATCCCAAAGATAACTGCTACAATCACTACCATAGCGGTAGAAATTTTATCCCGGGTTAATAAATAAACCACTGCTGCCAAACCAAGCGCTCCAAGACCAAGCAGCATGTACCAGCCACTGGATTTATTGTGGGCAATGAACTCCGATGCTGTCCAGGCGACTGATTCGCCCGCGGCTTGTTTTGGTACCGGTGGCGGAGCCGGGGCCTGTGGTTGCTCATCGGCATGAAACTGCCAAGTTGTTTCAGGCCCCTTGGAACCTGGCGTAATCACACTGCCTGGTTGTACACCTTGCATAAGCGTATTGTACAGCGCTTAGCTGTGAGCTAAAAGTCCTCAGCCAAAAACAACCTTCGTAAAGTAATGTTAGAATGCTATAATTACCCCTGTTGCGGAGAGGTACCCAAGAGGCTGAAGGGGTCGGTTTGCTAAATCGATAGGGGGGAGCAATCCCCCGCGAGGGTTCGAATCCCTCCCTCTCCGCCAATCTAATGAAACCCCGATATTTGGGGTTTTGTTAGATTGGGACGAGGCGAAGCAACTGAACTGCTTCAGTTGCGTGGGATTCGAACGGCCGGAGCGATGTCGAGCCATTCAGCGAGACCGCGAGGCGGGCCTGACAGCAAAAAAGCAAAGCTTTTTGACTGGTGGGTCGAAAATCCCTCCCTCTCCGCCAATTTAGAAGTTTGTCTGAGCAGTTGATTAACTCCTTTTCAAAACGTATAATACTTTGTATGAGGGTATCCTTTTCAAATAAAGACAGAATACAGTTTTTTACAGAGCTACAGCAAAAAAATATTGGCTTACGGCAAATAGCAGAAATCACTGGTGTTAGTGTCAGAACAATTTCTGACTGGAAACGTGGTAAATATACCATACCAAGCCAACATTTTGAGACAATCGTAAGCGCTGCTCAAATAGACCAGGGTAGCATAAACCCCCTTGTAATGAAGGACTGGTGGCATAACGGAGAAGCTGGTAAGAAAGGCGCTGCTATTAGAATGCAAAAGTATGGGTCGCTGGGTACGTCCGAAGGCAGGCGTCTGGGAGGCATCAACTCCTACCTAAGCAGAAAGGGCAAAATGGATGGAATTTTTACTCCTAAAATTATCCGCAAACCAGTCAAAAATAAACTTTTTGCAGAGTTCATCGGAATTTTAATTGGTGACGGAGGCCTAACACAGTACCAGGTAGTGGTCACCACCAATTCGGTAGATGATTACGAATATAGTCTGTTTGTTGCAAAGCTTATTGAACGCCTTTTTGATGTAAAGCCGTCATTATCAAAGAGGAAAAATCAAAATTGTATAACAATCGTTGTCTCGTCCGTAGAGTTGGTTAAGTTTTTAAAACTCAACGGGGTATTGCAAGGGGATAAAATACGGCAGAATCTTAATATCCCAAGGTGGATTTTAGAAAATAGAAAATATGCCATAGCTTGTTTAAGAGGGATCTTTGACACCGATGGTTGTGTATTCCAAGAGTGTCATGCGATCAAACAAAAAAGATATTGTTATCCCAGATGGGCGCTGGTTAGTGCATCTCCTTATCTCAGGGCATCAATACATGAAATCCTTATAGATTTGGAGTTTTGTCCCAAGATAAGAAATAATAGAAGTGTTAATTTAGAAAGCTTTAGTGATATACAGGAGTATTTTAGGGTAATTGGTACGAGTAATCCAAAACACCTAAGCCGGTTTAGAAGTTTTGGAGGAGTCGGATAGTGGTTTATTCCAGCGGTCTTGAAAACCGCCAGGCCGCAAGGTCTCGTGGGTTCGAATCCCACCTCCTCCGCCAATCCCGGCAAAATGGACATTCGTAACAGGGGTCAGCGTCTACCGATCGGTACATGCTTCCGCGTGGTCGTCTGCACAACGCGAGTGATCTGACCTCTGTAAAAGGGTTCGAATCCCACTTCTTCGTTTTGCCTTTCGGTACACCTCTGTCACACTAAATGTGTAAGAGACACATGTACCGATGCCGAGATTGACCTTCAATGACTACCTGAATCAACGCGCCTTTTTGCGCCTTGCCTGGGAAGAGTTCGACCAGCTCTATTCGCTGCTCGCTCCCGACCAACAGTGGGCCCTGCATCGCTACTACCAGCCCATCACCGGCGACTCCGAAGAGTTCCTTAAGCGCTACCGCGCCTCGATCACCAAGAAGGAACCATCACTCCCTGCCCGAGCCGGCCGGCTCTACGCACAGCTGCACCGCGTCTACGAAGCGAGCGTCGAGGCGGCCAAGGCGAAGCCGGCACCACCGCGAGAGCGGTTGAAGTCCGCGTCGAGGAAGGTCCGCGTTCGTGCAGTAGTTCGACCAGAGCCCGACGCGCAGAAGCTCGCGCGAGCATTACTTGAGGTCGCGAAGCAGATGGCAGACCAGAATGGGCGGCGATGAAGGCTAGGTGGCGAACCATTCTCGAAGGCGCCTGCGACGAAGCCATCCTCGCTGTTGACTTGTACAACCAGCCCCGTAGGCCACGCCGTCTCGAGGGCTTCTTCATCCACATGCATCTGGCTTGGCTCTACGTTCTACATGCCGAGTTCCAGCGCGACGGTGTCGACTTCCGTTACAAGCTTGCCAATGGTCGCTTCGATCGGGTGGACGGTGAACCAAAGACGTGGGACCTGCAGCGATCTGTAGAGGAGCGCTGGCCGGCCGAGGGGCCAATCCGCAAGAACCTCGAACTAACGATCTCTCTGAGGAACAAGATCGAGCACAGATACGAGGAGGCCATAACCGCAGCCACGAGCGGATACGCGCAGGCGCTCGTGCTTAACTTCGAAGAGGAGATCACCAGCGTCTTCGACCCGAAGTATTCGCTCGGTGAGACACTTCGATTTCCAATCTTCGTCGGATCGATCACTGCGATCGGCGCTGCACGGATCGAGGAGTTGCGGGATTCGCTTCCAACTTCAACGCGCAATCTGCTCGCTAGATTCGAAGCCGATCTCGATCCGGCAATCGCTCAGGATCATCGTTACGAGTTCCGGATCAACCTCGTTCCAAAACTCGGACCCAAGGCAACTGCGGATCGAGCGCTCACATTCGTGAGAGAGGACGAGCTCAGCGAGGAACAACGTTCGGTGCTCAGTGAGGTCGGTCAGACCGGCACTGTCGTAGTCCGGGAGCAAGTCCGCTCGGTAGCTAGTGCCGGCAAGATGAAGCCCACCACAGCTGCGTCGCGGATCCAGGCAAGAATCCCATTCAAGTTCAGCGTGTACTCACACTTCCCCCGCGCTTGGAAGAAACTCGGTTGTCGCCCACTTGGCGGTAACTCGCATCCCGAACGTACCGACGAGTGCTATTGCATCTACGACGAACCCCATGGTGACTACCTGTACACACCCGCGTTCGTCGAGAAGGTCGTCCGCGAAACGCGCACGGCAGCACGCTTCAAAGCGTTTACGGGCATAGCGCCGGTGAGCAAGACCACATGAGAACGCCGGATTCTCAGGCGACTGTTGACTTCCTGAAGCAGCATCTCGGCCACGAGATGAAGTACCTCGCTTTCGCCGTCGCTGAGTTCCCACAACCCGATCCAAACCCCCATCGGGTATCGCTACAAGACAGCGCTCTTGTGCGTGGTCGATCAGTGATCGACTTCTTTCGGAAGGGATCAATCGAGAAATGCGTCCGGGCTCAGATGTTCTACCTACCGGGTACCGCGATCCCAGCGAACGATGCGCTCGCTGAAGAGTGGTTCAACTTCATCAGCGGTCGGATTTCGCACATCGGCCGCAATCGAGACGCGACCGTCGACCAGTGGCCAGGTAGGGCGGTCGACGAAGAGAAGGGCGAAGACCGACTTCAGCGGCTCGCCCAACTCGTGATCCGACTCATGCGGGACCGTGCCGAGCTGATGGTCGATGACGCGCGCGACTTGCTCAAGCTCGTGGCTCAACGAGCTGAGGAATATCTCGACGGCCCGAGCGAGGCACGCTTCCATGCGATGGATCCGGCAAATCTGTGATCCGCACGTACCTAACCTCTACTCATTTGCGCTTACTGCGCGGAGTCATCCAATCTCGCCCGTAAATCTCACGGAACAACCCCTGTAGCTCGGGTGCAGGGTTCGAAAGGTGGTGCACTAGGTCCGCCATTCGACAAGCTCATGGCAAGCCAGGAGATTGTCGAATGATCCTGAGCGAGTAAAGCGAGTCGAAGGACCTCAAGAGTTCCAGACCCGTCTGTTCCGCCACACAATCTACAGATTATTGCTTTTGAGCGAAGATGACAGCATCAACCGTTCTGGCGCCGGCTTGTTTAAGTGTCTTGGCCGCCTCTTCCAATGTAGCGCCAGTCGTGACCACATCATCAACCAGCAAAATATGTGCCCCACGCACGGCGTCTGATTTGGCCAGGCGAAAGGCGCCAGCTAACTGTTTGTAGCGCTCCGTGCGCTTAGTGCCAACCTGGCGTGATTGGCCTATACGTCCAAGGGCGTTTACGCTCTGCAGCCCAGTGGTTCGGGAAAGCTCCCTAGTCAGCAAATGCGTGTGGTCATACCCCCTCTGCCGCAAACGACGGGTGGCCGTCGGAATGGGCACGAGTAAGGCTGGTTCTATATACGGCAACGTTTCTTGCATATAATCGGCAATGATTGGTGCCGCCGCTCGCGCGCCAGAGAACTTGAGCCTGTATACCAGACCCTTGGCGGTGCCATTATATTCGGTCCGCACCCAGACATGCTTGAGGGCACTCACCCGGCGGCATTTATGGCACGTCCGATTATTATCAGTGATAGATTTGCAACGGTAACAGCGCGATGGCAGGCTGGGGCAGGCATCTGGCAGACACCAGTTACACAGCAGTTTGCCTTCGGTATCACAGACCAGACAGCTATGGGGTGCGACGACATTAATAATGCGCTCTAGTAATGCCATGTTGTTGATTTTGTGTTGTAAATATACCTTTAATAGTTGAAGGGTACCATAAGCTGGTCTATACTGCTAACTAACACAAAAAACTGAAAAAGCTAACAGCTTTTGGCTTACAGCCTGCCTGCCGGTAGGCTAGGCTGACAGCTAAATTAGGAGGGTAACAACTATGGCTCGAAAAGGCCGTGATGAAGATCTATTAATGGAAGATGAGCTGACTGCGGCTTTCCTGGGCGAGGACGACGCACCGGTCGAAGACGCGCAGACACCAGCCCCTGCAGCCGACGATTGGGATGAGGAAGAAGCAATTCCCGGGCAACTGGCCGTAGATGTGTACGAAACCAAGCAGAAGTTAGTGGTTAAAGGCCGTGTGGCTGGTGTGAACAAGAGTGACCTAGACGTTAGTATTGCCGACAATACGCTTAGTATCCGTGGCACCTTATCGGCCGGCAATGAGGACGACGTAGAGAATTATTTTGTGCAGGAGTGCTACTGGGGTGAGTTTTCACGCAGTATTACCCTGCCGGTAGCGGTCAAAGAGGACGAGATCGAAGCTGTCCTAAAAGACGGCGTGTTAACGATATCATTTACCAAGCTCCAGCAGGACACGGTTAAAAAGATACAAGTTCTGTAGTATTCTGTCTTTGTAAGACATAAAATAACCCGCCTCGGCGGGTTATTTTATATTATGCTCTACTACCCGCCGGTGACCGAACTATTGACCTTCGCCAATACATAACGGACCAGTATCTGCGCCAACGCCACCACTACTAAGCCGATTATGGCATATAGTATGGTGTTTTTGGCGGCGCCGACATTTGTGGCATCACCGCCAGAGGTAATATACTTAACGCCGCCAATGATGATCATGATGACGGCCACGATGCCAACAACTATAGAGAATATATTGATGACTAGTGTCACAATGTTGTTGACCGAGTTTTCGGCGCCCGGATCAGTACACCCCGCCGCATCGCTAAAGCTAAGGTTGGCTCCTCCGCACAAATTATTTTGGATCTCTGCGGCATGCACCAAAGCGGGTACCGCAACGGCTGGCAACAGCAATGTTAGGCCGGCAGAGATAGAAACGATGAAAGTTTTTAGTTTTTTGAACATAATTATTGTTTATACCTTTCTTTATAGTCCTTTGAGTTATACCATAGACAGTTTCCTATTTTCAAGACTGACAGTCACCGGGTGCTTTGATTTGGGTTCGGCCGGTCGGGCAAGAGGGCAAAGTGGTTTTGTGCAACACGAACCGTACGATAACCTGCGCCATCGCTACTATCACTAAGCCAACGATGGCGTACAGGATTGTATTCTTGGCGCTGCTGACATTATTAGCATCGCCAGAGGAGGTGACGTACTTGAAGCCGCCGATGATAATCATGACGACGGCTGTTATACCGACAATGATACTGAGCGTGTTGACTACGGCTGTAACCACTCCATCTATAGTTGGGCTGCCGGCTGGTGGGTTGCACCCGGTATTGTTGTTGGCAAGCCCTACACCCGCGCAGATGTCATCCTTGGCGGCCGCAAATACGAGTTGGGGACTTGCCAAGCTTAAGGCAAGCGTGGCAGCTAAAACTAGTGCCGTTGGTAGGAGTCTTTGTGTTATTTTCCCCATGGCCTATTCCTTTTTTAGTCTAACTTAATACCTTATTTACTATAAGGCTTATTATGGCTTGCGCCGCAAGGGCGATAACCAGCCCCACAATAGCATACAGAATAGTGTTCTTGGCATTGTTGACATTATTAGCATCGCCAGAGGAGGTGACGTACTTGAAGCCGCCGATGATAATCATGATGAGTGAGGCTACACCCACGATTATGCTTACAATCCGGGCTGCTTTTATCAGTATGCCGTTCGCCCCATAGATAGGGTTGCTGCCTGCGGATTGTGATCGTTGCTCCTGACACACCGTAGAGTCGGGTTTGCTGACGCAGACATCGCCAAAGGGGTCAAAGGCTGTCGACTCACGGGGGGCTAGGGCTATAAGTACAGTGAGGCTTAGGAGTACGGTGGCAGCAATAGTTGTAATATATTTCATTGAACTCATTAGACTTTGTCCAAAACAAACGTTACTATCGAAAAGGCCAAGACACACACCGCTAGTCCAATCGCGGCGTATATGATGGTATTGCGCGCTTTGCTGACACTTTCGGGGTTCCCCTGTGACATCACCAGGCGCAGCCCCGCTATCACGATAATGAGCAAGGCCACGGCACCGGCCGTAGCAAACACAATGCTCATACCGATTTTCAGGGAGGTATCAGTTCCACCCTGTGGGATTCTTAGCTCGTTGGGCGAAATTATTGCGGCAAATTTAAATAGATTCATATTACTATCCATTGCACTATATACGTTACGACAACTGTGGCTATAAGGGCAATCACCACGCCTATTAGTGCGTTGATGATGGTGCCGCGGGCTGCCCGGGCGCGATCCGGCTCGCCCTGGCTCAAAATATACTGAAACCCGCCATATATTACGAACCCCACGGCCACCAGCGCGGCAATGCGCAGCAATATCTCTACCACCGCCAGTAATATTAGGCCAATGCCGTCAGGAAACGCAAAGGCAACGCTACATTTGCCTGCTACCTTCTCGCCATCGAGATACTTGTACCAAGTCGGGAAACCCAAAAAGCTGCCGCCACTACCAGGCTGTAAATCGCAAGTCACAGCAAAACGCGTCAATAGATTTGAGAGCGGTATAAGCATTAGAATATCCCCCCGGGCACCACCCACTGCAAAAAGGCAAACATAAATATAAATACCGCCAGGGCCAGCAGGGCATTGATTATTTTGCTCTTCGCGGCCGAGACCTTCTGCGGGTCATCGCCGGCAGAGGAGTATTGTATACCACCTACAATTATCATGATAACAATTACTACACCCACAATGCCCGATAGAACATTTATAAACAACACCAAATAGCCCACGATACCACAGTTTTTGCTTAAGTCAGCATCTTTGCAGTCGCCCGTTAGCCCAGCCCATGGAGTAGTGTTAGCCCCAGCCGAATTCTGCGCGAATATTTGCTCAACTTCTGTACAGGCGCGCTCCTCTACTACCGCACTTATCGAGCTAGCGTTGGCTATGTAGCATTTGTTTGCTTGTGGCCCTTTGCCACCAGGAAATAAGCTTTTATCTACACTTTTGCAATCAAAGTATTTATAAGTATTGGTTGATAAACACTTTGCGGCAGCCGCATTGACTGGTTGCGTTTGGATGGCCACAGCCAAGCTGGCTAATGCCAACATAAGTGCAATGCCCAATAAAGATTTACTAATGATTTTTGTCAGTTTGTTTTTTATGCTTAACATTTGGTTTGATTATAGGACCGCCTACCCGTTTGGGCAAGGTCATAAAAGCCACTTCAAATATAGTAAGATGAAAGACGCTACTTATCTGATAACAAAAATACCATTATGCTATAGTTTAATCAAAATGAAACATAGAATATTGCTACTTGGGTTTACGTTTTTGTTGCTTGTAACAATGGGCATGGGGCTTATACCTCACAAATCCTATGCTGACCCCAATCTGACCACTGATATTAATATAGATAAAGATCGGCAAACGCTTATTGCCGCTAACCAATGTTTTGGTAGAACCGATGTAATTGAAACAGGCGACACTAATAAATCTAAAAATGTTGATGAAGCATACAGCAATATTGTTCGCGGCGATGGTCATGGTAAGCCAAAAAGCATAGTCGTAGGTTTTGACCTAAATGGTGATAATGGCGTAGATTCTTGTCTGAATCTTATGCCTAGGGCACTAGCTATTGCCCACGCTAGTTCATTTGGTATTACTGCCACAGATGAAGAATCGGGAAAGCAGGTTATGCTGCAACAATACGTTTTGCAGGGCAATAAATTTGTTGCTAATACAGGTTATAAAGCCAGGAATACAGACAACAATAATAGCAAAGCTTTATCCGCTTACATAACCAATGCTATTAAGAAAATTCCACCACCAAACTCTGACCTACTAGTTACACGCATTGCGCCGCTTGTAGGTGACTGTTTTGGCTTTACATCTGATGCAAATCCACCAAATTTTAATGATGGAAAAGGTTCTTTCAAGGTAGCCGGGCTAGGTACATTTCTGCAGAATGAAAATATTGATTGGAAGAAAGATTTCAATTGGATACACACCGTCGGGCTTAACGAAAGAGCCCATATTGGAGATATCACACTCGGATTTACAGGTATAAAGGCACCTAACGCTAATTTTACAGAGGATAATAGTGAAAGTAGCAGTGACTTTTATCCATTGGGACCCGAAATATCCCAAACAACTAGCTACACCGCTGGTGGCAAAAATGATAAAAACGACCAAAACGCACATGGTGCTATTGTTGACTGTCATTTTGTCAAAAAGAATGCTGATTGGATTTTTGCTGATCACACATTATGGAGCACAGACACAAACGGTAATGTGATCTTTAAGGGCCAGCCGACTGGGAATTTGCCAGGTGGTACTACAAACAATCCCACCGGCCAAACCGATAACAGCTGCGAGTCCAAAGGCGGCAGTTTGAGCTGGCTGCTTTGCCCTGTTTTGAATATGCTCGATGGAGCCATTACCGAACTGGATGCCAAAATCCAAGACTTATTGAACGTCAAAAATGAGTACTACGACAACCCTGATATTGAAGCCGCCTGGGGGCGACTGAGAAATATCGCCTACATAATACTTGTGCCTATTATGCTCATAATGGTGATTGGTACCGCATTGGGGTTTGATTTCATCAGCGCCTATGCTGTTAAAAGAGCCTTACCCAGATTTCTTATAGCCGTACTCTTTATTACGGTATCGTGGGAAATAACAAGCTTCCTGATTACTTTCACCAATGTAGTCGGACAAGGCGTACAGGGGTTAATTACCTCCTCTGTTTCAGGCGCGAGTGACATCAACCTTGCCGCGCTTTTCCAGCCTGATCAAGGAGATAGCTTCAAAGTTGCAGGTTTCGCACTATGGGGGCTAGCGGCGTTGATAGCAACAACTACGATCGGTATCATCTTGAGTTATCTATTTGTCGGTGCCGTTATATTATTTGTCGCATTCCTGATCTTGGCATTCAGGCAATTTTTGATAATCGCTCTCGCCCTTGTAGCCCCTTTAGCAATACTGGCATGGATATTCCCAGGCAACGATAGGTTGTGGAAGCTATGGTGGGGGAGCTTCTCCAAGTTATTGCTAATGTTCCCGCTTATCGCACTGCTTATTGGTACGGGAAAAGTGTTTGCAACTATAGTGAATCAAGCGGGAGGGAGTGAAGCTCCTCTTGTTAATGCAACGCTGAAGCTCAGTGCTTATTTGCTGCCCTACTTTTTTATACCATTCACGTTTAAGTTTGCGGGTGGCGTGTTTGCTACAGTAACTGGTTTTGCCCAGGATCGCGGCCGTGGCTTCTTTGATAAACAAAGGAAAGGACGCCAAGAAAAACGAGCCGAAGCTGGTGCGAAAAATCGCAATTATTCGCGGTTCTCTGATAGGAATAGGTTTACCAGGGGCTTAAACGCTGCGCTTGGTGCAGGAGTACATCCTAAAGATGTTATGAGAGGACGGAGGGGTATTAGAGCAGGCATACAATCAGGAAGAATAAATCAAGGAGCCGCGGCGTTCGAAAATGATGCGACAGTTAAAGCACACCAGGGTGACGACAACTTCTTGCTTGCGCTAACTAACGAAGACCTAGCAAAACAAAAAATAGCTGTGCAACGAGCTAAATATGATAAAGCGATGGCGGAGCACGGCGCAGATTCAGACCAAGCAAACGAGGCGCGGAGTGAGTTTGACGCAAGATCCAGTGCACTTGCAAATGCTCGACGGGTTAGAAGCAGATACTCCAATGGAACACGTTTGCAAGCACTTAATGCGCTTGCACGAACGGGCTTCCAATTTGCCCCTGGTGAAGCGGGCTATAAAGAACTATCCGATACTGTTACTTCTATAACGGGCGGTGACATGGGGGCATACTCAACGGCCATGAACGAAGCACAGTACCATCTAAGGAGTGGTGGGCGGCTTGAGCTAGCTGGTATAAATCATGGCGCCGGGATTGATGCAAAAGAGGGCATCAGAAAACTTGGAAATTATGCCAGAGGCCAGAGCAAGGTTCAGACCTATTACGGCGGCGCGGCCGCCTGGCTTGGTGTAAGCTCAGTTGAGGCTGACGGTAAGACAGCTGAGACAACTACCGCGTTAGCTGAGGGTATTGGGCGTTCGCTTGCCAACGGTGAAACTTCTGTTGAAGATGTAGTGCAGTGGCATTCTATGCTGCTAAGAGATTATGAGAGCGCAACGGATGTTAACAAGCTTGAGATTAGGAAGCAAATTGATGCCATTGAGTCTACAAGAGCACCAGGAAGTCCTACAGATATAGCTTCGGGATCACCAGGACCTTTAGCACCGTTAATTGCGCAAAACCGGGAAGAATTAAGAAGAATAAGTGTTGATCCGTCAGAAATTGATAAGTTGAATCAACCCCCTGCGTAAAAATAATAAGTAATTATGTTATATAATTGACAATATCTCTACTTTATGCTACTATGTTTTCATGGAAACAATACCAACACCGATAGACATAAATGCGCCAAACCCCGAAGCTCAACCACGGCATGAAGTCCTCACTCTTGTAGCCGAGGAATTAACGCTAGCTTATCATGGAATCAGGGCATTTATTGCAGAGCGACGTATGGTACGGGCTGGCAGTAGAATGGAAAAGACGGATCACAAGGACGCCCTCTATAGTGACCTCAATGAGCTTGCCCGTACTGGTCAGAGGACCGAAGCCCCAACTGCTTCGGGAAAACCCGCTATGCCCCGCACTATTGCTGAGCGCTTTATGGACCGCCGACTTGATAAGCGGAGTCATAAAAAAGCCGTGGCAGATACTTATGCATATAGAGCGGAAAAGGTTTTTAACCCACACCCACAAGAAACACTACCCAGGCTAAATAAGCGTGAACGACAAGTCGCTAAGATGGGCCTAAAAAGGCGCCTTGGTAGTATTGGTGTTAAGCAAGAGGAACAGATATTAGCTGGTGAGCGCAGGGTAGAAGCAACCAAAATTGACGCACAACCTCTTAAATTTGGCGAACAGATGCGTAAGCAGGCAAGTAAAAAAGAAAAGAGAGCCAACAGAAGGCTCGGTAGAACAGTTAATCAACCTGTGCTGTCCCGTTGGCGAACAATGCGGCGCAATAGGGCGGTTGGTCACATACAGCGCTATCATGCACGGGCCGAGAAACACCATATAAAACAGGGAGAAATTCGCGCTCAAGGGCAATCTCTGCGCACTGCTAAAAGAATTAATGCAGCCCACAAGAATCCTCAAGTTCCACCTCGCCCAATAGAGCGAGTAACTTATATGGCAGAGCCCCATTATGGCTTGCGTGGCCGGTTGGCTGGCGTAAGAGGAGCTGTGTATAGGGGTATGTCAGAAAGAATTGCTAGACGCACAGATAAATTAGAACAAACCAGCCGAGTTGATGATGACGAGGCTCAGTATGTTGTGGCGCAAGATAGACAAAAACAGGCTCGATATACAAAAAGGGCACGAAAAGCACGACTTCAGCAGTTGCGTGCTAAACATAATAAAGTAGAAGTTGACGTTACAGGATTAGTTTAAACACTAGCTTTATTGATCCAGGGTTGATCCAGGGTGTCTCCCTGGAAAGTGGTATAGTTAGTGTATGCCAGGTCGCATTTGGGGTGAAACTTTACGGTTTAATATTGTTGATTACTATTATGATAAGATAAGTTCATGGATGATGACACGATTGCTGATTTAAAACAGTTTATTGCCGCTACACTTGCACAGGAACTTTCAGGCATTAAGACGGATATGGTGGAAGTTAAAGCTGACCTGTCTAAGTTAAATAAAAAGGTAGATGACGGATTCGCCGGTGTTGGCGATGCTATCGAGGAGTTATCTAATCACGTTCAAGGGCAGCTCGATAACCACGAGACTCGCATTACTGTTCTAGAACACCCTGCTTAAATAAGAAAACTGCGAGTATCGTGATCCAGGGTGTGATCCAGGGTGTGATTGATCCAGGGTGTGATCCAGGGTGTCTCCCTGGAATGTGGTATAGTTAGTGTATGCCAGGGAGAAACCTTGAACGGTCACGGGTAACTGAGGGCTACTTCCATGTGTATAACCGCGGGGTAAACCGGGGGATTATATTTAAGAATTCTTCTGATTACGTTTACTTTGAAAGTTTGTTTGCGCGACATCTGGGTACGAGGCCAGCGAAAGATGCCAAAGGCAGAGAATACATCTGGTTTAGACCACGAGTGGAGCTGTTGGCGTACTGTCTCATGCCTACGCACTTTCACCTGCTGGTGTATCAAAAGGACGACGAACAATCCTTATCTAAATTGCTGCAGAGTATCTGCACAGCCTATACCATGTACTTCAACAAAAAGTACAGACGGCGCGGCCCGTTATATGAAAATAACTTTCGATCTAGCCACATCCTTGCTGACTCGTATCTGTTACATATCAGCCGGTATATACATCTGAACCCCAAGGGTTACGCTGATTGGCAGCACTCCAGCTACGGCGACTATATAAGAGACACTTCTAGGGACTGGTTGGCTACAAAGCCAATGTTGGAACTGTTTGCCGACAAAGCAGACTACGCCGAGTTTATAAAAGACTACAAAGCTCTACACGACGGGATGGAAGACCTAAAGTACGAGCTGGCAGATAGAGGACAAACCTATTAAGACACATTCCAGGGAGACACCCTGGAATCCCTCCCTGGAATTCCGACGGGGCAAGCACTCAAGCAGTTTACTAAAATAATTGTTGAAAATTAATAATATTTTTGTTAATATATACACATGCCAACAATAAGTATTTCACTGGACGAAAAAACCAAGGCCGATATTGATCGCCTGGCTAAAGAAGCTCGCAAATCCCGAAGCGATATTATCCGCGAGCTATTTGCATACCGCCGCCTAGAAAGAAGTATGCAAAGGCTCCAAGCTGAAGCAGCCCCCATTCTTGAAAAACTTGGTCTTGAAACCGAAGAAGACATAGCCGCCTATGTCAAACGGCTCAAATAGTATTAAAATTGTCGCTGATACAAGCCTTTGCGTTGCAGGAGGGCTCAAACCCGGCTATGCCCGCGACTTTTTGCTGCAGCACAATAAAACTATACCCAGATATTCACTGTTCACTAGTGAGGCAATCTTGCTGGAGCTGCAGCACAAGCTCGAAGAGTTAGGCCTAACAAGAGTAGAGGTTGTTGATTATGTAAACAATCTGAGCAGCGTTACCCGAGTTGTTCGCCCCGCGCAGAAAGTCAGCGTTGTACGCGATCCGGATGACAATAAAATAATAGAGTGTGCGTTAGAGGCCAAGGCTCACCTGATAGTTTCGTTCGACAAAGACTTGCTTGACCTAAAAGAATACAGCCACATTAAGATTGCACACCCGCGCATGCTCAAGCATTGGTTCCAGGCAAAGACTTAATATCTAAACCTTTTTAAGCCAAAGGGTATCGAAGCAGATCCTCCTTCGTCAACCTCCTCCGTTAAAACTAGGGAAGGTCTAGAGGCTACGGAGGTCAAGAAAGCTGCGAAAGACACAGCCCTACTACACCAAGGTTTCAAAGGACACGATAAGTTTTCTAGTTGGCTGAGTGCAGAGCATTATAGTTTCAATAAAAAATTGTTGACTGACTAATCCTGAAGAGTGTAAAATAGTTTTATGGCTACCATTAGTTTCTCAGTTGAAGATGAAATTAAGCGCGATGTTGAGCGTTGGGCAAAGCGCGCCAAAAAATCAAAGAGCGACATATTCAGAGATATGGCAGTGACATACCAATTTAACGAGCGTCTGGAAGAATTCACAAAAAAAACCGAAAGTAAGCTAGCTGAGCTTGGCATTGCCAGCGAAGAAGAGCTTTATGAATACCTGAAAAGCAATAAAACCTATGAAGATCGTATTCGACACCAACGTGTATCTGGCGGCCGTCCAACGAAGTAGTTATGCACGCACTCAGTTAAAGCGGTCGCAGCCAAATGGTGCCTACCAATTATTTATATCGCCAGAGATAATTACGGAAGTCCGACGTAAACTGGAAGGTAAATTCAATTATTCTGTACAAGAGTCGGCAGAGTATATTGAAATGATCATGTGCTATGCCAAATTAGTCCACCCAAAGCATAAACTAACAGGTATACTAAGCGATAAAGACGATCATAAAATCCTTGAGTGTGCGCTTGTAGCCAATGCCGATTTAATCTTTACGGCAGATAGAGGACTTTTAAGGCTTAAAGAGTATAAGGATATTAAGATTGCCCACCCAAGTATGCTCAAGTATTGGTTCCAAACAAAGACCTAGTTACTTAAGTCTTTTTACTTTTTACCCTTTGCTCTCAGCTCTCTGGGCCCAAGCAGTTTATTAGTGCTTGATAATGTAGGCATGTAGGCATATAATGTAGGCATGAAGACAATTCAATATACATTACGAAACGTCCCGCCTGATATTGATACGTACTTGCGCCGAGAGGCAAAACGTTTGGGTAGATCTCTCAACAAAGTCGCGGTGGACTATTTAACCCTGTCGGCCAACGAACATGTTGAAATGGGAAAATTAGTAGAAGCCTTTAATAAACCGACATCTGGCCACTGGATTGATGAGTTCGCCATGCGTGGTACGGTTGACGACAGCACAAAAAAAATCCTTAAGGAGCAGGAGAAGCTCGACAAGCAACGGATGAAACGTGAGTTCTAAATTCGCCGTGTTGGACACCGTGGCATACTCCCACATTGAGCGTAACAACCCCAAACTTATCATGCTGCTTAGTTCTTATGAGCGGCTTATTCTGCCCCTTAATGTACTAGCTGAACTACAGTCTGGTTTTCGGCTTGGTACCAAAGAAAAAGAAAACCTTCATACTTTAAATATATTCATTGCAAAGCCACAGGTTGGGATAGTATTACCGGATGAGGCAACACTTGAGCCCTATATTTTACTGCACACTCATGCTAAAACACGCCATTATACACTTTCACATAATGATCTTTGGATAGCCGCGTTGGCTGAGCAATTTCAATATGACTTGGTCACGTTTGATAAAGACTTCGCGGTTTTCACCAACCTGTTTAAAGACCGTCTGCATATTCTTGACACACAAAACTAAATGTTGGTTCCAGCCCAAGAGCCTTTTTACTTTTTACTTGCTACTTTCTACTACCGCTTGATACCTGATACATTATACGTAATACTTTAAGCAGTATGGCGACATATAAGGTATTACAAGACATAGAGGCCGAAGATAAGTTTGTTGGGCCGCTGACGCTTAAGCAGTTTATCTTTGCTGGTATCACCTTTGTTAGCGGTTATTTGAGTTTCTTCTTTTTGGCCAAGCACATCTGGTTTTTGGTCATACCGCTCCTGCCTATCATGCTGGTAAGTGGGTTTTTGGCCTTCCCATGGAGTAGGGACCAGCCCACCGAAATTTGGATGCTGGCTAAAATACAGTTTTTCTTCAAACCCAGACGGCGTATTTGGGACCAGAGCGGTATACAAGAATTAGTTACTATCACTGTACCTAAAAAGGTTCAGGAGTTCTTGGGCGACAACCTTAGCCAAACCGAGGTCAAAAGCCGGCTGAAAGCACTAGCCAATACGATTGACAGCCGTGGCTGGGCCGTCAAGAACGTTAACGTTAATTTGTACACACCGCCCATCGCCCTGGCCGTGCCAGCCAGTTCCGACCGGCTGATTGACGCTTCGGCGTTACCCCAAGCCGTCGCCAATACCGACATTCAGGCCGCCGATGATATTTTGGACGAACGTAGCAACCCGACTGCCCAGCATCTAAGCCAAATGATAACCGCCTCCGCCCAAACCCACCGGCGGGAGGTGCTTACGCGCATGCAAACGGCCGCCAAACCCCAGACAGAGACAAAACCCACTGCCGGAAATGGCA
>Ga0209726_10004759_pt1 | contig 17041 bp, 12 predicted proteins | sample Subgrocontami54m_FD_187453 | JGI IMG/M metagenome (GOLD analysis project Ga0209726, IMG submission 187453) | Subsurface groundwater microbial communities from S. Glens Falls, New York, USA - GMW46 contaminated, 5.4 m (SPAdes) (version 3) | ecosystem: Environmental > Aquatic > Deep subsurface >... | reverse complement strand
CCCGCCATGATGCGTCGATTGCGTGGAATGTCTTCGTTGCCAACAGCTCCGCCCTGATCGCGGCCTTCCTCGACCCGGCTGTCGCGCGCACGATCTTTGCCGATGCGCCGACCATCCTCGCCTGGGGGCCGCCCAACGCCACGCGCGCGACCGCCGTTGCCGGCGGCTATCGCGTCAGCGGCACCTGGGATTTCGCCAGTGGCTGCCGGAACGCAAACTGGCTGGGCGCCCACTGCCATGTGGTGGAGGCCGACAACTCGCTGCGCCTCAATCACCTCGGCCGACCGGCGATCCGAACGCTGCTTTTCCCCGCCGAGCAGGCGACCTTGATCGACACCTGGAACACCATCGGCCTACGTGGCACCGCCTCGGATTCCTACAGCGTGGCCGACCTGTTCGTGCCCGAGGCGTTCAGCACCACCCGCGAAGACCCGGCGCTGCGCCTCGAGCGGGGCCCGCTTTATGCCTTCACCATGCAGGGCCTCTACGCCGTCGGCGTGGCGAGCGTGGCCCTCGGCATCGCGCGGGCGATGCTGGAGGAGTTCATCGGCCTCGCTTCGCGCAAAACCCCGCGCGGCCTGGCGCGCCTGGCCGACAATGGCGTCGTGCAGGCCGACGTGGCCAAGGCGGAGGCGACGCTGGGCGCGGCGCGGGCCTATCTGCTCGACACGCTTGCCTCGATCTACGCGCGCGCGGACGATGTCGATCCCATCGATGTCGCCGACCGCGCGCGGGTCCGGCTCGCATGCACGAACGCGATCCATGGCGCGATCGAGGTGGCCGATTTCACCTACAAGGGCGCCGGTGTGGACGCGATCTTCCCCGGCAGCCCGTTCGAGCGCCGCTTCCGCGACATCCACACCCTGTCGCAGCAGATCCAGTCGCGCACCGCGCATTTCGAGGCCGTGGGCCAGGTTCTGTTCGGCATGCCGCCCGGGATGTTCCTCTAGCGTTGCGACGCGAGGGAACGATGCAGGCCATCATCGCCGACGCCAAGGCATGGGCATGAGGCCCGCGGTGCGTGTCGCAGCCCGACCCTGCCTGGTCACGTTGACAAGGATGGCGGTGGGGTTCGTGGGGCTTTGTCTCGCGATGCAGCTTCCGGCATCGGCGGCGCCGTCGGCAAGGGCCAAGACCGCGCTCGTCCCCTTCGAAGCCTCGCCCTTTCCCTATGACGGTCGGCCGCTGCCGGGCCAGGACAAGCCCTTCTTCGATGTCGAGCAGGACGGCCGGCGGGGACACACCTCGCCGCGGGGCGGCATCTATTGGGAAGACGCCACCTACAGCGACCGCCGGGTGCTGCTCCACATCCCGAGGGGCTTCGACCCGCGCCGGCCGGCGCTCATGATCGTCTATCTCCACGGCAACCTGGCAACGCTGGAGCGCGATGTGGTGGGCCGCCAGCGGGTGCCGTGGCAGGTGGCCCAGTCGGGGCTCAATGCGATGCTGGTGGTCCCGCAGCTCGCGGTCGATGCCCTCGATTCGACCGCCGGGAAATTCTACGAGGAGGGCGCGTTCCGCCGCTTCGTCGAGGAGGCGTGCGTGAAGCTGGCGCGGCTTCACGGCAATCCCCGGGCGCACACCGCCATCGATGCGCTTCCCGTGGTTCTCGTCGCCTACAGCGGGGGGTACGTGCCGGCCGCCTGGTCGATGCACCACGGCGGCATCGGCGATCGCCTGCGTGGGGTGATCCTGCTCGACGCCCCCTACGGCGATTTCGACAAGTTTGCCGATTGGATCGCGGCCCGCGAGTCTGCGTTCTTCCTGAGCGCCTACTCCCGCTCGGCCCGCGAGGAGAACGCTACCCTGCAGCGCCTGCTGACCGAGCGCAGCATCGACTTTGCGACCACCTTGCCCGCCACCTTGGCGCCGGGCAGCGTCACCTTCTTCGCCACCGGCGAGGAGGTCGTGCACAACGATTTTGTCTCGCGCGCCTGGGTCGACGATCCGCTGCGGGAGCTGCTGGCGAAAATCCCGGGCTACGCGCGGACCGCACGGCCAGTAGGGCGGACTAGGCGCCAGCCGTAATCCGCCGATCATGGGCAGCTTGTCAATGGGAAGCTCATCGGCGCATTACGCTTCGCTAATGCGCCCTACGGCACAATATGCGCCTGCCGGCGCGCATTGCGCGCATAGCCGCCCATGCGCTCCAGCACGACGCGGATCGGGTCGTCCACCCAGGCGCGCGTCACGAAGCTCTCGTGGCTGACGCCGCTGGTGGGGAGGAACGCTACGGTGCCTTTGAGCCGCGGCGGCAGGCTCAAGTCGAAGTCGACATCGCGATTGGCGAGAATGCCCTGCAGCGCCTCGTTGCCGCGCGCCGAGGACGAGGTGTAGGCGCTGACGAAGAACGAGGACGGGTGCCGCCCGATCCAGTCGGCGTACTTGTCGACCTCGCCGTAGAGCGCATCGAGCAGCAGCACGCCGATCACGCGCCTGTCGGTGCCGCCGTTCTGCAGGGCCCAGGCCGCCGGCGCGTACCCCCCGCTGTAGGCAACGACCACGACCGGCAGGGTGGCGAAGGTCTTGCGCGTGCGCCTGTCGCCGTGGAGGCGTGCCAGATGCGCGCCGGCCTCGCCGAGAAAGGCGGCAAAGCCGTAGGACTCCCAGAACCGCCCGGCGCTCGAATCGCTGGCATTGACCGCAAACTGCGGCGCCACCAGCACGGCGTTGGCGTTGGCCTCGGCGATCTGGTCGGCGACCCTTTGCCGGTCGCGCACGTCGCGCTCGAGCGTCGCGCGATGGCCGTGCAGGAACACGACGATGACGCCGGGCTTGCGCACGTCGAACCCCTTCGGCAGATAGAGCAGCGCCCGGCGGTCGCTGAAGGTGGCGTCCTCCCACAGCACACCGCGCGCGGTCCCATGGCCGCGCCGGCCGTCCTCGTCCGTCACGTCGATGAAGGGCCGGCCGGTGCGGGGGTTGACGCCGCGATAGGGGAACGGCGCCAAATCCAACTTGACGAGCTCGCTGCGCGCCGACTTCAGGGGCGGCACGCGCGAGGTCACCTCGTGCGGCACCGGCACGCCGTCGACCCGGCGCGGCTGCGAGCGTGCCTGCACCAGCGCGGGGCCCGCGACCAGGCCGCCCGCGACGAGCGCGAAAATCGAAGCCCGCGCCGCCCGCGGCAGCGTTCGCCGTACTCGTACCGTCATCATCCCTCGTTCGTGAAGAGCGCCGAGCCTACGGGCGAAAAATGTCGAGACGGTGAAAGCTTGGCCGTGGCAAGCCGTGCACCTCGCGCAACCCAGCTCTTGCACATGCACATCGCGACATGGCGTGCGCCCTACACATGGGCCCTCGCAGGCTGTATGAGAGGCGGCCAACCGCAATCAAGGTCGGGAAGAGAGTGCAAGACAAGGTTTCGACTGCCGGGCTGCTGCATCACGAGGACCTCGCGATCGGCAAGCCGTACGATCTGGGGCACAAGACCGTCAGCAAGGACGAGATCGTCGCCTACGGTCGCGCCTACGATCCCCAGCCGCTCCACACCGACGAGGAGGCGGCGAAGGCGACGCTGGTTGGCGGCCTGTGCGCCTCGGGCTGGCACACGTGCGCGATGATGATGCGCATGGTGGCCGACGGCATGCTCAATCGCGTGGCTTCGCTGGGCTCGCCCGGCGTCGACGAGGCGCGCTGGATGGTGCCGGTGCGGCCGGGCGACACGCTCGGCGCGCGCTACACGGTGCAGGAGAAGCGCGACCTCGGCTCGCGGCCGGACGTGGGCGTCTCCAAGGTGCTGGTCGAGGCCTTCAACCAGAAGGGCGAGACGGTCGCGACCTGGGTCACCAACCAGCTCACGCGCCGGCGCCATCCGGGGCCCGCGCCGAGCGGCGCTGCGCCCACGCGAGCGCGCAGGCAGATGCCCGACCTGTGGGATGGGCCGGCCGTGCCCGAGGGCACCCCGCGTCCCGACCTCTATTTCGAGGACCGCGAGATCGGCGAAACCCTGGAGCTCGGGTCGCACACCTTCGGCAAAGACGACATCATCGCGTTCGCGCGCGAATACGATCCGCAACCCTTCCATCTCGACGAGGCGGCCGCCAAGGCGTCGCTGTTCGGGGCCCTGTGCGCGTCGGGCTGGCACACGGCGGCCTACTTCATCCGCGGGGCGGTGCTGGCGCGTCTGAAGGGCAACGCGGAAGCGCGCGCCAAAGGCGTGCGCCTGCCGGCCTACGGGCCCTCTCCCGGCTGCCGCGACCTGCGGTGGCCGAAGCCGGTGTTCGTCGGCGACACGATCTCCTACCGCGGCCGGCTGGTCGAGAAGATCGACCTGAAGTCGCGGCCCACCCGCGGCATCCTCGCCACCCAGATCCAGGCGCGCAACCAGCAGGGCGAGGTGGTGTTTGCCGTCATCTCGCAGATCCTGGCCGAGCGCCGCGAGCCCTATCGGCCGGCGTAGATGTTCGCCCGGCCGCCTGCGGCAGCGCTTCACCTCACGACCGGCCCGGGTTGTAGCGGTGCGACTGGCGCCACTCCGACATGAAGTAGGCGAGCTTGTCGTCGACCGTATCGGGCAGCACGATGCGCACGGTCACCAGCTGATCGCCGGTGTGGCTCGTCATGGTGTTGCGCACGCCCTTGCCCTTGAGGCGGAACACGCGCCCCGAGCTCGTCCCCTTGGGGATGGTGAGCTGCACGCGCCCCGACAGGGTCTGCACCTCGATCTTGGCACCGAGCACGGCCTCGTCGATGGTGATCGGCAGGTCGAGCGCGATGTCATCGCCGACGCGCTTGAAGTGCGGGTGCGGCCTCACCTTGATCTCGACCAGCGCGTCGCCGGCCTCGCTGCCGCGCGGACCCGGCGAGCCCTTGCCCTTCAGGCGCAGCACCTGCCCGTCACTCACGCCCTCAGGCACGGTGAGATCGAGCACGCCGCCGTCCGGCATGGTCACGCGCTTCTTGGCACCGGTGGCGGCCTCCAGGAAGTCGATCTCCAGCGTGTAGCGCACATCGCTGCCGCGCATGCCGAAGGGGCTGCCGGCCTCGGCCCAGCGCCCACGCCCGCGGCCGAAGAGATCCGAGAAGATGTCGCCGAAGCCGGATTCCTCGCCCGGCGGGGCGCCGGCGTGGCCGCCGAACGGGCTGCCGCCCGCGTGGGTGCGGTGGAAGCCGCGCCGCGGCTCGCCGTTGGCATCGATCTCGCCGCGGTCGTATTGCTTGCGCTTCTCCGGGTCGCCGACGATGTCGTAGGCGGCGGAAACCTTCTTGAACCGCTCCTCGGCAGAGGCGCGGTTGGGATTGAGATCGGGGTGCAGCTGCTTGGCGAGCTTGCGATAGGTCCGGCGAATGTCTTCGTCGGCGGCATCGCGCGCCACACCCAGCACCTTGTAGGGGTCCTCGGCCATCTTCAAAGCCCATCCCAGCCCGGCAAGTCAGCCAATACTAGAGTAAGATCATGGCGCGCGTGCGCCAATCCGCCCGATATGGCTAGCAGGGGCTACGGTTTGAGGCGAATCTCGGGCTCCCGCTCCAACAGCTCCGCCAGCACGGCAAAGCGCCGGCGCAGGCGCTCCCCGTCGAGCGCCGCATAGGCCCTGGGCACGGTCAGCACCAGCTTGTTGCGCTCGTAGGCAAGCGGCGTCTCGTCGATGATGCCCGGGCGTCCGATCGACAGCATGTGGGCGGCGCGGATCGCCGCGCCGATGATGCGGGCGCGCCGGTAGACCTTCTTCGACACGATCGCCTTCAGCCGGGCGGAAAGCTTGTCCGCGCCCTCGTCCTCCCAATCGCCGCCGATGCCGGTGTGGCGGAAGTAGTTGGCCAGCGCCAGGAATACGCGCCCCGGGTGATCGATGCCGCCGAGCGCGGCATGCGCAATCAAGATCAGGCTCTGCTCGCCGCGGTAGTCCGGGTGGGCGCGCCAGCTGATGTCGGAGAGCAGGCAGGCGGCGTGGCGCAGGCGCTGCTCCTCGTCCGTCTCCTTCTCGAACAGGGCGTCGGTCCAGTCGCACAGCTCGACTGCGTGCTCGGCCGACCGCGAGCGCTGGCGCGCGTACTCGATGCAGAAGGAGATGAGCGGGTCCTTCTTGCGCTCGGTCTCCGACAGCAGGCTGTAGACCAGGCCCTCGCGAATGCCGAAGACGGAGAAGGCGACCTCGCTCGGCTCCAGCTGCTCGAGCAGCCGTTCCAGCACCAGCGCGCCGTAGGGCAAGACCTCGCGCCGCTGCCGGGAGAGGCCTTCGACCCCCGGCATGGCGGAAAGCTTCTTGGCCTTGCGCAGCTCCTCGCAGAAGTCGATCGCCTCCTCGGTCGGCATGGTGTAGCCGTGCATCACGTGCAGCGGATAATCGGTTCGCTCCATGTGCAGCCTGGCGATCGCGCGCCAGGTGCCGCCGACGGCGTAGAAGGTGCGGTTGTGCCCGCTGTCGAGCCAGGCGACGCGGGCGATGTGCGCATCGGCGATATCGATGGCGGCGTCGACGCTGTCGCCGGACGCGTCGAGCAGCCGCAGTCCACCCAGCGGCAGCGTGACCGACCGGCGCAAGGCCTCGCCGCTGACCTCGATCAACTCGAGGCTGCCGCCACCGAGATCGCCGGCCAGGCCGTCGGGCGCACGAAAGCCCATCAGGATGCCGCCAGCGGCGAGCTCGGCCTCGCGCTGGCCGGAGAGGATCTGGATCTTCGCGCCCAGGGCCCGCTCGCCGCGGGCGATGAAATTGGGGCCGTCAGCGGCATCGCGGCAGGCGGCGGTGGCGATCGCCCGTATATTCTTGACGCCGAGGATCCTGGCGATCGCCTTGAAGCGGCTCAGCGCCTCGAGCGCGCACTGCACGCTTTCCTCGCCGAGATGGCCGGTCGAGCCCACCTGCCGGCCGAGGCCGCACAGCACCTTCTCGTTGAAGATCGGCGTCGGGCTGCGGACCGCGCCCTCGTAGACGACGAGCCGCACCGAGTTCGAGCCGATGTCGACGACGCCCATCGGCTCGAGCTCGCGGTTGCGCCCGAGCTCGATGTTCTCGCGATCCACGCCTTCTTGCCCTTCGCTATTGCTCTTGGGCGAGGCTGAAGCGGCGCGGGAAGCTGTCCTTCAGCGACTGCCCACGGCCCGAAAGGCTCGGATTGGTCATGAAGTATTCGTGGGCATTGAAGGGCTCCTCGCCCTCCGCCGGCCTGATCCGCTCCGAGGCGCCGTCCGGCAGCACGCGCCAGCTTTGCTGGTTGTCCTTGAGATTGGCCACCATGATCTGGTCCAGGATCTGCTCGTGCACGGTTGCGTTCATGATCGGCACCATCACCTCGACGCGGCGGTCGAGATTGCGCGGCATCATGTCGGCGGAGCTGATATAGACGAGGGCCTTGGCCGAGGGCAACCCGTGGCCGGCGCCGAAGCAGTAGGCGCGCCCGTGCTCGAGGAAGCGGCCGACAATGCTTTTGACGCGGATGTTGTCGGAAAGCCCCGGCACGCCGGGCCGCAGGCAGCAGATGCCGCGCACGACGAGATCGATCTCGACGCCGGCCTGGCTCGCCTCGTAGAGCGCGTCGATGATCTGGGCATCCACCAGTGAATTGAGCTTCCACCAGATCGCGGCCTTGCGCCCGGCCTTGGCGTGGCCGATCTCGTCGCGGATGTGGGAGAGGATGCGCGTGCGGATGCCGTGCGGGCTCGCGGCCATCACCTCGATCTCGGCGGGCTCGGCGTAGCCGGTGACGAAATTGAGGATGCGCGTCACGTCGCGGCCGACCACCGGGTCGGCGGTGAAGAACGACAGGTCGCTGTAGCTCCTGGCCGTCACGGCGTGATAGTTGCCGGTGCCGATGTGGCAGTAGGTGGCGAGCTCGGCGCCCTCCCGGCGCACGATCTGGCCGAGCTTGGCGTGGGTCTTGAGCTCGATGAAGCCGTAGACCACGTGCACGCCAGCGCTTTCCAGGTCGCGCGCCCAGCGGATGTTGGCGGCCTCGTCGAAGCGCGCCTTCAGCTCGACTACGGCCGTCACCGATTTGCCGAGCTCGGCCGCCTCCTTCAGCGCGTGCACGATCGGGCTGTCGTTGGAGGTGCGGTAGAGGGTCCACTTGATGGCCAGCACGCTCGGATCGGCCACCGCCTGGCGCAGCAGCTGCACCACGACGTCGAAGGACTCGTAGGGGTGATGCACCACGATGTCCTTCTTGCGGATGGCCGCGAAGCAGTCGCCGTTGAACTCGCGGATGCGCTCGGGAAAGCGGATCTTGAGCGGCGCGAAGACGAGGTCGGGGCGCTCCGACACGATCAGCTTGGCCGTGTCGGCCAGCCCCAGCATGCCCTCCTTGATGAAGACGGCATCGTCGCGGATATCGAGCTCCTTTACGACGAAGCGCTGCAGGCGCGAGGGCATCTGCCCGTCGATCTCGAGCCTGATGACGTGGCCGCGGCGGCGGCGCTTGAGGGCGGTCTCATAGGAGGCGACGAGATCCTCTGCCTCCTCCTGCATCTCGATGTCGCTGTCGCGCAGGACGCGGAAGGCGCCATGGCTGCGCGCGATGAACCCCGGGAACAGTCGCGACAGGAACATGCCGATCATCGACTCGCTGCGGATGAAGCGGATCGGCACCACGCCGGCGCCGTCGGCGCCCTCCTCGACGGGCAGCCTGACGAAGCGCACGAGCTGGCTCGGGATCGGCATCAGCGCATGCATGGTGGTGCCGTCGCGCTCGCGCCTGAGCTCGACGCCGACGGTGATGCCGCCGTTCTGGATGAACGGGAAGGGATGGGCGGGGTCGACGGCAATGGGGGTGAGGATCGGCAGGTACTGGGAAATGAACTGGCGGTCGAGCCATTCGCGCTCGGCGGGCTTGAGCTCCTTGGGCTCGACGATATGGATGTCCGCAGTCGCCATCTCGGCCCTGAGCGTGGCCCAGCAGGCCTGCTGATCGCTGACCAGCCCGGCCGCGAAGCGATTGATCTCGATGAGCTGCTGGGCGGGCGTGAGCCCATCCTGGCTCAGCTGCGCGACGCCGGCGGCGATCTGGCCATAGATGCCCGCCACCCGCACCATGTAGAACTCGTCGAGGTTGGAGGCCGAGATCGACAGGAAGCGCAGCCGTTCGAGCAGGGGGTGGCGCTCGTTCTGCGCCTCCTCCATCACCCGGCGGTTGAACTGCAGCCACGACAGCTCGCGGTTGTAGAAACGCGCCGGTCCCGTCGGCGCTGGGGCGACAGCGGAGGCCTCGGGCGCCTGCTCGCGTTCTTTCAGTCTCGGTTTTGGCGCGCTCATGACTGACCCATATGTGGCAATTATGTCACCGGTTTGCCACAGGAAGCTCTGAGTGTGCAACACCAAGATGAAGGTTTGGTGGCAGCGGCTGTGACTAACCGTGCCCCGCCTGCTGCCGATGGCCTATCCTAACCGCCGCGATGCTAGGGGGGACGCGCCGTGCTGCCGCCTGCGGCACTAAGCGAGGGAGCGGCTCGTCATGTATTGCGGGCACCCAGCCGCCGTAAAAATTGAACATGGCGATCATGGTGTCATCATCGAGCGTGCTGACAAAGAGGAGGTGTGATTCGCTTCCGGCTTAGTTGGGTGCCACCACGACGATGGGCGCGGGCGGTCCGACCTTGGATGGCTGATTGTTCAGCAATGTCGCCTCAATTATGGCCAGCACGAACTCGGACCATCGGCGTTCAGGCTTTTCTCCCCGCATCACATATACGGAAGTCGCCCCGTGCCCGCCAACACGCTTGAAATCACCGGCCGGTGCTCCTTCGAGATCGCTTGCTACCACGAGCCAATCGACGCAACCCAAACCCCCAATGGCCAGTTCTTCTGGAGACTTCTTACGTTTTTGAAACTCTCCGAACTTTGAGCAGGGCGCCCCATCCTCGAGGGGGTTCAAGCTCTCATTAACGTCTACCCAAATATGACGCGCGTTCGGTTCGCTGGCAAACTTACGGGACTCCTTCACATAAGAACTAATATAATATTCTCCATTCTTTTCGTCTTTTTTGTCGTTCAGAACCCCGCCGGGAACTATACAGAGCACGCAGCCCGGCTGAGTGAGAAACGCCTTGTCCGGATTGACGCCGATTTTCGTCCAACGCACTCGCGGAAATCCGGGAAGCGCCTTGATTTGGCAATCGTTACGAACATAAACCTCTTCCAGTTCGCGCTTCTTTCCCTTTTCGGGCTTTGGCTTCCCATCCTTCTTGTTCTCCTTCCCTGCCTCGGGTTTGGCATTCTGGTCCGGTAGTCGTTCGGGAACTTGATACTCACAGCGCAGGTCTCTCACTCTCTTATATCCGTTGGCATATTGATAAAGAAGCTTCAGACGACGCAACTGATCCGGATACTGGACTGGCACTACGTTCCATGTTTGCGAAGCCTCGAACGTCGTCGAAATCGTAGCTCCGACATTCGGCCACTGTGCAGTTGAGCTGTTCGTTGCCGTTGTGGTCGTCGTTGCTCCGGCCACTTGCTTAGCCACCGAATTTAGAACGATGCTTATTGGGCTGAGCGGAGAGGTGACCTGCGGAACGAGGCTATTCTTTCCAGCAATTATGCCTGCGGTGATCTGTACCTGGGACGGGATAGCTTCAGGATCCTGATGCGTTTTAGCCAGGTTGAAAATGATTTGCTTGATCGCTATTTCATCGATCGTCGATGCTTGGTCCAAAGTATTCGCATTGAGCAGCTGGGTTGCACAGCTCGGCAGCAACGAAAAACCAAGCAAGCAAAAACGAGCAAGGACGGGCCCCGGCGAAATCACGACGCATTACTCCCAACACGCATGTCAACATTGCACAGGGAACGGCGCACGGTAAGGTCTGTCAACAGAAATAAGGTCTATCTGAGATTATTCGCGTTGTTCCGAGGCCGGGAAGCCACCGCCTAAGGGCTCTGCTGCCGCAGTCCGGCAGGCCCGTTCGGCTGGCATGGGACGCTGCCTAAAAGCGCACGCGTTCGGCGTTGACGCGCTCGCTGGCTGGGCCGGTAGCTAGTGGGAGCCCATTTGCCGACCCGCCAGCACCTCAGCCGCCAACGCTCGCGTCACCTTGCGATGCGAGGTCACGGCCTGCCGGTCGATCTCGGCGACGATAGCCGCGGCCGCCTCCATCGACTGCTCCATGTGCAGGGCAATGTGGTTGATCACGTGCGGCCCGACGGCGAGCTGCCGGTCGGCGAACTGTTCGACCCCGGCATCGCCTTGGAGCGCTCAGGCTTCATTCGAAGACCTGCCGCTCTATGGCGTCGATGAAATAAATCGAACCGGCTGCCGTGAAATGAGCACGGTCCATCTGGAGCAAATCCTCGGCTCGGGAGCCGATCCGGATGAGGCAGCCATTCGGATCGCAGAAAATGTCCTCCGGAGAGATGTAGGAGATACCCAGCTCGGCCGCCAGTGAGCGCAGCTCGCGATCCAGCGTCGCATTTCTGGGCTCCAAACGCTGCAGACGTTCGGGCACCTGTTTGCGGCCGCTCGCGTTGAATTGGTCCAGCAATAGCTTTTGCAGCCGCACCGGCCAGTACGGCACGGGTCCAAGCAGGACGATTTTCCGGATGCCGGCTGCCTTCAGGTAGACCAGAATTTTCGCGAGATCGGCGATGTTGCCGTATTCGATCCAGGCCGCCGATACCAAGATGATGTCCGGCTTCAATGCGCGAAGCTGCTCCTTGGCCTCTGGTCTCAAGAACGGACATGGCAGATGCTCGTCGCCCGATTGACCGGAGGCGCACCTGTCCCAGCCGATCGCCGTGACCCGGAACGGACGTCTTTCCTGCAGCTTGTAGAGGCCAGCCATGAGATGCCCAGCAAAGGAGTCGCCCAACGCGACGACTGTGGGGCCGGACTGGTGGTCGATCTGCTTGGGCCAGTTCTGACCATAGGCAATAGGCAGCAGAAGCTCGCGAATCTCCGGAGGGAATCGCTCCGGAATGCCGTTGCGCAGACTGATCGCTACGCCAACAACAGCAATGCATGCCAAGCACACGGAGAGGGCGGCGGCTGTCTTGCGCAGTCCGACCTCGAGGCTTGCCTGGCGCACCGGCCTTTCAATCAACCGATAGGTCAGGCCGGCGAGCGCGAATGCGAGAAGGATTGCGCCGATCCGGCGGCTGTATTCGCCGGTTTGAAGCGCCCCTCCGACGACAAGCAACGGCCAATGCCATAGGTATAGCGGGTAGCTGATCAGCCCGATATAGACCGCGGAGCGATGCGCGAGCAGGCGACGGTTGATCCACGCCTCGGGGCCAGCCGCGATCAGCAGGACCGCGCCCAGCGTCGGGATCAGCGCCATCCATCCCGGGAAATGGTCCTCTCGCGCGATCGCGACTCCGACAAGCACCAGAAGAAAGCCGGAAACCGATTTTGCATCAGCCGAGAGCTGGGGGCCCGACCGCGGCGGAGCCCTGCTCGCCCGATATGCCAACCCGGCGCCGATCAGGAATTCCCAGAAGCGCGTCATGGGCATGTAGAACACTGCGGGCGGATGGGTGGCGACCAGCGCGACATTGGCCGCGAACGACAGGACGCCGACAACAGCCAGCGTGATCGGGGCCGCTCGCCCCCACTTGCAAAGGACAACCAGCATCGTGGGGAAGACGATGTAGAACTGCTCCTCGACGCCGAGCGACCAGAGATGAAGCAGCGGTTTGGTGGCGCGCGGTCCATCGAAATAACCAACATCGGAGTTGGCCAGTAGATTCGTGCAGAACCCGGCGCTTGCAGCAACGTACCATCCCAGCGAGGCAAATTCGTCAGGCAGAAGCTCTGCCCATCCCAACGGCAAAGTGGCGGCAAGCACGATCGCAAGGGCAGGAAACAGGCGGCGAATGCGTCGCCCATAGAACTGGCCAAAGCTGAAGGTTCCATCCTTGAGCCCGGCCAGGATCAGTCCGGCAATCAAGTACCCGGAAATTACGAAGAAAACGTCGACGCCTACAAAGCCGCCGGGGACCCTTCTCGGCGCGGCATGGAACGCGATGACGGATAGTATCGCGACGGCCCTCAGGCCATCGATGTCAGGTCTGTAGATGATATTCCGTCCTCTGAGATAGCAACCAGTACGACGCGTGGTGCAGTTATTTGTCTTCACTTGGGGCGTCCCGCGCCCCGCTGTTGCGCAGCGACTCGTGCCACCGTGAGGCCATGCCCTTCCGACGATCGATGAGTGCTACGGGGGCACGGCCGATGCCTGTGCGGCCTGCACGAAACATGCTCCGCGCCGCCGGTAGACCGCACCACGCACCGGTGAGTCCGGCCCTTCGTTGCTGCCGACGATGAACAAACCCCCATCGGTGGCTGTGACTAGTCGTGTCCCGCCTGCTGCCGAGCCAGTATCTCAGCCGCAAGGGCTCGCGTCACCTTGCGATGCGAGGCCATGGCCTGCCGGTCGATCTCCGCGACGATAGCCGCGGCCGCCTCCATCGACTGCTCCATGTGCAGCGCAATGTGGTTGATCACGTGCGGCTCGACGGCCAACTGCCGGTCGGCGAACTGCTTCACCAGCACGGCTTTCAGCAAGGCCTGATCGGGCGGGGCGATGGTCACCACGGGCAGCGCGCGCAGCCGCGAGCGCAGATCGGGCAGGCGCGGCTCGAGCTCGCCCGGCGCCCTGCGCGAGGTCAGCAGCATGGTCAGCCTGTGCTCGCGAACGAGGTTCAGCAGGTGAAACAGGATGCGCTCGTCGCCGATGCCGGCATGCAGGTCCTCGACCAGCACCGCGGCCTTGGCGTGGGCCACGTCGGCCTCGCCGAGCGCGCGCGCCTCCAGCCGCGCCGCCCCCGACTTGAGGCGCCAGACGTTGGCCAGATGCGTCTTGCCCGCGCCCGGCGGCGCCACCACCACGACCGAGGCGTGGGGCCAGTCGGGCCAGCGGTCGACGATGTCGGCAGCCGCCTGGTTGGAGCCGCTGATGAGGAAGTCCTCCGCCTCCAGCGCAGGCCGGTGCGCGAGGTCGAGGATGAGTTGGCCCGGCGCGGCGGTCATGGCGTATCCTTCGGCTTGTCGGCGCTGCCGCCCTTGTAGACGGAGCTGTCGAGGTAGACCTGCACGGCAAAGCGCACAAGCACCCCCACCGCCGCCGCCAAGGGCACCGCCACCAGCGTGCCGACCAGGCCGAAGAGATAGCTGAACACGAACAGCGCGAAAATCATCCACACCGGATGCAGGCCGATCTTCTGCCCGACAAAGCGCGGCGACAGGAAGGCCGTGTCGATGGCGATGCCGGCCGCCAGCACGCCGACGGCTTTCAACAGTGGCGTCGGATCGGGCCAATGCTGCACCAGCGCCAGCGTGGAGGCAAAGATCAGGCCGACCATCCAGCCGATGACGGGAACGAAGGCGAGGAGGCCGGTGGTCAGCCCGACCAGCAGGCCGTAGTCGATGCCGGCCCAGCTGAGCCCGGCCGCATAGAACACGCCGAGCATGAGGCAGATGGCCCCCTGACCGCGGATGAAGGCGGCCACCGCGTCATTGATGTCGCCGGCAAGCCGCCGGATGGTCGCCGCGTGGTCGCGAGGCAACGCCTCGTCGATGCGGGCCAGCATCGGGTGCCAGTCGACCAGCAGGTAGAAGACGACCACCGGCGTGATCAGCAGGAGCGAAACGAAGTTCACGAGCGCCAGCCCGCGGCTCCAGAGCGACGCCATGATGGTCCCGGCGGTGGCTGCCCAATTCTGCGACAGCTCGGCGATGGCGCGCTCGAGCGCCGTCTGGAAGGAGGGGAAGCCGGGGCCAAGCCATTCACGGCCCACGCGTTCGACGAAAGCCTTGAAGCGTTCGGTCTCCGTGGGCAGCGCCGTCACCAGCTGCCGCACCTGCTCGGCCAACACCGGCACCAGCAGGATCAGCGCCAGCGCCACCAGCACGGCCACCACGCCGACGATGAGGATCGCCGCCCACGCCCGCCTGAGACCGCGCGACTCCAGCGCGTCGGCCACCGGATTGAGGAAGTAGGCGCCGACGATGCCGGCAACGAAGGGGAGCAGGATCTCCTTGATCAGGTCGATGGCGAACACGACGAGGACGAGCGCGGCCAGCCAGAACCAGAGCTGTCGTTCAGCGCGCATGCCGCTTTGCCCTCTTGCTGTGGAACGGATCGATCGAGCGCAGCGAAATCCGCCGCCCCGACCGCTCCCACCCGGACGACGAGGCGGCCGGCGCCGCATGTTACAGAAAGGATTGGAGCGGGCGAAGGGAATCGAGCCCTCGACGCTCGGCTTGGCAATTGTGGCGGCCAATTTGCACGGATTGGCAGCATCGCTTTTTTGCAAGCAGAATCATGATATTAAATCCTCAGTGGCCATCGCTGATTCGCGTGATTCGCCTCTGGCGGGTTCGCTAGCCCGGCTTCTTCGGACCACCGTTGGCTCGAGAGCGGCGCCCTGGCAGGGCGCCACAAGCCTCGTTCAACCGAGCCGACCGGCCCGCACCCACATGCGCCGCAGAACGCCGTCCGTGCGGATGAAATAGTGGAACAGCGCCGCGCCGACGTGCATGCCGAGGAGCACGATCAGCGCGTAGGCGGCCAGCATGTGCAGGAAAAACGTACGCGTGGCGCTCGCCTCGTTCTGCGCGGCCAAGGTCGGCAGCTTGATGCCGAAGGGCTCGAACGGGCCGTAGTAGGACACCGCGAGCCAGCCCAAAATCGGCACGACGATGAGGAGCGCGTAGATGGCCCAATGCGTGACGTGGCTGACGAGCTTCTCCCAGGGCTCCAGCGTGGGCTCGTCGGCGGGGGCGCCGTGGACGAGGCGATAGATCAGCCGGCTGCCGGCGAGCAGCAGGATGGCGAGGCCCAGCAGCTTGTGGGCGTCGTAGAGCTTGCCGGTCGGCTCGGCGAAGTCGGTGGCCGCGCCGTAGCGCACCATGAACAGGCCGACCGGGATCTGCAGCGCCAGCAAGCCGACCGTGCACCAGTGGAAACGGCGCGCGGCGGTGCTGTAGGTGGCGTCCTCGGCCCCGGCCTCGCGGATGTCCCTGTCTTCCATGGCGTCCCCCTGCTTGGCCCCAGCCGGGCACGCGCCGAGCCTGCCCTTTGCCCAACTTGGGGAGTATATACGCTCCCGCGCGGCTGGATCACGGCGAGGATGCCGGCCCGACGCGAGCGATGCGAACGGCCCGGCCAATGGCGCTGCGAGCTTGATACGAGGGCGCCTTGCGCAAGCCTGCAGACCCGACCCATCCCTCTGGCGCGGAACGATTTTTTATCGATGCGGCCGCGCATCCGATGGTCCGCGCCGTGGCGATCTTCGTGCTGGCGGCGATCGTCATCGACTGGCCCTGGCTGTCGGGGCGCGTGACCATCCCGTGGGATGCCAAGGCGCAGTTCCAGCCGCAGATCCAGTTCCTGGCGCAGAGCCTGGCGCGCGGCGAGGAGCCATTCTGGGCCCCCTTCGTGTTCAGCGGCCACCCGCAGATCGCCGACCCGCAGGCGATGATCTTCTCCCCGCCGTTTCTGGCGCTGGCGCTGATCGACGGCGCGCCGGGCCTGTGGGCAGTCGACATCACGGTCCTCGCCATGGTGGCCCTCGGCGGGGTGGCCCTGATGGTGTGGTTTGGCGACCAGGGCTGGCACTGGGCGGGCGGTCTGATCGCGGCCCTGGCGTTCAGCTACGGCGCATCGATGGCCTGGCGCATCCAGCATACCGGCCAGGTGCTGAGCCTCGCCTACCTGCCGATCGCCATGGTGTGCCTGGATCGGGCGTTGGCACGCAGCTCCATCCTCTATGGCATTGCCGCCGGCGTCGTGGCGGCCTGCATCGTATTAGGCCGCGACCAGGTCGCGCTGCTGGCCATTTATTTCCTCGCTGCCCTCGCCATCTGGCGCCTGCTCTCGGCGGCGCAGCCGCGTGCCGCAGTCCGCGCGAGTCTCGTGCCGCTCGGCGCCGGCGCGGCCGTTGCGCTCGCGCTCATCGCCGTGCCGGTGACGCTCACCGCCCTGCTGGCCGAGGAGTCGAACCGCCCCTCGATCGACTACATCGGCGCCGCGCGCGGCTCGCTGCATCCCGCGCTGCTGCTCACGCTGGTGGCGCCCGACGTGTTCGGCGCCGCCGGCCGCATGGAGGACTACTGGGGCCCACCCAGCTATGCTTGGGCCCATACCGGCCTCTTCATCGCCCAGAAC
>Ga0209726_10004758_pt1 | contig 17045 bp, 12 predicted proteins | sample Subgrocontami54m_FD_187453 | JGI IMG/M metagenome (GOLD analysis project Ga0209726, IMG submission 187453) | Subsurface groundwater microbial communities from S. Glens Falls, New York, USA - GMW46 contaminated, 5.4 m (SPAdes) (version 3) | ecosystem: Environmental > Aquatic > Deep subsurface >... | reverse complement strand
GTTGGGTCGAGGCGATACGCAAAACACCTCCATTTCCAGGGAAGGAACACCTCTTTTCAAGCGTTTTTTTTTCGGCGGCTCGGCCGCGGTAGGCAAAACTTGCAAGCGCAATGCAATCCATTTTCCTCGGCCGGACCGGCCGGATTTCCCTTGCTGATTCGGTCGAAACGGGTAATCTTAAGTGATTGAAAGCCTTGAGTTTATCCCGCCCCGCTTACTCACGTTGCCTTGCAACATGGACATGGTTCAAGAATGGTCACTGGCATAGGTGATATTCGAGACGACAGCATTCCGACACAGTTGGCACGCACTCAACTTCCTATCCCCTTGAGCCATTCAATGTTACATCGAAAAAAATGTCGGCATCACATGACAGGCAAGTGTAGTCCCTACAGCGTTCACTCTGTCACCCAGAAATGACAAGAATTGAACCATGTCGGATTTCCCTTGCTGATTCGGTCGAAACGGGTAATCTTAAGTGATTGAAAGCCTTGAGTTTATCCCGCCCCGCTTACTCACGTTGCCTTGCAACATGCCTATGCGTCCCTGCCTAACCCTGCTCGCGGTCGTGGCTTGCGCCGCCTCGGCGCCGGCCCAGGAAAAGGTCGATTTCGCGCGCGACATTCGCCCCATCCTGTCGAACCACTGTTTCAAATGCCACGGACCCGCCAAGCAAGAGTCCGGCCTGCGCCTCGACGACCGCGAACGAGCCACACGCCACAAGATCATCGTTCCCGGCAAACCTGCCGAAAGCAAGCTACTCACGCGCGTCCAATCCGACGACGCCGACGAACGCATGCCGCCGCCGGAGGCCGGGGAACGATTGAAGCCCGATCAAGTGGCCGCGTTGAAAAAGTGGATCGAGCAAGGGGCCGAATATGCACCGCATTGGGCGTTCGTCAAACCGAAACAACCCCCCCTTCCCCCCCTTCGCAAGGGGGGGAACAATCCAGCTCCCCCCCTTGCGAAGGGGGGGCAGGGGGGGTGGGTTCGCAATCCCATCGACCATTTTGTCCTTGCCCGGCTGGAGAAAGAAGGACTGTCGCCGTCGCCGGAAGCCGATCCCGCGACGCTGATTCGCCGGCTGTCGCTGGATTTGACGGGATTGCTGCCGGCGCCGAAGGAAGTGGATGAGTTCGTACGAGCGTATAGGACCGATAAGTCTGATAGGGCCTATGGAGAATTGGTCGATCGCCTGCTGGCGTCGGCGCACTACGGCGAGCGGCAAGCTCGCCACTGGCTCGACCTGGCCCGCTACGCCGACTCCAACGGCTACACGATCGACGGCAAGCGCTCCATCTGGCCGTGGCGCGACTGGGTCATCGGCGCCTTCAACCGCGACCTTCCCTTCGATCAATTCACCATCGAACAGCTTGCCGGCGATCTGTTGCCCAACCCGACGCGCGATCAACTCGTCGCCACGGGCTTCCAGCGCAACACGTCGTTCAACGAGGAAGGCGGCACGAATCCGGAGCAATTCCGCGTCGAACGCACCGTGGACCGCACCAACACCGCTGGGGCCGTCTGGCTTGGGCTGACCGTCGGCTGCGCTCAATGTCACAATCACAAGTACGATCCGATCAGCCAGAAGGAATACTACCAGCTCTACGCGTTCTTCAACTCGACCGACGAGCCGAAGCTGTCGCTGCCGACGGCGGCACAGGCCAAGAAGCTCAAGGAGCTAAGCGCGGAGTTGGCCGAGGCGAAGAAGCAGCCATTGCCCAAGCCGAAGACGACCGAAGAGGTCGCCAAGCTGCTCGGCGACTTGGAGAAAGAAACCAACGGCGGCTGGCGCGTCATCTATCCCAAGACGGTGATGGCTGAGCAAGGCGCCGTTTGCGACGTGCTCGACGATCACTCGGTCCTCGCCAAGGGCTCGGTCGGTCCGTCGGAGACGTACACGATCCACGGCGTCGCTCCGGAAACCGGCGTCGTCACGGCGGTTCGCCTGGAAGCGCTCACGCATCCGTCGCTGCCCAAAAACGGGCCGGGCCGGGCGCGCAACGGCAATTTCGTCCTCAGCCAGATCGTTTTCGAGACCGATGGCGTGCCGCACAAATTCAAGAAGGCGATCGCCGATCATTCGCAGAAGAACTACGACGTCAACGACGCGATCAAGGGCGACCTGAAAAAGGGCTGGGCGGTCACCGCGACCGATCCGAAGGAACGCAACGTCGATCGCACGGCGATCTTTTTCCTGAAGACGCCGCACCCGGTCCGCGAAGGCCAGGCGTTCGTGTTCACGCTGCGGCACAGCGAAGTGCCCAAGGGATATGCCCTGGGCCGATTCCGCATCGCCGTGACGTTCGCGACCGAGCGCGTGTTGGAATTGCCGCTGCCGGCCCAACGCATTGTCTTCATGGATCCGGCCCAACGCAGCACGAAGGACATGACGAGCCTGCAACAGGCACTCGAAAAAGTGCCAACCACCTCGGAACGGGTGACCAAGCTGCAAAAAGACCTCAAAGACCTCGAAGCGCAGATCGACACGACGCTGGTCCTCAAACCGACCGCCAAGCCCCGGCCGACGAACATTCAAAAACGTGGCGACTTCCTGGACCTGGGCGAAGTCGTCGAGCCGGGCGCCTTTGCCGTCTTGGGCAACATCAACGTGAAAGATCACTTCCCCAATCGTCTCGACCTGGCGCAGTGGCTCGTCTCCGCGGACAATCCGATCACCAGTCGCGTCGTCGTCAACCGCGTCTGGCAGCAGTATTTCGGCAGGGGCCTCGTCGAAACCGAAAACGACTTCGGCTTGCAGGGAACGCTGCCTACGCACCAAGACTTGCTCGATTGGCTGGCAGTGGAATTCATGACCCCACGCCGCGGGATGAGCGCAGCGAATCCCGCGGGTCAAAGCGCGAATCAGGCCTGGTCCATGAAACGCCTCCACAAAATCATTGTCACCAGCGCTGTCTACCGCCAGGCCTCCGCATTGCGCCCGGACCTATCCGCCAAAGACCCGCACAACAAGCTGCTCGCCCGGCAAAATCGCCTGCGCCTCGAAGCCGAGATCATCCGCGACACTGCTCTTTCAGCCAGCGGCCTGGTCAACCGCACGATCGGCGGCCCGGGCGTCTATCCGCCGCAACCGCCGGAGATCTTCGCGTTCACGCAGAACAATCATCCCTGGCCCGAAAGCAAAGGCCCCGACCGCTATCGCCGCGGCATGTACACGTTCATCTGGCGGCAATGTCAACACCCGCTGCTGACGACGTTCGACGCTCCCGATGCCCAAGTCACCTGCACGAAGCGCAACCGCTCCAACACGCCGCTGCAAGCGCTGCACCTGGCGAATGACCCGACGTTCGTCGAGATCGCGAAGGGCATGGGTGACCGCATTCAGAAAGAAGGGCCGAAGGACGATGCGGGCCGGGTCGTTTACGGCTTCAAGCTGTGTTTCTGCCGGGCGCCGAGTGCGGAGGAGCAGTCGCGGCTGCTGAATTACCTGGAGCTACAACGGCAGGTGAAGGCGCCTGAAGCTTGGGCGCGGGTAGGACGCGTTTTACTAAACTTGGATGAGTTTGTGACGAGGGAGTGATAAGACTGCCCAATCAGCAATGAAACGAACGTTTCAGCTATCGCCGGTGATTTGTCTTTCCCCTTTCGTGAAGGGTGGGGAACTCGTTGCGTTCAACGTCGGCTCTGACGGAAGCGTTTACCTTTTGGTTGCGCTAGAACCCGTCGACGACCGACGCGAAGGCCAAGGTTCGAGTTTCATAAAGACTGTTCCCGATAATCCGCAGACATACCGTGTAATTGGGTTGTGTGGAAACCAGTGTTTTCTCGATGTTGGGATCGAGGGAGAGCGATTTAACATCCACCATGTTCAACCGCTCCCCGAAGGGTTGCTGCTCGTTTGTGCCCGCGCCTATTACAAGGGGCCTCGCGATTTCGACAAGAACGGACGTGTGTACACACGGACCGGAAAGTTCGTTCGAGAGATCCTTTTGGGCGACGGCATCAATGACGTGCAAACAACGACCAATGGGACGATTTGGACAAGCTTCAGTGACGAGGGAATATTCGGTAACTACGGATGGGGACTGGATCCAGTTGGCGTCTCTGGATTGATGACGTGGGACGCTACCGGCAAGAAGCACTACGAGTTCAAACCAACAGGTGGCTTGCACACGATCTGCGATTGTTACGCGATGAACGTTGAATCGGACGAAGTCACATGGCTTTACTACTACACGGAATTCCCTCTTGTGCGTCTTCGATCACGCATGATTCATTCGATCTGGAGAATGCCTCTTGGAGGTAGCGACGCATTTGCGATTTCTGGTGACCACGCACTGTTCCGTGGAGGTTACAAGAACCGGGATTCGTATCAGCTCTTCGCGCTTGGAGATAATGGCAACGTGAGTTTGGTTGCTGAGATTGACCTGCAGGACGAGCGTGGCAACAAGCTGGTTGCAGAACGCGTGGTCGGCAGAGCTAACGCAATCCACGTTGTTAGTGGCGAGAATTTGTATCGCGTAGATGTGCAAACAGCAATCGCGGCATAAGGAAGATACTGTCATGTCAGCAATGAACTGCAATTTGGTCGAGGAGCGCCGAGCCTTTCTGGGCAACGGTCTACTTGGCATAGGATCGATGGCCCTCGCCTCGCTCCTGGAGCGCGACGCCGCCGCGCAAACTTCGCCATCGGCCAACCCGCTCCACCCGCGCCCCGGCCACTTCCCCGCCAAGGCAAAGTCGGTCATCTTCCTCTTCATGTGCGGCGGACCGAGCCATTTGGAATTGTTCGATCCCAAGCCGACGTTGAATCGGCTGCACGGCCAAACGGTGCCGGCTTCATTCACAGCCGGCCGGCGCTTTGCGTTCATCCGACCCGACGCCAAGCTGCTCGGCAGCAAGCGGCGGTTTGCGAAAGCAGGGCGGGTCGGCATGAACATCAGCGAACTGCTGCCGCACCACCGCGAGATCGCCGACGATATTTGCTTGCTCCAGGGCATGAAGACCGACGTCTTCAACCACGGCCCGGCGAAGGTCTTTCTCAACACCGGCTCGCCGCAATTTGGCCGGCCGTCGATGGGGTCGTGGGTCACCTATGGCATCGGCAGCGAGAATCAGAGTTTGCCGGCGTTCGTCGTCTTGCAGTCCGGGCCGCGCGGTCCGCGCGGCGGCGCGGCGATCTGGTCGAGCGGCTTTCTGCCGACGCTGCATGCCGGCGTGCCTTTCTTGCGCGGGCCGCAGCCGATCCTCGATTTGGCGACGCCGGCCGGCATCGCGCCGCCGCAGCAGGCGCAATTCATTGACGCCGTCCGCGACCTCAACCGCTTACGGCTTAGCGAAACACGCGATCCGGAAATCGAGACGCGCATCGCCGCTTACGAAACCGCCTTCCGCATGCAGACCGCGGCGCCGGAAGTCATGGACCTTGCCGGCGAAACCGAGGAAACGCTTCGCCTCTACGACGTGCAGCGCGGTCAGCCGTCATTCGGCGCGAACTGCCTGTTGGCGCGGCGGCTGGTCGAGCGCGGTGTCCGTTACGTCCAACTCCTTCACACCGACTGGGACCATCACGGCGGCCCGCTCAACCTCGACACGTCCATCGAGCAGATCACGCGCGAGGTCGATCAGCCGAGCGCCGCCCTCGTCAAGGACCTGAAACGCCGCGGCATGCTCGACGACACGCTGGTCATCTGGGGCGGCGAGTTCGGTCGTACGCCGATGGGCGAGCCGCGCGAATCGATCGGCCGCGACCACCATATCGACGCCTATACCATGTGGCTGGCCGGCGGCGGCGTCAAGCGCGGCTATGTGCACGGCAAGAGCGACGAGATCGGCTACAACGTCGCCGAAGGCCAGGTTCATGTGCACGATTTGCAAGCGACGATCTTGCATCAGTTGGGTTTGGAACATACCCGCCTGACATTCCGCTTCCAGGGCCGCGATTATCGCCTGACCGACGTGCACGGCAACGTGGTGCGGGAGATTTTGGCCTGATCGCTTGCTGTTTCGCGCTCGCGTAAATGTGCCCAAGTGCGCGGGCGCATTGCTGGGCGAGCTAAACGGCAAGCAGATTTTTTGATTTCAACCATGTCCACCATTCGCTTCATCACCCTCAATCCCGGCCACTTCCACGCGGCGCTCGTGCAAAAGGAAATGTATCGCGACGTCGATCCGACGGTGCACGTCTATGCGCCGCTTGGGGCGGACCTGCTCGCCCATCTGCAGCGCATCGCCGGTTTCAATGGCCGGGCCGAGAATCCCACGAACTGGCAGCTTGAAGTGCATGCGACGCCCGACTACCTGGAGCGTTTCGCCAAGGAGAAGCCGGGCAACGTCGTCGTTCTTGCCGGCCGCAATGCCAAGAAAATCGATTATCTCGAAGCCGCGATTGGCGCCGGACTACACGTGCTCGCCGACAAGCCGTGGATTCTCGTGCCGGAACATTTGCCGCGCTTGCAGAAGCTGCTCGACGAGGCGGATCGCAAGGGCGTAATCGCCTACGACATCATGACCGAGCGATACGAGATCACGTCGACCTTGCAAGCCGCGCTCGTGCGGGACCGCGATGTCTTTGGCGAGTCGCTGTTGGGCACGCCGGACGATCCATGTGTTACCATGGAGAGCGTACATTTCCTCAAGAAGTTGGTGGCCGGCGCACCGCTCAAACGCCCGGCGTGGTTTTTCGACATCCATCAGCAAGGCGAGGCGCTCAGCGATGTCGGCACCCATCTGGTTGATTTGGTAGCGTGGATGCTGTTACCCGGTCAAGCCATCGCCGCCGCCGATTGGAATCTAGTCGCCGCCAAACGCTGGCCGACGATGCTCGACCGCGGCCAATTCCAGGCGATCACCGGCGGCAGCGACTTTCCGGCATTCCTGCAAGCGCAGTTGCAAGACGGCAAGCTGCCCTACTTCTGCAACACGCAGGTCGGCTATCGGTTGCGACATCTCCACGTGAAGCTCGACGTTCTGTGGGGCTATGAAGCCGAAGTCGGCGCCGGCGATACGCATTTGGCTATCTTTCAAGGCTCACGCTCGCGCGTCGAAATTCGCCAGGGTAAGGAAGAAAAGTTCGTCCCGGAGCTGTTCGTCGTCCCGCAAAGACCGGCTGAAAAAAACAAAATCGGCGCTGCTCTTGCCAAAAAGGCGCCGGCCTTGCAAAAGGCCTGGCCCGGCGTCGCCGTCGCCGATCAAGGCCAACGCTTTCATGTCGCCATTCCCGACAAATACCGCAACGGCCACGAAGCCCACTTCGCGGAAGTGACGCGCCAATTCCTCAACTACGTGACGAAAAAAGAGACCATGCCCGCCTGGGAAAAGCCGAACATGCTGGCGAAATACGGCGTGACCACCGGCGGCGTGGCGCTGGCGCGGCGAGCGCCATGATCTTACTTGCCGGCCGCGAACGTCTCATCCACCGACACCGCGAAACCGGGCAGCAATACGCTGGTCGCCGTCATGCCGACCGTGAAATCCCCATGAAGTTTGAAGACGTCGCCGTCGAGCGTCAGCACGCGAATGCGTTTTTCCTCCGGGTCGATGATCCAATACTCGCTGACGCGCGCCAGGGCATATTCAACGGCTTTGGTTTCATAGTCGCGCTTGCGATCCTCAGGCGAGCCGCTCACCACTTCCATCAATAAATCGGCGCCGTCCCAAAATTCGTTGCGGCGCCGATGGGCATTCTCCGTTTTCATGAACACAAGGTCCGGTTCGCGAAAGTGCGGCTCCTTCCCGTTCTTCGTGCGCACCCGAATGCCGGCAAAGGATGTCTTGCCGAGCTTCCTTGGCAAGACAAACGCATCGAGCAACGCCAGCACGAACTTGATCAGATCCTGATGGATTTCGGTCGGCACAGGCAACACCTCCAACCAGCCGTTGGCCAGTTCTACGCGGACGTGGTGGCCGAACATATTCTCCAGTTTGAAGTACTCGTATGCCGTCCAATTCCCTTGGGCCGGGCACAGGTACGCGACCTCCCAGGTGGGACGCCGCGCCATCGGAGAATTCGGACTCTGCTCGGCCGGAATTGCCACGGGTGGGGCAGCTGCCGCCGCCGGAGAAATCGATGGTGCTGCGGGCATGGACATTACATGATCCTCGTCGCCACCATTATCGTATCGCACGCAGCAGCGCACCGAAAGTCATTTACGCCAGTTTCAATTCGCCCACCACCCGCCGCAGGAGCACGCGCAACTTCTTCTCCGCCGCAGTGGCGACCGCGATGATGTCCGCCAGCACCGCCGGCTCCAGCGCGTCGGGCAGGCACTGGTCCGTGATGACCGAGAGTCCCAGAATGCGCAAGTTCGCGTGCACGCCGACGATCACTTCCGGCACCGTGGACATGCCGACCACGTCCGCGCCAATGCCACGCAGAAAACGATACTCGGCCCGCGTCTCCAAGTTCGGCCCCGGCACCGCAACGAACACGCCCTTGTGGCACACGATCTTCTCTTCCAAAGCAATCCGCTGCGCCAGCGCGATCAGCTCTTCGTCATACGGATGGCACATATCAGGAAAGCGAATGCCGAGGCGGTCGTCATTGGGGCCGATGAGCGGGTTGTCACCGAGCAGATTGATATGGTCCTCGATCAGCATGATGTCGCCCTTGGTCCATTGCGGATTCATGCCGCCGCACGCATTGCTGACGATCAGCACCTGGCAGCCGAGCGCCTTCATGACGCGCACGGGGAAGGTGATTTGCTGCAGCGACCAGCCTTCGTAGAAGTGGAATCGGCCTTCCATGGCGACGACCGTTTTGCCTGCAAGCTGGCCGCAGACGAGCTGGCCCTTGTGCGACGGCGCGGTCGCCTTGGGAAAATGCGGGATGTCGCCGTAGGCAATGGATACGTCGGCGCGGATGTCCTCGGTCAAACCGCCTAGGCCAGTGCCGAGGATGATGCCGACGGACGGTTGGCCATTCCAGCGCGCTTGCAGGAAGGATTTCGCTTCTTGGATTTGGTCGTAGAGTTCGGGCATGATGTGGATTCAGGGGTCAAAAATTAGGAGTCAGCGTTCAAGCCCCAAGGCGAGTCTTCGAGCCTTGAGGGTCGAGCAAAAGCAGTATACAATGGGCCACGGGGGAATGACAGGGAAGGGCTGATGCGAATTGATGGGAGCTGATCTTTGGCGCAGGACGGGAATGATGGAGCCCGTACGGCACGCGATCATTCATCGGAACAAGAATCATGAGCACCTTGATAAGACGATCTTCCCGCAAAGAATACAAGGACCTTGCGTTCGAGCTGCTACCCGACCAAGGAAACTGGAGCGAGGAAAAATATCTCGCCCTTACCGATCATACGACCCGATTAGTCGAGTTCACCGACGGCTATTTGGAACCGTTGCCCATGCCTACGACGAAGCATCAACGCATCCTCGCGTTCCTTTACCGCATGTTTTTTCAATGGCTTGATGCACGCGGCGGGTTAATTGTGTTTGCGCCCTTACGCTTGCGGATTCGGGCTGGCAAATTCCGCGAGCCGGATTTGCTGGCATTATGCAATGCCGCCGATCCTCGTTGCCAGGATCGTTTCTGGACCGGCGCCGACTTTGCTTTGGAAGTTGTTAGCGCTGACAAACCCAAACGCGATCTTGTTGACAAACGTCTCGACTACGCCGAGGGTCGCGTGCCGGAATACTGGATCGTCAACCCGCAGGACGAGACGATTACGGTCTTGCGTCTCAGCGGCAAGCGCTACAAATTGCACGGCTCGTTTCGACGTGGCCAGATCGCCACAGCTGCGACGCTGGCCGGTTTCTCAATGCGTGTTGATGACGTTTTCGACGCCAAATAGAACATGACCCGACAGCGAGACCAGCCATGTTGCAATCCAAAATGTTCGGGGGAATCATGTGGGTGGCCTTGTCCCTGCTTGTGGTTGTCGGCATCGTGATCTATTTTGAAACGGTGCCAGAATACGCCCGCCAGCACAGCCGGCTGTTTATCCACGTTTCCGCTGAAGAGGCACGGCGTGAGCATCCGCCGGTGCATGACGATTTCAACGATTTGTGGATGCGTAGTCCGCGTCGCTGATCGGGCGTCTTGCTGATGGATGGCGGCTCCGATACTCCCGTTTTCTGACCCCTGACTCCTGCCCCCTGATTCCCATGGCCGTCAACCTCACCCCCCAATACCTGGACGCCGAAGCCGAGTACAAGAAGGCGCAAACGCCGGACGAGAAACTGGCGTGTTTGAAGAAGATGTGGACACTCGTACCCAAGCACAAGGCGAGCGAGAAGCTGCAGGCCGAGCTGAAGACGAAGATGTCGGAACTGAAGGATCAGATCGAGCAGGTCCGGGCGCATCCCAAGAAAGTCGGTGTCAGCTACAAGTTCCCCAAGCAAGGGGCGGGCCAGTACGTCATCATCGGAGCGCCCAATGTCGGTAAGAGCCGGTTGCTGACGCGGCTGACGCGGGCGGCGCCGGCGGTAGCGCCGTATCCGTTCACCACGCATGAGCCGACCGCCGGGATGATGGATTGGGAAGACGTCAAAGTGCAGCTCATCGACACGCCGCCGATCACCGCGGACGTGATGGAGGGCTGGCTGTCGAGCATCGTCCGCGCCGCCGATGCCGCCTTGCTCATGGTGGACCTTGGCGACGACGATTGTCCTTTCGCCGCCGAGACGGTGCTCGAACGGCTTGCCCAGGTGAAGACGATTCTCATCGGTCAACCGCCCGCTGAAGAAACCGACGCGTCGATCAAGCACGTCAAAACGCTGCTGATCGCCAACAAGATCGATCTGGAGGGCGCCCAGGATCGGCTCGATATCATCAAGGAAATGTTTGCCGCACGTTTCCCGATCCACGTCATCTCGGCCGAGCATGGCCAGGGCTTGGAAGACTTGCGGACGACGCTGTACAAGTCGCTGAATGTGATCCGCGTCTACACCAAGCAGCCGGGCAAGCCGCCGGATATGACGTCGCCGTTCACGTGCAAAGCGGGCAGCACGCTCGTCGAATTGGCGGGGCTGGTGCATCGCGATTTCGCGGAGAAGCTCAAGTCAGCGCGTATCTGGGGCACCGGCGTGCACGATGGCCAATCGATCGGCCGCGAACATGTGATGCAGGACAAGGATGTGGTCGAGTTGCATATCTGACACGTTTACGTTTGCCGCATCCAGCAAAACGACGCGCGTCTCGTCGTTTTGCTGGGTGCGCTAAACGCAAGCAAAGCCAGCGTATTATCCAAACACCTCATTCACCACCGCGCCGCCTTCGACGATCGACAACGGGCGATTCACATTGGTTTCGTACTCGTGCCGGAAGTTGACGCCCAGCGCGTGATAGATCGTGCAGAAGAGATCCTGCACGCTGACAGGCCGCTGCGAAACTTCGGTGCCGAGCGCGTTCGTGGAACCAATCACCTGGCCCGCCTTGACGCCACAGCCGGCAAGCGCCACGTTGAACGCGTCCGGATAATGGTCGCGGCCGATGTTCAAATTGATGCGCGGTGTTCGGCCAAACTCGCCCATCCAGATCACCAGCGTACGCTCCAAGAGGCCGCGCGCCTTCAAATCGGCCAAGAGCGCCGCGAACCCCTGATCGACCGGCGGGATGAGCCGTTTGAGCGAATTGAGTTCGTCGCCGTGCGTGTCCCAGCCGCCCGATTGCACTTCGACGATCGGCACGCCGGCCTCGATCAGCTTGCGGGCCATGAGACAACCCTGGCCGAACGCCGAACGGCCATAGGCGTCGCGCACACGCATCGGCTCGCCGTCGAGGCTGAAGCTGCGCGTGCGCGGGCTGAGCACGAGGCGCGAGGTCTGCTGATACAGTGTCTGATGATCGCGCACCTGCTGGCCGGCGCCGGCCTGGGCGAACGGCTCTTCCAATTCGCGCATCAGCTGCAGCCGCCGCTGGAGACGCGCATCCACCACCGGCGACGGCAAGTTGTCCGGCGGCCGGTTGGGATCGAGCACCACGAACGGCGCGTACTGCACGCCCAGGAAACTCGGCCCGACGCTGGCGCCGGAGATGCTGACAAAGGTCGGCAGATCGAAATCTTGCGGACCGATCTCCTTGGCCACGATCGAGCCGATGCCTGGATGGACGATGCCGCCCGACGGTAGGTAACTGGTGTGCAAGAGATACGTCGCCCGGCCATGGTTGCCTTCGCGGCTGGTCATCGAACGGATGATCGTCATCTCGTTGGTCAGGCGCGCGGTGCGGGCCCAGTGTTCGGCAATTTGAATGCCGGGGACGGCGGTGGGAATGGACCGCGTCGGGCCTTGCGTGTCGGCACCGGGCTTGGGGTCGAACGTCTCGAACTGGCTCGGCCCGCCCGCCATCCAGCAGAGAATGCACGCCCGCTGCTGGCGGCGCAATTCGTCCGCGTGCAGCGCGAGGTGATCGAGCCAACCCAGACTGGCGAGGCCGGCGGCCGAACCCAGGAACGTTCGACGCGTAATACCATCGATGGATTTCATGACGTAGTCCCAGGCCCGTTTAGCGCACGGCGCGAACGGTCGTGCGCCTTGTTCGTTGTCGCTCGCTGCGTGCGCTAAACGGGTCACTGAATGATGGATACCCTTCGTTGATTCTTCGCTGCGAGCGCTCAACGTAAACACCTTTCATCGCTTCGTCAGGAATTCCGTCGAGTTCACGAGGCTCCAAAAGATGTCCTCCAACGCTTCCTGGCGATTGTTTACTTTCGCCAAATAGCGGCGGCACGTTTCCACTTCCTCGCTGCGCGGCCGACGAGACAACGTCCGCTCGTAAAGCGCCGTTACGACTTCGTCATCCTTCATGTTTTTCTTCAGTGTTTCGGTAAGAAACGTCTTGCCGGTGGCGGCCACGTAGGTGTTTACCAGAGCGCTGTTCATCAATAAGAGCGCCTGCGGAATGGTCCCACGCACTTCGTCAGTCGGCGTTGACGGGTCAACCCGAAACGCCTGGTAGACCATGTTGCGCAAACCGGTGTGCCGCGCAACGGCGGGGGCGGTGCTAGGCGCCGGAGCGGGGATGGTCTTGTCGTGTTCGTCAAAGCCAAGCGTTCTCGCCAGTGCCTCGAAGATCTGCTCGGGCCGCAGGCGCTGCGGACAAACGGAGGGCGGCGCCATCGAGTCGGAATCAGGCCGCGGCTGCAAGCGGCGCTGATACGCCTCGGTCGCGGTGATCGTACGGAACAGCCAGGGCATGTCGTAGCCGGTCGCCGTCCATTCCTTGGTGAGCAAAGCCAACGTGTCACCGTGCCGCGGCGTAATGTTCGTCCCCAGATCGTTGACGGTGGGGTAGAAGCCCCAGCCCATGAGCATCGACCACATGCGATTGACGTACGCTTTCGCAAACCACGGATTGGTTGGATTGGTCAGCAGCTTTGCCAAGGCCTCGCGGCGCTCGCTGTCGTTCATATCCTTCGAAATCGTCTCACCGGTCAAGAAACGCGGCGCCATCTCGATCAGCTTGGTCGGGTCCTTCTTGTGCGGCATGAAATACTGGCCATCGCCACGGCCTTCGATCGCATACGGAGTGCCTCGGCCCTTGCCCTCCACGTCCTTGTGCTGAATGATCCGCGACCGCCCGAAGAACGCGACCAACTCGTGAAACTGCTCGCGCTTCCACGGCTCGGTCTTGGCGTCGTGGCATTGGGCGCATTGCAACTGCACGCCGAGGAAAACGCGGCTCGTGGTCGCCGCGATTTCAATGGTGTTGCCGAAATGCGCCGTCAGGAAATTGACCGGGGCGCATTCATCATTGGGCCCCTCGGCGGTGATCATCGAGGTGACGATCTCGCTCCAGCGGCGATTTTTGCGCACTTGATCGACCATCCAACGGTCGAACAACTCCCAGCGCAGGTAATTGCCGCTCGCCGGCGTGTGGTAGGTGAGCACATCGCGCCAGTAGCGGCCCCAGTTGACGGCGTAGGCGTCGCTCTTCAAGAGCCGCTCGACCAGCTTGACGCGCTTGTCGGGCGCGGAATCTTTCGAGAATGCGTCCACCTCAGCCGGCTGAGGCAGTTTGCCGGTCAGATCCATCGAGGCGCGCCGCAGAAAGGTGGCATCGTCGCAAAGATCGGGCAACGGCACCGATGCGTTCTCCTTGACCAGCAACCGATCGACGCGCCGGGCGACGTCGGTGGGCGCCGAGATGCTCTGGGCCAGCGCGTAGTCGCACGTCAGAGTCCAGGCCCCGAGAACGAGGACAAGGCGGAACATCATCGTGCTCCCCCGTGAGGCGGGCCGCCAGGCGGCGGATTGCAAAGGTGGGCAAGGCAACAAGTTCAAATCATACAAGGGCATGCGCCGTATTGCAACCAAAAAGCGAGACATGGTTCAATTCTTGGGCGTGGTTCAAAAACGAACGGTTGCGGGTGCCAAGCGACTATGCACCTGACTGGGCCACTTGGCCTAGTCGATACAGTCGTGGTTCCTTTCCGCAACCATTGGATTGATAATCCTTTGCGACGAATAAATTGGGCGACTAGGCCACAATTCACCGACACTCCACACACACACATGATTGTTACCCGGTTTTGAACCATGCCAATTCTTGTCATTTCTGGGTGACAGAGTGAACGCTGTAGGGACTACACTTGCCTGTCATGTGATGCCGACATTTTTTTCGATGTAACATTGGATGGATTAAGGGGATAGGAAGTTGAGTGCGTGCCAACTGTGTCGAAATCCTGTCGTCTCGAAAAGCACCTATGCCTGTGCGCATTTGTGAACCATGCCAAAAGCGACGGCAGCCGGTCAATTCTGGCCCATCTGGGCGCGGTTCTGCTTGACAGCTTGGCGCAGGAACCTGTAGCTTAAACTCACCTAACCGCACAAACTCGTGGAATTCTGCCGTGGCACGCGTGCTCGTCATCAAGGGCGCCGATGAAGGTAAGCAGTTCGAGCTGGACGAGGCGGTCGTCTCGGTAGGCCGCGACGGCACCAGTCGCATCCGCTTGCACGACACCGAAGTTTCACGCCGCCACGCCGAGTTCCGCGCCAAGGACGACGGCTACGTCCTTGTCGATGTTGGCAGCGCCAACGGCACCTTCGTCAACAACCAGCGCATCACCGAAGTTCCCTTGAAGGCCGGCGACCACGTGGCGATCGGGCAGACACTGCTCGTGTACAGCACCGGCAGCACTGCACCCCCCGCGGCCGAGACCAGCGATCTGGCCGAGAAAATCAGCCTCATCACGCGCCCCGACCTGGAGCTGTCGTCGGCGATCATCAAAACGATCAGCGAGGCGGAAGGCAGCCGGCTTTTGACCAAGCCGGACGAGGCAGCCTCGCCCTGGCTCAAGAACGCCCTGGCCAATTTGGCGATCATGTACGAGGCGAGTCAGGCGACCAGCCACATCCTCGACCTGGGCGAGCTGCTCAACCGCATTTTGGAGCTGGTGTTTCGCTCGGTGCCGGCCGACCGCGGCTGCGTGGTCTTGACCACCGAGACCGGCGCGCTGGCCCCCAAGGCGCTGCGTTGGCGCAAGGAATCCGAGCGGCAGGAGCTGTTCCAGCTGAGCCGCACCATCGTCGATCACGTGCTGCAGGAACGCGAAGGTGTGCTGGTGTCGGATGCCGCGCGCGACGAGCGCTTCAATACCGGGGAGAGCATCGTCCGCTTCGGCATCCGCGAGGTCATTTGCGTGCCGATGCGGGGCCGGCATGAAACGCTGGGCGTGCTCTACCTGGACACGCAAATCACCGCGCGCGCGCGCGCCAAGCACAAGACCGCGCTGGGCAAGTTCACCGAGGATCATCTGGCGCTGGCGATTGCCGTCGCCCACCAGGCCGCACTTGCCGTCGAAGAGACGCGCTATCACCACGCGCTGGTGCAAGCCGAGCGCCTGGCGGCCATCGGCCAAACCATTGCCGCCCTGTCGCACCACATCAAGAACATTTTGCAAGGCCTGCGCAGCGGCAGCGAGATCATCAAGATGGGCCTGGACGAGAAGAACGACAAGCTGGTCCAGCAGGGTTGGCGCGTGGCCGAGAAGAATCAGGGCAAGATCTACGATCTGGTCATGGACATGCTGAGCTATTCCAAGGAGCGTGTGCCCGCCGTCGAGCCGACGAATGTCAACGATGCCGCCAAGGACATCGTCGAACTGCTGCAACCGCGCGCCCACGAATTGCACGTCCACCTGGAGCTGAGCTTGGGTGAGAATCTTCCGCAAGTGCCCGCGGACCCGGAAGGCCTGCAGCGCGCCTTGCTCAATATCGTCGGCAACGCGATCGACGCCGTCGAAGGCCGGCCGGAGCCCAAGGTGACCGTCGGCACGCGCGCCGACGATCAATGGGTGCGCATCGTCGTGCTCGACAACGGCGTCGGCATCGCGCCGGAGAAAATGGCCGACATCTTCAAGCCGTTCGTCAGCACCAAGGGCGCGCGCGGCACCGGCTTGGGACTGCCGGTGAGCCGCAAGATCCTGCGCGAGCACGGCGGCGACCTGATCGTGCAGAGCCAGGTGGGCGTCGGCAGCAAGTTCACCTTGCGCTTGCCGCTCAAGAGCCCACTGACGCAGGATTTCGCCGCCACGGCGGGAGAGATGCCGGCGTTTCGGCCGCCGGAAGAGGAGTGAGCCGTAGTACGGGCGGCTCGCCTGCACATTCTGTTCGTTTTCAAGTCCGTGCAGGTGAGCCGCCTACACTACGGCAGCTTGATCGGCACGTCCATGCGTTTGGCGCCGCGCACCAGGTTCAGCGTCACGCGGTCGGCTAGTAAGTAGTTGCGACGGACGTAGGCCAGGAATTGGTCCACGGTCATGTCCAGCGCCAGGCCGTCGACGCCGAGAATAACGTCGCCCTCGAGAACGCCGAGCTTCTTGGCGCTGGGCGGCACCGGTGCATCCTGGCGAAACGCGAGCCGGGCCGGCGCGAGTCCCAAGTTCTGCTTTGCCTTCGCGTCCAAATCCGTGCCGAACAGCGGCAGCGACGGCAACAAATCCATCAGCGACGGCCGCCAGGTGAGGTTGGTCTTCTTCCAACCATCGGCGAGTTGCAGTTCGGCCTGCCGCGCTTGGCCGTCGCTGTTCCAGGCGATGGCGATGGCGGCACGCGCAGGCGCTTTGTGCAGTGCGAATTGCGCGTCGGCAAACGAATGGACCGACCGGCCACCGAGACTGACCAGCGTACGCTGGTCA
>Ga0209726_10004757_pt1 | contig 17060 bp, 19 predicted proteins | sample Subgrocontami54m_FD_187453 | JGI IMG/M metagenome (GOLD analysis project Ga0209726, IMG submission 187453) | Subsurface groundwater microbial communities from S. Glens Falls, New York, USA - GMW46 contaminated, 5.4 m (SPAdes) (version 3) | ecosystem: Environmental > Aquatic > Deep subsurface >... | reverse complement strand
GATGAATTTTTGAATGACCCTCCGCGATATTGTTTATGGCTGGTGGATTGCCCACCTAATCAGTTACGCCAAATGCCAAAGGTTATGGCTCGCATAGAAGCTGTACGAGAAATGCGTGCTTCGAGCATGAAAGCTCCCACCCGCGAGTTAGCCAACACTCCTTCACTTTTTGCCGAAATTCGCCAAACTGGTGAACCGTACATTTTGGTTCCTGCGCATAGCTCGGAAAACCGGGTCTATATTCCAATTGGTTACATGCCTGCCGATGTGATTTGTGGCAACGCAAATTTTCTTATTCCAAACGCTACCCTCTACCATTTCGGCATCCTGACTTCCTTGATGCACATGGCGTGGGTGCGCTACACCTGCGGACGCATCAAAAGCGATTACCGTTATTCGGCGGGCATCGTGTACAACAACTACCCGTGGCCGGACGAGCCGACGGAAAAACAGCGCGCAACCGTGGAAGCCGCCGCGCAAGCCGTGTTGGATGCCCGCGCGCAATTCCCGCAAAGCTCGCTCGCCGATCTCTACGATCCGCTCACGATGCCGCCCGCGCTGGTCAAAGCCCACCAGGCCCTCGACCGCACCGTGGACGCCTGCTACCGCAAGGCCGCCTTCGCCAGCGACGCGCAGCGTGTGGAGTTCCTGTTCGAGCGCTACCAGCAACTCACCAGCCTATTACCTGCCGAAACTGCCAAGCCAAAACACAACGCAAAAAAGAAAACAACACCATGAGCGACATCGCAAAAAGCAAGCGCATCGTGATCATCGCCGGACCAAACGGCGCAGGCAAAACGACTTTTGCTCGCGAGTTTTTGCCTAACGAAGCGGATTGCCCCAACTTCGTGAATGCCGATTTGATCGCCGCCGGGCTTTCGCCTTTTGCGCCTGATCTCGCTGCTTTCAAGGCCGGACGGCTGATGCTGGAGGCGATTGCCGAACACGCCGAGCGCGGAGAAAGTTTTGCCTTCGAGACGACGCTTTCCGGTTTGACTTACACGCAGATGATCCCGGTTTGGCGGACAGCGGGTTATACGGTGAAGCTGGTCTTCCTCTCTTTGCCGAATGCGGAAATGGCCTTGGCGCGGGTAGCAGCGCGCGTGGCACAGGGCGGGCATAACGTCCCCGAAACAGTTGTGCGGCGTCGCTACGCTGCTGGCATCCGAAATCTTGGCCGCTACAAGCTACTGGTGAATAGCTGGCAACTATACGATAATTCGGGCGCACCACCCATATTGCAGGAAGAAGGATGACCGCCATGAAAGCACCCGTTTCCCATTCGAAAGACCCCGATCTTCAAAAAGCCCCGCAAGCATTGCTTCGCGCTTCGGAAAAAGCGCGCTTGCTGGCCGAACAGACCGGCACACCGTTTATCGTGCGCCAGCCTGCCAAACCTCCCGTTACCGCGGATAAGCGCAAGTAGTCCGTAAGCGATCCTTTTTTGTCAAACCAGGTTCTCGCCTGAACGCTCGCCCTTTACTCTGAGATTGCATAAGGGGGGTGTATGAAAACCCAAACCAAACATGAATGCCACTGAGAAACAGACCGGCCATTCCAAGACCGCGCGCAACCCGATCAAGATCGTGCCGTTGCAGCAGCGCCTGCGCAAACCGGAATGGATACGCGTCAAGTCCGGCAGTGGGCAGGACTATCACGATGTGAAACGCATATTGCGCGAGCACCAGCTGCACACGGTGTGCGAGGAGGCATCCTGCCCGAACATCGGCGAATGCTTCGGCAAAGGCACGGCGACTTTCATGATTCTGGGCGATGTGTGCACGCGGCGCTGCCCGTTCTGCGACGTGGCGCACGGCAAGCCGCTGCCTCCGGATACCAATGAACCCGCACAACTGGCGCAATCCATCGCGCTGCTCAAACTGAAATATGCAGTGATCACCAGCGTGGATCGCGATGACCTGCGCGACGGCGGCGCGCAACATTTCGTGGATTGCCTGAGTGCCATCCGCCACAGTTCACCGCACACCAGGCTGGAAATACTGGTGCCGGATTTCCGTGGCCGCATGGAACCGGCCCTGGAAGCGCTTTCCCAATGCTTGCCCGATGTGCTCAACCACAATCTGGAAACCGTGCCGCGCCTGTACCCGCTGGCCCGCCCCGGCGCGGACTACGCGCATTCGCTGCAATTGCTCAAGGAATTCAAGGCGCGCTTCCCGCAGGTGATGACCAAGTCCGGCCTGATGCTGGGGCTGGGCGAAACCGACGAGGAGGTGCTGCAGGTGATGCGCGACCTGCGCGCGCACGATGTCGAAATGCTCACGCTGGGGCAATACCTGCAACCTTCTGACGGGCACCTGCCGGTGCTGCGCTATGCCCCGCCGGACATCTTCAGAATGTTCGGGCACGCCGCGCTGGAGATGGGGTTTTCACATGCCGCCTGCGGGCCCATGGTCAGGTCCAGCTATTTTGCCGATGAGCAGGCGCACCAGGCCGGAGTTTAACTAATTATTGAGCATTACATAATTTGCGACAACCATTCCGTTCGGGCTGATGCTTCGACAGGCTCAGCACAGGGTACGCAAAGCGTATCGAAGCCCAAGGTTATACACAAGCTTACCCTTCGATACCTCAGGGTGAACGTTGTAATGAATTATGTAATGCTCAATAATTGTGCTTGCCTGCACAAAGAATTGTGCTACGATTTGCTTCATCTGGTTTTGTTGTTGAGTCCAGTTCTCTGGGAGGAGAAAAAATGGCAATTATCGCCACAGTCTGTGCAGTTGGCACCGCAGTGATGGCACTTCTGTTTTCCTTGTGGATGCTGAAGCAGCTGTTCACCGGCAACTAAGTAAAAACAAAGCAACCAAACAAAAAACCAGCTTCGGCTGGTTTTTTGTTTGGGGCCGCCTGCTTCTGTTCAGGGCATGGGTATTTTCGCTGGTCCCTGCCGCTTCACGGATTCGATTTTGCAGTCTCTTTCGCCTTCTTTGCAGCAGCCTCCTGTGCGGCAATCGCAGCAGCGGATTCGATAACAACCCCACCCTTGTTGTAGTCGTAAAAAATGGACTCGATAGTGATGCGGGAGCCCTGGTCATCCACCCAGACAAAAGTGTCCTTGTCGAACTGGGTTCCTATCGCATTCTTGATTACCGTACTGGTCTTCTGCGGCTTCCCGAACTTTGCCTCCAATGCCTTGGCCAGCCCCAGCAGTTCTGGCGTGGAGCTGTCTATCTCGACCTTGATGAGTGCGTCGCCGCTACCCAGCGTAACCAATGCAAAAGCGTCAACCATGTTTTCGTAATTAAGCATTAGCTGGCTGCTGTTCTCATTGAAGGAGCATCTGTCATGCTCGGGGTTGAATTTCTTTTCCTTGCACATTTTCTGCAAGGCATTCTTTACTCCCGGCTTGCCAAGAGGAATTCCTTTAAAGGAAATCGCCCCTTTTGTCTTTTCGGAGAATTGCTTTTGCGGCGGCTGTTCCGCTGCAGGACTGCTCTTTTTCTGTGCTTGAGATTCGGCATTGCCATAGCCTGAAAAGAGCAATGCGCCAGTAACTGCGATAACCGACAGCAAAATCCGCTGATTCATTTTTAAGTCCCGTTAATAAATTATGGCGCCATTATAGATTATGCCCTGCCGGCTGCTCAATAAATTCCCCGATTTATAAGGCCAACCGTTAAATATTGGTGGAGCGGAGGAGGATCGAACTCCCGACCTTCGCATTGCGAACGCGACGCTCTCCCAGCTGAGCTACCGCCCCATGTAGAGCAGAATGCTAAACAGAAATCGGCGGTTTGGAAAGGGGCAACCCGGCGGCCTGATAAAAGCTTTCGAGATCGCTCAAGTCATCAAATACCGCTGCCGCGCCGGTGAAATCCTGATTTCGCGTGTAGTTGTTGATGATGACGAAGGTCTTGATCCCCGCGGCCAGGCTGGAGCGCAGGCCGTTCTCGGAATCTTCCAGCGCGATGCAGTCGGATGCGTTGAGCCGGAGCCGTTCCAGCACCCAGTAGTAGATGTCCGGCGCAGGTTTCTTGTGCGGCACGATGTCGCCGCAGCCGATGGCATCGAACAGGGCTTCGCCGTTATTGCCCAACCCTTGCCGCAACAGGGTTGCGACGTTTTCCGGCGAGGTGGTGGTGGCGATGGCAAGTTTTAGCCTGGCTTGCCTGGCTTCAGCGATCAGGCGCTTGATGCCCGGCCGCAACGGGATATGGCCTTCGCGCAGCATGGCGGTGTAATGGCCGGTTTTCACTGAGTGCAGATGTTTGACGAAACCATCATAGTCCGCAGGTTTCTGAAAGTCTGGCAGGCAGGTTTCCACAAAATATTTGATGCGTTCCTTGCCGCCGGTCACCTTGAGCAGCTTGTCATACTGCTCAACATCCCAGTTCCAGCCGAGGTGGTTTTCCGCAAATGCCTTGTTGAACGCAATGCGGTGCGCATCTTCGGTGTCGGCCAGGGTGCCATCCACGTCGAATATGATAGCTTTGATGGTCATGACACCCATAAAGTATGGGGGTGAAAAAGGTCAGCGACCCATTCCGGGCAACATGCCCTTCATGCTGCGCATCATCTTGGCCATGCCGCCATTGCCGAACATCTTCATCATTTTCTGGGTTTGTTCAAACTGTTTCAGCAACTGGTTGACGTGCATCACCTGCACGCCCGCACCTGCGGCGATGCGGCGCTTGCGCGAGGCCTTGATGAGCTCCGGCCTGCTGCGTTCGAGCGGGGTCATCGAGTTGATGATGCCCTCGGTGCGTCCGATGGCCTTGTCGTCCACCCTGGAGCCTGCGGCGGCCTGGCTGAGTTGCGCGGGCAGCTTGTCCATCAGCGCCGCCACGCCGCCCATCTTGCGCATCTGCACGATCTGCATCTTGAAATCGTTGAGGTCAAATCCCTTGCCGCTTTTGATTTTCTTCGCCAGCTTTTCGGCCTCGGCCTGGTCAACTTCGCGATGGGCTTCTTCGATCAGCGACAACACGTCGCCCATGCCCAGCACGCGCGAGGCCATGCGCTCCGGGTGGAAGGCTTCCAGGCCATTGAGTTTTTCACTCACGCCGACGAACTTGATCGGCTTGCCGGTGATGTGCCGCACCGACAGTGCCGCACCGCCGCGCGCATCGCCATCCAGCTTGGTGAGAATGATGCCGGTCAGCGGCAGGGCTTCGCCGAAGGCCCTGGCGGTGTTCACCGCATCCTGCCCGGTCATCGCGTCCACCACGAACAGGGTTTCAATCGGCTTGAGGGCGGCATGCAGTTGCCGGATTTCTTCCATCATCGCGGCATCGATGGCGAGGCGTCCGGCGGTATCCACAATCAGTATGTCGTGATGATGTTTTTTCGCGTAGTCGTGTGCCGCCAGCGCGATGGCCACCGGCTTCTGGCCGATGTCGGAGGCGAAGAAATCAATCTCCAGTTGTTGCGCCAGGGTGCGCAATTGCTCGATGGCTGCGGGGCGGTACACGTCGCAGCTGACCAGCAGCACTTTTTTCTTTTGCTGCTCGCGCAGCAGTCTGGCCAGCTTGCCGCTGGTGGTAGTTTTGCCCGCGCCTTGCAGGCCGGCCATCAGGATTACGGCGGGCGGCACGGTGGCGAGGTTGATGCCGACATTGGCTTCGCCCATCAGCCGGGTCAGTTCACGGTGCACCACGCCGATCAGCGCCTGTCCCGGATTCAGGTTGCCGATGACTTCCTGTCCGAGTGCGGCCTGTTTCACCTGGGCAGTGAATTCTTTCACTACCGGCAGTGCCACATCGGCTTCCAGCAAGGCCATGCGCACCTCGCGCAAAGCGTCCTGAATGTTGCCTTCGGACAGGCGCGCCTGTCCGCGCAGGTTCTTGATTACGCCGGAAAGGCGTTGTGTAAGGTTATCCAGCATGATTACGTTCCTGTTTTTCCCCGGAATAGATGGTGTAGAATCTGCGAAGTCTAAAACATCCTGGCTAAAAATGTCGAACCTTCCTCTTTATCTGGTTACCTTTTTCGCTTATGGCGCGCTGGGCATATTTTTCTGGCGTGCACAATTGGCTGGAAATATCGATGCGCTAAATCGCGGGATGCTGGGTCATGCCATATTGGCGCCATTGGTGTTGCATGGTTATTTGCTGTATCAGAACCTGCTGGTTGGCGGCGAGCTGAATTTCGGGCTGGTGCCCGCATTGTCGCTGATTTTGTGGTTGACCATGCTGGTGTACTGGCTGGCGCGTTTTTTCTACCCGCTGGCCGGCCTGCAAACCCTGGTGTTGCCGCTGGCCGCTGTGGGTGCGGTGCTGCCGGCGCTGTTCCCCGCTGTGCGCATATTGTCGCAACCCCATTCATGGGCGTTTGATGCGCACATTTTTGTGGCGATGCTGGCATACAGCCTGTTCACCATCGCGGCATTGCATGCGGGCCTGATGTCGCTGGTGGAAAAGCGCCTGCATCACGCCGCGCTGCCACCCGTGCTGCAAGCCCTGCCGCCGCTGCTCACCATGGAAATCCTGTTGTTTCGCATCATCGGTGCGGGGTTCATCCTGCTGACCCTGACCCTGATCTCCGGCATGGGGTTTTCCGAGCAGATATTCGGCAAGCTGTGGCGGTTCAACCATGAAATGCTGTTTGGTTTTATTTCCTGGGGCGTATTCGCGGTGTTGCTGATGGGGCACCATATTAAGGGCTGGCGGGGGCGCACTGCGGTGCGCTGGACCATGAGCGGCTTTGTTTTTCTGCTGCTGGCTTATCTTGGCACACAGTTTGTGCTGGAAGTTCTGCTGCATCGCTAAGGAAACGGGCGATTTAATCTGCGCTTCTCTAGCCGTTCCCGGCAAGCCGCCCGGCGCGGCGTTGCATATCCTGTTGCCATAACTCCCGAAAGTGTCGTAGAATTCGCGCCCTTTGGCATTGGCTAACGAGAAATAGGTTCGACTATGGTTATCATTCGGTTTTCACGCGGCGGCTCCAAGAATCGCCCGTTCTTTAATGTGGTTGTGGCAGATTCGCGCAATCGCCGTGATGGCAGGTTCATCGAGCGCATCGGTTTCTACAACCCGGTTGCTCCGGAAGGCCCGGACGGCATGCGCATCCAACTGGATCGCGTGGCACACTGGCAGGAAAAAGGCGCGCAGCTGAGCGACGCCGTCGCCAAGCTGGTCAAGCGCGCTGGTGCCGCAGCAAAAGCGTAACGAAGCAGACCCCATGATAGTCATGGGGCGTGTGGTGGGTGCGCAGGGCATACTCGGCTGGGTGAAGCTTAAGACTTACACCGAGTTCATGGACGGTCTTGTCGAATTTCCGGTCTGGTGGCTGGGGGATGAAAAGCATCCCTGGCGCGAAGTTGGCGTGGAAAAATTTGCGGTGCAAAGCAAAGGCCTGATCGCCAAGTTTCCGGGCTGCAACGACCGGACTGCCGCTGAAAAATACAAGGGCTTGCTGGTGGCGGTGCCGCGCAGCAGCCTGCCGCAACAGGCCAAGGATGAGTATTACTGGTCCGATCTGATCGGCCTTGATGTGGTCAATCTCGCAGGCGAAAACCTGGGAGCGGTGGACAACCTGATGGATACCGGTGCCAATCAGGTGCTGTGCGTGCAGGGAGAGAGCGGCGAGGTGCTGATCCCGTTCATCGCCAGCGCAATCAAGCAAGTGGATCTGGCGAAAAAAGTGATACGTGTTGACTGGGCTGCTGATTGGGCAGAGAAACACTGAATGCAAGTGCCTGAAGATGCGGTTTGATGTCATCACTCTGTTCCCCGAAATGTTTGACGCGATCACGCAATACGGCGTGACGCGGCGCGCGGCGGAGCAGGGCAAATTTGTGTTGCAGACGTGGAACCCGCGCGATTTCACCAATGACAACTACCGCACCGTGGATGACCGCCCTTACGGCGGCGGCCCCGGGATGGTGATGCTGGCGGAGCCGCTGGCGCAGGCGATCAGCGCGGCGAAGCAAAGCCAGGCGCAAGCCGGTGTGATGAAGAGTTGTGTGGTGCACCTGTCGCCGCAGGGGCGGCAACTCACTCACGAAGTGGTGAAGGAATTGCTGGCGCGCGACGAAGGTTTGGTTTTGCTGGCGAGCCGCTACGAGGGCGTGGATGAACGTCTGATCCGGCGGCATGTGGATGAAGAGCTTTCCATCGGCGATTATGTGCTCTCCGGTGGCGAGCTGGCGGCGATGGTGCTGATGGACAGCCTGGTGCGGCAAATCCCCGGTGTGCTGGGTGATGAGGCATCGGCGCAGCAGGATTCGTTTGTGCAGGGTTTGCTGGATTGTCCGCACTACACGCGCCCGGAAGTGTTTGAAGGCGATGGCGTCCCGGAAGTATTGCTTTCCGGGCACCATGCCGAAATAGAAAAGTGGCGGCTGAAACAGGCGCTGGGACGCACCTGGCAACGCCGCCCTGATTTGCTGGCACAGCGCCAGTTAACAAAACAGGAAGCTCGGCTACTGGCTGAGTACCAGCAGGAACAAGCTTCCGTACAACAAGAGGAAACGCAAAATGGATCTGATCAAACAGCTTGAGCAGGAAGAAATCGCCCGCATGGGCAAGACCATCCCTTCTTTCGCCCCCGGCGATACGGTCATCGTCAATGTGAACGTGGTGGAAGGAGAGCGCAAGCGCGTGCAGGCTTATGAGGGTGTGGTGGTTGCCAAGCGCAACCGCGGGCTGAATTCCTCTTTCATCGTGCGCAAGGTTTCCGCCGGTGAAGGCGTGGAGCGCACCTTCCAGACTTATTCCCCATCCATCGCCAGCATCGAGCTGAAGCGCCGCGGCAATGTGCGCCGCGCCAAGCTGTACTACCTACGCGACCGTTCCGGCAAGTCGGCGCGTATCAAGGAAAAGCTGACAGCGCGTTCAGCATAGCAAGTTCGCGCAGTTGGTTGATCGTAAATGGGGAGCTTTGTCTCCCCATTTGCATTGCTGGGTTGCGTTATGATTGCGCTATCAACCTGGAAAAGCAGTTAGCCACAGAGGACGCAGAGGAAAAACAAATAAAACCTCCGCCCTCTCTGTGTACTCTGTGGCTTGAATTGCGGTTTCAGGATCAAAGACCATTGCCATGAAAACCATTTCGCCTTACCAGGCAAAACTTGCCGCGCCATTCGGCGTGCTCGGCATATGCTGCGATGCGGACGCGCTGACCGGCATCGAGTTCCTTGCGCCGGATACCGTGCCGTACGCACCCGGCAGTGCTTTGGCAAAAAAAGTGTGCGCGCAATTGTCGGCCTATTTCGACAATCCGGATTTTCATTTCGATATTCCGCTCAGGCTCAACGGCACGGCTCATCAAGCCAGAGTATGGCAGGCGATGTGCGCCATCCCGCGCGGGGAAACGCGCAGCTACGGTGAGTTGGCGGCTGCGCTGCAATCGAGCGCGCAAGCCGTCGGCCAGGCCTGTGGCGCCAATCCCATCCCCATCGTCATTCCGTGTCACCGCGTGGTGGGCAAGGCCGGGCTGGGCGGCTTCATGCACCACAGCGGCGGTTACGCACTCGATATAAAACGCTGGCTGCTGGCGCATGAGGGCGTAGCAAAACCAGAGTCCGTCATTCCCGCGAAGGCGGGAATCCAGTCCAATAAAAATGCTGGATTCCGGGTCAAGCCCGGAATGACAAAGCCAAAATGAGCAACACTGACATCATGGACGAATTCTGCGACAGCCTGTGGCTGGAAGACGGCCTGTCGCGCAACACGCTGGAAGGCTACCGGCGAGACCTGCATAAATTTTCAGCCTGGCTGGATAAGCAGCGCGGCGCATCGCTGTTACAGGCCACGCATGCCGACATACAGGGCTTTCTTGCGCATCTGGTCAGCGAGCAGAAAGCCAAAGCCACCTCGACCTCCCGCGCCATCTCCAGCCTCAAGCGCCTGTTCCGCTACCTGCTGCGGCAGAATAAAGTGGCCGCCGACCCCACGCTGCAAATCGCCACGCCCAAGCTGCCGCGCAGCCTGCCCAAGAGCCTGACCGAGCAGGATGTGGAACAACTGCTCAACGCGCCGGATGTGGATACCCCATTGGGCCTGCGCGACCGCACCATGTTTGAAGTGTTGTATGCCACCGGTTTGCGCGTGTCGGAACTGGTGACTTTGCGCATCGCGCAAGTGAGCATGGACATGGGCGTGGTGCGCGTGATGGGCAAGGGCAGCAAGGAACGCCTCGTGCCGCTCGGCGAAGAGGCGCTGGACTGGCTGCGCCGCTACATGGCGGAAGGCCGCGCGGTGTTGCTGGCCGGAAAGGTGAGCGACGCGCTGTTCGTCACCGCGCGTGCCGCAGCAATGACGCGGCAGATGTTCTGGTACCTCATCAAGCGCCACGCCAAACACGGCGGGCTGAATAAGCCGCTCTCGCCGCACACCCTGCGCCACGCCTTTGCCACCCACCTGCTCAACCATGGCGCGGACTTGCGCGTGGTGCAATTGCTGCTCGGCCACGCCGATATTTCCACCACGCAGATTTATACCCATGTTGCGCGGGAACGGCTGAAACAATTGCATGCCAAGCATCACCCGCGGGGATGATGTTGTGCTTTGGCTGCCGGCGCGCAGCCGAAGCTGGCAGCCTCAGCCTGGAAATGAACAGCAAACCGGCGAAGTGTCAGTACCAGCATGTGTGCTTCATCGGCCAGAATATCACTGCCAGGTATACCTCTGCCTTCCGCGCAATAGCGCCGTAATTTCATCTACCGGCACTGGCCGGCTGAAGTAGTAACCCTGTGCGATCATGCAGCCTTCCCGGGCCAGGAAGCGCGCTTGCTCAACCGTTTCAACGCCCTCAGCCAAAGACTCCAGCTTCAGACCTTGCGACAGGTGGAGCACTGCACGCACGATCTCCATGTCCTCACCGCTCTCCGGGATGCCGCGCACGAAGCTCTGGTCAACCTTGAGCTGGGAAACGGGCAGCTGTTTGAGGTAGGTCATGGAAGAGTAGCCGGTGCCGAAATCGTCGACCGAGAGACGGATGCCGAGTTCGCGCAGCTTCCGTATCTTTATCAGCGTGTCCTCGACGTTGTCCATGATGCAGCTCTCGGTCAATTCCAGTTCGAGCAGTTCCACCGGCAGGCCGGTGCGGTCCAGCAATGCCCGGACGTTATCGACAAACTGCTTGGCGCCGAACTGGCGAACCGAAACATTCACCGCGATGCGTAGCGAGACACCTTCTTCATCAACCCAGCGCTTTGCTTGCCGGCAGGCAGATTCCATGACGAAGTCGCCGATTTGCTGGATCATTCCGGTTTCCTCGGCAACCGGAATGAATTCAACCGGACCCATCGTACCCAGTTCCGGGCTCGTCCAGCGCAGCAACGCCTCGGCGCCGACCACTCGGCCGGTTGCCAAATCGACCTGCGGCTGATACATGAGGAACAACTCGTTCTTTTCGATGGCGCGACGCAGGTGCGATTCGATTATCAGGCGCCTGTTGGCGCGCTCGTTCATCTTGGCCGAAAAGAACTGGTAATTCGCGCGGCCCCGCGATTTGGCGAAATACATGGCAGTGTCGGCGCTGCGCACCAGACTCCCGGCATCCGTGGCGTCACCTGGAAACAATGCGATACCGATACTGGCGGTTGCCTGGAGTTCAATATCTTTCAGTTCGACTGTCTGCGCGATGGCTGCCGCCAGTTTGTCGGCGATCTGCCTCAGATGTTCCGTCCCATTCACTTGGTCGATAATCACCGTGAACTCATCACCGCCGAGGCGGCTGACGATATCGCTGCCGCGTACGCACTTGGCCAGCCGCTGTGACAGGATTTTCAGCAGCATGTCACCCGTGGCATGGCCGAGCGAATCATTGACCACCTTGAAATTGTCGAGGTCGACGAAAAAAAGTGCTACCTTGTTTCCGAGATTGCGGGCGCGTTCCAGCGTCAACGTCAGCGTCTGCTGGAACAGATGGCGGTTAGGCAGGCCGGTCAGCGTGTCATAGTGCGCCAGCTTCTCGAGTTTCTGCTCGGTGAGCTGGCGATGCTGCAACTCATCCTTCAGGCGCAGCTCGCGATCTTCGATCTGCCCTACCATGTGATTGAAGGCAGCAATGAGCTGGCCTACCTCATCACTACCCCCTCCCGGTACCCGCCGCGAATAATCCTGATCCTGGGCAATAGCCTTGGCCGTGCTTGCAACTTGCTCGATCGGGACGGCGATCATGGTGCGGAAGCGATTGGCGATCAGCAAAGTCACCGCGAGTGAAATGATGGTGGCAATGCCAAGCGCCAGTATTTGATTGGCCACAATCGCTAACTGGCTGGAGAGATCAGCCAAGACCCGGACATGGCCTATCAGCTCCTTGTCCACAACGATGAAATGGGAGACGCTGAGAATAGGATCCCAGAAGTAATCACGGTTGACCTCTTCAACTTTGAAATCGGCGGATACTTTTGGGCTGCGATAGCTGGCGAAGTGTTGATTGCTGCTGTTGTAAATTTCAGCAGCCATGATTTCCGGTTTGACACGCAGGGCGGCAAGCGTGTCTGTTGCCGATTTTGGGTCGTTGAAAACGAGGGCTGCCGCGCTGTTGGTGGCCGTCACTTCCGTAAGGATTAATATTTGAGATACCACTTCCTGGCGCAGGTTGTATACGGTATTCATCAGCATGAGCATGAACAAGAGGGTCACGGCAACGCCCGAGGACAGCAGAAGTGCAAGGTTCAGCTTGGAATTGAGCGGCAGGTCGCGGAAGCGGAAAATCATTTTTTCACCTTCTGGGCCAGCTTCAACAACTGGGCGCTAAGCTTCAGGTTGGCGCGCTGCACCGCCTGGGCGTCGATTTCGAATTGCACCTTGGCATTATTGACCACCAGGCCGATCATGCCGCCGGCATCGGCAAAATGATCGATTTCACTCACTGTCAGAGCCGGCTGCTTTTGTGAGTTATTGAGTATGGCTGCGATGCGCTCTGCCTCGCTGGTGCCCACGACAATGACGCGGCAGCCGCCGAGGGAGCCGGCATCGCGGTCGACGCTGCGCACCTGGATATTTTGGCCTTGCGACTGCTTGCCTTCCAGTTTCAGGAGCGCAGCCAGCAGTGGGTCGGTATTGCCCAGCAGGCAAAGTTGCAGCGGGCCGCTGGCCTCTGACGGCCATTCCACAAACTTGGTAAAGTTATAGACAAAAGCGGCTTTCACGGCCGCCTCATCCTGCTCCATTGCCATAATTGGCAGCGCAAACAGCAGGCCAAACAGCGCAAAAAAAATGGAGGGGAGGAAACGCATCAGAAGCGGTAGAGGTACTTGAGCCGCCAAGTTTGTCCGTCCTGGGCCAGGGTTTCGCGTGGCACACCGCTTGTCAGGCTGGTGTCCGGAAAGACTTGTTGATAGCGCTTGTCGAACAGGTTATATGCGCTGAACGACAATTCCGGCCCCGGACCCTTTGACCGCGGTTGCCAAAGGATCGTCGCATTCGCCAGGGTGTAGCTGCCAATCCAGCCGCTCGGAGTGGCGCAACGGTCAACATACTGCGCTTCGATGCCGGTGCGCCAAGTGTTTGATCCGAACAGCGGTGTCGAGTAGTTGGCTTTGATCAGGTGCATCGGCGCGCTGTTGAGCGCACCATTCGGGCGATCTGGCACGAACTGGGTGGCGAGGCTGGCGCGCAATTGGGCGCCGCTTGCAAAGCGTTGCTCGCCTTCAAGCTCCAGCCCACTGCCCTTGACCACTGGCTGGTTCTGGAACTGCAGAGCGCCCGACAAAGTGGAAACCTGCACGATCCAGTCATTGATCTGGTAAACATAGGCGCTGGCCTGAATGCGCGTGTCATTGCCAAGAAATTGCTCCCAGACTACCTCGGTAGTTTGGATGGTTTCCGGTTTGAGCGCCGGGTTGCCGACCTGTGGAAAGGCGCCTGGAAAGGTATAGTTGAGTTCGTAGGCATTGGGAGCGCGGAAGGCGCTTCCGTATAGAAGCTTTAATACCGAGGCCTCCCTGGGATGGTAGATGATGCCCAAGCGTGGATTGATGCGCCCTTGGGCGACATTGGAGCGGTCGTAACGCAGGCTGGCGGAAAACTTGAGGTTCTCGCGCAGGGCGATATCGTCCTGCGCGAACAGCCCGAGGCGGGAGCCGGACGCACGGGAATCAAGACAGGGAGTGGCCGATGCATTGGCGAAGCATTGCGTGGCCGGATCGGCATCGAAGTTGATTTGATCCTGCCGGGTGTTGCGCTGGTAATCCAGGCCAACCACCCCCTGATGGCCTTGCCAGCGCGTCGCCACTAGTTTGGCCTCCACTCCCCACCAGCGGCTGTATGCCAGGTCCACGTTGGTAACAACAGGGGGGTTGTCGATGAGGTAATTGCCGGCATAGTTGTAGCTGCCATAAAACGTGCGCCCGGTGAGTTCGAGGCCACGTCCGACATAATCCGTATAGCGGGCGTCAACGATGCCGTATTCATCGGTGATATTACTGCCCGGATTGTTGAAGACGGTGCCAAAGGCACCAGTCGGCAGGCCCTTGATGCGGCTGCTCCATGCCGTCTCCAGATAAAAGCCGCCCAAGCCCAGCTTGGCAAACAGCTTGTTGTATTTCTCCTTGTCGGCGCCGCTGGTCCAGCCGTTATTGGTGGCCGGGTCGTTGAATTCCGGGAAATTCAGGTTTTGCCCGTTGCTGTGAAGGCCGCTGTAGGACAGCACCATGTCCATGCCATTGTCGAGCATCCTGCCAAAGGTGGCGCGACCCTTGTGGGTGTCGAAACTGCCGGCGGATGCGGCGATTTCGCCGCCGGCCATTTCCTTGCCGCGCCTGGTGATGACGTTGATCGCACCGAAGAAGGCGTTGCCGCCATACACTGGCGAACTGGGGCCGCGCACGATCTCGATGTGGTCTATCAGGTCTATGTCGAGCACGAACTCATTGCCAATGGAGGCCTGGTCGAAGACATTGTCATTGGTGCGGTAGCCATCGACCATCAGCAGCAGACGGGAATTGTAGTCTCCAGGCGGCAGGAAACCGCGGATGCCGGCGTAATTAAAATAGCGGTCATAGGTGGTTTGGAAACCGCGTACGCTGTTCAGCACCTCGGCGAGATTGCGCCAGCCATACTGCTTGATGTCATCCCTGCTGATGACAGTCACGGCCGATGGCGCGTCACTGGCCTTCTGGGTGAAATGGGAGGCGCTGGCGATCTCAACGTTGAGCAGCTGTTCGAGGGATAGTTCGGTGAGGTCTGTCTGCGCCAAAGCAGGGCAAGCAGAGCTTGCCAGGAACAGGAGGGCAACAGATCGGGATATGGCAGCTAACGTTGTAGATTCCATTCTTCCTCCTAACAGCAGCAGTTACCATCCGCCGATTTGGTAACACGGTGGCTACAAACAAATCAACCCGAAGCTTAGCAGCAAAATCCTTTTTTAACCAGACGGCGTAAAACAATAAACCCGCTAATCACAAGGATTTCAGCGGGTTTTGTGTACGGGAATGGATGGGGTAAAACGGGATATTGGCGGAGAGGGTGGGATTCGAACCCACGGTAGGCTTACACCTACGCCTGATTTCGAGTCAGGTACATTCGACCACTCTGCCACCTCTCCGAGGGCGCGCATTTTACCAGCAATGCATAAAATCAGGCAGAATGTTTATATGGGTAAGACAGTGCATCCATTCCCTTCGGCCCTTAGGCAGGATTCAGGGCATGCTCCGCTCAGGTGGTCTATCTCGCTTGCGTGGCTGTGCGCCGCATTGCTCGCCGCATGCACGCCTGACGTCCCATCTAGCGACCCGCCGAAGAAACCGTGGCGGGAAGAGTTGGTGGTTATCGTAGCGCAAGGCGATAACGGCGTGGATGCGGAATTCGAACTGCAACTCATCACCCTGTTCGCCAAACAGTTGCAGGTAAAAACGAAACTGCTGCCATTGCCACAGGATAAAATTATGCCGTCCCTGATGACAAACAAGGCGCATATCGCCGCAGCCGGACTGCGTGGCAACGCAAGGGGGGGTGTGCGCTTTGGCCCATCCTACCAGACGGTAAGCGAGCAGGCGGTGTGCAATGGCAAGCCTCCGCGACGCATGGATGGGCTGGTTGGCAAAGCCATCGCGGTAACAGCCGGCTCCGCACAGGAAGCGGCATTGCGCGAAGCGCAACAGAAACTGCCTGCGCTGCGCTGGAAAGCACGCCACCAGCAAACGGTTACTGACCTGCTGGCAGAGGTCGCTACGGGCAAGCTGGAATGCACTGTCGTCAACGAGGAACAACTGGCGCTGGCGCGCAATTTCCATCCCAACCTGGATGCCGCATTCGACATTGCCGCGCCATCCAGGCTGGCCTGGGCGTTTGCGCCAAATGGCGAAGAGGCATTATTTGCGGAAGCGGAAAAATTTTTCGCGCTCATCAAAAAGGATGGCACGCTGCGCCGCCTGCTGGATCGCTATTACGGCCACAACGAGCGGCTGGAGCCGATGGATGCGGTCGCATTCGTCACCGGCACACGCACCGTGCTGCCGCATTTCCGGCAGATGTTCGAGGAAGCGGGGATGTTGACCGGAATAGACTGGCAACTGCTGGCCGCCATCGGCTACCATGAGTCGCACTGGAACCCGCTTGCCACCTCGCCCACCAACGTGCGCGGCCTGATGATGCTGACCGAAGACACGGCTGACCGGATGAACGTAACGGACCGGCTGGATCCGCGCCAGAGCATCCTGGCGGGCGCGCGCTACCTGCAACTGCTGAAGGAGCAACTGCCGCTGCGCATCGCAGATGAGGAGCGCACCTGGCTCGCGCTGGCTGCCTATAATCAGGGCATGGGCCACCTGGAGGACGCGCGCGTTTTGGCAGCGCGCGCCAGGCTCAACCCTGACACATGGGCGGATGTAAGAAAGATGATGCCGCAACTGGCGCAGCCCGAATACTTCGAGCAGACCAAGCACGGTTATGCACGCGGCGGCGAGGCGGTCATTCTGGTCGAAACGGTGCGCCTGCACTACGACATGCTGAAACATCTGGACACACACGAAGTACCGTATCTACCGGAAACACCGTTTTACCTGAAATTCCCGGGCATCCCAAAGCTCAACTCGCCTTGATAACCTCTAAGGAACCTCTGATTAAGTCCTCCATGAGCCGCGTTGCTGGCAAAATCGTGATGATCGCAAGAAGCGCGACGAAGGTCGTAGCCGGGACTACGATGCC
>Ga0209726_10004753_pt1 | contig 17072 bp, 22 predicted proteins | sample Subgrocontami54m_FD_187453 | JGI IMG/M metagenome (GOLD analysis project Ga0209726, IMG submission 187453) | Subsurface groundwater microbial communities from S. Glens Falls, New York, USA - GMW46 contaminated, 5.4 m (SPAdes) (version 3) | ecosystem: Environmental > Aquatic > Deep subsurface >... | reverse complement strand
GGCAACAGATTTCTCCATAACTCCTAAGCCACTTACGGCATCTGCCTCTTGTCCACGAGAAGATTTGGCTATATCTGCTGTTCGAATTCTATATTGGGGAATGTAGGTTCCGTAACTAACAATACCAACCATAATTTTCAATTTACAATTTTAAATTTACAATCAAATCTCAATTTTTTAAAAACTTAAATATTAAAACATTCATTGAAAATTGAAAACTGAAAATTTAAAATTTCTTGGCTCTGCCAAGACGCTCGTGACTTTTTGCTAAACTCCCTTCGGAAAGACTTGCCAATAACGATAACTCTCCAGCGAGAACTGCTCCGCCTACCCTATGGGCAAACTCCTCGACGCGACCGCTTCCTGAAACTCCCATTAGTTCGAGAGCTTCTTTTTGTGTCGGAAGCCCGGTTCCGCCACCGACTGTTCCTATCATAAGCGCCGGGAGGTAGATAGAAACGTAAAGATCGCCATTTTTCAGCGATCTTAGACTGGTGATTCCCATACTCCCTTCTACAACATGAGCTGCGTCTTGCCCTGTTGCGATAAAGACTGCTGAGATAATATTAGCATAGTGCGCGTTAAAGCCAAAAGACCCACTCATAGCTGAACCGAGCATACATTTACCAAGCCACACTTCAAACATCCGTTCTGCCGTCGTCTTAAGAATCGTTTGCAAGACGTCTTTTGTCATAACTGCTTCTGCCCAGACCTTCCAGCCTCTATTCTCAATAAAATTTAAGGCTGCAGGCTTTTTATCAATATCGAAGTTACCCGCTACTGATAGACAAGCTATCCCCGTCTCCTCTTCTATCCGTTTTGCTATTTGTTCTGTGGCAATTGTTACCATATTCATCCCCATCGCATCCCCAGTATCGAAGTAGAAGCGTACAAAAACATAGTTTGCGATGCTTTTTATACGAATCTTTGTCAATCGTAGATGTGAAGACGTCTTCGCAGCTTCTTCTTTCAGTGCCTCCTCATGCTCTTTTATCCAGGAAAAAAGGAGATTTGTCCTTTCAAGAGACCCGGTGAAGAAAACAGGACCCCGTGTCGTCCCGACCCGAAAAGCATGAGTAATAACACCGCCTGATTCAGTGACAGCCTTACAACCCCTGCTCACTGAAGCAACAAGTGCTCCTTCAGTTGTAGCGAGAGGAATGTAGTACTCAGCTACTTCTTTACTCGAAACTTTTTGCAAACGTAAAGGCCCAGCAACTCCCATCGGGACTTGCGCTGCGCCGATCAGATTCTCAATATTGCGATTTGCTACCTGCTCTTCAGAGAATGAGAAATGACCAATATGCTCATAGGAGGAATTCGTTTCCTTCTTCAAGGCTTCTCTTCGTTCTTTACTTGTTTTGAAGTCACGTAGTTGCATAAAAAAAGCTCCCAGAAAATGGGGTTATAGATACATCGTCTATCTCAACAAAATCATTCGCTAGAATTCTCAGGTTATTAACATCCATATTTTTTGACCTATAGTGTAATTTGGGCTATAATTCGCCTCTATGCCTATCAGCGAAAGAACTATAGCTACCATTCGACATATGCCAGTTATCCTCGAGCGAATTGATACTGAAATCATTGCAGCTCCTCATGTTACTGAGGTCAAACCTGCTGTAAACAGGATACTCCAAGAAGAAAATTATCCACTATCAAAGATACAACAGGTGGTTTTTGACCGAGGAGCTTCAGCTTTTCAGGCGGAAAAAGCTGGTACTCAAGCTGCTCAAGAATGGATGACCCGTGATTTTCGCACCGCTAGAAGAGCCTTTACCAGAGGAATAGGTGTACGCGATAAGGATGTCCTGGGTTACACTTTTCATCCCTCATCAATTACTTTCGCGATTTCACATCCTGCTTTCCGGAAAAAATGGCTTAAGGAAAAACCAGATGATACGACACTGCCCAGAGGTTTTACCGGAACTGACATGTCATTTCCCATGCAGAAACGAAACGTTCCTTACTCATTCCGAAATGCTCTTAATTCAGATGAATCTACGGCAGCACATGAGCATGACCATAAAGAGAATCGCTACTTTCACCCTACCCTTCTTGACGGAGACTACTTCCCTTCTCGCGAAGCACTTCTTGACCTAACAAAAACTGCAGTAGAAACTAACAATTTCAAAACGGTAGCGGATGAGCTCGGCAACATGGTATACACACAACTCACCATTTTCCTTGACGAATTACAAGCAACAGCTGCTAGACGGACTGGAGTTATAGATCAATTCATCGGACCACAGAGCGGTTACTACGGACAAAACTACCGAGATCGCATTGATGCCATTCGAAGTAACTTTCCGAAGCGCCTCGGTCAACGACTGAACTGGGAAATGTTGGTATGGAGCGCTCAACGAGAGCTAAATCATAAAATGAGCTTCATTGAAAGAGCATACCTTGACCAAGTGGCGGCCAATGTCCCCAGCAGGCGACTGAGAAACAATGTTCGCTGTCTATTACCCGAGCAAGGATATCTTATGAACGCGCTTAATCCCAACCATGAACCAACTCCTGCAGAAATCAAAGAATGGATGAGAGAGTATCATTTTGGATGGATACCAAAAGACTCAGTAAGTAAAGTAAACTACTGGGCTGATTTCTTAACGGACGTAGGCACAGAATTAGTTACCCCTGATCAAAGCCTAGAGACCACAAAACAACAATTTCGCTTATGGGCGGCGAAGAAACGACATCGTGTGCTTTTCGGAGTACCTCATCCTAACGAAGGTCCCCAGGCAACAATGGATATCGGCCCTATTGAAGAACAAATCGAACCGTATATCGACGCTGTCCGCGAGCTAACGCAAAGACGGGCGCATATCTTCAATGGCGTTATGACGTACCTCAAAGGACAACCGGAACTAAATGCAAAAGAACGAAGAAAAATCAGAAATCGTGTCGCATTAAGACTGCTCTCTCCCCAAGAACGAGTGTTCGATTTGTCGGAAGCTTACCACTATGCAGTAAACTTTGTGTTTTCACGGGAAGAAATGAATGTAAGATTTCATACTGCTGATGGTAAAGATAGATTCGAACAGATGATGGCTGATGACTATGAAAAACTTGCAGAACGCCTTCTTCAATTAGACGACGCTGCTGAAGAGATTCTGGAAGATGTCGTTCATTATCGTGAACCTGATTATGATACGGTTTTTGCACCCGGATTTACACGTGATGATGAAAAAAGAAAACGAGCACTTCACTATTACACCTCCCACAACAGACGGGGAAAACCTGGATTACCTGCGCTTGAATATGAATCTTTCATCTTTTTTCGTTCGTGGCTTTTCAACGATCTCTTTGTGGCCGGAGTGCACGGTCGCTCAGTTGATTTTGAAGAACCAGACAGAAAAATAACCTCCTCGTTGACGAGGCTTCTTCAGTGGGCTAAGAATAGTCAGCTCGATGATCAACGCATAGAACGATTACAAGAAACGCTTATCCTGCTTTATACAAACAAGAGAATTCCTAGTACATATTTGTCGTTACTACAAAGACAGGGCTTAATCCCTCGCTAGACAGCGATAAGAAAGAAACCGCCGGATTAGGATTCTTTAGACATTTTCGCTATAATATATACATGTCTCAAGAGCTTCTTGAAAAAGTTAAAACCGGTGATAAAACTGCTATTTTAGCCTTCTACAAGATGTATGCGCCGAAAATATCCCGTTATCTCAAGCGTAAACTGCCTCGTGATGAAGATGTACAGGAAATTCTAAACGATGTGTTCCTTGATGCGCTCGATGCGCTTCCTCTTCTCAAAGACACGAGCAATGTGCAAGCCTGGATCTACCGTATCGCTCATAACAAGTCAGTCGATTTTTACCGAAAACGAAAAATTAAGTCTGTCCTTCTGTCCCAAATCCCCTATTTTGATGTCGCTGCAAACGAAATGCATGAGCCAGAGTTCGTGCTTGAAAAAAAGAAGCTGCGAATGAAAATCGAGAAAACCCTCGATACATTATCGGATAAATATAAAAAAATCCTCCAGCTTCACTATGAAGATGGGATCAGGATAAAAGAAATTGCTCTAAAATTTAACCTTTCATTTAAAGCGACAGAGTCATTACTTTTCAGAGCGAGAAAGCAATTTAAAGGCAAGTATGAACGAACGTGAGTTTCTTAAACAGCTTGAAGGCAGAGCCCAAGAACAAGAGCAGCTTATCAAGCAAATGCCGTTTCGTAATATCTTTGTTATCAGTAGCCTCTGGCTTGGCGAACATCCATGGAGATTTCTTATTCCTTTAGCAGTCCTCTTAACGCTTTTCTTTCGAATATTCCTCGGACCTTTCTACTACGAATTTATTTTAAAAATATTCGGTGGATTCGGCTTAATCAGATAAAATATGCAACACAAAAAACCCTTACTTTTCATCTTTATTGCTTATATTTGGACAAAGACATTGCTCGGGTTGGCATTACGACCTTATCGTTCGGTTCGTGATGTCACACGGAACAAAGTGCTAATTCCAGTGGTTTTTTCTCCATTATTTGGATTGGCAATTCTCTTTGTTGTTGGAAGATTTGGCTCATTTCTCTTCGATGTGCGTGGAGTAAAGAGGAGTTTTATGGCGCTTATACTCAGTAGCGCACTTATATCTATTCTTTTGTGGCAACTACTTCTAGTATATCTACTCTTAAGTTTTTACCTCGCTTTTCGAAGAAGATAGTCAATTTTTCTCTTGGAGTTTTTTTACTTCTGTTCCTTTTTTTGTATCAACAATATCATAGCCTAATTTTTTTATCTGATTTCGTATCTGGTCTGCTTGCGTAAACTGTCTCTGCTTTCGAAGGCTTTCGCGCTCCTGAACAAGCTCCTGTACTGAGGTAGGTACTTTAATGGCTACTTTTTTCTGTATATATTTTTGAGCATTTTCCAGGTCCAGTCCTAGTACTTTATCCATTTTAAGAAGGCTTGCCGATTTCGCAGATTCTGGTTCTTTTGACTTCACAAGTTCCCACATCACCGCTATTGCCTGTGGCGTATTCAGATCATCATTCAAAGCATCTAAAAAACGTTGTTCATACTCTTGGCTACCGGCAACCGGGTTTTCAAAAGAGATTATATGCTCCCGAAGACGGGTTAATGCTTGTGCTGCAGCTTCCAAGGAAGGAAACGTAAAGTTCATTTCTTGACGATAATGTGTCTGAAGATAGAGATAACGAACAGCTAACGGATCAAAACCTTTTTTCTCCAGATCATAGAGTTTATAGTTATTACCTAAAGACTTACTCATCCGCTCACCCTGGACAAGAACAAAAGCACTGTGTACCCAGTACTTTACAAAAGGCTTTCCTGTCGCTGCTTCAGCTTGTGCTATTTCATTAGGGTGATGCGTCTCACGAAGATCGATGCCGCCAACATGCAGATCAAAAGACTCACCCAGATACTTCATACTCATCGCTGAACACTCAATATGCCATCCAGGAAAACCTTTCCCCCAAGGACTATCCCATTCCATCTGCCGTTTATCCTCAGGAGTCGAGAACTTCCAGAGGGCGAAATCTCGCGGATTTCTTTTCTCAGGATTTACCTCCACTCGTGCGCCTTCTTTTATCTGATCAAGATTAGAGAGCTTACCGTAGTCTTTGAATTTTGTTGTATCGAAGTAAATACCATCTGATGTTTGATAGGTGTAGCCTTTATCATCAAGTCTGTTGACTAAATCAATTTGTTCTTTAATATGATCTGTTGCCTTGGCAAAAACAATCGGCTCTGTCAGATGAAGCGCTTTGTAGTCTTTTACAAATGCGTCTGTATAAAACTGTGCTATTTCCCATGCCGTCTTGCCTTCTTTCTTTGCCGACTTCTCCATCCGATCCTCACCAGTATCTGCATCACCGAGGTTATCTCCGGTCAGATGCCCTACATCAGTTATATTCATGACATATTTCACATCAAAATTCTGATACATAAGTGTTCTGAAAAGAATATCTGAAGTCGTGTAGGTACGAAAATTACCAATATGGGCGAAGTCATAAACCGTCGGACCACAGGTATACATCCCTACTGTAGGTGATTGCAGCGGCTGAAATTCTTCTACCTGGCGAGAAAGTGAATTATAAATCTTTAACATTTCTTAGAGGATTGTAGCACAAGGCTAGGTAATACTAAATAGATGCCTCCAAGGGTTATCCTGAGGCTCCGGGGAATCGCTCTGCTCTATTGGCACCCATCTGGACATCCATGGGCTGATTATTCTGTTTTTTCTCTTCTGCTTTTTGCAGATCTTCCATCTTTTCTTCTTCTTTCTTCTGCTCCTCCTCATGTTGTTCTACCTCATGAGGCTTTCGTTGTGTTAAGGGAATATAGTAGGTTTCATCATGCAATCTTTTCCGTAAAGCTTCAAGGCTTTGTATTTCCTCCGGGGTGTAGCCATCACGAAGTTTTTGTTTTGCCAATTCACTGAGTTTTGCTTGTTCTTCCGGTGACATGTTCTCAACTGATGGTTTATAGAAATCTGAGACGACCTGTTTTGTCGCCTCATCTGTTACTCCGTGAGGCATTTGAGACGGATCATTTTGTGCTGCTTCATTTGTACCGCTGCCGCCAAAATCCGATGGCATGTGTTGTTGAGGCTGAGGAGCTGCATGTTGTGTTTGCTGTTGTGCCCCTACCCCTGTCTGAGAACCTAAGGACTGTACGGCAGCTTTTGCTTGCTGCTTGACCCCTTCTTCAATTTGTTCAAGCGCATCATCAAAGAAACCAATTTTGGGCATACCTATAGCTTATCAAAAGGAGCTATCTTTCGCAAAAAATTTAGCGGATGAGTCCCATCTCTTCTTTCACATCATCCGAGATTTTATCTGGATCCCAAGGCGGTTCCCAGACGAGGTTAATTCGTACATTTGTTACTCCTGCAACTTTTTTCACTGCATCAGGAATCCATTCTTCAAAGACCATCGACAAAGGACATCCCGGTGTCGTTAAGGTCATTGTTATCTCGACCTCTCCACTCTCTTGCTTTATTGCAATATCATAAATCAAACCAAGATCCACAATATTAATATTCAACTCCGGATCTATAACTGTTCTTAATTCTGCATCTATTGCTTCTTTCGTAATCATCATTGTTGTATTATAACAAGTATGCAATTGAAACTCTTACAGCTCAATATCTGGTACGGGAAATACCTTGAGGAGATCGTCTCTTTTGTTAAAAAACACGACTTTGATATCCTCCACTTACAAGAAGTCTCAGGTGGACGTTTTTCTGATCGCAATAACGATCTTTTTTCCGTCCTGAAAGAAACACTGGGCTACCAGGGGATTCAAGCGAAGACATGGAATATCACGGGAGAACCTCAGTCTTATGAAGGAAATGCCACGCTTTTTAAACAGTCATTAACGCTTGAAAAAAACGAGACTGTTTATTTACAACCGTATGCAGAAATTACAAACTATCAGGACCGAGATATTCACATGGACCCCCGGTGTGCTATCGTCACGACATTTTCAGTTGATGGGAAGAAATTCACGACAGTTAATACCCATCTCACGGTCGGTCCGAACTCCGAGGATGAGCCCTATAAAGTCGAACAGGGAAAAACCCTCTATGAATATATGAAGTCTGTACCTACACCCTTTCTTCTTTCCGGCGACTTCAACGTAAACCCAACGTCTCAAATCGTCAGGTGGATCGATACCTTGGCGCGGAATCTCATAACAGAAAACGGTGTACCGAATACGCTAAACCCAAAGATCCATCGTGCATCACACCTTTTCCCGCCAGGCATTGCTGTAGATTACATCTATGTAAGCAGTGAGATACAGGTGAAGGAATTTTCTGTCATAACAGAAGAAACGACACTTTCGGATCACCTCGGTCTTATGGTAGAAATCGAGCTCTAACCCATTATCTTTTTTGCTATAATTCAGAAAATACATGGCTGAGCTTGAGAGACGATTTCCCCTGGTAGCCACTGCAGATATGCATATAGGATCTCCTACCGATCAACACTTTACTCTGGGTGAATGGGAAGCGCTTTTTGCGGAGATGGGACGAAAAGGCAACGTTATAACAATAGCCGGAGACTTAACACAAGATGGAAAAATGAATGAAGCCGATGCAGTTGCACGGATGTTTGAGCAAGCGCAGGTACCTGTTCTTGTTACCCTTGGCAACCATGACCGCCGATCGACAAATATAAGAAAGTTCAAGGCAAAAATTACCGAACCACACAATGTGTACCTCCTTGACGATACACAGTATTACCTTTATAAAGAAGGCCCTCCTGAAGAAGAAGCCGTTCATGGTTTTATCGGTATGTTGGGTGTTGGTGGCGGTTTTGGGCATAGCACCGTAGCTCGAGGACAGGGATACGATAATACGGTGTACCTCTCTCATATGGAGCCTCATGCACGTGCACTGGGACATAGGATTCATCACTCTCCTGCAGCAAAAAATACGCTTATCCTTCATTATCCTCCATTCCCGTCTCACCGGGTATATGAACAAGGCTATAATCCTCCCCCACTTGAAGATATAACAGATCAATACGGAGATAAGGTTGAGAGAATTTTACATGGTCATTTTCACGATGATAAAGCAGCTCATGAAACGGTGGGTGGAAAAGAAGTGAGGAATGTTTCAAAAGATAATCTCATGGCAGCACAACCCGATAACGCTCCTTTTGTCGTTATTTTTTCTCGTCTGTCCGGATATGAACGGTTTGCCTATCAACAACCTAGCCTGGTATATGATCGTGTGACTGCGTAACGTTATCGCTGCTTTCTCTAATATGAACTTCGCCCCTCCATCGCTCGCTCCAGGGTCGTGCTGTCGGCGTATTCGAGGTCTGATCCTATGGGAAGACCACGACCAATTCTGGTGATTTTCACTGAGGGATAATTTTCTTTTATCTGCTTTGCAATATACATCGCTGTCGCCTCACCCTCCATCGTCGGATTCGTCGCCAGAATGACTTCCTGAACCTCATCTTTTTTAAGACGTGCGAAGAGTTCTCTGATATAGATCTCATCAGGGCCGATGTTATTGAGTGGATCAATTTTTCCATGAAGTACCTGATAGACTCCTCTATATTTTCCACTTTTTTCGATCGCCAATACATCAAGTGGCTGCTCGACGACACAAACGGTAAGCTGGTTTCGACTGACATCACCACAGATACTACACGGATCTGTCTCGTCGACCGTTTTACAGACTGAACAAATAATGGTATCTTTTTTTAATCCTTGGACTGATTGAGCAAATCGATCTAATTCACCTTGAGGGACATGAAGGAGGTAAAATGTCAATCTTTGCGCAGACTTCGGCCCGATACCGGGGAGCTTCTCAAATGACTCAATGACGGACTGAATAGCTTTAGGAATTCTCATGAATGGAGTTATTATAGCTGATTTATATGATGAAATCAGGCAGAAGAATAATATTAGATTGCTAGGATTTTAATTGCGTAGCTATAAGGTGGGCAACGGAGAGGATTTTCAGTTTTTCAAATTGTTTTTCCTTCGGAACAAGAATGGTATCGGTTACTACTATTTCTTTCGCTGATGATTTCTGGAGGATGTCTGACGCTTCTTCTGAAAAAACAGGGTGGGTAGCAAAGACGTAAATCTCTTCTACTCCCTGTCCCTTGAGAATTTCACAAGCCTGAACAATCGTTCTCCCACTCGATATCATATCGTCAAGGATGATTGCTCGCTTCTTCAACTCCCCATGCACTGCCGATGCATCGATATCGCCTGTAGTAAGATCGCGATTTTTTTCAATCGCTACCAGTGGCATACTTCCCAGAAGCTCGACTAATTTCCCCAACCTATGCATTCCACCCATATCCGGTGAGACAAGTGACGTCTGACCATCTGCCCATCCGCGCTTTTTTATTTCGTCAGCAAAGAGTGGCAAGGCAGAAAGATGGACAATGGGCTTTAAAAAAAGTTCAGGAATTTTAATGGAATGGAGATCGACAGCGATGAACTTGGTTCCTCCTACCTGCTCCATGAAACGAATCATGACCTCAAGAGACCTCGCTTCACCTTCTCGAAAAACATGATCCTGCCTTTGATACCCGACATAGGGAATGACGACGATTATCGATTTCGCGCCACTTCTCCGAAGCGCATCAATAATCAAGAACAATTGCATGTAGTTATGATCTGTCGGCATCCCCGTCGATTGAATAACGACTGTGTCTTGGTTCACTACCGGTTCCATCAATTTTACCCTCTGCTCCCCATCAGGAAAAATATGGAGTTCTATCGGTGATACTTGCTTTTTTATTTGTTCTGCAACCGCTTCAGTTAGGGGAAGATTTGCAGTCCCTGAAAATACCTTCATACATCTATTGTACGGTTATCTTAAACATGGAGCAAGTCTACCTTTATGCAGAAGTACGCCTCAAGAAGCGCGATAAAAACAGCACAACGGCAACAACAAGTAAAATATGAATTAACCCTCCTGCAACATCGAGAGCAAATCCTCCAAGCCATGCAATTACGAGTACTACAGCGATGATTTCTAAAAGTCCCATCTATCTCACCTCCTTCTCTAAAAGATGAGTATAAATGCAATGAGTAAAGCTTCAATGAAACCTTCGCAAGAACTACGTAAGGATGAGGTTACTCATGAGGTGCCAGCACACTGAGTTTATTTTTTACACGTAAAGAGGCATCAACAAGCTGCATATGCCTGAGAGGGACTGTTTCTATGATGCCTCCGTTTTCTCGAAAATGTCTCTGCCATGAACTGAAAGCATTATGCATACCATCGAGCGCTAATAGCACGTATCCTAGTGATGCACCATCGAAAACTAAATCCAGAGGTCGATACTTTTTTTCAATCGCCTCCGGCTTCATAGCATCGTTAATACCATTTACTTCAGTCGGATCCAAACTCGCTTTTACTTCAAAAACAAAGGGCATAACTTGTCCATGACCGATATGAAGTACTCCGACTGCATCATACTCAGCACATACCTCTCCGCGTGGATTACCCTCCCTGTCAGTTCGGTAAAAACGCGATGCCTTTACATTATTAAATGCATCTGAAGAAGAGAAAAAATACTCACCACTTCTGAGATGATGAGGAATTGGGCTAATTGGAAAACCTTTCTCTCGAGCATTATTAAGAGCGTCTCGTAAGTAGAGTTCCAGAAATAGACCACTAAACTCCTGCACACGCGGAAATGGAAGCTTGTTTTCTGCCCTCTCGGCAAAGATTTCAAAAACTTCGCGTGTTAGAGCGTGAGAGTCAAAACGATACGACTGAACGTCTTGGACTAATTCTTTTAACAGAGGGTGAGGGTTCATCTCAGTGGCATATTCGGGATGTTGAGAAAGGCCATCATCTGGTGATTTTTTCTTATACGCAACCGGAGTACCGTCTTCATGAAACCATGTCACGGGACCTCCCTCGGAAATCATATTTTCCCCTGCACCGAAGCGGCTTAAACGATGCCTATACTGCCATTCAATCTCAGGTTTCATAATAGAAACTTCAATTATATATGACTATAGGATATTTATCAATTTGGAGACTTAGAGGATGAGGTCTTTACTGATGGACTCCCCTGTTTCGATGCGGCGAATTGCCTCAGCTAACAGTGGTGCAATCGAGACAACGGTCACTTTTTTATGTTTTACTACCTCGTCGCGTTGCTGAATTGTATCGGTGATAAAGACTTCTTCGATCTCTGAATCATTAATCTTTTTCAGTGCCTCACCGGAAAAAAGACCATGCGTTGTACACGCACGAACACTTCTCGCACCATGTTTTTTCAGGTATGCAGCTGCATTCACGATCGTTCCAGCCGTATCAATCATATCGTCAACCAGTAACACATCATTCCCCTTCACATCTCCGATCATTGCAAGAGCTTCGGATTTATTATTTACACTGATATCACGCTCTTTATAAACAAGCGCAATACCCGAAGCCTGAAGCCGCCTCGCATAGCCAGTCGCTCGTGTCATACCGCCTTTATCAGGGGCAGCGATGATGAGATTTTTTAGCTTTTTTGCTTTAATGAATGGAATAAAGGCAAAACTGCCGTAAAGGTTATCCCATGGGATACGAAGAAAGCCTTGTTGTTGTTCGGAATGAATATCGACGGTGATGATACGATCCGCTCCAGCCTGTACGATCATCTGCGCAACAACTGATGAACTGATCGGGACTCTCGGCATTTCTTTTCTGTCTTGACGAGAGTAACCAAAGTATGGGATAACAACACTGACTTCTCCTGCAGAAGATCTCTTTGCAGCATCGATCATAAAGATCAATTCCATTATGTGGTCATTGACTGGGCTTGAGGTCGGCTGAATGATAAAAATGTGGCGCCTTCGCATGTTCTGTCCTATGCGAACACGGATCTCGCCATCAGAAAAAACGGTCACCGGCTGATCGATATCCTTATGAAGAAAATCCCCAATACCTTTTGCCAGTTTTGGGTTTGCTCGTCCTGAGATCAAGACATAACTTTCCGAATTCGGAAGAGGTTTATACCGAAATGCGGGAGGATTACTTCGTATCGGCATACTAGTATGTCTTATTCTAACAGAAAAAATGAACGTTGCAACGTATAAAATCAGGGATTTTCACGCTGCTAGAACGTTTTCGCCGAAGGCGAATTACGTTCTGCAAGACTACTTTCCGAGTAATCCACCGAGTCCACCACTCATCGCTGAGAGTTTCTTTGCTGCAACTTCTTGGGATTTTTTTATTGCTTCATTTACTGCTTCTCGAATGTCGTTATCTGATTTACCATTTGTTGTCATGGACTTTATTTTTTGATCGCCTGTGATAACGATACTGACACCATGTTTATCGACATTAATTTCTTCTGCTTGCAGTTGTTTTTGAATTTGCATTGCTTGGTCTCGCATCTTTTTCAGCTCACCAAGTTGTCCAAAAGGATTCATCATACTATCTATCACCACCTTTCATGTCCAAATACTAATACGAGTAATGCTAGCGCAATTTTCCTCCAAAGGCAACTATTGTTTCACTTACCTTTTAAGACAATACTCACCAAAACTGGACTTCCAATCAAACTTGCACACGCATTCACCAAGGCGTCTCTCGTTTTCCCTTCATCCAGCCGATCTTTATGAAATTTGTATGCAGTCTGGATAACCACAGTCTTACGATCGAAGCTAATCAGCTGACAACCCCGTAAGACGCCTGCAACTGTATGATTATACTCTTTCATTTTCAGAATAATCTGTTTCCAAAACATGGCAAGCCACTCAGGGGTGAGATCACCCTCGGCATGTGCATGCAAGAGACTAACATCAGTCGTACCGGTACTTTCCTTCTCATCATCTTTTTTCTCTTTTATCTCTCCTTCCAAAATACGTGTTTTCGCTAGAGTTCCTACCTGCTTCCGAAGACTCTGTACAGAAACGCTAGTGTCCTTTGGGGTGATTACTTCTTCTGTAACACCCATAGTCTTTTCTTTTCCGAGAGACCATTCAATAAGCGCCAGCTCTAAAGGAAGTTCGGGTATAACTGCATACTTACTTTCAGCGTGAGCACGAGAGAGAAGCTGAAAGAGTGTTTGTAACTCCCCAATGGTAAATGCCGCCTGCTTGGTACTCTCCGTTTTCGAAAGCAATTGCTGATGCAGTCTCCCAATCAACTGTTCAGTTAGGTACTTCATATCTAGTGATTGTGCAGCTGCTTCCTGTATCGTTTTTATGAGCATTTTTGTATCTTTCTTTGTTATCTGTTCGAGAAGATCAGTGACGACACTATCCTGCGTCAATGTATGATATTTCTCATCGATGAGCTCTTTCGTAATCTGCTTCCCCTGCGCAAGTGAAGCGAGCTCCTCAAGCGTCTTAGCTCCATCACGAAATCCTCCATCAGAGAGCTTCGCAATCGTATCCAGAGCATCAGTATCGATAACGAGTCCTTCCCGCTGCGCAATTCGTTGAAAACTTCGTTTTAACTCTTCATGCGTAGCTTTTTTAAACTGCACATGGAAGCAACGCGAAAGAATCGTCGCAGGTACCTTGTGTGGCTCAGTCGTACAGAGGATAAACAGCGCATGGGAAGGCGGCTCTTCAAGTGTCTTTAAGAGTGCATTAAATGCCTCTGTTGTTAACATGTGTACTTCGTCGATAATATAGATTTTTTTTACTGCTCGCAGTGGGGCGAGTCGAATCTTTTCTTTCAGGTCGCGGATCTCATCAATCCCTCTATTTGAAGCAGCATCGATCTCTAAGATATCCATATTTGTACCGTTCGTAATAGAAACACACATATCGCATTCGTTACATGGATCTATGGTGGTACTACTTCCCTTTTTACCCGTTTCCGGTTGCCTTTTCTCGCAGTTAACGATCTTTGCTATGATCCTGGCTGCAGAAGTTTTACCAAGTCCTTTTGGACCGGTAAAGAGAAATGCATGGGGGATGTCGACACTTTTGAGAACAGCAGTAAGTGTTTCTCGAACTGCAGCACTGTCAAGCTCTGCAATAGTTTGTGGACGATATTTACGGTAGTAAACCATAGTGAAATTATAAATTATGAGTTATAAGTTATAAATTATTGGTTCAAACGAATTGTGCGTTATACTTCTCGTTCTTACCGTAATTCATAATTCCTAATTCTTAACTCATAACTTTATTCGTGGTGGAGTCCGAGTAAATGCAGTAGCCCGTGTGCTACAAGTTCATCAATTTTATCATCCACCAACATGTCATCTCGAGCCGATTCTCGAATAACCTGTGGATAAGCTATGACAATGTCACCGAGATGAATATCGCCATCGGGAACAGGGGCTGCTTCTCCTTCCTGCAAAGGAAAGGATAACACATTCGTCGTACCGTCTTTATTTCGATACTTTTTATTCAAAAGTGCCATCTTTCGATCTCCAACAACTGCTAGAGAGACCTCAACACGGCTCTGAATATTATTTTCCTCAAGTGTTCGACAAACTGTAGCTTTGACACGCTTTCTATTAACTTTATAGCGACTTTCAACAAAAATGAGAATATTCGAGCTCGACATATAGGGGAACCTAGAACTGACTACATGATTTTCCGTTTATTTCGTCGTGCTTCTTCTTGCTTCATTTTTTTCGCAAGAGAGGGCTTCAGATAAAACTGGCGGCGTTTTGCCTCAGTAATAATACCTGCATCAATCACTTTTCGAACAAATTTTCTGATAAGGGCGTCATCACTGTCACCCGGCATTCTTTTTACAAAAACCATAAAAAACACCTCCTTTGTGAGAGACTGTTACGACTCTTCTCTGATACGACAGTCTCGTATATCCCGTAATGAGCTCTTCATCTTGTATACTACAATGACTAAAAAGAAGCTCATGCGGATAACTCGTGCGTAACGAGTACATTACCAATTGACCTATTGGTAATGATGTATTGTACTCCAAAACTCCCTTCCTGTAAACCAGAACATCGATTCTTGACAGAAAATCCAGCCTGGTATAGGATCAATATTTATGGCTCTACAAGAACAAGAAATCGCCACTACTCAGCGAGAATTCGACCTTAACGAATTCTTTAGACCCTTTGAAAGAACACCGGTAAAAATCGGGCAACAAAATATCAGCTGCTATGAAGCTCGATTTGGCATAGAAACGGGTGAGCTGGTACCGTACGCTGCCATACCGCTTGTTGCCCGGGTAGGAAAACGGCCTGATCTTCTGAAACGCTATCCGGATAGTGACAACCAACCAATTCTCACGATTGAAGATGACAGAGCAGAGCCGTTCTTTTATAGAAATTTTTTGTGTAATTCTCTTGCTGCCTTCAAAACAAGCTTTAACCCCGAAGCGATCACGGTGCTTGAGAATTTGCATGTCAGAGTTGCTATCCCACAAGACATCACGTATTGGGCGCGGCCAAGTAGAGAGGCACTCGAGCATGGAAGAGTACTCTTTCACACATTTAAAGAAAGAGCGAAAAACCCGGGTCCGTTAAAAGTTGTTCCTGTAGATATGCGGCCAAATACAGTTCACGGAATCACGATGGATTTTTACTATCCCTTGCCTCCGGTAAATAATGGCGTCATTGTTAGCTTTATTAACAACATCGAAGCACAAAATAACATTCAGGCTGCTTAGCCTCACATCTTTGCAGATTTTCCATGAGGTCCGGTGATGTGGATATGCAGATGATTAACGAGCTGTGCTCCTCCACCGTTTACAGTCAACCGATAACCCTTACCATCTAGCCCCTCTTTCAGAACCGTATTTTTGACAACTCGAGCCAATTTGCCAAAAAGCACAGGATCAACATCAAGAAAATCTTCAACATGCTTCTTCGGGATCACCAGAAGATGAATGGGCTTGATGGGAGCGATATCCGGAAATACCATAACATCTTCATCATCATAGATGAATTCTTTTGGAATTTCTTTATCTCTAATCTTACAAAAAACGCAGTCCTGCATAGTGCTACATCATATCGATTCTATTACATCAATAATCTGTTGTAAACTAAGCTTCGTCGGAATCATTTTTGGATTTTTTGGCGTGCCGTTTAAGAGCATTTTCTTTGAAACATGGAGAAACCACGTCGCATCAGGATCAATCTTTCGTAACTTCTCGTACACGAGCGTCAAATCGATATTTGTATCAGCGCTCTTCGCCTCACTCTTCGTTGTCGCCGGTCGAGCTTTTATTCTTATATATCCTTTTCTCGGGTCTTTACGTACAGCTATTCTATATCCCATTTTTTGAGAGAGCTTTAAAACATCATCATTAATCGTCTCAAAACCGATCCCCTCTCCCCACCTCGTCTGAAAAGTAATACCGTTTTTTTTAATCTCTTTCTCTGCCCAAACCTTATTTTCAAAGTAATGCACTAAACTATCTAAAATCTCCATCCCCCAGCTCAGGTAGTATTTATCTTGATCAGGCTTCATTAATTTTAAGCCATCCAGAGCCCCGAGAACTGAAAAATCATGATAATCGGCTGCTGCCTCTGGCCAGAAGACTTCAGTGAAATGGTCCGTATCAACAATCACTTTTACGATTCGATCAATTGCTAGAGTTTTATCTTTCGCTTTCTCGCCTTCACCTAATTGCCCTTTCCCACGAGCAATTTGTTGTTTTATGTACTCCCAGGTC
>Ga0209726_10004751_pt1 | contig 17085 bp, 13 predicted proteins | sample Subgrocontami54m_FD_187453 | JGI IMG/M metagenome (GOLD analysis project Ga0209726, IMG submission 187453) | Subsurface groundwater microbial communities from S. Glens Falls, New York, USA - GMW46 contaminated, 5.4 m (SPAdes) (version 3) | ecosystem: Environmental > Aquatic > Deep subsurface >... | reverse complement strand
GCCAGAGCCGGCTCGCCGAGCCGGGGAAGCAGCCGCGCCACGTCATGCTCGCCGACTGCATCGCCAATGCCGGCATCGTCGTCGGCTCCGAGATCCCCGGCTGGCGCAAGGAGGACCTCAAAGGCCGGGCGGGCCGGCTGCTGGTCGACGGCAAGGTGCACGCCGAGGGCAAGAGCGTCGATCCGGTCGCCGCGCTGCAAATGCTGCCGCCGGCGCTGGCCCCGCGACGAAAAACGCTGGCGGCGGGCCAGGTCGTCATCACCGGCAGCCTGATCGGCATGAACTGGCTCACCGGCCGGCATGAGCTCAGGGGCGTCATCGATGGGCTGGGTGAGGTGGCGATGCGGCTTGCTGCGGCTTGAGGCGGGTCCCCGGCCACACGTTCCAGGCGCGCTCAGCCGTCCTCAGAGGATGGCGGCGATGCCCTTGCGCTTGATGACGTGCAACAGGGCGAGCGCCGGACCTGTGGGGCGCTTGGCTCCGCGCTCGAGCTGAGAGACATAGCCGGTGGTGACATTGAGCAGGCGCGCGAACACGGCCTGGCTCATGTTGGCGCGCTCGCGGAGCGTGCGGATTTCTTCGGGCGTGAGGACGGTGGGTCTGGGCGCCTTGTCGGCGCCGAGAATACGCATGGTGATTTTGTCGGCGGTCTTCTTGCTCAGAAGGCCGTCTTGCGCCATTTCCAGCAGCGCTTCGTCAAGCCGTGGGCCTGGGTCAGTCTTTCTTGCCATAGGGCACCTCCACTAACGTTTGGGCGGCCAGTCGCGTCGCAATCTCGCTGGAGGAGAGTGCCAGGACATCATGAGCCGCGGCCTTTAACTCCGATGCGTGATCAGATCCGATGTTGTCGCGGTCGCTCTTGGCGAAGCCGAACAGGAATACCGCTCGCTGTCCATAGCGGTAGGCGATCAGCGTTCGCCAGCCGCCGCTCTTGCCTTTGCCGGGTCGCGCGACGCGCTGTTTGATCAAGCCGCCGCCGAGGTCGGTGTCGATGAGACCTCGTTCGGCGCGCGCGATGGCGTCGGCCAGGCGATCGTCGCCGATGTCCTCCCTCTTGGCGAAGCGCGCGAACCATCGCGTCTTGAAAACCCGCATCCATCCCCCATACCATAAATTATAGTTCTTCGAACTATAGAAAGCAAGGTGTGCCAGTAGATTCTAGCTAAACTTCGGGATCGCGGAAGCCCTTGAAGACCGTCACGCCGCCCCTTCGCCGGCGGCGCCATCAAGTCCCCGTGCCGCGCCACATCTCGCGCATGCGCGCGCCGAGGTCGACCGCGGCCGTCGTGCGCTGCCCTACGGGCTGCGCCCTGCGGTCGGCCGCCGGCCACATCCGCAGCTCGAACTGGCCGGCGATCGCCCCCGGAATGAACCGGGTGCGGGCGGCATAGACGTGGCGGTCGCCGCGCTTGGCTTGGGCGTGGGTGTAGAAGCGCTGCGGCAGCACCAGGGCCAAGTGGTCCTTGGCGCGGGTCATGGCGACGTAGAGCAGGCGGCGCTCCTCCTCGATGTCTTCGGCGCTGCCGGTGGCCATGTCGGAGGGGATGCAGCCGTCGACCACATTGAGGACGAACACCGCCTTCCACTCCTGCCCCTTGGCGGAATGGATGGTGGAGAGGATCAAAAAGTCCTCGTCCAGCCGCGGCGCGCCGGCCTCGTCGCTGGTGGCGCTGGGCGGGTCGAGCGTGAGGTCGGTCAGGAATTTTGCGCGCGATGGATAGCCCGAGGCGATGCGCTGCAGCTGGTCGAGGTCGCCGGCGCGGACCACGGCATCGGGGTAGCGCTGCTCGAGCTGCGGCTGGTACCACTGGCGCACCAGATCGAGCTCCGCCGGCCATCCGGCCGCCTGCGCCTGCAGGGCCTGGAAGAGCGCAACCAGCTGGCGCCAGGCCTCGGCCGCCTTGGCCGGCGGGCGGAAGGTGGCCAGCGCATCGATCGGCGACCGCCCGGCCATGGCGTCCAGCACCTTGGCGGCCGTCGCCGGACCGAGGCCCGGCAGCAGTTGGGTGACGCGAAAGCCGGTGACCCGGTCGGCCGGGTTCTCGGCCCAGCGCAGCACCGCCAGCATGTCCTTGACGTGCGCGGCCTCGATGAACTTGAGGCCGCCGAACTTGACGAACGGGATGTTGCGGCGGTTGAGCTCGATCTCGAGCATGGCGCTGTGATGCGAGGTGCGGAACAGCACCGCCTGCTCCTTCAGCGCGGTGCCGGCTTCTCGGCTCTCCAGGATGGTTTCGACCACGAAGCCCACCTGCGCGACGTCGTCCAGGACGGAGACCAGGGCCGGCTTCTCGCCGGCAGTCCGGTGCGAGCGCAGGGTCTTGGTGAACTGCTCGCGGGCCAGCCCGATCACCGCGTTGCAGGCGGAGAGGATCGGCTGGGTCGAGCGGTAGTTGTGCTCGAGCCTGACGATCTCGGCGGCAGGCTCGAACTGCTGCGGGAAGTCGAGAATGTTGCGCACGGTGGCGGCGCGGAAGCCGTAGATCGCCTGCGCGTCGTCGCCGACCACGGTGAGCCCGGCGCCGTCGGGCTTGAGGCCGCGCAGGATCGAGGCCTGCAGCGCGTTGGTGTCCTGGTACTCGTCGACCAGCACGTGGTCGAACAGCGCGCCGACCTCGGCGGCGAGCTCCGGCACCTGCATCAGCCCGGCCCAGTAGAGCAGGAGGTCGTCGTAGTCGAGCACGCCCTGCCGCTGCTTGGCGGCGACGTAGGCCGCGAACAGCTGGCGCAGGTCGTCCTGCCACTCAGCGCACCACGGGAACTGCCGCCGCAGGACGGCGTCCAGCGGCTCGCCGGCATTGACGGCACGCGAGTAGATGGCGAGACACGTCGCCTTCAGGGGGAACCGCTGCGCCTTTTCCGACAGCCCGAGCTCGTGGCGCACGAGGTTCATCAGGTCGCCAGAGTCCTCGCGATCGTGGATGGTGAAGGACGGCTCGAGGCCGACCGAGCCTGCATACGTCCTGAGCAGGCGCGCGCCGATGGCGTGGAAGGTGCCCGACCAGGCGATGGGGCTCGATGCGCCGACGGCCGCGTTGCCGAGCACCGCGCCGACGATGCGGTCGACCCGGCGCTCCATCTCCGCGGCGGCGCGGCGGGAGAACGTCAACAGCAGGATGCGGCCTGGATCGGCGCCGTTGACGATCAGGTGGGCGACGCGATGGGCGAGCGTGTTGGTCTTGCCCGAGCCGGCGCCGGCGATGACCAGCAGCGGGCGGCCGATGTTGGCGCCGCGGCCGGCGACGCCGTGCTCCACCGCGCGCCGTTGCTCGGGATTGAGGCAATCGAGATAGCGCGCGGCGGCCATCGCAAGGGTCTCGGGGTCTGAGCTCGATCGGCCATCCTGATCATGATTCGTTCTCAGGCGCACCATCCGCGTGGGCGGCGGCCACAGCCAGCGATCTCGCGCCGCCGCTGGCACACATGCATTGTGTCGATGGCCGGGCAGCGTCTATCGTCGCGCCAGAAAGAAAGGGAGGCGCCGATGAGACAAGCGTACCGGTTGCTGCTCGAGACGTTCGCCGTGCTGCTTGCGCTCGCAACCGCGGCCGCTGCCCAGGACTACCCCACCAAACCGGTGCGGCTCATCATTCCGTTCCCGCCGGGCGGCAGCAACGATTTGGTCGGCCGCATGGTCGCCACCCAGCTCGGCGAGCGTCTGGGCAAGCAGGTGGTGGTGGACAACCGCGGCGGCGCCGGCGGCGTCATCGGCACGGAGGTCGCGGCCAATGCGGCACCCGACGGCTACACGCTGCTCGTCATCTCGCTCGCCTATACCGTCAATCCCTGGCTCTACAAGCTCAAGTACGATCCGATCAACGCGTTCGTTCCCGTCGCCATGCTCGCCTCGGGCCCCAATGTGCTGACCGTGCATCCTTCCGTTCCGGTCAATTCCGTGGCCGAGCTGATCGCGCTCGCCAAGCAGAAGCCCGGCGATCTCAACTACGCGTCGGCGGGCGCCGGCAGCTTCCAGCATCTCGGATCCGAGCTCTTCAAGATGATGGCCGGTGTCGACATCGTGCACGTGCCCTTCAAGGGCGGCGGCCCGGCGATGATCGACGTGGTCGGCGGCCACAGCCAGGTGCTGTTCAGCTCGCTGGTGCAGACCATGCCCCACATCCGCTCGGGCAAGCTCAAGGCGCTCGGCGTCGGCAGCGTCAAGCGCGCGGCCGTGCTGCCCGACGTTCCAACCATCGCCGAGGCGGGTGTGCCCGGCTACACGGCGGCCAACTGGTGGGGCATTGTCGCGCCCGCCGGCACGCCGCAGGCGATCGTCGACAAGCTCTACGCGGAAATCACGGTCGTCCTCTCCTCGCCCGAGACGCAGAAGCAATTCTCCTCGGAAGGCGCCGAGGTAGTGCAGAAGTCGCCGGCCGAATTGAAGGAGCACATAGCGGCCGAGCTCGCAAAGTGGCAGCAGGTGGTGGCCGACGCCAAGATCAAGAAGGAATAGGCCACGATGACATTGTTCCGAGGGACATTAGGAAAATGAAGCTCGAGTTTCTCGACAACAAGGATTTCTGGTCGGGCCTGCTGCTGATTGCGCTGGGGGCGTTTGCCGTCTTCATCGCCCGCGACTACCCGTTCGGCACGGTGGTGCGCATGGGGGCGGGATTCTTCCCGGTGGTGCTGGGGGGGCTCCTCGTCATGTTCGGCCTCCACGTGCTGGTGCGCGGTCTGCGCGGCATCGACAAGATCGAGGCGGGCTGGTCGCCGCGGGCGATGATCATGCTGCCCCTCTCGCTGGCGCTGTTCGGCTTCCTGATGGATCGCGCCGGGCTGGTCCCCGCATTGGCGGTGCTCACCTTCGGATCGGCGGCGGCGGGTCGGGAGTTCAAGCTCCTGGAGATCGTGGGCCTCACGATCGTGCTGACAGGGTTCGCGGTGGCGGTGTTCGTCTGGGGTCTGGGGCTGCCCTATCCTTTGCTGGTCGGGTACTGAACGGCACCGATGGACCTCTTCCACAACCTCATCTTCGGGTTCGGCGTCGCGCTCTCGCTGCAGAACCTGCTCTACTGCCTCGTCGGCGTGCTGGTCGGCACGCTGATCGGCGTGCTGCCCGGCATCGGGCCGCTTGCCACCATCTCCATGCTACTGCCGATCACGTTCACGGTCTCGCCGGTGGCCGCGCTGATCATGCTGGCCGGCATCTACTACGGCGCCCAGTACGGCGGCTCGACCACGGCGATCCTGGTGAACTTGCCGGGAGAAACCTCGAGCGTCGTCACCTGCATCGACGGCTACCAGATGGCGCGGCAGGGCCGCGCCGGGCCGGCGCTGGCGATTGCCGCCATCGGCTCGTTCTTCGCCGGCACGGTGGGCACGCTGCTGATCGCCTTGTTCGCGCCGCCGCTCGCCGAGTTCGCGCTGAAATTCGGGTCGCCGGAATACTTCTCGCTGATGCTGATGGGGCTGGTGGCGGCGGCCGTGCTGGCGCAGGGGGATCTCGCCAAATCGCTGGCCATGGTGGCGGCGGGGCTGCTGCTCGGCATCGTCGGCAACGACATCAATTCCGGCATCCCGCGCTACGACTTCGGCATCACCGAGCTCACCGACGGGATCGGGTTTGTCGTGCTTGCCGTGGGTGTGTTCGCCATCGGCGAGATCATCTCCAACCTCGGCGCCCCGGAGGAGCGGATCGTCTTCACCTCCAGCGTGACGAGCCTCTTTCCCTCGCGGCAAGATCTGAAGGACTCGATTGCCCCGATCGTGCGCGGCACCGGCGTCGGCGCCTTCTTCGGCGTGCTGCCCGGCACCGGCCCGGCGATCGCCTCGTTCGCCTCCTACATGCTGGAGAAGCGCGTGGCCAAGGACCCCTCGCGCTTCGGCCGCGGCGCGATCGAGGGCGTGGCGGGCCCCGAGGCCGCCAACAACGCCGACGCGCAGTGCAAGTTCATCCCCATGCTCACGCTCGGCCTGCCGGCGAGCGGCGTGATGGCGCTGATGCTCGGTGCGCTCACCGCGCAAGGCATCCAGCCGGGTCCGGAGGTGATGAACCAGCGGCCAGACCTGTTCTGGGGGCTGATCGCCAGCATGTGGATCGGCAACCTGATGCTGGTGGTCTTGAACCTGCCGCTGATCGGCCTGTGGGTGCGGCTGCTCAAGGTGCCCTATCGCCTGCTGTTCCCCGCCATCATGGTGTTCTCGGCCATCGGCGTCTACAGCCTCAACAGCAGCGCGTTCGAGATCTATCTGGCGGCGGGGTTCGGCATCGTCGGCTTCGTGCTGATGAAGCTCGGCTTCCCGCTGCCGCCGATGCTGCTGGGCTTCGTGCTCGGGCCGATGATGGAGGAGAACCTGCGCCGCGCGCTGCTGATGGGGCGCGGCGACCCCACAGTCCTGCTGCGGCGGCCGATCAGCCTCGGCTTCATCATCGCCACGGTGCTGATCCTGATCGTCGTGGCGGTGCCGGCCTTCCAGAAGCGGCGGCACGAGATCGCCGGCTGACGACGTGTACGCCGGGCTCCAGGCTGAATTTCCCGGCAGGGTGCCACGGGACGCCAAAGTGCTTCCGTTGTACCCCAAAGACCGCCCGTCAAAGGAACGCACCAGGAACGGTTCTGACATGTGCCAAGAGCAGTCCTACCCGATCGCAGAAGACACATAAGCGGGTTGCCGCCACGCAACATGCTTTCTAAGCTGAGGTTAGCGCCAAATTGGTGATCAGTGTGCCCAAAGTGCCTATGGCCAAGTCACAAACCACCAAATCGCCTGTGTAATCACCGGTTGGAGCAACGGATGCGTGCTCGCTCCCCACTCAAGTCGCTCCCGCCACCCAAAGTCACATCAACCCACGGTGAATGAGACGCTTGGGCACGGACGACCTCGAACTACTGCATCCGCCGGCCCCAAGGCAAATCTCCGGAATATGAGTCACGCAAGACCTGCATTCTTAACTGCCTTTTGGCGGCCCCGAATTCACGCGCAACGGCGTCATAGTACCCCAGAGTTTGGAACGAGCGCCATTGCTGGTCAAAGTCGCCAGACAAAATTTTGATGGCCGCTGAAAATCGTCGGTGACTAATGACGCGGCTAAAATACCAGGCTGCGAGACCCAGGCTGGCATATCCCAACGGATCAACGTTGATCCAAGCACTTAAGAGGTATCCTAGCCCGGCAGCAATACTAACTGACGAAACCCCGGTCAACCTCGGCAGCCACTTGTCGGCAGTCGCTGCGGTGGCTTTGAACACTCCTAACCTGTCAAATTCCATGCGCCAGAACCGCTCTAGGTACTCAATTCGTTTGGCTTGCCACAAGCCAAGCTTGAACACCTCCTCAGCCCGTTCGGCCCAATCGTCGTGCTTTATGCTCTCGAGCGTGCTCTGCGACACGGAAATGTCCGTAACTGTCAATTTGTAAAAGACCTCCCTTATTCGCGCGTTCAATGCGGTCAAGTTGCCCAAAAGAGCCTGCGAATTCCAGTCATCTATAGCCCGCAGACACTGGTAAGACCAGCTCAACGCCATTTTAGCGACACCTGCGGCGGCGCCCGTATAGGCCAATATCATGAGTAGCAAGATGGCGGTTGCTACGCCACGCGGCTCTAACGATAGAAGAGCCAACTTTGCCACCGAGAACGGCAAGTTGCTCGCGATACGACCAACAATAGGTGTCCACAAAATGGCAACCATAAGTATAGGCAGCAAACAGCAGAATTGAAGTGCCAACTTGCGCACGGCGTAAGTCCGATAATTCAATTTGGTTGCCTTGACGAAAGCGCAGATAAGCGCTCTCGCCGAAATGTCGCCCGGAAATTTTTCTTCGATGGCTTCTTCCTCCAAATCAGCATAGCTTTGTCGCTTTGCGACAACACTCCAGATTCCCCGCTCTCGTAGTCCCTGCGAATGGTTCAAGTCCTCCCTGCAATCGAAGTAATACCTGGACTGTTGAACGAGATCTCTAATCAAATCGCGCGTCCTAGGCGTGAAGTCGCTAGCTAGGTTCAAGGTAGTTAGCGGGTCCGGCCTGCTAACACCAAAATCGTCGACTTTGAGGGAGACGTAACCCAATGGGGCATGTGTAATAAAAGAGTCCGCGAGTTGGTTTCGCTTATCGAGTGCTTCCCGAACTTTTGTCTCTCTCGAAGGCGCGTAAACGACCAATGCTTTTGAGGTTGGGAGACCAGGTGTCTTGGAGGATCGCCGAGCGAAGTAAGAACCACGCTCGCTTCTAATCGCGTCAATTTTGAGAGCGCTCAGTTCGCCTTTCTCAAGCAGAGCACCAAGATCGTGCAGCTCATTCTCCTGCAAAGCCAACCGGAGCTTTACACTTCCTGGCCTTTTGCTGTTTATCCGTATCTTCCTCCCTATTTTGAGCTGACGCCCCACCTCGTCCAGGAACTCCTTTTGTTCAGCTTCGGAAAATTCTGCAAACGGGCGATTTATAGTGATTTCGACTTCGATAACCCCTGCCAAGGGAGCTCCTGGCTCGCGGGGTTCGCCGACGTCATCCTCTATCGGATTTTCCTTGTACAGCCGTTCTTTGAACTTTTCCAGCGTGTCCCTTCGGCCGCTAGTTGACGAGGCATTTGAGGTGGGGTCCCTCCACTCGATCCAATCTGGATCAAACTTCTTCCGTCGTTTCGCAATGGCGGTTCTTAGCTGATGATGTAGCGCCTTCGTACATCCACCCTCGGTCGCCGCCTCGGCGATGGTCCTTCGAGGAATTCTTAGTTCGTCAGCGAGGGCGGTCACTGTGCGACCAAGACCCAGGTAGTCGGCGAGATGTTCGAGCTTTTGGCGAAGTTCGAAGACTACCATTCGTCGCGTCGATGTCTCGGCAAGCGGACCATCCCTGTCATAAGGCATGGGGGTTCATCCAGTTCGTGGCATCTCGATTGGATAACGTGTTAGTCGACCAGGCAACACCGACTTTCCGCAACTTCCCCGCCATCTATCCGCCAGTACGTCTCCATCCGGGGGCGGCTTTGGACGCAGAAAAGGGGGGAATGATGTCGTTGCTCGCAGGTCCAAGATAGGAACATTAGGAGGCTGCCTGATCCGAAATATGGCAGCTTCAATGTCTCCAACTATCCGCACAATTCTGCTCTCAGTTCTCTTCCTCACCCGTCGTTGCTCCGCGTTAGCGGTGGTGCTTGCTCCCGTGGCAGCGCCATCGCCTGAAGCGGCCGAGTTTCAGACGTACCTCCTCGTACTCCTCCTTGTTGTGTTGCTTGGGCCGCTTCTTGGGCAGCCTCTTTATAGAGCCCTGAAGAAATCGTGGCGCCTCATCGGCTTCGTCGGATGGCGGTTGGTCGTGGTTGCGTTCGACGTCGCACTCCGCAAATGGTTGACTTAGTCCTACTGGTCACGCGGATAGCCTTTAGAAAACTTCCGGTTGGGGTCAGAACTGCCCGGCTGCCGGGTGGCACAATGCCTCGGCTGGCGCGGTCGGTCCCCCTCGAGTAGCAGACATTCCGCGGGTGTCGCTATTCGTACCCTGCTTCAAGCCGGCCGATCGGCCTTCGCCGGCGTCGGCAGGCGCCAGAGGTCGGCGCGCCAGCGCACGGCGATGACGACGGTGAACAGCAGGCCGATGCCGGCATAGAGCGTGGCGGTGGTGTCGAAGCCGATGCGGCTGATGAGGGCGCCGGAGGCCAGCAGGCCCAGCGGCAGGCTGTAGATCGCCAGCATGCGCACGCCCATGACGCGGCCGCGGAAGGCCTCGTTGGTGTTGCGCAGGAGCAAGACGGCCAACGTCACCATGCAGAAGCTCTGCGCGAAGCCCGCGAGCATGAGCATGGCGAAGCCGCCGTAGAACTCGCGCATCTGCGCAAATACCAGCAGCATGGCGTACCACACGACGCTTGAGAGGATCATCATGCGCGCGGGATTGATGCCGCTGCGCGTGCTGACGGCGACGGAGCCTAAGAGGCCGCCGAAGGCGAAGCTCGCCACCAGGTAGCCGAGCCCGGTCTGGTCGATGCCGTAGATTTCTTTGGCGACGTAGGGCAGCAGCCCGTTCGACAGCGGATAGGCGGTGAGGTTGACCAGGAAGGCCAGCAGCATGGCGGTCAAGAGCCGCGGGGCCGCCCACACGTAGGCCATGCCCTCGCGCAGCTCGCGCCAGGCCGACGGGCGGCGCAAGCCGCTCATCGTCGCCGCGCGCAGGGCGGGCCTGGGCGGGGTGCGGGGGATGGAGAGGGTGAGCAGCAGGCCCAGGGCGTAGAAGCTCGCCACCACGATGTAGGCCGGGCCGATGCCGAACGCGGCGAACAGGCCGGCGCCCGCCAGCGCACCGCCGACGCGGGCGCAGTCCGAGGTGGTGCGCGCGATGCCCATGGCGGCCACCAGCTGGTCGGCGGACACGTTGTCGGCGACCAGGGCGAGGCGCACGCCGAGGTCGGAGGGCCGCACCATGCCCATGGTCCCGGCGATGATGAAGACGATGAGCGGGCTCAAGGCGCCATGAAGGGCGACCGTCATCAGGGTCGCGGCCAGCACCACGTAGACGGCGCGCATGCCGCACAGCAGGTTGCGGTGGCCGATGCGATCGCCGGCCACGCCGAACAACGGGGCGACCAGGGTGCCCGCAAACAGCAGGGCCCCGAACAGGGTGAGCAGCAGCACCGAGTCGGTCTCGACCAGCACGTACCAGCCCAGAATCAGCGACTCCATCTCGAAGGCGCCGGCGGTCAGCAGGTCGGCCGGCCACTGCAGGCGAAAGCTGCGGACCCGGAAGGGCGCAAGGGCGGCGAGGCTCAATGGCGGTTCCCCGGTAGGTTTTTTCTTTGCAACCTAGAGATGGATGCCGGCAGCGGCAATGATGCAACGCGGGAGGCCGATATGCGTTTGACATGCATGCCGTTTGCCAAGCGGTGCCGGCGGGCACCATGGTCAACGTCACGCTGTGCTTCTCGGCCAACCAGGCGCTGCTGGCGGCCAAGGCGGGCGCCACCTACGTCTCCCCCTTCGTCGGCCGCCTCGACGACGCCGGCGCCGACGGCATGAAGCTCATACGCGAGATCCGCACCATCTACGCCAACTATGCGGACCTGAAGACGCAGCTGCTCGCCGCCTCGATCCGCACCTTGGGGCATGTGAAGCAGGCCGCCCTGATCGGCGCCGATGTGGCCACCGTCCCGCCGGCGCGCGAAGGCGGCGGTCGCGCCCCGCTACTTGATCCGCCCGACGATCGAGATGTCCTCGCTGCTGTGATAGGCGGGGTCCTTCCAGCCGTCCTCGTCGTAGTCGGCCATGCACCGCTCGACCAGGGCCTCCATCTCCTTGAGCGAGCCCGAGGCCTGCGCCTGCTGCAGGGCGAACAGGCGGATCAGCTCGTGGCTGCCCGCGTAGTTCATCTCGTAGAGCTCGTGGCGGGCGCCGAACTCGCTGCCGATCGCGTCCCACAGGAGCTTCATGACCTTGATGCGCTGCTTGTAGTCGATGCCGCTCGAGCCGCGCACGTAGCGCTGCAGGTATTTGTCGATGTCGGGGTTCTTGAAGTCGCGGGCGTGGCTCGGCAGGTAGATGAGGCCCGAGGCGATCACCTTCTCGACGATGGCGCGCACCGCCGGGTAGGCCTCGGTGGCGAACAGGCGGTAGGCCACGGAGGCGCGGATGTTGGGCAGCACCGCGCCGCTAACCCACGGCTCGGGGTTCGAGGCCATGGCGTCGGAGAGCGCCCAGAACAGGTTGCGCCAGCCGATCACCTCGCCGATCTGCGCTTGCGCGCCGCGGAAGGCCTCCACCCCGGTCGCGCGCGCGGCCTTGTAGAGCAGGCCCGATATGAAGTCGAGCTTCACGGCGAACCGCGTGCAGGCCTGCAAGGTGAAGCCGTTGACGAAGCCCGAGCGGGGATAGAACTGCTTGAGCCGCTCGACGTCGCGATGGATGAACACGTTCTCCCAGGGGATGAAGGCGTTGTCGGCAATGAAGATGGCGTCGTTCTCGTCGAACCGGCTGGTGAGCGGATAGTCCCACGGCGATCCCGTCGCGGCGGCGGCGATCTCGTAGGACGGTCGGCAGATCAGCTTGATGCCCGGCGTGTTCATGGGCGCCATGAACATCACCACCATGCTCTCGTCGTTGATCTCCTGGCCCATGTTCTGGCCGAGGAAGTTGTAGTGGGTCAGCGCCGAGTTGGTGGCCACCACCTTGGCGCCGGACACGTAGATGCCGGCGTCCGTCTCCTTCTGGATCGAGACGTAGACGTCTTTCACCTGCTCGACCGGCTTGTTGCGGTCGATCGGCGGATTGACCAGCGCGTGGTTGACGTAGAGCACGGCCTCCTGGCCGCGCACGTGCCAGGCCCGCGCGTTGTCGGCGAACTTGCCGTAGAACTCGGCGTTGGCGCCCAGCGTGTTGAGGAAGGCCGCCTTGTAGTCGGGGCTGCGGCCCATCCAGCCGTAGGTGATGCGGGCCCACTGGGCGATGGCGTCGCGCTGCTTGATCACCTCCTCGCGCGAGCGGGCGACCTTGAAGAAGCGGTGCGTGTAGCCGCCGGAGCCGGTATCGGTCGCCGTGGTCAGCACGTCCTTGGTCTTGGCGTCGTGCAGCGCGTCGTAGAGCTTGGCGACCGAGACCGCGGCGTTACGGAAGGCGGGGTGCCTGGTGACATCGCCGACACGCTCGCCGTAGATGTAGACCTCGCGGCCGTCGCGCAGCGATTCCAGGTACTCGGCCCCGGTGAACGGGCGTTGCTTTCCACTCACCAGCAGTTCTGGATTCTGTGGCATGATCGTCCCTCGATTGCCCGCCCCGCGCCCTTCGCGCCAGCATAGCCCGGGCCTCACAGCATAGGTCGAGACATGATCATCGAAAACCAGGCTTCCGTCACGGATGCCGTCGTCGAAGCGTTCAGCCGCACCGCGGACCCGCGCGTGCGCGAGATCCTGCTGGCGCTGGTGCGCCATCTGCACGGCTTCATCCGCGAGGTTAGGCTCACCGAACGCGAGTTCCAGGAGGCCACGCGGCTGATCGCGGCCATGGGCCAGCGCACGACGGACTCCCACAACGAAGTCGTGCTGATGGCGGGCTCGCTCGGCGTCTCCGCCCTCGTCTGCCTCCTCAACAACGGCGACAACGGGCAGACCGAGACGCAGGCCAACCTGCTGGGGCCGTTCTGGCGCGAGGACCAGCCCCTGTGCGCGAGCGGGGCGAGCCTGGTGCGCTCGGCCACGCCGGGGCCGGCGCTCGCCGTCGACGTGCGGGTAGAGGACGGCGCAGGCCGGCCGGTGGAGGGGGCGGAGGTCGACGTCTGGCACTCCTCGCCCGAGGGCTTCTACGAGAACCAGGACCCCAGCCAGGCCGAGATGAACCTGCGCGGGCGCTTCCGTACCGACGCCAGCGGGCAATTCAGCTTCCGCAGCGTCAAGCCGGCGGGCTACCCGATCCCGATCGACGGCCCGGTCGGCGAGCTGATCGGGGCCACCGGGCGCCACAACTACCGGCCGGCGCATCTGCACTTCATGATCTACAAGCCGGGCTGCAAGACGCTGATCTCGCAGATCTACGTGCCGGACGACGCGCACATCGACACGGACGTGCAGTTCGGCGTGACGCGCGCGCTGATCGGCGACTACGTGCGCCACGACCAGCCGTCGGCGGAGCTCGGCTTCAAGGCTCCCTGGTATTCGCTCAATCAACGCTTCGCCCTGGAGCGCGGCGAGGCCCGCCGCCCGCGGCCGCCGATCCGCGCCAAGGCGACCGAGCCGCCACAGCCCGGCCGCTGAGCCGGTTTGCGGCGCCGCGCCAACACAAGGACTACCGCGGCACCGCCGCTATGGCCGGGGAGCGGCCTTGGATCTGGGCCCGCCGCGCGACCCGGTTTCGGACTTTGAGTAATACAAAGAGAGATGTGGCTATGCGCCCTGGCATGCTCGACAGGCCCCGGGTTCGCCCAAATTGTACTATCACATCCCCGTGAGGCGCTTTCCGCGGGGTTGCATGCGCAGGCTGATCAAGATCCTCGTTCTCGCCTTGCCGCTGGGGCTGGCGTATTTAGCTTGGCCGGTGCACTCGGCGCTGGAGATCCGCGAGGCGATCGTTGCCGGCGACACGGCGACGCTCGCGCGAAAAGTCGAGTGGGAGGCGCTGCGCGCGTCGCTGAAGGCCTCGATCACGCCCGAGACCATCGCGCGCCTGATGCAGGACCCGGACCGGCCGAAGCCGACGCTGTGGCAGCGCATCAAGGCGGTGATCGCGCCCAGCATGGCCGACACCGTGATCCAACGCTACGTGACGCCGGAGAACCTGCCGATCCTGCTCGGCTATCGCCGCCTCTATCGCGGCATCGCGCGGCCGGCAGACGGCCTCAAGGAGCCGCAGACGGCGCTCGCCGGGACCTGGCTCGGCGGCACCAGGGTCGACCGCTTCGCCAGCTTCTGGGCGCGGGTGCGCCGCGCCGTGTTCATGTCGCCCACCTACTTCGTGCTGGAGGTGGAGGACAAGTACCGGCCCGGGCGGCGCTACGTCGGCACGCTCGAGCTCAAGGGCTGGGAGTGGAAGCTCACCGGCCTCACCGTCACGGGCGGCGGGTTATGAACGTAGTGAAGGTTGGGTCAAGCGAAGCGCAGACCCAACACGTGACAATTCCGAGGCTTGCGTTGGGTCATCGCTAACGCTCGACCCAACCTACCTGATTTCCGACCCCTGGTCCTGACAGATGCGCAAAATCCTGATCCTGATCCTCCTGCCGCTGCTGCTTGTCCTGCTCGGCTATGCCGCCTGGCCGGCGTGGTCGGCCTGGCAGCTGCGCGCCGCCGTCAAGGCGCGCGATGTTGCCGGCATCGAGCGCCGGGTCGACTGGACAACGCTGCGCAGCAACCTCAAGCAGACAATTGCCGCCAACCTCAAGGACGAGGAGAAGCGCCCGGGCTCCGGGTTTCTCGGCGCGGTCAAGCGCACCGTCGGCACTTTCGTGGCCGACCGGGTGATCGACATGGGCGTGACGCCGCGCACCCTGGCGCATATCCTGGCCGGCCACCTATCGATGCGCGATGTCGTGCCTGCCGCGCCCGGGCCCGAAGATGAGGCCGCCGCCGATGAGGCCGACCCGCTGTCGCCGCGGCGCCTGCGCTGGGCCTTCTTCGAGAGCCCGACGCGCTTCCGCATCGAGGTCGCCGACCGCACCGAGCCGGCCAAGCGCGTGGTCAGCATCTTCGCGCTGCAGGGCGGCAGCTGGCGGCTTGTCGACGTGTACTACCGGACGCTGGCGTAGGTTGGGTCAAGCGCCAGCGATGACCCAACACCGTTGCAGCACAGTGTGTTGGGTCATCCCCCGGCCTTGCGCCGGGGTCGACCCAACCTTGTTTGTCGGAGACCGACCTTGGCCAGCATTGCCCCGCGTGACCGGCTGATCGTCGCGCTCGACTTCCCGACCGTCGCGGAGGCGCGCGCACTGGTGCGTCGGCTGGGGTCCGCCGTGACCTTCTACAAGCTCGGGCTGGAGCTGGTGATGGACGGCGGCCTGGAGCTGGCGCGCGAGCTGGTGGGCGCCGGCGCCCTAGTCTTCCTCGACATGAAGCTGCTCGACATCGAGAACACGGTGGAGCGGGCGACGCGCAGCGCGGCGGCCACCGGCGCCACCTTTCTCACCGTGCACGCGCAGGACGCCAAGGCGTTGCGGGCGGCGGTCGCCGGCAAGGCGGGAACGGATCTGAAGATATTGGGCGTGACGGTGCTCACCAACCTCGACGCCGGCGACCTGCGCGAGCAGGGCATCGATACCTCGCCCGAGGAGCTCGTCGTGCGCCGCGCCGCCCTGGCGCGCGAAGCGGGTTGCGATGGCGTCGTCGCGTCGGGACAGGAGGCGGCGCGCGTGCGCGCGGTCGTCGGGGCCGGCATGACCATCGTCACCCCCGGCATCCGCATGCCCGGCGACGCTGCCGGCGATCAAGCGAGGGTGACGGGGCCGCAGCAGGCCATCGCCGCGGGCGCCGACTACCTGGTGGTCGGCCGGCCGATTACCGGGGCCGCCGATCCGCGGCAGGCAGCGGAGGTGTTCGTGCAGGAGATCGAGGAGGCGCTGGCGCTGCGCTCCTTGGGTCCGCAGGGCTGAGCCGATGCTGGCCGCGCCTGTGCGGGCGGCTTTACCATGATGGCGCCTGTGCCCGGGGGCTGCGAGGCGTGCGATGATGACCCGTCGCTGCCGCCGACGGGGCGTTTGGATCCAAAACCCGACGTGGCAGCGGACGGCGCCTGGAAGGAAGCCCGTTGGAGGGTGGAGATCCAGGAGGCCTTGGCGTCCGATCGCCGTCGCGGCGTGCCGCAGCAATGTCGTGCGTTGCGACGGTCTCAACTGGTGGAATAAGGCGTCCCACGTCGATCCTGCCGTGTGGAGCGGCAGGGGAGTGGCGGATCCCGAAACGCGGACCGGGCCCAAAATCGCCGAGCGCGGGTGCCGAAAGGTGGCCCCTTTTGTATAGTCGGCTGCCGAGTAGGCACCCGCGTCCCGTCATCGCCTCGGGGTGAGAGCCCGCGAGGCAAGACGTGCTTGTCGGTCTCTTGCCGCCGGGGCGGGACCCGTGTGAAAAGCGCCCTGTCGAGCACGAGGAGCCCACTCCGTTGTCGGAAATCGCCGCAAGCGCCGGCCGTCGCATCTGGCGGGCGACGGTGCTCACGCTGTTCCCCGAGCTGTTTCCGGGGCCGCTGGCGGCATCGCTGGCGGGCGAGGCCCTGCAGCAGGGGGTGTGGGCGCTCGATACCGTCGCCATCCGCGAGTTCGGGCTGGGGCGGCACCGCGCGGTCGACGATACGCCGGCCGGTGGCGGCGCCGGCATGATCCTGCGCGCCGATGTGCTGGGCGCGGCCATCGATGCCGCCGGCGCCGGCAACGAGCAAGCGCCGCGCCTCTATCTCTCGCCGCGCGGGGAGCTGCTGACGCAGGCTCTGGTGCGCGAGCTGGCGGCAGGGCCCGGCGTGTTGCTGCTGGCCGGGCGGTTCGAGGGCATCGACGAGCGCGTGATCGCGGGGCGCGGCTTGCGCGAGGTGTCGATCGGCGACTACGTGCTCTCCGGCGGCGAGCTGGCGGCGATGGTGCTGATCGATGCGGTGGTGCGGCTGCTGCCGGGCGTGGTCGGCAAGGCGGCCTCGCTCGCCGAGGAGAGTTTCGAGGCGGGGCTGCTGGAGTATCCCCAATACA
>Ga0209726_10004748_pt1 | contig 17093 bp, 25 predicted proteins | sample Subgrocontami54m_FD_187453 | JGI IMG/M metagenome (GOLD analysis project Ga0209726, IMG submission 187453) | Subsurface groundwater microbial communities from S. Glens Falls, New York, USA - GMW46 contaminated, 5.4 m (SPAdes) (version 3) | ecosystem: Environmental > Aquatic > Deep subsurface >... | reverse complement strand
CCGATGCAGCCGCGGGTGCCGGCCGGCAATCCCGATGGCGGACAATGGACGGACGGCGGCGACCCCGAGTTTCAGATCGCCGCGGGGGAATACGGGTGCGAGGGTTATTGCCAAAGCGGCGGAAGCTATGGAACGCTTCCCATGTACCACGTCTATGGACTTACTACCAAATCGACTGGCCGGTGGTGACGCGGCAGCGCCAGGTCGGTGTCTATGCCGAGGAGGTGCTGGCGGTCTACGCCCCGTTCGCGATGGGTGTGATCACCAATATCGGCAACGGCTGACCAAGGTTCACCGGCGTGGCACGGGGTCACGGGGCCTATGCTCTCCGTGATCCCGGTGTCTCGGTAGTGAAATTTACTGGGGACATTCGGGCCTTGTACCGGTGTCGCGACCTGAAGCAGGAGGCTAAAACAATGGCGTTCGGCGATCTGGCCACGCTCGACGATGTTAGGGCCTGGCTGCAGACTGGCCAGAACACCTTTCCGGCGACCGATGATGCGCTGCTGAGCCGCCTCGTCACCGCGGCCAGCCAGTTCATCCAGGCTTGGCTCGGGCGCCAGATCGCCAGCGCCGACTGGATCGAGATACGCGACGGCTCCGGCGGTCAGCACCTGGTGCTTGCCAATCATCCGATATCTGCGGTGCTGTCGCTGTCGATCGACGGTCTGGCGATCCCGCCGGCGCCAGTGGGCGGCGGCTTCGACGCGGGGTACGTATTCGGTCCGACCGAACTGGCGCTGCGCGGCTATGTCTTCACCCGCCGCGCCCAGAACGTCGTCGTCACCTATACCGCCGGCTACGCGGCGACCCCGCCCGAAGTCGCCCAGGCGTGCATTGAGCTCGTCTGCCAGCGCTATCGCGAGCGCAGTCGGATCGGCGAAGTGTCGAAATCGCTGGGCGGTGGCGAAACCGTCAGCTTTTCGCAAAAAGACATGAGCGACGACATCAAGACCCTGTTGTCGCAGTACCGCGCGGTCGCGCCGATCTCAGGCTTCGCCCACATGCTCGCGGCGACGGCGACCGATCCGGCCATGATCGTGGCGGCGCTATGATCACCGCCGGCATTGTCGGCCACGACGCGGTCGCCGACCGACTGGGCGCGCTGCCGCAAGGAATGGCGGCGAGCCTGGCGCGGGAGGTCGATCGCCTCGGCCGCGCCTTGCAGCAGCGGGTCGAACGCAACCTGTCGGGCGCGGTACTGCAGCGGCGCAGCGGCCGGCTCGTCGCGAGCGTGTCGGTCGATGTTGCGCGGCGCGGCGGCGAGGTCACCGCGACCATCGCGGCGGGCGCGCCCTACGCGGCGATCCACGAGTACGGCGGGACAATTCCGGCGCGCCAGATGCTCCCCCGGAACGGCCGTGTGCTGTCGTTTCCCTGGCGGGGGAGGGAGCGGTTCTTCGCCCGCGTCCTGGTGCCTGCCGCGCGGATGCCCGAGCGCTCGTTCATGCGCTCCGCATTGGCCGAGATGGCGCCGGAAATCCGCGCCGCGCTGCTCGCGGTAACACGCGAAACAGCAAGCAGGGTGGCGCCGACATGATTAACCGCGAGCCGATCTACGCCGCGTTGTTCGCGTTGGTCGCGAAGGCCGCCGAATTCGTCACTATCGACCGGCGTTTGCGCCATTGGAGCGATGTCGCGCCGGCCGAGCAGCCGGCCCTGTATATGAGCCAGAAATCCGAGACCGCGACGGTCAAGGCGCACGGCGCGCCGACCGTATGGATGCTTTCGGTCGATCTATACCTCTACGCCCATTCCAGCGATCCCTACCGCTCGTCGGCGACAATCCTCAACCCGCTGCTCGACGCTGTCGAGGCGGCATTGGAGCCGTCGGCGGTGACTGGAAATCAGGATCTCGGCCTCCCGGCCAGGGTCCAGCACGCCTCGATCACCGGCAAGGTCGAGACCGATGAAGGCGTGCTTGGCGACCAGGCGGTCGCGATCATTCCCATCGAAATTCTTTGCCTCTAAGGGAGCTGACCTCATGGACGAAACCGCCGACCCTCGGGGCGCGATCCCCGACAGGGCCGCATCCGCCGTGCCGCTACGGCTCGAAGCGCTGATCGAGCGCTGGTGGGAGGATCACTTCCCGGGCTCGGTGGCTGCGCAGGTGACACAAATCTGGAACCACGCATTTGCCGCCAAGGAAGAGTTGAAGCGGCGCTTGAAGGAGGGAATGTGACATGCAACTCGCATTCGGCGCCGGCGCGCTATGGGGCAACCGCACCGATCTGACCGGCTCTGGCATCGGCCCCGATCAATTCGGCATCCTGCAAGACGTGCAGATCGACTGGGACTGGACCACCAAGGAATTGTGGGGGCAACACCAGTTTCCGCTCGATATCGCCCGCGGCCAGGGCAAGATCGCCGGCAAGGCCAAATTCGCCCGCATCTTTGGCGCGATCTACGGTGATCTGTTCTTCGGCCAGACCCCGGCGACCGGTCAACTCACCGTGTCGGAAAACGAGGCGGCGGCCGTGCCGGCCTCCGCGCCTTATACCGTCACCGTCGGCAACGCGGCGACCTATTCAGACGATCTCGGGGTGTTCTACGCCAGCGGCGCCAATGCCGGCAACCGCATGACCCGGGTGACGACCCCGTCCGCCGCCGGGCAGTATTCGGTCAATCTGTCGACCGGAGTCTACACCTTCGCGGCGGCGGACGCCGCCGCGGCGTTGTCGATCTCGTATCTCTTCACCGGCGCGACCGGCAAAAAGCTGGTGTTGACCAACCAGTTCATCGGCTACACCCCGACCTTCAAGGCGACATTCTACACCTTGAAGACGACCGGCGGCGTGCCGGCCGGTCTGTCGCTGGTGCTGAATGCGTGCACCGCCACCAAGCTGTCGCTGCCGACCAAAATTGACGATTACGAGATCCAGGAATTCGACTTCAATGCGTTTGCCGACGCCAGCGGGGCGATCGGCACCATCAGCACGAACGAATGACGATGGCAACGATGCAACTTGCCGGCCGCGAGTTCGAGCTACGGCCGCTCACCCTCGGTCAGCTTCGCCTGCTGTTCGACGCGCTCGGCGATTTGAGCGGCAAGAGCGGCGGGGCACTGGTCGAGTCGGCGGCGAAGATCATCCACGCCGGGCTCGCGCGCAGCCATCCTGAATTGACCTTGGAGGCGGTGCTCGACATGGAGACGAGCCTCGATGAGGCGAACGACGCGGTGGCGGCGATCCTGCGGATGGCGGGGCTTGCGCCCGCGGGGGAAGCTCGGCCGGTGGCGATTGCCGAGACCGGCTCGCCGGGATCTACGGCGCCCTCGCCACCGGCTGCGGATACTCGTTCCCCGTCATCGACGCGATGATTTTGACCGAGGTCGGGGAGATCTTCACCCACTGGGAATCCAATCCGCCGACCTACCTGATGGTGCAGACGATCGCCTCGATGCTCGGGTGGAAGCCGCGTCCCGCCGGAGCCGACAGGCCGAGTGTCGGCGACATCGCGGCCGCGCCTCCGCCGGGAATGGCGGTTGCCCCCGATGGCGAGCCGGGCATGCCCCCGGCGGTGCTCGACATCGAGACCCTGCGCGCGCGGAACCGGGAGCGCGTGGCCGAGCTTGGCGGGCGATCACCCGTGGGATGACCCGCGACATAACCGGATTGTGGCACGCGCGCGACCGCGTGTAACTTTCGCGCGAATGTCGGTCGGGAGGGACGATGCGGTTTTTGTCGGCATGCGCGGTCACGCTAGCTCTCGCCGGTTGTGCCGGTCCGTCCGATCGGCGAGCGGTACTGCCGCCGGGAGAGCGGGCCGGTTGCGTCGGCACCGACCTCACGGCCTGCGTGACCTCGCTGGCGGCGGCGATGTGGTTCGACCCCGCCGCCGTCGCCGTCGAACTCGCGCGACGCAACGAACTCGACGTCAACGGCAAGCCGGCGACGCGCACGGTCCTGATCGGCGCGTCGTTTCCCGGTCGCATCGAAACGATACCGATCGCGCTGCACCTGGCGGCGCCGGGACCGAACGACACCGTCGTCAAGGCCGCCGCGGCGTTGCCGCGCGTCCCCACCGACGTACATACGGTGCGCGAATACGACGAGACCTTTCTCTACGATGTGGTGGCGACGCTGCTCGGCAACCGCTGCCCGGATAGCGACCGGCTCAAATTCTACCAGTTCTTCGAAAACACGGTGAAGCCGCGGCTTGTCTCAGAGAAGATCGTCGAGAGACCCGGCATATTCAGTCATACGATGGTCCGGTCTCACACCGACAGGGTGCCGTATTGCGGTGTCAAATTCAGCTATTCGACGCTAGTCGAATGGGATGGCGAGTTGATGTCGAAGGCTATGCGCAGCCTGAAGAGCGGTGCGACGATCGTGCTCGAATGAGCGCGCGCGGCAGGCCGCGTCAACTCCGGCATGTCAATGGCATGAGCCTCGCCGCGGCGGGGTATTTTTCGGGCATCGCAACCTTCGCCGCGGGTGAGGTGACAATTGGCCGATGACGTCCACATTAAATTCGGCGCCGAGATCGGTCCGGCGATAGCCGCCATCGCCGAGCTCAAGGGGGCGATCGGTAGCATCGGCCCGTCGCTGGGCGAGTTCAATACGTCCTATCTGCGCACGTTCCGCAACTCGATGCAGGTGCTGGTCGACCTCAAGCGGGTGACAAGCCAACAGGCGCTCGTCTTCGATATGCAATACACGGCGCAGCTCTACGACGAGGAGCGCCAGCGCTTGAGGGTGGCGCTCGACAGCGATGCGACGCGGGCGGACGACAAGCTCAAGACCATGTCGCAGCTGATCCAGCTCGAAGCCCGCTACACCGCGGCCATCTCCGACGATCAGCGCCGGATCGCCGACCAAGCCCGCGCGCAAGCGGATCGGATCGCGCACTCCTACGAACAAGCGTTCGACCGTCTCGGCGGCTCGGTGCAGCGCAGCTTCAACCAGATGCTGACGCACCAGACCACATGGGCAAAGGGCTCGGCGCGGCTGGTGCAGGAGGTCGAGAATTTCTTTCTCGAACAGGTCGAGAAGATGGCGGCGCAATGGGCCGCCTCGGGCCTCGCAAGCCTAGCCGGCGGCGCCGTGGCCTCGGCGGTTTCCGGCGCGCAGGCGGCCGGGGCGAGCGGGCTCGGCCCGGGGCTGATGGCGCTGGTCGGGATCAATCAGCCGGGCGGGCTGTTCGGCAGCGGCATCTTCGCCGGCACCGGCGGGGTGGCGCAGACCACCGCGCTCGCTGCCAACACGACGGCGATTGGCGCGAGCACGGCGGCCATGGCAAGCCTGACCGCCGCGCTCACCGGCGCGGCAGTGGCTGGAGGCGGCGTCGCGGCGGCGGGCGGGATTGGCGTCGCCGGTGCGGCGGCGGGCAGCGCGGCGGCCGGCGAAGGTGGCCTGTTTTCGTGGCTCGCCGGGCTGCTGGCGTTTGCCAGGGGCGGCATCGTGCCGAGCGCGGCCGGCGGCTGGGCCTTGCCCAATTTCGCCGGGGCGGCTCCGGCATTGCTGCACGCGCGCGAGATGGTATTGCCGGCGCATATCAGCGAGGGACTGCAGGACATCATCGGCCGCGGCGGGTCGCCCGGCGCCGGCCAGCATTTCCACGCCCATTTTCACGGACCGGCCGACGCGCCAGCGGTCAGCCGCTGGTTTCGCGACAACATGCGGCAGAACGCTGGCGCCATCCGCGACATCTTTCGCCAGAACGCCCTGACCCCGCGAACCCTATAGGCGACATCGTGACAGCAATCTTTCCAACCTTGCCGGGGTTGACCTGGAGCGTCACCAAGCAGCCGCGCTTTGCCACTCGCGTGCAGCGCGCGGTCTCCGGCCGCGAGTTGCGCACGCTCGACCAGCCGAACCCGATCTGGACCTGGACCTTGACCTATTCGCTGTTGCGCGACGGATGGGACAGTCGGGGAACCGGAGGGTCCGGCGCCGGCTACGACGAGTTGCGCACGCTGATGGGATTTTTCCTGCGACAGCAAGGCTCGTTCCTGCCGTTCCTGTACGAGGACCCGAGCGACCACAGCCTGGTCGGCCAAGTGATCGGCACGGGCGACGCCAGCGCCGACGCGTTTCAACTCGTGCGCACGATGGGCGCGGCCTTGGAAGGGGGCGGGTTTCTCGAGCCGATTACCGCGCCGAATGCGGTCGCAGACATCTACTGGAACGGTGTGACGCAGGACCCGTCCAGTTACGCAGTCAATTTCGACACCGGGCTTGTCACCTTTTCGACGCCGCCGCCATCGGGCCAGGTAATCAGCGCCGATTTCACCTATTACTTCCGGGTCCGCTTCAGCGACGACAGCGCCGAGTTCGAGAACTTCATGTACCAGCTATGGTCATTGCGTCAGGTCAAACTGCAGTCGGTGCTGCCATGAGACCGGCGTCCCTGGCATTGCAAGACTACCTGGCGGGCAACGACAGTGTCATCGTCATCGACCTCTACACCTTCGCATTGCCGGGAGGGGTGGTGTTGCGCTACGCAGCGGGCAATACCGCGCTGAGAATCCCCGGCACCGCGTTTCCGAGCGGCAGCCTCAACTATGACGCGACCGATTACACCAGTTTCGCGCTAGGGCCGCGCTTTGGGCGCTCGACCGTGACCACCAAGATTGGGGTCGAGCCCACCGGGCTCGACATCACGGTGATGGCCGGGGCCGACGACATGATCGGCAGCCTGAGTTTCGCCGAGGCGGTGCGGCTTGGTGAATTCGATGGCGCGACCGTCGAACTGGACCGCTTCTTCGCCCCTCCGCCGGCGAGCGGAGGGACCTTGTCGATGGCGCTGGGCGCGATCGTGTGGTTTTACGGCCGCATCGCCGACGCCGATGTCGGCCGCAGCAAGATCGAGATCAAGGTCAAGTCGCTGATGAACCTGCTGGCGGTGCAGCAGATGCCGCGACGGCTGTACCAGGCGGCATGCACCCATGTGTTCGGCGACACGATGTGCGGGTTCGATCGGGCGAGCCTCGCGGCAACGACGGATGCGCTCGCCGGCTCGAACCAGGCGCGGATCGTGACCAGTCTGTCGCCGAGCCCCGCCACCCTTTACGACCAGGGTACGATCATCGGGCTCAGCGGCGGCAATGCCGGCCTCATCCGCACGATCGCCCAGCTCAGCGGCGGCGCGGTCTCATTGCTCAAGGCCTGGCTCTATCCAGTCGCGGTCGGCGATGCTTTCGAATTGCTGCCGGGTTGCGACCACACCACCTCCGCCTGCGACAATGTCTTCGGCAACCTCGCGCGCTACGGCGGATTTCCCTACATTCCGCCGCCGGAACTGGCGGTATGAAATGACCGCGGAGGATCCGCGCCGAGCCACGGTCGTCACCGAAGCGCGCCGCTGGCTTGGGACGCCGTTTCACCATCAGGGACGGGTCAAGGGAGCCGGCGTCGATTGCGCGATGCTGCTCGCCGAAGTGTACGAGCGATGCGACCTCGTCGGCCATGTCGATCCCGGCCACTATCCGCCGGATTGGCACATGCATCGCGACGCCGAACGGTATCTCGACAAATTGCTCGCCCATGCGAGCGAGTTTGCCGGACCACCGCTGCCGGGTGACGTGGCGGTATTCAGGTTTGGCCGGACCTATTCGCACGGTGCGATCGTCGTCGCCTGGCCGCTGTTGATTCACGCCTATTGGGCAGCCGGTAAGGTCGTCTGGGGCGACGCGACGCTGTATCCGCTGGCTGGACGCGAGGCCAGGTTTTTCGGGGTGATCGATGACTGACCTGGTGTGGACCGGCAAGGGCGGCGGTCCCTCTCCGTTCGTCAACGCGTTCGACCATCCGCAAATCAACTCGCTGCGCTACAACACCAGCCAGGCCGGCAGCCCGGTGCACATTTGCTATGGCACCCAGCGCGTCACCGTCAACGTTCTTGAGTTCTGGGGCTTTGCCGGCTCAGGCGGCGGCGGCAAGGGCGGCAAGGGTCTTGGCGGCAGCGGCGGCAAAAAGGGGTCGAACCAGCAATACGCGGTCGATGTCGCCTTTGGCCTCTGCCAAGGTCCGGTCGCGTTTTCCGGCGCGATCCACGGCGACGGCTCGGGCAACCGGATTTGGGCCAATGGCGGTGTCGCGGTGGGAATCGGCACTGTCGGCCTCAACGGCTATTCCGGCAACGACGGCCAGGCGCCCGATCCGGTCTTTGCCAGCGCCGACACAAACCAGCCTGTGATCGGCTATTCCGGAACCGCCTATGTCACCGGCGCGCCGTTGCGATTGGGTTCGTCGCCGGCATTGCCCAACGTCTCGTTCGAGATCACCGGCGTGTGCGCGGGGACCGCCGGCGGCTCGTTTCCCGATGACGCGCGGCCGGATCAGATCGTCGCCGACCTGCTGACCAATCCGCGCTACGGCTCGGGCTTTCCCGCGGCGAATATCGATCTGGCGGCCTTCGCCGATTGGGGCGGTTACTGTCAGGCCGCCGGACTGGCGATGTCGATGCTGCTCGACCGGCAGCAGCCGGCGGCGCGCTGGCTCGACGAAATCGCCGCGTTGACGGTCTCGGCCGTCGTGTGGTCGGGCAACGGGTTGAAGGTGATCCCCTACGGTGACCAGGCGCTGTCCGCCTATGGCGCGAGCTGGAGCCCCGACCTTACCTGGCAATACAGCCTCAACGACGGCGACTTCCTGCCGTGGGGCGAAGGGCGCGGCGATAGCGATGGCGCGGGCGGCAGCGATCCGGTGCTGCTGATCCGCGACGATCCGGCACAAGCCGCCAACTGGGTGTCGCTCGAGTACATGGACGCTGCCAACAGCTACAATCCACAAATCATCGCGGTGTTTGATCAGGGCATGATCGATCAGTTTGGCTTGCGCACCGAGGCGCCGCTGCAGGCGCACGCCTTCACCAACCCGACCAGCGCCACGGTCTCGGCGCAACTACAACTGCAGCGCCGGGCCTATGTCCGCAACCTGTACAAATTCAAACTGGGCTGGAAGTACTGCCTGTTGGAGCCGATGGATATCGTGCTGATCAGCGACTCCACCCTGGGTCTCGCCGCCGCGCCGGTGCGGATCATCCAGATCGACGAGGACGATAACGGCGAATTGGCCGTTACCGCCGAGGAAATCCCGGGGCTGACGCCGTAGCCATGCCAGGAACCATCTCTCCGATCGGAATCGGCACCGCGATATCGCATCCGAAACAGGCGAGCGCGGGGGACCCCCTCGACCCCTTTGTCGACCCCGGCGACACCAACGCGCCGATCATCTTCGAGCCGTCGCCCGGTCTCACCGGCGGTACGACCGAGGTATGGATCATCGCGACCGGCGGCGCCGACTGGGGCGGCTGTCAGATATGGGTGTCGAGCGACGGCGATACCTATGCCTTTGCCGGCACGGTCTACAGAGGCGGGCGGCAGGGGCTGACGACCGCCGCCTTGCCGGCGCACGTCGACCCCGATACCGTCGACACGCTATCGGTCGATCTGGGCCAGAGCCAGGGCCAGCTCCTCTCCGGCACGACCGCCGACGCCGATGCCGCGGTGACGTTGTGCTATTGCGGTGGCGAGCTGGTCGCCTACGCGACCGCCAGCCTGACCGCGCCCCACCAATACGACCTCACCTATCTGCGCCGCGGTCTCCATGGCACCGCCGTCGCCGCGCATGGCGGCGGGACACGGTTCGGCCGGTTCGGCCCCAACGACCCGTCGCTGTTCCGCTATGCCTATCCGGCCAGTTTCGTCGGCCAGACGATTTTTTTGAAGGTGCCGAGCTTCAACATCTTCGGTCAGGGATTGCAGAGCCTCGATGCGGTGCCGGCCTACGAGTACGCGCTGCTAGGCACCGGCACCAACCCGCTCGGCAATCCCATTCTGTCCGGCCTCGCCGGCGGAATGAACCAGGATTGGGGCATTGTCGGCACGACCAATATCGCCGCGGCGGATCTCGCGCCGATCGCGCTCGCGACCGGCCTCAAGATCATCATCGGCACCGTCCCATAGCAGGAGCTGACGCTTGTCTCACACGCAAGTCCAATGGGGCCGCGGCACCAGCGCCCAGATCGCCGCCTATACCGGGCCGCAGGGGGAGATCGTCGTCAGTACCGACGACTACTCCCTGAGCGTGCAGGACGGCGCTACCGCGGGCGGCGCTACCCGATTGACTCCGTCGCTCCCAACGCCGCGCGGTCGCCTGACCTTGGTCAGCGCCACGCCGGTAATGACCGCCGACGTGACCGCTGCGACCTTGATCTATTACACGCCGCACCAGGGAAGCCACCTGCCGCTACACAACGGCACGGTGTGGACCGCCCAGGCCTTCACCGAATTTAGCCTCGCGCTCGACGGTAATTCGGGGCATGCCGGCTACCATCAGAGCGGCAAATTGTTCGACCTGCTGGTGTTCAACAACGGCGGATCGCTGGCGCTAGGCACCGGCCCGATCTGGTCGAGCAGCACGGCGCGCGGCAGCGGCGCCGGCACCACCGAGCTGCAAATGCTGAATGGCATCTGGACCAACAAGAACGCGATCACGTTGCGGTTCGGCTCGTCGAGCGGCAACACGGTCTCGGTCGCCGCCAACCAGGCGACCTATGTCGGCACGTTTTACGCCACTGCCGACGGCCAGACCGGGATGCAGTTCAAACCCTCTGCCGCGGCGGGCGGCAGCAACAGCTTTCTCGGTCTCTACAACGCTTACAACCGGGTGAGAATACTGACGCGGTCAGCCGACAGTGCGACGAACTGGAGCTATACAACGGCCGCGTGGCGCGCCGCCAACAACAGCAACTCGAACCGGGTCAATTGGGTCGACGGCCTCGCGCAAAGCTGGGTGTTCGCGTCTTACGACGACATCATTTCGGGCGCCGCGCAGGGATCGATCGGCGTCACCTTTGACGGCACCGGCGCCCCTCCCGGCTTGCAAGGTTACTTCAACGGCACGCTTAGCTCCGTGCGGGCCAATGATCAGATGATCGGGCTCGGTCTGCATTTCGCCCAAGCGATGGAGAGCGGCAACACCGGTCTCACCTTCTTCGCCGGGAGCGGCATCTACGGCAAGTTAGAAGCCCAATTGGAGATGTGAAATGGAGCTCGCGCCTCTCCACGATTTGAGCCAGACCGCGCACGCGGCGATCTCCGCGGTCTGCCCGATCGACGGCGTCGCGATCGGCGACCCCGCCGATAAATCGACCTGGCGGATCGATTTTTCCGGCGAGGCGACGATGGAGCAACGTGAGGCCGCCGATCTGGCCCTGATCGACTTCTCGATCCCGCCGGGCTGACCGCGGCGGTCGCACGGCCGACCGGCCGCCTCCGCTCCCTATTTGGGCCGCGCGAACCCGGCAGCGGCGCCCGGAAAGGGCAAAAGACATTGCCAGCCGACAGCGACAGCGTTGATCGGGCGCTTGGCGCGCTGTGCGCGGAGGTGCGCTCGCTCGGTTTGCGCATCGATGAATTGCGCGCCGATCTGCGCTCGCGCTCGGGCGAGCAGGCCGAACTCGATCGCCGCCTGCGCGCGGTTGAGCTGAGGCTCGCCGGCGACGCGGCGGCGCGCTCGTCCGCCGATCGCGCCCACCAACGCTGGCGGATGGTCACGACCGCGATCCTCGGCGGGATGTCCGGGGTGCTCGGCGCGCTGGTGGCGCGCTGGGTCGGCGGCCCGTCATAACCCACAGGAGAAACATCCATGCTCCTACCGGATACTATCTTCGACGGCGTCATCGACGTGTCGCACCATAATGGCCGGATCGATTGGCCCGCGGTCGCCGCCGCGGGCATCGCGCTCGCATTCATCAAGGCGAGCGAGGGGCTGCGTTTCGTCGATCCGAAATTCGACGCGAACCGAATCGGGGCCGACAAGGCCGGGCTGGCCGTGGTGCCCTATCACTTTCTCAATTTCGGCGATCCGCCCGGGCAGGCGCGCCATTTTCTGGCGGTGGCAGGGCTCGCGCCCGGGCAGCCGGCGATGCTCGACTGGGAGACCGAGGCGACCGCGGCTGATCTGATCGCGATCGGCGAGGAGGTGTCGGCCGTGATCGGCCGCGATCCGGTGGGGTATTACGGGTGGGCCCAGCTCGCGGCGGCGCATGCGGTTCTGTCGCGCTGGCCGCTGATGCTGCCGGCCTATCCGCGCGGCAACACGCCGGGAAAATACGAAACCCTGGTGTGGCGGGCGCCGCGCCTGCCGCCGGGCAGACCGTCATCGTGGGACAACGGCCCCCGGCCCTACGATTTTCACCAGTACACGCCCGCCGGCCACATCGCCGGTATCCCCGGTCCGGTAGACCGCTCGATCTGGGTCGGCAGTGTCGACGATCTGCGCCACTGGCACGTGAGCGGGACCCTGCCGATCGGTTAGGGCGCTTGGCAACGACTCTTACACATCCCGGCCGCCGCGTGCGGCCTTTTGCTTGTCCGCGAAGGGAGCGCTCATGCAAATCCTCGGCTATTTCCTCGCCCGCTTCAGCGAGCCTTCGAGCTACGCCGGTCTCGGCGCGGTGTTTGCGCTGCTGGGCTGGCATCTGTCGGAATCGATGAGCGGCCAATTGATCCAGCTTGCGGCGGGTGCGTGTGGGGTGTTCGCGCTGGCGCTGCGGGAGCGCGGCTCGCTGAAGGCGATCGTGCTGGCGGTCGCGATGTCGCCGGCGTTGTCCGCCTGTGGCGGGCTGGTGGCCGCGGGCTCGGTAGTCGGCGCGTCGGGCGGCGCGCTCGCCATCGCGAGCCAGGTCTCAGGCGCCGTCGACACGGTGATCACGACCGCGTGCAAGGAATATGCGGCGGGCACGGCGGCTGCCAACGCGATCGTCGCCAGCGGCATGATGTCGGAGCGGGTAGTCGCCAAGATTGCCTCGATCGAGAATTTTGGCGATGCAGCCTGCGCCAGCGCGCCACCGGGCGATCCGCTCTCGACCGCGATCTGGCTCGGGCACCTCGCCGGTCAGGTCACGACCTTGACAAGCAGCGCCGAACCCGGCGCATGACTCCCAGAGGCTCTTGATCCCAAGGCTTCCGCCCGGCATCGTGCGGCCGAAGGGGCGGGGGTTCGATGCGGACAGGGGCGGGTTTGGCGTTCACCGCGGCGTTGCTGGCGGGGGGGTGCAGCGGTTTGACGGGCGCGGGCAAATGCCCGAAGCCGATCGTCTATGACCCCGCGACCTTGACGGAGATTCAGGAGGCGATCCGCAAATTGCCTCGCGACAGCATCCTCCATCAGGTCATGACCGACTATGAAAACGAGCGTGACGATTTGCGGTTCTGCAAATAAACCCCCGCGAGTGGCGTGATCGCATCCGACCGTTATGATCGCTGCCGGCTTGACAGCGCCCGCGACGGCCTTATGACCACGCCAGCGGCGAGAGGGGGGATACGCCCGGCATGAAACGCGCCTTTGTCTTTCCGGGTCAGGGTTCGCAAGCGCCCGGCATGGGGCGTGCGCTGGCCGAGGCGTTTCCGATGGCGCGGTTGTTGTTCCAGGAAGTCGACGACGCGCTGTCGCAACATCTGTCCCGGTTGATGTTCGAAGGGCCGGAAAGCGAGCTGACCCTGACCGAGAATGCGCAGCCGGCATTGCTCGCGGCGAGCCTGGCGGTGATCCGGGTGCTCGAAGCCGAGGCCGGGTTCGATATCGCGCGGCATGTCGCTTACGTCGCCGGGCATTCGCTCGGCGAATATTCCGCGCTCGCGGCGGCCCGGGCCGTGTCGGTCGCCGACGCGGCGCGGCTGGTCAAGCGGCGCGGCCAGGCGATGCAAAAGGCGGTGCCGGTCGGCGAAGGCGCGATGGCGGCGTTGCTCGGCCTCGAGATCGAGGCGGCACGCGACATCGCCGAGGCCGCCGCGCAAGGCGGGATCTGCGCCGTCGCCAACGACAACTGCCCGGGCCAGATCGTCGTCAGCGGTCATGCCGACGCGGTCGTTCGCGCGGTCTCGATCGCCGCCGAGCGCGGCTCGCGTCGCTCGATCATGCTGCCGGTTAGCGCCCCGTTCCATTGCCCGTTGATGCAGCCGGCGGCCGAGATGATGGCCGAGGCGCTGGCCGAGGCCAGTTTTGCCCCGCCGCTCGTACCGCTTGTCGCCAACGTGACCGCCGCGCCGACGCAGGACGTCGACGAGATCAAGGAACTGCTCATCGAACAGGTTACGCGGATGGTGCGCTGGCGCGAGACCGTGCTGCTGTTCGCCGCGAACGAGGTCGAGGAGGTCGTCGAGACCGGGGTCGGCCGGGTATTGGCCGGCTTGGTCCGCCGTATAGACCGCGAGCTGGCCGTCGTGTCGGTCGGCGCCCCGGCCGAGGTCGAAGAGCTGATGAAGCGGTTGTAGGCGGCGGGGCGATGTTTGATCTGAGCGGCCAGACCGCGCTGGTGACCGGCGCCTCCGGTGGAATCGGCGGAGCGATCGCTCGGGTTCTGCATCTTCAAGGCGCCGAGGTGATGGCCGCGGGCACGCGCGCGGCGGCGCTTCATGCCATCGTCGGCGATCTGGGCGTGCGCGCGCATGCGGTCGCCGCGGATCTTTCGGACCCGGCCGCGCCAGATCAACTGGTCAAGGATGCCGAAGCGGCGATGGGCCGCGTCGACATCCTGATCAACAATGCCGGCATCACCCGCGACACCCTTGCTCTACGTATGCGCGACGAGGATTGGCAGGCGGTGCTCGATGTTAATCTGACCGCGACCTTTCGGCTCACCCGGGCCGCGCTGCGCGGGATGGTTCGTCGCCGGCACGGGCGGGTGGTTTGCATCACCTCGATCGTCGGCGTCACGGGCAACCCCGGACAGGCCAATTACGCGGCGTCGAAGGCGGCGATCATCGGCATGGCAAAGTCGATCGCCGGCGAGGTCGCGACCCGCGGCATCACCGTCAATTGCGTGGCGCCCGGCTTCATCGCCACCGCGATGACCGACAAATTGAGCGACGAGCAGCGTCAGCGCATCGCCGCGACAATTCCGATGAGCAGGCTCGGTGCCCCCGACGAAATCGCCGCCGCCGTATTGTTCCTGGCAAGCGCCGAAGCCGCCTACGTGACCGGGCAAACCTTGCACGTCAACGGCGGCATGGCGATGATTTGAGGTCGGAGATGTTGCGCGTGCGTGAACTGGCACACCGCCTGAAATCGTGTTATGTGACCGACGCCCTCAGCACGTCCGTTGCGACGAGCAATGATGGGCACAGCCCAGGATCGGGCGCCAGGGTCGCCGCGGATCGCGCTGAATCGAGATCAATTGCCAGCAAATCGAGGGAATAGCGGATGAGCGACGTCGCCGAGCGGGTCAAGAAGATCGTCGTCGAGCATCTCGGCGTCGACGAGTCCAAGGTGACCGAAAACGCCAGCTTTATCGATGATTTGGGTGCCGATAGCCTTGACACGGTCGAGCTGGTGATGGCCTTCGAGGAGGAGTTCGGATGCGAGATTCCGGATGACGCCGCGGAGAAGATTATCACGGTCAAGGACGCGGTCGGCTTCATCGAGAAGCACAGCTGAGCGGACCGGGTATTGCGAATCGGGTTTTTGATGGTCCCCAGCACTCCGATCCTCAGTCCGGCTTGGCCGTGAGTCGCCGGCCGTGACCGCAGCGGAGCCCTGATGAGGCGCGTCGTCGTCACCGGCATGGGTGTGGTGACACCGCTCGGCATTGGCCTGGAGCGGGTGTGGAATCGTCTGCTCGCGGGCGAATCTGGCATCAGCGCGATCCAGTCCTTCGACGTCTCCGATCTGCCGTCGCGAATCGCGGCGCAGGTGCCGATCGGCGATACCGCGTCGGGCCTGTTCAACGCCGACGACTGGGTTCCGCCCAAGGACCATCGCCGGATGGATACGTTCATCATTTTCGCGATGGCGGCGGCGGACCAGGCGGTCGCGGATTCGGGCTGGGTGCCCGACACCGAGGAGGCGCAGGAACGCACCGGGGTCATGATCGGCTCCGGCATCGGCGGGCTGCCGAGCATCACCGAAGGGGCATTGACCCTGGCCGAGCGGGGACCGCGCCGGATTTCGCCGTTTTTTATTCCGGCGAGCCTGATCAACCTCGCCTCGGGCAATGTCTCGATCCGCTACGGGTTCAAGGGGCCGAACCACGCCGTCGTGACCGCCTGCTCGACCGGTGCGCACGCGATCGGCGACGCCGCGCGGCTGATCGCGCTCGATGACGCCGACGTGATGGTGTGCGGCGGCACCGAAGCGGCGATCTGCCGCCTGGGGCTTGCCGGGTTTTCTGCGGCGCGCGCGTTGTCGACCGGGTACAACGACGATCCGCCGCGCGCCTCGCGGCCCTGGGATCAGGGGCGCGACGGGTTTGTCATGGGCGAAGGCGCGGGCATTCTCGTGCTCGAGGAGATCGAGCATGCCAAGACCCGTGGCGCCAATATCTACGCCGAGGTGATCGGCTATGGCATGTCGGGCGACGCGTTCCACCTGACCGCCCCATCGGAGGATGGCAGCGGCGCGTTCCGCTCGATGCGCAACGCGCTGAAGAGCGCCAGATTGCCGCTCGACAAGATCGACTACATCAACGCACACGGAACCTCGACCCCTCTTGGCGACGAGATCGAACTCGGCGCGGTCAAGCGGCTGTTCGGCGACCACGCCTATAAACTGTCGATGTCGTCGACCAAATCGGCGATCGGCCATCTGCTCGGCGCCGCCGGCAGCGTCGAGGCGATCTTCGCGATCCTGGCGTTGCGCGACGGCATCGTGCCGCCGACCTTGAACCTCGACAACCCGTCGCCGTCCTGCGACATCGATCTCGTGCCCAAGGTGGCGCGGGAGCGGAAAGTCGCTTATGTGCTGTCTAACTCGTTCGGGTTCGGCGGCACCAACGCCTCGCTGATCTTCGCGGGGCCGGATCGGGCCTAATGCATCCGGCCGGCGGTCGGCGGCACCGGGGTGGCCGCACGCGATGAGGGCGTTTCTCGGTCAGCTCATATGGAGCTTTTTCACCGCCGCGTTCCTGGTCGCGGGAATGGCGGGGGCGGCCTATTGGGTCTATCTCGATGTATCGACGCCGGGCCCGCTCGCGAACACGCGGATCGTGATCGTTCCGCCCCATACCAGCGTTTCCGGCATCGCCGAGTTGCTGCGCGAGCAGGGAGTGATCCGGCACGCGCTAGTGTTCGAGTTCGGGGCCAAGCTGTCCGGGCGCGGCGCCGCGTTGAAATCGGGCGAATACGAATTTCCGGCGGCGGCGAGTGC
>Ga0209726_10004743_pt1 | contig 17102 bp, 17 predicted proteins | sample Subgrocontami54m_FD_187453 | JGI IMG/M metagenome (GOLD analysis project Ga0209726, IMG submission 187453) | Subsurface groundwater microbial communities from S. Glens Falls, New York, USA - GMW46 contaminated, 5.4 m (SPAdes) (version 3) | ecosystem: Environmental > Aquatic > Deep subsurface >... | reverse complement strand
CGGCGCGGCAAACCGCTCGCTGCGTATCAGCGGCTCGAGAGCCTGGAAGTCCATGCCCCGCTGGGCGGTCATTTGTCGAAAGGCTGCTCCGTGCGCTTCGCCGGGCACCTCCGCGACACCGTAGACCTCGACGCGGTTGCACGTGGAGAGGATCATCAGCTCGGAGCAGACCCCGCGCCCCGCGACATCCGACAGCACCTCGCGCAGCTTGTCCTCATCGAGGGCGAGATGCTCCCGGACGTCGATGGGCGCGGTGCGGTGAGATAAGCCGGCCACAAAGACCGTGTGGATCACGAGCCGTGCCGTCCATGGAAGAAGGCGCCCGCGCCGAGCGTCGCCAGCAGCACGCAAAAGCCGACGATCGCGAAGTAGGCCGCCCGTCGACCCCGCCACCGTCCGACTGCGCGGCCCGCCAGCGTCGCCGCGTAGACCAGCCACATGACCAGTGAGAAGAGTGCCAGCGGGTCGCCCGCCAGCAGACCGGCCCAGGAGCGCCCAGCCTGGAGCACGCCCCCAGCCTGGAGTATCCCAAGAACGAGCCCCACCGTGAGGAACGGGAAACCCACGGTGAGCGTCACCAGCGTCAAATGGTCGAGCGTCTCGAGCGCCGGGAGCCCGTAGTAGAAGGCGCCGCGACGTTTGGCCTTGATCTGCCGCTCCTGGAGCACGTACATGAGGGCGCTGCCGAAGTTGAGAACCAGCGCGGCCAATCCCACCAGGATCAGCGCCACGTGGACGACGGCCCAGCCGCTCTGCAACTGCGGCTCGAGAGCCAGGCCCCTGAGCCCCGTCGGCAGCCCCAGGCCGAGAGCCAGGATAGCCGGCAGGAAGAAGGCGCCGAAGGTCGTGATCCCGAAGCGGTACTCGATCCAGAGACCGAAGAGCACCGCGACCCAGATCACGACCGAGACGCCCTCGGCCAGTGTCAGCACCGGCGCCCGGCGAAGCTCCACCCCGCGGAGAATGATCGCCCCGGTGTGGCACGCCCAGCCGGCCACGGTCAGCAGGCGCGCGAAGCGCGCCAGGTCCTCCCGTCGCCCGAAGAGCGAGCCCAGAGCCGCGGCCGCGGCGACGATGTAGGCCGTGAGCGCAACGTCAAAGACAACGGCGTTCATGCGGCGGGGTCTGAGTCCGGTGGCAAGAGCTGGGCAAGGGACGGAGTGCCCCGCCAGTACCCTTCCCGCGCGGCGTAGTAGTCGAGATGAGGCGAGGCCCAATCCTCCACGAGCGGCGAGGCCGCGTTCCAGCGCTCCCGTCGGTCCACGCCCTTGAGATAGCCCCGGCACGCCAGGCACGCCTCCACGAAGTAGCCCTCCTCGGCGCCCCCGCCCAGGAGCCGCACCATGTCGCCCGACTGCCACCCCTGGCAAAAGGGACAGCGAAGGCGCGCGGCCGTCCAGGCGCTGCCGCAGAGATGGCAGGACAGCCGCCGCCGGCCGTCCTCGAGCAGGTCGCCGTAGGATGGCAGGCCGCCGCACCACGGGCAGAAACCACGGTCCCAGCCGCCCTCCGGAAGCGCGCGGACGAGTGAGAAGAAGGTCTCGAGCGCGGGGCGCACCCCGGCGTGAGCGAGGAAGCCCGCGAGGTGGGCGGGGAGACCAGCCTCGTCCTGGAGCGCAGCGGGCAGGAGCGCCGCGGCCGCGTCCTTGCCGGAGGCCGGGAAGAGCGCGGCAGGCCCGATGCGTCCCGCGTCCCAGGCCTCGGCAAATCGTCCGAGCGCCAGGGCGTCGTCGGGTCCGGCAGCGGCAAGCCGCTCCATGACCGGCCCCAGGATCTCTTCGAGAGACTCGCGTGCGATGGCGGGCACAGCCTCGGCAAGGAGCGGTACGCCCCTCTCCCAGCGCTCCCGGCACTCCTCCGCGCTCCATTTTAAGGGCTCAACCCCGGGGTCCTGCCACCCGCGCCAGCCATCGAGCACCGAGGTCCACAGGGCGAGCGCGTCGCCCATTGCGCGCCGCCGCGTGAGCATCTCCTGCCACTCCGCACACAGTCCCGCGTAGTCCGGCATGGCTCAGGAGACGTCCGGCAGCTCGATGGCCTGGCCGGCGTACAGGTTGAGGCTTTCGCCGCGGAGATAGCCCACCACGGTCACGCCGAGCTGCTCAGCGAGGGCGATGGCCATCTCCGTGGGCGAGGTGCGCGAGGCGACGACGGGCACGCCCATGCGGGCGGCCTTGAGCAGCATCTCGGAGGACACGCGCCCAGTGGAGAGAAGAATCCTGTCCGTCACGGAGATGCCGCGAAGCAGCGCCATGCCCATGAGCTTGTCCACGGCATTGTGGCGGCCCACGTCCTCGGCGACCAGCAGGATGCGGTCGCGGTCGGCCAAGGCGGCGCCGTGGATGCCCCGCGAAGCGCGGTAGTGGACGGCCTCCTGGATGAGATCGCGCATCCGGGCCCCCAGCTCCGCCGGGCGGACGCGCAGGTCTGAGACGTTGCGGGGGAAGAGGCGAGGGTCGATGCGGAACGTGATGCCGCCGCCGCAGCCGGACGTCAGGATGCGCTCCGTGGGCAGCGTCACCGGCCGCGTCAGCGTCACGTCGGCGCGGCCGTCCACCTCGGAGATCTGGAGCCCCGCGACCTCGTCGAGGCTCCCGATGACCTTCTCCATCCAGAGGTACCCTAGGACGAGGGCGTCCAGCTCGAACGGCGAACAGAGGAGGGTCAGGAAGCGCTCGCCGTCGACGTAGACGGTCAGCGGCTGCTCGCGGACGACTTCGCCCTTGACCTCGCCCAGGCGGCCGCTCTTGAGCTGGAAATAGGTGCGCATCGCCCTATCGTGCCACGCCCGTCGGGAAAGACCAAGGGCCTCGGTTGGGAGACCCTTGCTCTATCGCCAAACCCGAAGCAGAAGCCGGTGGGGGGGGGTCTCCGGGGAAGCACTGTGAGACGCAGCCGGAGGCGAGCCGAACCAACCCTCAGTAGGACCGGCGCTCGCTCCCTCCCGGAACCAGAAAGATCAGACGTTTGCCATGACGATGACGTAGCGCAGGATGAAACCGCCCGCGAGCACGAGGGCGGCGGGCACGGCCCCGGGCACCTTGAGCCCGACGAGATCCACCAGCAGCGGGATGACGAGCCCGACAACCACGAGGCCGCCCCAGAAGAGCGGAGCCAGCTGGCCCGATACGAGCGGCCCGGCCGCGCCCCCCAACAACACAAGGAAGGCCGCGAGCACCACTATCTCGAACATGATGGCGTAGCGGTCGGCGCGCTTGACCTTGCTGAACCCCTCGCCCGCCGACTCCCCGGAAAGGTAGAGCAGCAGCGAGATCGCCGCCATCCCTGTCGAGGCTCCGGACGCCAGGAAGAGCGCGCCCATGAGCCGCGCCTCGCTCCAGAACGGCAGCGCCGAGACGGAGAGGAGCACGCCCGTGTAGGCCGCGATGAAGAAGCCGGAGATGGTGCCGATCAGGCTCAGCCGCCGCCTGAGCGGAGCGACGCCCTCGCCGCCGGCGAAGGACAGCGCCGAGGAGACGAAGGCGAAGAGGCCGAAGACGCCGAGCATCCACGCGCCGATCGACATCGGGTTCCAGAACCTGAAGTTCGTGACCATGTTGAGGAAGCGGCTCGGCGTGCCGAGGTCGAGAATCAGCAGGATGCCGCAGAGCCCGATCAGCAGCAGGGCCAGTACGTAGCCGATGCGGATGACGCTCTTGTCTTTGGGGCTGCCGAAGTTGTCGGCGATCGCGGCCGTGAAGTAGGCGCCCCCGGCGATCCCGCCGAGGAAGAAATACCAGACGATCAGGAGATGCCAGTCCGGCGCCTTAAGCATCGCCGCCTCCTTTCGCATTGCCACCACGCTCGCGGAAGGCCAGGACCGCCCCCACGCCGACCAGCAGCGCCGAGCCCACCGAGAGCAGGGAATCGACCAGCACGTTGCGCTGGGGCAGGAGCGGCTTCTCGGGCAGGGCGTACGTGGACGGCTTGTCGAGCAGCAAGAAGAAGGCGTTGAGCCCGCCCAGCGGCCCGTTGGTGTCGGCGCCGTAGAGCTGCGCCTGCTTGTAGCCCATCTCCTTGAGCGCGGCGACGCGCTTGCCGGCCTTGGTCACCAGCTCGTCGCGGAAGCCGAACTGGATGGAATCCGTGGGGCAGGTTTTGGCGCAGGCGGGCCCGAGCCCGTTGTGGATGCGGTCGTTGCAGAAGGTGCACTTGTTGGCCCGCCCCGTGTCGTGGTTGAAGGAGACCACGCCGAAGGGGCAGGAGCTGACGCAGTAGCGGCAGCCGTTGCAGACGTCCTGGTTGATGTTGACCGTGCCGAACTCTGTCCGGTAGATGGCCCCGGTCGGACAGGCATCGAGGCAACCGGCCTGGGCGCAGTGCTTGCACACGTCCGACATGAGGAGCCAGGAGAGCTCGCCGTTCGCCTGCGGCTTCTCCATGAAACGGACCAGGCGGTACGTCTTGTCGGTGAAGTTGGCGTGGTTCTGGTAGGAACCCGTCCACTCCGGCTGCTCGCTCGGCAGTTCGTTCCACTGCTTGCAGGCGACCTGGCAGGCGCGACAGCCGATGCACAGCGACGTGTCCGTGAACATCGCCAGCGTGCGGGCCATGGCTACACCTCCCCCTTCTTCACGTTGCACATGAAGGCTTTCGTCTCCTGGATGTACACCGTCGGGTCCGCCACCGTGGCCGAGAGATCGTTGGTGATGTCACCCTTGCTGCCCGGAAGCGAATCTACACCCTTCCACCCCCAGTGCCACGGCACGCCGATCTGGTGCACCGTCTTGCCGTCGATCTGAAAGGGCTTGAGGCGATGCGTGACCATGGCCTTGGCGACGATCTTCCCGCGCGGTGTCGACACGGTGACCTTGTCGCCATTGGCTATACCGATCTCCTTCGCCAGCTCCAGGCTGATCTCGGCGAAGTGGGACTCGAACATCTCCGCCAGCATCGGCAGGTAGCGCGACATGACGCCGGAGAGGTGATGCTCCGTCAGCCGGTACGTCGTGATGACGTAGGGGTAGTCCTTCGAGCCGAGCGGGATCAGGTCGTTCTTCTGGTCCGGCAGGCTCCAGATCTTGACGACCGGGTTGTTCTGCTGCTTCGAGAGCAGGTTCCGCGTCGGCGACTCGATCGGCTCGTAGTGCTCCGGGAACGGCCCGTCGTTGAGCGGGCCGAAGAAGGCGCCAACCAGGTCCGCGCGCATGATGAACGGCTTGTCGCCGTTCTTGGCGTCGGGCGCGAGGAAGGCATTGAAGTCCGGCACGTCGAGCCCGACCCACTTGCCCTTCTTGTCCGGAGTCTGGCCCGGCGCCTCCGGGTCCCACCAGATGAGCTTCTTCTTCTCGCTCCAGGGCTTGCCTTCCAGGTCCGCCGACGCGCGATTGTAGATGATCCGCCGGTTCGCAGGCCACGAGAAGGCCCAACCGTGGGCGAGGTAATCCTTCTCGTCGGGCGCCTTGTGGGCGTTGGCCTTGTTGACGAGCTTGCCGTCCGGCCCTTCGACCATGACACCGGTGTAGATCCAGCAGCCGCCGGCTGTCTTGCCGTCGTCCGTCATGTGGGCGAAGGTGTTGAGCGGCTGGTCCTTCTTGTAGACAACCTTGCCGTCCTTGTCCTTGATCTCCTCGGTCGCGAAGCCGTTGATCTCCTTGAGGACCAGCATGACTTCCGGGTGGTCGGGCTTCTCGCCGTAGGTGAAGTTGGCGGAGAGAAACCCCTTGTCGCGGTCCTTCTTCGAGCCCGCGTACATCTTCTGCAGCTTGTGCGCGAGCGTGCAGATGAACTGGGCGTCAGTCTGGACCTGTCCGGGCGGGTTCACAGACTTCTCGTGCCACTGAATGAGCCGCATGGTGTTGGTCAGCGAGCCGTCCTTCTCCGCGGCGGGGGCCGCCGGGATGAAGAACATCTCGGTCTTGACGTCCTTGGTACTGGTGCCGGGCGTCCTCCATACCTCTGCCGTCTCCGTCAGGAAGATGTCCACGACCACCATCCAGTCGAGCTTCTGCATGGCCGCGCGCGCAAGCTTGGCGTTGGGCCCGCCCACGGCGGGGTTCTGGCCGTCGCAGAAGAAGGCCTTGACCTTCCCCTTGTACATGTCCACGAAGGTGTGCTGGTGACTGTAGGCGTCGGCGGAGGCACGCTTCGGCAGCCACTGGTAGCCGAACTCGTTCTCCTTCGTGGCGGCGTCGCCGTAGAAGGCCTTGAGCAGGCTCACGAAGAACTTGGGCCGGTTGACCCAGAAGCCGCCCTTGGGCGTCTCCTTCTCGAGGTAGGTCTTGAGGTCCGGATGCGCGTCGCGGAGCGGCATCGGCATGTAGCCGGGCAACTCGTGGTAGAGCACCTCGAGGTCCGTGGCGCCCTGGACGTTGGCGTGGCCGCGCAGCGCGACGACGCCGCCCCCCGGCCGCCCGATGTTGCCGAGCAGGAGCTGGAGCATGCAGAGCGCCCGGATGTTCTGGACGCCGGTGGTGTGCTGGGTCAGGTTGAGCGCGTACGTGATGGTGCCCGTCTTCTCGCGCCCGGAGGCGCCGCAGTAGAGCTGGGCGACCTCGACGAACTTGGCCTTGGGGATGCCACAGATCCGCTCGACCATCTCGGGCGTGTAGCGGCTGTAGTGGCGCTTGAGGAGCTGGAAGACGGAGTGCGGGTCCTTGAGCGTGAGGTCGCGCGTGGGGTTGCCCTCGCCGTCCAGCTGGTACTTCCAGGAGGACTTGTTGTAGGTCTGGGCGACGTGCGGGTCGGTGCCGCCCTTGCCCGTCTGCTCGAGGCCCTCGAAGAGCCCGCCGAGATCGGCCGGCATCTTGAAGGCGGGGTCGATGAGGAAGGAGGCGTTGGTGTAGTAGACGATGTAGTCCTTGAAGTACAGGTTGTTCTGGATCGCGTAGCTCATCAGACCGCCGAAGAATGCGATGTTGGTGCCGGAGCGCAGCGGGACGTGGATGTCCGACACGGCGCTCGTGCGGGTGAAGCGCGGGTCGACGTGGATGACCTTGGCGCCGCGCTCCTTGGCCTTCATCACCCACAGGAAGCCCACCGGGTGGTTCTCGGCCATGTTGTTGGTGCACATGATGACATCCGAGTGCTGGATGTCGATCAGGTTGGTCGTCATCGCACCCCGCCCGAACGTGGTCCCCAGAGCTGGGACCGTGGCGGAGTGTCAGACTCGGGCTTGATGCTCGTGGTAGACGATGCCGAGCGTGCGGTTGAGCTTGGTGAGGAGGTAGCACTCCTCGTTGTCGATGCAGGCCGAGCCGAGGGAGGCGATGGCCTCGAGGCGGTTGACGACGACGTCCTTGCCGTCCTTGTCCTTCTCCCGCTCGATGAAGTACTTCTCGCGCGTGTCGTAGTAGCGCTTGGCGATCTGCTCGTACATCCACTCGATCGGCTTCTCCTCCCACTTGTCTGAGCCGGGCGCGCGGTAGAGCGGCTTGGTCGGGCGGAGGGGGTTGTTCGACAGCTGGATGGTCGCGGCGCCCTTGGGGCAGAGCTTGCCGAGCGTGTGAGGCGTGTCCGGATGCCCCTCGATGTCGATGATGGTGTCGCCCTTCGAATACACGAGCTGGTTGCAGCCGACGGAACAGTAGGGACAGACGCTCGTGTGGACCTTGGCTTCCTTGAGCTTGAGCGCGGTGCCCGCCGCCGCCACCGGTTTGAGATCCAGCGTCGCCGTGCCCATGGCCACACCGGCGCCGGCCGACCCCGCGTACTTGAAGAAATCCCTGCGTGAGAGGCTCATGGCCGCGTCTCCTTCTGTGGAGCGTTCAATATTTCGAACGTGTGACAAGGTCCATGATCCACGTCAACGTCTCATCCATTCTGATCCAGCGAGCGACGATACGGCGGAACTGCGCGGATTATCGTGCTGGAACGTCCGGGTGTCAAGCTTCGAGACAACGGGTGGTGACGCCTCGCGTCAGCCCTTCCCGCCCCGGCCCCCGTCGCGACCCAAGTGGGCCTGATCCCTCACGAGTCATGCCCGGGAGGTGTGCTAAAATCGCCTTCTTTTGGGGGGGTCCGCGCAGCGGGAAGGCCGTCGGAGAGGAGATGGCAGATGCGAAACCTCGCTGCTCTCGTGATGCTCGCCCTCTGGCTCGGGTCGTCGGCTCCCGCTGCGGCCGAGATCATTCTGGGCCTCACCGGCGGCCTCGTGATCCCAGGCGACCAGGATCTGGTGTTCCAGGAGTACCCCGAGGACGGCGGATTCCCCGCCACGGACAGAGTAATCGGCCAGAAGAACGTGGACGAGTCCCTCGGGCCACTGGTCGCCGCGACCGTCACCGCCTGGGGAGACTGGAGCTTCCTCCGATACTTCGCCCTTCAGCTGGAGCCGGTGTACTGGTCCATGCAAGCCAAAGGCGCGCCGAGCCCGCCCGCGCCCCGTTTCACGGTGCACGAGCAACGCGTGGCCGTGTTCTTCAGCGCCCTCGCCCGGCTCCCGGTCTACCCGGAGCCGGGGCGCTTCTCGGGAACCGGGCGCGACAGCTTTGCCTACCTGGGGGCGGGATTCGGCCCCGTCCACAGCAGCGTGAGCCACGGCGCCAGTAGTTGGGACCTCGGGTATCAGCTTCTGGCCGGGGTGTCGATCCCGGTCGTCTCCAAGCTGAGAGTCCGTTTGGAAGGCCGGTACATCCTCACCGCCGACGTGGACACTATCTCGAGGGACAGTCCCGGATGGCGCGTTGATACCTCGGGCTTCCGCCACGGATTCACCCCCAACCGGTACAGCGACACTCAGTTCTTCCCCCTGCTGGTCGGTGTGGACTGGCGCTTTTGAGCGCGTCCCCGGCCTCGCCGCCGGGGCCGACACCGCGAGGCCTGCGGGCGCGCGCCAGCGCGGTCACGGCGCGAGGGAGGACGAAGTCGGTCACGCCCGTGATCAGGGCCGCGACGAAGCCGATCAGGCCGAGTCTCCCCAGTTGCTGCGCCGCCCCTACCATCGCCACATGACGGAAGCACCGAACGATTAGCCGATCAGCAGGACCGCGAGCAGGGCCACCGAGTCCAGCAGCGCCGCCCGCCTCATCTGCCAGCTTTCCGGCCCCGCTCCCCGCCCTGGTCGTTCGATCGTCTTCGGTGTCCGCAGCATATCGATCTCTGGTCCAGCGACCGACGGTGCTGCGGAACTGCGCGGACTGACGCGGCGGAACGTCCGGGTGTCAAGCTTCGAGACAGCGGGTGGTGACGCCTCGCGTCAGCCCTTCCCGCCCCGGCCCCCGTCGCGACCCCCGTCGTGACCCCCGTCGTGACCCAGGTGGGCCCTATCTCTTAAGTAAAGCTCGTACCGCTGCTCGACCACTGCGAGTGCCTCGGCCTGCCGGCCCGCCTCGAGCGCCTCGACGATAGCCCGCTGGTGGCCGACTTCCATGATGGCCCCGCCCAGCACGGGATCGTAGTAGCGGCCAAGCTCTCGAAGGATTCTACGCACTTCAGCCGGGTCCGCGAGATTCTCCTTGAGCCTCTCGATCAGCACGAGCGCGTGGTCTTCCCGCTTGCGGGCCTTGAATCCCCGGTCCCGGACGGGTTTGCCGGGCGACTCATCCACGACAGGCCTCCCCGTAAAGCACCCGTACGAGCATGAGTCCCTGGGGCGGGGCGGTGGGGCCCGACCGGGTACGGTCGCGTCCCGCCAGGAGGTCGGCCATCCAGGAAGCCGGCTGGGCCCCACGCCCGACCTCGACGAGACTGCCCACGATGTTGCGCACCATGTGATGAAGAAAGCTGTCGGCGGAGAGGACAATGGCAACGTGGTCGCCACGCTCGACCAGGCGCGCCGAGCGCACCGTGCAGGTGGGGGTGCGGCCGCGGCCGGGCGCGGCGCAAAAGGCGGAAAAATCGTGCTTGCCCCTGAGCGCTCCAAGCGCGCTCCGCATCGCCCAGACGTCGAGAGAGAAGCGCGGGTGCCAGGCGTAGCGACGTCCCAGCGGATGCGCGACCCGGCCACGGTCGATCAGGTAGAGGTAGCGCTTCCCCAGGGCCGAGCGCCTGGCGTCGAATCCAGCCGGCGCCTCGGATGCCTGGATCACTCGGATTGAGTCTGGCAGCAGCGCGTTCAGACCCCGGGCGAGCCTGGCCGGGGCGAGAGAAGACGCGGTGGCGAGGTTCGCGACCTGGCGGAGGGCGTGCACGCCCGCGTCGGTGCGGCTCGCCCCCGTCAGTTTCACCGGCGCGCCCAGGATGCGCGCGCAGGCATCGCGCACAAGGCCTTGCACCGTCGGGCAGTCGGGCTGAACCTGCCAGCCCGCGAAGTCCGTGCCGTCGTAGGCCAGCGTCAGGCGCAGGGTGCGCACGTCGCGCCCTCAGCGGATCAGCAGCTCTGCGACCTGGACCCCGGTCAACGCGGCGCCCTTGCGCAGCTGGTCGCCTACCACCCAAAAGTTGATCGCATTGGGCAGCGAGAGATCCTGGCGGACGCGACCGACATAGCAGTCATCCTGCCCCTCGACGCAGATGGGCATCGGGTAGCGGTTCTGGGCTGGGTCATCCCACAGCGTGAGGCCCGGAAAGGCGGCGAAGAGCTCACGCGCCCGGTCGGGGCCCACCGCCCTCTCGGTCTCGGCGTTGACCGCCACGGAGTGCGCGGTGAAGACCGGCACGCGCACGGTCGTGGGCGAGATGCGCAGGTCTGGCAGCTCGAGGACCTTCCGGATCTCATTGACCAGCTTCATCTCCTCCCCCGTGTAGCCACCCTCGACGAACTTGTCGATGTGGGGGATGACGTTGAACGCGACCTGGTGCGGAAAATACTTCGGCGTCATGGCCTCGCCGCGGGCCCAGGCAAGCGTCTGCTCCCGAAGCTCCTCGACCCCGTTGACGCCCGCGCCGGAGACTGCCTGGTAGCTCGTGGCGATCACGCGCCTGAGGCGCCCGGCGTCGTGGAGCGGCTTGAGCGGCATGACGGTGACGATGGTCGTGCAGTTGGGACACGCGACGATGCCCTGGTGTTCCTGGAGGGCGTGGGCATTGATCTCGGGCACGACGAGCGGGACCTTGGGATCCATCCGATACGCGCTCGACTTGTCCACGACGACCGCGCCCGCTTTGACCGCCTGCGGCGCGTACTCCCTGGTCTGCGCTGAGCCCGCCGAGAAGAAGGCAACGTCGACGCCCTTGAAGGCCTCGGGCCCCACCTTCTCAACGCGGATCGACTCGCCCTTGAAGGTGACGGTCTTGCCCACCGAGCGCTCGGAGGCGAAGGCGCGGAGCGCCTTCACGGGGAACTTGCGCTCCTCGAGGATCCGGAGGGTCGTCTGCCCGACCGCTCCCGTTACGCCGACGATCGCGACCGTCACGCCCGATGCCATGTCTCTAGCGTCTCCTGCCTGTCAAGCGTAGGACTTCTCGACTTCGGCCGAAATCAGGTCGCCCATCTCCTTCGTGCCGCACATCTTCGCGCCGACCCCGACGATGTCGCGGGTGCGGTGCCCCTGCTCGAGCACCCGCAGGACGGCCGCATCGATCCGGTCCGCGTCGGCGCCCTTGTCGAGCGAGTAGCGCAGCAGCATGGCCGTCGAGAGGATGGCCGCGATGGGGTTCGCGACTCCCTGCCCCGCGATGTCGGGCGCGGTGCCGTGCACCGGCTCGTAGAGGCCGACGCGCCCGCCCAGGCTCGCCGAGGGAAGCATGCCCATGGAGCCCGCCAGGACCGCCGCCTCGTCAGACAGGATGTCCCCGAAGGTATTCTCGGTCACGATGGTATCGAAGTGCGTCGGCTTCTGGATCAGCGCCATGGCGCAGTTGTCCACGAGCACGTGCTCGAGCTCCACCTGTGGATAGTCCTTCGAGACGCGGGTCACGACCTCGCGCCAGAGCTGGGACACGACCAGGACGTTGGCTTTGTCCACCGACGCCAGGCGTTTCTTCCGCTTCATGGCGACGTCGAAGGCTGCCCGCGCCACCCGCTCGATCTCGCGGGAGGTGTAGGCCATCGTGTTGATCGCCCGCGCGCCGCCGTCGGCAAACTCCTCCCGGCCGCGCGGCTCGCCGAAGTAGAGGCCGCCCGTCAACTCGCGGATCACCATGATGTCGGTACCCTCGACGACGGAGCGCTTGAGCGGCGAGGCGTCCACGAGCATGGGGAAGCACGTGGCGGGCCTGAGGTTCGCGAAGAGGTCGAGCTCCTTGCGCAATCCCAGGAGCCCCCGCTCGGGACGCATTTCCTGCGGCAGGCTGTCCCACTTGGGCCCGCCGACCGCGCCGAAGAGGATGGCGTCGCTCCGCTCGCAGAGAGCGAGCGTGGAAGGCGGCAGCGGGTCGCCGGTGGCGTCGATGGCCGATCCGCCGACGAGCGCCGTCTCGAACTCGAACGAGACGCCGGTCGCCCGGCCCACCACCTCGAGCACCTTGCGGGCCTCGGGTATGACCTCTTGTCCGATGCCGTCGCCGCCCAGGAGCGCGATCTTGTGTGTTGCCATCAGGGAGTCTTCACTCTCTCCGTCGGCTACGGGCCGATTTCCTTGACCTTCTGTCCGCCCGCAGCCTGCACCAGCCGGTTGAGGGCGTTGACGTATGCCCGCGCGCTCGCCTCGATCACGTCCGTCGAACTGCCCTTGCCCGGCACCACGGTGCCGTCGAAGTCCACCCTGACCGACACCTCGCCGAGCGCGTCCTTGCCCGAGGTGACGGATCGGAGCTGGTAGTCCTGCAGCCTGCCCTTGAGCCCCGTGATCGCGTCGATGGCGTTGAGCACGGCGTCCACGGGGCCGTCACCGACGCCCGAGTCCTGGAAGACCTCCGTGTCCTTCTTGAGCCGCACGGTCGCCGACGGGATGATGCCCGTGCCGCTGATCGTGTGCAGGTAGTCGAGCGCGTACGTCTCCGGCACCTGGGCGATCTCGTCCTTGACGATCGAGATCAGGTCATCGTCGAAGATCTCCTTCTTCTTGTCCGCGAGGTCCTTGAACCGCTTGAACGCCTTGCCGAGTTCGGCGTCGTCCAGATCGAAGCCGAGCTCCCTCAGGCGGGAGGACAGCGCTGCCCGGCCCGAGTGCTTGCCCATGACGAGCTTGTTGGCGGCCCGGCCGATATCCTCGGGCCGCATGATCTCGTACGTGAGCTTCTCCTTCAGCACGCCGTCCTGATGGATGCCCGCCTCGTGCGCAAAGGCGTTCTCACCGACGATGGCCTTGTTCGGCTGGACGCGCACGCCGGTGATCGACGATAGCAGGCGCGAAGACTTGAAGATCTCCTCCGTCCGCACCTGGGTGTCGGTCTCGAAGAAGTCCCGGCGGGTCTTGAGCGCCATCACGATCTCTTCGAGGGAGGCGTTGCCGGCCCGCTCCCCGATGCCGTTGACGGTGCACTCGATCTGCCGCGCCCCCGCCCTGATCGCCGCCAACGAGTTGGCGACGGCCTGCCCCAGGTCGTTGTGGCAGTGCACGGAGAGCACGGCCTTGCCACTGTTCCTGACCCGCTCCCGGATCTTCATGATCCGGTTGAACCACTCCTCGGGGATCGCGTAGCCTACGGTGTCGGGGATGTTGATCGTCCCCGCTCCGGCATCGATGACCGCCTCCAGGACCTCGCACATGTAGTCGAAGTCCGTGCGGGAGGCGTCCTCTGGCGAGAACTCGACGTCCTCGCAGTACCCGCGCGCGTGCGTGACGGCCTCCACCGCCGCCTTCAGCACCTCCGCGCGGCTCTTCCGGAGCTTGTACTTGAGGTGAATGTCGGAGGTCGCCACGAACGTGTGGATGCGCGAGCGCCGCGCGTACTTGACCGCCTCCCACGCCCGGTCGATGTCGCCCAGGCCCACGCGGCTGAGACCGCAGATGATGGGCGACCCTTCCAGCGAGCCCACCTGCTTGGCGACCTCGCGCACCGCCCCGAAGTCCTCGTCCGAGGAGATGGGGAAGCCGGCCTCGATGACGTCCACGTTCAAGCGCGCGAGCTGCCGCGCCATCTCGAGCTTCTCTTGCGTATTCATCGAGAAGCCCGGCGCCTGCTCGCCATCCCGGAGCGTCGTGTCAAAGATGATTATCCGGTCCATTGTGTGCCCTCCCTCGCGCTACTGCGCGTCCCCGGTTCCCTTCTCAATGACCTGCGCCTGATTCGAGCGGCGGCGCGCCCACACGGGGCGCGTAGGACCGCTCACCAGGTACAGCGAGAAGAGGATGAACAGGAACCACTGCGGGTGCGTCGCGACGATGAGCACCCCCAGGACCACGAGCACGAGCACCTGGGCGGGCTTGCGGCGCGCGAAGTCCACCTCTTTGAAGCTGTAGTAGCGAAACGTCGACACCATGAGGAGCGCGACCACGACGGTCCCCACGCTGATGGCCGCCGCCTGCCAGCGCGTAATCTCGATACCCTCGAGCAGGAGCGCGGTCGAGGCGACGATGCCGGCCGCGGCCGGCGTCGGCAGTCCCACGAAGTAGCGGCGATCCGTCACGCCCTGGTGGACGTTGAAGCGGGCGAGCCGCAGGGCGCCGCAGATCACGAAGAGGAATGCGCCGAGCCAGGCAACGCGGCCCGCCTGCGAGAGGGCCAGCGCGTAGAGCATGAAGGCCGGGGCGACGCAGAACGACACCACGTCGGCCAGCGAGTCGAACTCCACGCCGAACTGCGTCGTGGTCCGCGTCAGCCTCGCGACTTTACCGTCGAGGATGTCCAGCACCATGCCGACGAAGACGGCCACCGCCGCCTCGACGAAGCGGGCCTGGGCTGAGAGCACGATGGCGAGGAAGCCGCAGAAGAGGTTGCCGGTCGTGAGCAGGCTCGGGAGCAGGAAGATGCCGCGGCGCGGATGCTCGCGCAGCTCCTGCCAGCGCCGGCGGCGCGGATGCCGCGCCCCGTCCCCGCTCTCCTGTCGGCGTCTCACTTCAGCACCCCCCCCTGCAGCACTCCCCCCTGCAGCACTCCCATGATCGTCTCGCCGCCTCTGACCCTGTCACCCACCCGCACCCTGAGCTCAGTACCCTGCGGCACCACCAGGTCCGTCCGCGAGCCGAACCGGATCAGCCCGTAGCGCTCGCCTGCGCGGAGCTTGCCCCCCTGCCTCGCCCGGCACACGATGCGCCGCGCGAGCACACCCGCGATCTGCGTCACTCCGACCCTCGCGGCCTCGCCCTGGAGCGCGAGCGTGCAGCGCTCGTTCAGCTCCGAGGCCTCGTCCCGGTACGCAGCCAGGAAGCGCCCGGCTACGTGCTGGACGCCTTCGACCGACCCCGCCACCGGCGCCCGGTTGACGTGCACGTCGAGCGGCGACAGGAAGATGGACACCCGCACCGCCCGCCCCACCCACGGATCGTCGACCTCCACGACCCGCATCACGCGGCCATCCGCCGGGGCCAGGACGACGCCCGGGACAACCGGCGCGATCCGATCGGGGTCCCGGAAGAACGCCAGGAAGCACAGCGTCACCACCCCCAGGGCGGCCGCCGCCGGCCACCAGCCCGTCAAGCCCAGGATACACGCCGCCGCCGCGGGTGGGAAGATAAAGGGCCACCCCTCGGTCGCGACGGGAATGCGCACCCGCTCCCCCGCCGCCGCTACATCCGCGGCGGCTTGATCCAGGACATCATCTTGCGCAGCCGTCCCCCGACTTCCTCGATCTGGTGCTCGGCTTCGCGCTTCCTCATCGCGAGGAACCCGGCGCGGTGGGCCTGGTTCTCCAGGATCCACTCGCGCGCGAACTGGCCGGACTGGATCTCGCCCAGGATGCGCTTCATCTCGGCCTTGGTCTCCGGACTGACGACGCGCGGACCGCGCGTGTAGTCGCCGTACTCGGCCGTATCGGAGACGGAATACCGCATGTAGGCGAGGCCGCCCTGGTAGAAGAGGTCCACGATCAGCTTCATTTCGTGCATGCACTCGAAGTACGCGACCTCCGGCTGGTAGCCCGCCTCACACAGCGTCTCGAAGGCGGCCGTGATCAGGTGCGAGACACCGCCGCACAAGGTTGTCTGCTCGCCGAAGAGATCCGTCTCCGTCTCTTCCTTGAACGTCGTCTCGATGACGCCGGCGCGCGTGCATCCGACGCCCTTGCCGTACGCCAGCGCGACGTCCCGCGCCTTCCCCGAGACGTCCTGGTACACCGCGACGAGGGCCGGCACACCCGGGCCCTGGGTGAAGAGGTCGCGCATGACGTGGCCGGGAGCCTTCGGCGCGATCATCGAGACGTCCACGTCGGGCGACGGCACGACCTGGTTGAAGTGGATGTTGAAGCCGTGGGCGAACATGAGGGTCTTGCCCTTGCCGAGCACGCCCTTGATCGACTCCTCGTAGACCTGCCGCTGGGTCTGGTCCGGGAGCAGGATCATGATGATGTCGGCCGCCGCGGCGGCGTCGTTGACCGTCATGACCTTGAGCCCGGCCTTCTCGGCCGCGGCCCAGCTCTTCGAGCCCTTGTACAGGCCCACGATGACATCCTGCCCCGAGTCCTTCAGGTTCAGCGCGTGCGCGTGCCCCTGGCTGCCGTAGCCGATGATGGCGATCTTCCTGTTCTTGATCAGCCCAAGGTCAGCGTCCTGGTCGTAGAAAATCTTCGCCGGCATGACGTATGCTCTCCTCTGAGTTGTTAGTCCGCGAACCCGACCACGCGCGGGTCCTGGTTGGCCGGGCGCGCCGGGGCGACCTTGCCGAGCTTTTCCTCTACGCGCCGCAACCGCGCCTTCGGGCTCCGGGCGATGGCGACCTTGCCCGTCCGCACGACTTCCTGGATGCCGAAGGGCCGGAGCAGCTCGAGGATGGCCTCGATCTTCGTCTCCTCGCCCGTGCCCTCGAGTGTGTAGCTCGCGGCGGTGACGTCGACGACCTTTGCGCGGAAGATGTCCGCGATCCGGAGGATCTCGGCGCGGGCGGCAGGCTCCGCGTTCACGCGGATCAGCAGCATCTCCCGCTCCACGTGGGTCTCCGCGCTCAAATCGATGACCTTGATGACGTCGATGAGCTTGTGCAGCTGCTTCATGACCTGCTCGATGACGAAGGCGTCCCCGTTGACGACGAGCGTCATGCGCGAGACGGAGGGGTCGAGGGTCTCCCCGACCGACAGGCTCTCGATGTTGTACCCCCGCGCCGAAAAGAGCCCGGCCACGCGCGAGAGCACGCCGAACTTGTTCTCGACCAGGACCGCGATCGTGTGCTTCGTGTTCCCCGCCGCGTCGGCCACGGCTAGAACCCCGTCTGCGATTTGGCGGCGCGGTCGCGAACTTCACGGCTCC
>Ga0209726_10004728_pt1 | contig 17146 bp, 18 predicted proteins | sample Subgrocontami54m_FD_187453 | JGI IMG/M metagenome (GOLD analysis project Ga0209726, IMG submission 187453) | Subsurface groundwater microbial communities from S. Glens Falls, New York, USA - GMW46 contaminated, 5.4 m (SPAdes) (version 3) | ecosystem: Environmental > Aquatic > Deep subsurface >... | reverse complement strand
AATCCCTGTTTGCAATAAAGTTCTTACAGCCATCAATGCATTGACATTAAATTTATCCGCATTATCAAATATTACAATGGTTCGCCCCCTTGCTTCCCTGCACATAAAAGAATGCGCATGGAGGGCGGAGATAACGTCCTCTGCAAAATCAGTGGCGGTTTTTATCCCAAGCTCATTTTTAATTGCAATTAAAATATCTAACCCCCCTGTCTCCCCTTTAGTAAAGGGGGGTGGGGTGGATTTTATATCCCCCCTTTGTGAAAGGGGGGAATTGGGGGGTTGCGAATCTATATATACAAACGCTATCTTTTCATCTGCAAGCTCATCCATTGTTTTAAGACACAGGCTTGTTTTACCGCTCCCTTTTCCCCCTGTGAGAAGAATAATATTAGCCCTCCCGCTTTTAATATTGTTTAAAAGGAAATATAATGCCTCATAATGCGCATCCCCAAGATATAAGAAATCCGGGTCAGGCAAAAGGTCAAACGGGTTTTTGGTTAAATGAAAATAGTCAATATAGCCTTTCTTCTGAACGTCAGAGCCGGACATTATCTTGATAAGCGCGAGTTCTTTCCTGGCCTCAGGCAGAAATGGATTTTTTTTAAGCGCTGCTGCCAGACCGCCTTCAGCCTCTTTAAATAAACCCTCTCTTATATAAAGTTTTGCAAGGAAAAGATGGGCTATGTACAGGTCATGGTCTATAGAGAGCGATTCCATAAGGAAGCCCTTGGCCTTTACTGTATCTTGAGGATACGTGTTAAAAATCGCCCAGCCGAGATATGCCTTATATTCTGCCTCATCCGGATTAAGTCTTACTGTTTCTTCAAATGAATCTGCCGCTTTTTCATAATCTTTTTTTGCAAGGTGTGTTTTCCCATTCTGGAATATAAGTTCGGCATCTGCCTTTTTCGCAGCCTCATGCGCTTCTTCCTTAACTTCGCCTGGTTCAGGCTTGTAGCCTGAACCTGAATATTCTGGTTCAATATGCAAGATTGAACCAGCAACACCAGCAATAGGTTCATCTTTTGAAGATATAATATCCGTTATTATTAAGCCGTATGTCAGAAGCTCAGCCTTCCGGTGGAGAAGGTCAGAGTTGTTTATCACATCTTTTGTTTTGCTTGCGCCGTCAAATTTGGCAAGGAAGCGGCTCTCCTGGATATTTAAACCGAGGTCTTCGATTTTATACGGCTTGCCTGGCGAAAGAGTAAGGGGTTTGTCCATAAACTTTTCAAGCAGAGCCTCCACCTGTTCAAATTGGCAATATCCATTTAGTATTCCGTTTATTATCAGCAAGGCAGGATTCATGGGGAGCAATTGGAGATTTGCCGGCAGGCCGCCCTTAATTAAAAAATACTTATAATTTCCATTCGGCCAGCCAAAGATTTTCCATATCTTTTTTTTCATCTGAAGCGCAAGGCAGTCGTCAAGTTCTTTTTGCGATATAAACCCCATAGAAATAAGGACTTCGCCGTGCCTTTTCTTTTGCTTTAACATTATCTCCAGCGATTTTTCATAGGCCTCCTTTGAGATAATGCCTTCTTCCAACATCACCCTGCCAAGCACATCGTTCATACTGTTGGAGGAAACATTAACAGGCCAGCCTTTTTTAAAGTATATCCTCCTCTTTAACATTCCCCTTGTAACATCCAAGATGTTTGCCGGGTCGCTGCGGAGGGATATAGTATGCAGAAGTTTTAGCAAAGGGTTATCTTTAAGGTCATTCCATTTTTTTTCAGACACTTTGCGCTACCTCCTATGGAAGAAAGTCAAAAGGGGATTAACAGGTCTAAAGACCTGTTCCCACGGCTTTCTGCTTTATATCTTATTCCACGGCAAGATTGAAATCAAGAAAATCCTTATTTGACTAATTCCGGCTGCTCTTATAGAATGAGCAGGTAAAAAGGAGAAAAATGACAGCCTTGTTAAACGGTCCTTTGTCCAGAGATATTCTTAAACTCGCCTCACCCGTATTTTTTGGCACACTTTCCCAGACTATTTTCTATGCCGTTGACACTGCCATGCTGGGGAGGGTCGGAGTGGAGGCCTTGGCAGCGGCAGGCCTTGGCTGGTTTGTTGTCTGGGTATTTGGAAGCAGCCTTATGGCCATAGAGGTAGGCGCCCAGAGCCTTGTTGCAAGAAGGTTCGGAGAGGGAGACTGGGAGGCATGTGGAGGGCTTCTTGATAACACGCTTGCCTTTGCTGTAATATCTGGTTTCTTATTTTCCGTTGCCGGTTATCTCTTTGCCCCGGCAATATTTCCATACCTGTCAGATGACATAAAGGTTGTTGAGTATGGGATTGATTATCTCAAATACAGTTTTTTATCAATATTCTTTTTCCTTGTCATTGCATCCTTCAGGGGATTTTTTGACGGCCTTGGCCAAACGCATCTGTTTATGAAGGTTGCCATTGTTATGAATATATCAAACATTATCTTTGACTATGTGCTCATTTTTGGGAAATTCGGTTTTCCGAGGCTTGAGGTAAAAGGGGCTGCCATTGCATCGCTTATTTCTTCCTTTATAGGCGCCGCATATTTCTTTGGCATCAGTTTTAGCAACCAATTTGTCAGGCGGTTCAGATATTTAAGCAGGTATCAGTTTAACCTTGCAATTTTAAATTCCATTATGAGGCTTGCATTTCCTGCAATGATCAGGGTATTTTTTATAATGGCAGGACTTACAACATTTCTCTGGATAGTGGGACGGATAGGGAACGCAGAGCTTGCGGCAAGCAATATACTTATGACCCTTTCCTCTTTTACATTCCTTGCCGGCTACGGGTTTGCGGTTGCAGCCGCCACAATGGTAAGCCAGAATCTTGGCAAGGGCAATGCGGAAATTGCAGAAAGCTATGGATGGGAGGCCGTGAAACTCGGACTTTTATGTATGGGTTTTTTAGGGGCCTTGTTTATATTATTCCCCGGGATTATACTTGAGATATTTACTGACCAGAAAACAGTTATAGAAACAGGCAGAAATGTCCTCATACTGTTTGGAATAATTCAGTTCTTTGACGCTGCAAATCTTATTCTTTCCCATGCGCTCCAAGGCGCCGGATATACAAAATGGGTTATGAAGGTAGAGGGGCTTGTGGTATGGTTTTTATTCCTGCCGGCAGCCTATATTTTAAGTCTGGTTTTTGGTTTCGGGCTTTATGGCGCATGGCTGAGCATGTTTGCGTACAGTTTGACCATAGGGGTAACAATGCTGTGGAAGTTCAAGGAAGGGAAATGGAAAGAGATTGAAATGTAGGGATGGAGGTGTTTATGGAAATCATAATAAAACAGGGAAGCCTTTTGGAGGCAGAGGCTGACGCCATAGTAAATGCTGCAAATAGCCTCGGTCTCATGGGCGGCGGGGTGGCAATGGTTATAAAAAAGGCGGCTGGCGATGTAGTGGAAGAGGAGGCACAAAAACTCTCTCCCATACCGGTTGGCAAGGCTGTCCTGACAACAGCAGGGAATTTAAAATTCAAAGGCATTATCCACGCGCCTACAATGGAGATACCCGGCATCCGCATACCGCTTGTGAGCGTGGGCAAGGCAACAAAGGCCGCACTTAAGCTGGCTGACGAAAGCGGATTTTCCGTGGTGGCGTTCCCGGGCATGGGAACAGGCATAGGCGGCGTAAAAAAAGAGGCAGCCGCAGATGCAATGCTGGAGACGATACAGGATTTTAAGGCGCAGCAGCTAAAAAAGATTGTGCTTATGGATGTTGACAGCGAAATTGTGCAAGAGTGGAATAGGGCAAAGGCAAAGAGAGGGTTGTAGGACAATACAATGAAGGCAATGCCTAAAACAAGAATAGAGCGTGATTCGCTCGGCGAAAAGGATGTGCCCGTGAATGCCTATTACGGCATACAGACACTAAGGGCAATTGAAAACTTTTCCATAAGCGGCATATCTCCGAAAAAAGAATTTATATCAGCCTTTGCAATGGTAAAAAAGGCCGCCGCTGTCGCAAATATGGCAACAGGCAGTCTCAATGGAAAAATCGGCAGGGCGATTGTCAAGGCTGCGGACGAGATTATAAGCGGAAAACTGCACAATGAATTTGTTGTGGATGTGTATCAGGCGGGCGCAGGCACATCGCATAACATGAATGCCAATGAGGTCATCGCAAACAGGGCAATAGAGATGCTCAGTGGGGAAAAGGGGAACTATAAAATCATCCACCCCAACGACCATGTTAATATGTCACAGTCAACGAATGACACGATACCAACAGGCATGAGGATTGCCAGTCTGTTTTTGACAAAAGAGTTATTATTGGAATTGAAGATAATGGAAAAGGCGCTATCAGATAAGGCAAAGGAATTTGACGGCATTATCAAATCGGCAAGAACCCATCTTCAGGATGCGGTGCCCATAAGGCTTGGACAAGAATTCAGCTCTTATTCAAGGGCAATACAAAAGGCAAGGGAGCGGGTAGAGATTGCAATAGAGGGATTAAAAGAACTTGGCATAGGCGCAACAGCAGCAGGCACAGGCATAAATACTCATCCTGCATACAGAAGGCATGTAATAATGGCATTGAAGGATATTACCGGGATAAAAGACTTAAGGCCTGCAAAAGACATGTTAGAGGCTATAAACAGCATGGCGGATTTTGTAAATCTCTCGGCGATGCTGCGTGGGCTTGCCATAGAACTCATCAGGATTGCCAATGATCTGCGGCTTTTAAGCTCAGGCCCGAGGACAGGTTTTGCAGAGATTATACTCCCCGCTGTTCAACCCGGTTCATCCATTATGCCGGGCAAGGTAAATCCGGTTATGGCTGAAATGATGAACATGGTCTGCTTTCAGGTTATCGGCAATGACCTGACAGTTGCAATGGCAGCGCAGGCAGGCCAGCTTGAATTGAATGTAATGATGCCTGTAATAAACTATAATATCATGCAGTCTGTAGAGATTTTAAAAAACGCTGTAAGGGTCTTTACTGAGAGATGTGTAAATGGCACAAAGGCAGACAAGGCAAGATGCCGGGAGTTTGCAGAAAAGAGCGTTGGCCTTGCGACTGTCCTTAATCCATTCATCGGCTATGAAAAAGCGGCTGTTGTCGCAAAAGAGGCAGTTATAACCGGCAAAACCATAAGAGAGATAGTCCTTGAAAAGGGGATTCTTTCTAAAAAAGAGGTTGATAAAATCCTTAACCCAATGGCCATGACAAGACCGGGGATTATTAAAAAATGAAAAGGGTCTATAGCTCAGCTTTGCTGACAATAGTTGAGAATGTGAAAAATGTGCTGGAACTTAATGAAATCAGGTGTGTTCTCAAAAATCAGTACCTCAGCGTTGCTCTTGGAGATATACCGCCTATAGAATGCTGGCCGCAATTATGGGTTGCGGATGAGGACGCAGAGCGAGCATTGCAGATAATTGACCTCTCAGTTGATAAAGAATCCCAACAAGGTAAATGGGTATGCCCAAAATGCAAAGAAAAGCTTGAGTCACAGTTTACTGAATGCTGGAACTGCGGCACAACTCGTCATAAATAGTAGTCTATTTATCCATCCTATGATTAAACGTTACAACTCCCTTTCTGATTTTCTTAAGAATAAATTCGGCTGTAAGGTCTTTAAGGTCTCTTTGAATGCAGGCCTTACCTGCCCTAACAGGGATGGCACAAAAAGCGTAGGCGGATGCATTTATTGCAATTCTGAACCAATGATGCCTTTGAATTATAGTGATAGCATGGGAATAAGAGAGCAGCTTTATCAAGGCATTGAATATATAAAAAAAAGACATAATGCAAAAAAGTTTATCGCTTATTTTCAGATAAACACGAATACATATGCGCCTGTTACCACATTAGAAAGGCTTTACAAGGAAGGATTAAACCATCCTGATGTTGTTGGTCTGGCAGTTTCAACAAGGCCGGATTGCGTGGATAACGAGATTTTAGATTTATTGGCAAAACTTGCAAAAGAAAAATTCCTGTGGTTTGAACTCGGTCTTCAGTCCGCTCACGATAAAACCCTTAAACTCATAAACAGGTGTCATACAGTTAAAGATTTCACCGATGCTGTTAAAATGGCAAAAGAAAGAAAAATTCCTGTATGCGCCCATGTAATCCTTGGCCTTCCCGGCGAAAACAGGGAAGATATGCTTTCAACCGCAAGATTTTTGGCTAATATCGGGATATGGGGCATAAAACTTCATCACCTTCATATACACAAAGACACAAAGCTTGCAGATATGTATAGTAAAGAGGAATTCATGTCTTTGGAGTTTGATGACTATGCCAATCTTGTGGTAGATTTTCTGCAAGAGATCCCTGAAGATGTTATAATGCATAGGCTCTGTGGTGATACAGCAAGAAGGTTTTTAATCGCCCCTGACTGGAGTGTCAATAAATTCCTAATATTGGACAGGATTAATAAAGTTTTGGAAGAAAGAGATGCCTGGCAGGGAATGAAAAAGCACAGTAAACTATGACCAGTTAACGGTTTACAGTTCACATATTAAAGGAGGTTTTATGTACGACACACGCATTACAAAGCTTGCCGATATTCTTGTCAATTATTCCCTTAAAATAAAAAAGGGGGAAAGGGCGCTAATCAATGCATCTTCAGAGCTTGCAAAACCGCTTGTGCTTGAGGTCTATAAAAAGGTTTTGCAGGCAGGCGGCTATCCTGCTGTCAATATTGCGTTTGAGGAGATGACTAATATATTTTACAAGATGGCAACAAAGGAACAGCTTTTGGATTTTCCAAAGATAAAGTTTTTTGAGGCAAAGAATGTTGACTGCGTTATTAATATAAGGGCCTCTGTTAATAAAAAAGCGCTCTCAAATATAGATCCAAAGGCAATCAGTATGCGCAGCAAGGTTTTAATGCCAATACAGGAAGAGATTGTAAACAGAAAACGTTGGGTCATCTGCAATTTCCCCACAAATGCCCTGGCGCAGGAAACAGACATGTCTCTGGAAGAGTATGAGGATTTTCTCTACGGCGCAACAAATATAAACTGGGGCAAGGTTGAAAAAGAGGAGATGAATCTGAAGAGGATTCTGGATAAGGGTAATATTATAAGGATAGTCGGCAAGGATACTGATTTGGCCCTCAGCATAAAAGGGAGAAAGGCTATCCCGTGCTGCGGCGAAAGGAATATGCCTGACGGGGAGGTGTTTTTGTCGCCGATAGAAGATACCGCTGAGGGGCAAATCTATTACGACTTGCCTGCAATATATCAGGGTAAAGAGGTTCTGGGTATCTGTTTAAAATTTAAAAAAGGCAAGGTTATAGAAGCAAAAGCGGAAAAGAATCAGGGATTTCTTATCTCAATGCTGGATACAGACAAAGGCGCAAGGTATCTCGGTGAGGTGGGTATTGGCACAAATTACGGCATAAAACATTTTTCCAAGGACATTTTATTTGACGAAAAGATTGGCGGCACTGTCCATCTGGCGGTAGGCAGATCTTATGAAAGTGCAGGGGGCAAGAATAAATCTGCTATTCACTGGGATATGATAAAGGATTTGAGAAATGGCGGAGCGATATATGTTGACGGGAAGGAGATTCAGAAAAACGGGAGGTTTGTGATATAAAAGCTATCAGCTATCAGCTGACAGCTTTTAGCCTGAACCAGCAAAGGCAGCAATTTCACTTACAGCTTTTAAAAGGTCTATTGTTTTAAAGGGTTTTAGCAAATACCTTACCCCTGTTTTTTTAAAAAGCGTATCGGCTTCTCTATTCTTATCACCAGTGATGAACAATATCCTTTGTTTTATGGAAGGCGTTTTTTCAATGAGTCTCCTGTAAAATTCTATTCCGTTCATTACAGGCATATCAATATCGCTTATTATGACGGCATATTTCCTGTCATATGCCATCTTCAATCCTCCCTCACCATTGCTGGCAGCATCCACCTCATAACCCTCTTCGCTGAGTATAGCTGCAAGAAGCTCAAGGATAATATGCTCGTCATATATTACAAGAATGCGCATTCCCATATGATATTACCTCCAGCAAACAGGCTTTGGCGTGAGCTCAGCCGAACGGTTATGATTTCAAATCTTCTTTTCTTTACCCCAGATAGATTCATTCGGGGGTAAAGCATTGCCTTCATCGGACTTTGAGAATATAAAATCGCAATATGGGCATGGGTTCGGCTCCTGAGGGGCTGCAGTATATGAGCGCTTTTTGCATTTTGGGCATATCATCTTTTCCATGATGTCCTCCTTTCTTTTTATCTGCATCTATTCGACATTATTGTAGACAGACGGCCTCTTGAGCCTGAATTTCAGCTCGCCGCGAGGCCATTTTTCAATTTTTTCAAATGCCGCAAGTCCATACTTTTCAAGAGAGGTCATGCTTGATTTAAGCCTCTTGAGCGCCATCAATCTTCTCCCTATCTTTTCTATTTCTCTAAAACTTATTTTGCACGAGACATCAACATCATCCGCGCTTGCAAGGAGCAGTATGTATAGCTTTAACTCTCCATTTGACAGGAGATGAAAAAAGTCTGAGCCGCTGAGATATCTTAAAAGCTCCAACTTGTCCATAAGCACAGCTTCCCCTTTTTCGGCTCTGATAAAACATGTCCCCGAATGTTTCTATCGGGGAAAGGACTGATTATACTCAACGAATCATAGAAGCAGTTATTAAATAGGATAAATAGTCTATCTTGTCAAGTAAAAAAGGATAATATATGCGTGTCATTTGAGTTGACAATATATGGGAAAGGGGATATTTTAAATCATTCTTATGACAAAGGAACAAATTGGCAGAAGACTTAGAGAGATAAGACACTCTAAGGGGCTTACCCAGAAGGCCCTGGCTGAAAAGACAGGGGTGGATTACACATACATTGGAAAGATAGAGCGGGCAGAACAGCTTCCATCCCTCGGAGTTCTGATAAAGATTTCCGATGCCCTTTCATTGCCTCTTAACCGCTTCTTTATGGATGAATCAACCTTAAGATTGATTAACCTCTTGCCCATGGAAGGATACAGGGTGGCCCAGAGAAGGGAAATGCGGGAACTTTTGAGAATACTGGAAGATGTCCGCGAAGAAGATATCCCCCTTCTCATAGAAATAGTCCGGGTGCTGAAGAAACATAGAGAGGATAAATATAAGCTGCCGATGGCGGCAGAGTCTCGGTCAGTATATAAGAGGCTGAAAAAGGGGAAAGACCCTCTCTAAAGGCAAGAGGATGGGTGATGAATACCTACGATGTTATCATAGTCGGCGCAGGCCCTGCCGGCATCTTTGCCGGTCTTGAGCTTCTTGCCTCGCAAAAAAAACTCAGGATTCTCCTTCTGGAAAAAGGAGACGACCTCCCTGATAGAAAACCTCATGATATATTTCACGGCTTTGGCGGCGCGGGCACATTCAGCGACGGCAAGCTAAATCTCTCTACAGCCGTTGGCGGTTTTTTAACCGATTACATTGAGGAAGATAAGCTCGAAACTCTTATAGATTATGTTGATAAGATATTTATAAAATACGGCGCGCCTCAGGAACTGCACGGCACAGACGAGGGAGAGGTAAAAAGACTTGAAGAGATTTCAGCGAGAAACGGCTTAAGGCTTTTGCCTTTTAAGATAAGGCATCTCGGCACAGACAGGTGCTTTTCGCTTCTCGAGAATATTAGGAAAGAAATAACCCCCCCTTTTATAAAGGGGGGGCAAGGGGGGGTTGATGTTCAGTTTAATTCCCCGGCATCAGAGATATTGAGGCAAGGGGATAAAGTTCTTGGTGTGAAAACAGCCGACGGCAGAGAGTTTCTCGGAGATTTTATAATCCTTGCGCCGGGCAGGAGCGGCTCGCACTGGCTGAGCGAGGAATCAAAGAAGCTTGGCCTTTCTACTGGAAACAACCCTATTGATATTGGTGTAAGGGTTGAGGTGCCCGCATCCATTATGAGGCCAATAACAGATGTGATGCACGAGGCAAAACTTTTATTTTACTCCAAGCGATTTAATGACCAGGTAAGAACATTCTGCATGAACCCTTACGGCGTTGTAGTAAAAGAAAAGCACAAAGACTTTTGCACAGTAAACGGCCATAGCTTTTCTACAAAAAAATCCGATAATACAAACTTTGCAATCCTTGCCTCCACAACATTTACAGAGCCTTTTCATGAACCAATTGCATACGGCCAATATATCGCAAAGCTGGCGAATATCTTAAGCGAAGGGATAATTGTCCAGAGGCTTGGAGATTTACTTCAGGGGAAAAGGTCAACCTTGGAAAGGATTAAAGAGGGGGTAGTCAAGCCTACGTTGAAGGATGCGGTCCCGGGCGACCTTTCATTTGCCATACCATACCGCTATCTCTCGGACATACTTGAGATGCTGGAGGCGCTTGATAAGATAGCTCCGGGGATATACTCGGCATCCACGCTCCTTTACGGCATAGAGGTGAAATTCTATTCCATGAGGCTTAAACTTACCAATAACCTTGAAACAGAGGTTAAGAATTTGTTTGCAGCAGGCGACGGCGCCGGCATTACAAGGGGCATTATCCATGCGGCGGTGTCGGGGGTGGTGGCGGCGAGGGAGATAATAAAGATAACAGCCTAGTAAACTGGTTAAAAATAGAGATAGCGAAAAGCCTTGACTTCTTGCGGGTTAGAAATTAAAATGGTCATTAAAATTTGGAGGTGCGTATGAGAGAGGTTCAGGAGGTAATTCCTATTACACAGGCAAAAAGAGACTTTCTTGATATTATGAGAAAGGTAGAAGAAATGGACGAGACCATTGCTATAACAAAAAACGGCGTTCCGGTGGGAATTTTGATAAACATTGAGCGGTTTGAAGGGCTGATGGAAACAATAGATATCTTAAGCGATAAAGAGACCATGAAGGCTCTGGAGCGCGCCAAAAAACAGCAAAAGGCAGGAAAGTTTTATACCCACGAAGAGGTTTGGGGTGAATGAAAAGATTCAGATTCAGGTATCTGCTCGAAGCGAAGAATGCGATTAGAAAACTTCCCCCTGCGATAAAACCCGGCTTGAAAAGCGGTATTGAAGAACTCTTGCATAATCCATTTTCCGGAAAAAAACTTGTTGACGAGCTTTCCGACTTTCGTTTCCCTGCCATTGGTGCATATCGTGTTATTTACCTGATAATCGAGAAGGAAAGCCTCGTAGAAATCCGTTTTATCGGACACAGACGCGATGTTTATACGAATTTTAAAGAACTGCTTGAAACAATCAAAAGATAGGTTTTTGCAGCCTTTCCATAAAAGCATATTTGCAAATCTGTCCCCTTCCCTTTCAAAAGCAGGATAGAGCAGTTAAAGATAATAACAGAGAAGGAATTTAAGAAGCTGAGGGATAAGGTTAAGGTTGAATGGATATGAGAACAAGAAATCACTATCTCTGAACAGATGAAAAGGCTAATATTTATCGGAATATGGGATGCTGTATAAGCCGGTTTAGCATGAGTAGGAAAGACAAAAACAGCAAAAAACAAGACCTGACCCTTATTGTCCTCCTTTAGCTATTCTATCAATAAATCCACCTTGACTTATGTCGTATAGTAAAATAAGATATATACGGTAAAGCTGGGTTATGGGGTCGCTGGGTTATGGTAGGTTATGGGGTCAAATCTTTTGTTTTGGCAATTTATCAAGCTTCTCTCCCATTTCCCTTTATTTTGTCAAATTAAAAGTTTTGACCCGCTATCCCTCTTTTCGATAACTGATTTGTCCCGAAAATACCTGTAAGATTAGCAAGGAGGCGACGATGAAAAATCTAATGCTGGCTTCGGTGGCTATATTGCTGTTTGGTTGTGCTACGACCCCAAAATCAAACTTACATCTCGTCAATCTATGCATGTCAAAAACAGAAGTTATGCAGATTATGGGAGTACCAGCAAGTGTACGAGTATCAAGTGCTGCCCCAAATGTTGAATATTTTATTTATTCGGCGGTTTACTATGATTATAAGGCTGGCTTTATGATTAGCCGTACAAAACAAAACTATATAAGGCTTAAAGACAGCAAGGTAGATTCCTACGGCCCTATAGAAAACATTGAAGAAAAATAATGAGTTAGTTGGTAAAAAGCCAGGTTCGATAGGTAGATAGCCATTTATCTTGCTTTTAACCACTGGAATAAAGAGGGACGCTTGGACAGCAGTAGGGGTCAAGAGGGTCAGGTCTTGCTTTTTGCTGTTGTTTTATTTCCTCCTGTAATTACACCCAAAGAGCAATTCCGCTTGAATTAAGTAAACTGTCCCCCAAATTCCCATTCGGTGGTGCGGTAATCTATTCAGCAAAAACCTCATCAAAAAACCTCTCTATTACTTAACAGTTTTTACCATTCCCTGTGCCGTTTGATAATTTGCCGCTGTAATGATACCATGACGCTCGTTATGAATAACATATCCATCATACTCGTAGAGCCGCAGTCATCCGGTAATATCGGCTCTGTTGCCCGGGCAATGGAGAATACCGGCTTTTCAAACCTTGTCCTTATAAATCCTGTGGACTATAAAAACAATGAGGCGTATTCAATGGCATGCAATGCCTGCGGCACGCTCCTCAATTCAAAGGTATTCACAAATACAGAAGATGCCATAAAGGACTCATGTCTTGTTGTAGGCGCTACAAGGAGAAAAGGAAGGGGACGCTACCCTGTGTTGACGCTTTATGAGTCTATTCCAAATATTTTAAATGCCGCAAAAAATAATAAGGTTTCAATACTCTTTGGAAGGGAAGACAAGGGACTGAAAAATGAGGAGATAAAACTTTGCGGTACCCTCATTGAGATACCGGCTCACAAAAAATATCCGTCCTTTAATCTGGCAGATGCGGTATTATTAGTCTGTCATGCGCTTTTTATGGCAGAAAAACCTTCAGGCCCGTCCATTACCCTTGCGCCATGGGAGGAGGTGGATGGAATGTATATTCATCTTGAAAAGACCTTAAGAAAGCTTGACTATGGCAAAAAAGGAGGGGCGCATCTTTTAAGGGCAATAATGAGGTCTTTTAAAAGACTTTTCGGCAGGACAGGCCTTATGCAGAAAGAAGTTAATATGCTGCGGGGGATATGCACGCAGATAGAGGAGAGGGTAAAGTGAGGAAGGGGGAAGTCTTTTATGTATGAACTTACAGTAATATCTGATTTTGCGGCGGCGCATAACTTAAGATTCTATGAAGGGGAGTGTGAGAGGCTGCACGGCCATAACTGGAAGGTGGAGGTTACGGTTGCAAGTAAGAAACTAAATACAATTGGGCTTGCTGTGGATTTTAAAATCTTAAAAAGAACATTGGAAAATATTATCGAAAGGCTTGACCACAAGTATCTGAATGAAGTCCCGCCGTTTGACAAGGAGAATCCATCTTCAGAGAATATCGCAAGGTATATATTTAAACAGTTCCAAAAGGAAATTAAAGGCAAAGACATAAAGGCGGCAAGGGTAAAGGTATGGGAGTCTGAAAATGCGGCTGCCGTATATTATGAATAGCCCTGCAGTCGGAAATAAGAATAACGGCTTGATGAGATTGATAAACAGGGTTGCTGCGCCTTTTAAAATGTCCATCAGGATAAAACTCGCTGTAGTCCTTTCTGTTTTGCTTTCCCTCCTGGCGGTCGTAATCGGGATTATAATGATAGGCCATCAAAGGAGGTCTCTGGAAGATCAGATGCGCAGTCTGGCAGGCACCATTACAGGAGAATTCTCCAATAACAGCAAGATGCCTCTCCTCCAGAACGACCGCCTTACAATGAACCTCCTTGTCCAGAACCTGATGAACTACCCGGGAATAATAAATGCCTATATACTTGACGAAAAGCTCCTTATAAAAGGCCACAAAGAACTGGAAAAGGTCGGCATAGAATATCATGGCTATAAAGAGGATATACTGAATGCAGGCGGGCCTTACCCGCGGCTTATAAGGGATGACGAAGACGCCTTAACCTTCGCCTCTTCCATAATCTTTAAGAAAACAAAGGTCGGTTATACAATTGTCATATTTTCCAAAAAATTTATTCAACAGAAAATCAAAGAGGCGCGCAGCAGAATAATCTTAATCACCGCCTCCTCAATCATAGCAGTCCTTATGCTGTCCATACCGCTGGCGTCAGGATTATTAAATCCCATATTCAGGCTTTTGAAAGGGACTAAAGAGATCGCCCTCGGCAAATTCTGGTATCGCATCCATTCGGACAGAAGCGATGAGATAGGCGACCTCATTCTTTCGTTCAATCAGATGGCGTCTGAACTGGAAAAAAAGGAATTGCTAAAGGGCGCATTTGACAGGTATGTGAGTAAGCCCATTGCCGATGAGATTCTGAAAAACCCTGAAAAGATACACCTTGCAGGAGAAAGAAGAGAGGCGACAGTCCTCTTCGCGGATATCAGGGGATTTACCGGCATAGCGCTTAAGATGCAGCCCGAAGAGGTAGTCGGGCTCTTAAACAATTACTTCACAACCCTGACAGAAATAATATTCCATTTTAAAGGGACAGTAGATAAGTTTATCGGCGATGCGGTGATGGGCGTATTCGGCTCTCCGCTTTATATATCCGGCCACCTTGAATACGGCGTCAAGGCAGCCTTTGGGATTAACAAGGCGCTGGAAGAGATAAACAGGCTGAGGGGGAAAAGAGAGGCCGTTCAGTTCCCTATGGGTATAGGGCTGGATTCAGGATTTGTTGTCGCAGGTAGCATGGGGTCAAAGGTCAGGATGGAGTACACTGTTATAGGGAACACAGTAAACACAGCCTCAAGGCTTTCAGGTATTGCAAAGGGCGGAGAGATACTTGTCAGCGAAGATGTTTATACTAAAATAGCAGGCAATGTTGCAGCCGTGGAGATGCCGGAAATCAATATAAAGGGTATTGAAAAATCCTTCACCTTGTATAATATTACCTATTTAAAGGGGGAGTGGGAGAAAGAGTCCCGGGAAACAGTCCGCATGGTAATGGATAAAATGGGGAGAGAAGGCATTGCGTTTTAAGCCGCTCATATTAACGGCATTATTGCTGATAAGCGGCTGCGCCCAGCTCATCCCACGCTACTACACGGCATCTGACTATGAAAAGGCGCTTATGCTGTATGGAGACGGCCAGCTAACCCCGGCAAAAGAAAGGCTGTTGAATATTAAAAAAGACTCCCGCGATTATAAGGCGGCGCAGGAGCTTCTTACAAAGATTGAAAGACTGTCTTTGATACTGGCGGAAAGATATAACGCAATAAGCGAAGAATACGAAAGGGCTAATATCTTTGATCTGGCCGCCAAAAACTACAGGATAGCCCTTCAGTTCGACCCCTCAAACCAAGTGATCCAAAAAAGGCTGAAGACTGCGGAACAGCAGCCGGCTCCTTCGGAAGAGATAAAGCCCAAAAAAGGCAAAGACGCGGCAAAACCTGAAATCCTCGCAGAAGGGCATTATAAGAAAGGCGCTGCGTTTCTCGAAGCCAAAAAATATAACATGGCAATAGCTGAGTTTAATATAGCGCTAAAGATAGTCCCATCCCACACGTATGCCATGAGCTTTCTTGCGACAGCCAAAAAAGAAAGAGAAGATGCAATTGATATGCACCTCAAAAAAGGCATTGATTATTTTCAAAAAGAGGAATTGGAACTGGCGATAAAGGAATGGGATGCAGCGCTTGATATAGACCCGTGGGACAAGACAGCGATTGATTACAGGGCAAGGGCAGAGGTTATCCTGGAGAAGATAAAAGAGATGAAGAAAGAAAAGTAAAGGGGGAATATGAAGGATATAAAGGACATACAAAGCCAGCCTGACTTCAGAAAAATAGCCATAGATAAGGTTGGTGTAAAGGACATCAGCTACCCCATTGTTGTGCTGGACAAGAAGAATAAATTCCAGCACACAATCGCCTCTGTAAATATGTATGTGGACCTGCCTCATCATTTTAAAGGCACCCACATGAGCAGGTTTATAGAGATATTAAACGAGCACAGGGGGGAGATTACTGTAAAGAATTTTCCGGATATTCTGGCAAAAATGAAAAAGAGGTTCAATGCGCAGACAGCGCATATGGAGGTGGGATTCCCCTATTTTATTGAAAAGGCGGCGCCTGTTTCAAAGGCAAAGGGTTTAATGGAATACAGGTGTAGATTTACCGGCTCACTGGGCGACAAAAAGGATTTTGTCCTTGAGATTACAGTGCCTGTTACAACGCTTTGTCCGTGCTCCAAAGAGATAAGCAGGAAAGGGGCGCATAACCAGCGCGGTATCGTAAAGGTCAACCTGCGGTTCAAAGGCTTTATCTGGATAGAGGACATAATTAAAATAGTCGAGGCATCTGCCTCAAGCCCGGTTTACTCCCTATTAAAAAGGCCTGACGAAAGATATGTGACAGAGCATGCCTATGACAACCCAAGATTTGTGGAGGATGTTGTAAGGGAGGTTGCCTCAAAGCTTGAGGCGCTGAAAGGCATTATCTGGTTCAGCATAGAAGCTGAAAACTTGGAGAGCATCCACAATCACAGCGCCTATGCGTATCTTGAGAAGACTTAAGCCAATTCCCATCTCCCCTTTGTCCCCTCCCATCAAGGGAGGGGGAATTTTGTTTCAACAATCAAACAGTAACCAGATCATTGGCTCCGCACTCAACCACAATATCACTGCCAATTGCATTTACTCTGAAGACAGCGCCTTCCTTCCACTGTAACGTTACAGGAACCTTTACCTTTTCATCTATATTCCTTTTTAAAAATCTTGCCCCGTATTTAGGGCTATAGCCTGTATCAACCAGCACATCCAACGCTGCGTCAGAAACATCTAAAGTCTTGCCATTTTCTTCCATATGCCTTTTTATATTATTCAGATATATTACGGTAATCTTCTTTACCTCTTCTCTTGTAAGCGGCGAAAAGATGATGAGGTCGTCTATCCTGTTTAAGAATTCCGGAGAAAAGGTGTTCTCCACTTCCTTCATTATGGTCTTTTTCAAATCGCCCAGCGCCTGTCCCTCAGGCAAAAAGCCGAGCGGTTTTGTAAATTTTCTAAACTCATCGCTTCCGAGATTGCTTGTCATAATAATAACCGTATCGCTGAAATATACCCTCTTGCCCCTGCCGTCCGTAAGCCAACCTTCGTCAAAGACCTGCAGAAACAGATTTAAGACATATGGATTTGCCTTTTCCACCTCATCCAGCAGCACAACAGAATATGGATTTTCTCTTACCTGATTTGTCAGTATGCCGCCCCG
>Ga0209726_10004713_pt1 | contig 17180 bp, 9 predicted proteins | sample Subgrocontami54m_FD_187453 | JGI IMG/M metagenome (GOLD analysis project Ga0209726, IMG submission 187453) | Subsurface groundwater microbial communities from S. Glens Falls, New York, USA - GMW46 contaminated, 5.4 m (SPAdes) (version 3) | ecosystem: Environmental > Aquatic > Deep subsurface >... | reverse complement strand
CGTGCCGAGGCCCATGACCGCGTAGCAGGAGATCATCACCCAGAACGGCACGTAGAATGCGTCGCCCAGATAGCCCTGCGAAAAGAGCAGGGCCGCGATGATCCCCATGGTCTTCTGCGCGTCATTGCCGCCGTGGCCGAGCGCATAGAGCGAAGCCGATACCAGTTGCAGCGAGCGGAACGTCCGGTCGACCGCATAGGGCGTGTAGCGGACGAACAGCCAGGACACGAACAGAAACAACAGCATCGCCAGCAGAAAACCGGTGAAGGGCGACAGCACGATGGCCACGGTCGTCTTGACCAGCCCGCCCCAGACGATGGCGCCAACTCCCACTTTGGTGACGCCGGCGCCCACCAGCCCGCCGATCAGCGCATGCGAGCTCGATGACGGAATGCCGAGCGCCCAGGTGATGATGTTCCAGGCGATTGCACCCATGAGCGCGCCGAACACGATCCGCGGGTCGATCACCTCGGCGGAGATGATGCCGGTGCCAATGGTCTGCGCCACATGCGCACCGAAGAAAAGGAAAGCGATGAAATTGAAGAAGGCGGCCCAGGCCACCGCGGTTTGCGGGCGAAGCACGCGCGTCGACACGATGGTTGCGATCGAATTGGCCGCGTCATGCAGGCCGTTCAGAAAATCGAAGGCGAGCGCAATGAAGATCAGACCGATCAGGATGGGAAGGGCGAGCGCGACTGCATCCATTTGAATTCGGCTCTCGCCTCTCGGAACGCGCTTTCAGACGTTTTCCAGCATGATGCCGTGGATTTCGTTACCCACGTCGTCGAAACGATCGACAACCTTTTCGAGATGGTCGTAGACTTCCACGCCGACAAAGAATGCGAGCGACGTGTTCGTGGGTAGATTGGCTTGATAAAGCTCGCGCAGTCCCTCGTCGTGCAGCTCGTCGGTGCGACCCTCGATCTGCGACAGCTGCTCCGTGAGGCTGCTGATGCGGGCGGCATGTTTGTTGATCGAACTCAGCAGCGGTATGGCTTCCTGAACGAGATTGGCGGCGGTGACGATCGCCTCCGCCATCTCGCGCTGCTGGCGGGTGAACGACCGCTGGTCGAACAGAATGATGGTCTTGGCGGTCTTATGCATCTGGTCGATGGCATTGTCCATCGACGTAATCAGATCCTTGACGTCGCTGCGGTCGAAGGGCGTGATAAAACTTCGCCGCACCGCGATCAGCACGTCGCGCGTGATGTCGTCGGCATCGTGCTCGCGGTCCACCACGGTCTGATGGTGCCGCGCCATCGCCTCACCGCCCTCCAGCATGGAGCGCAACGCCTCGGCGCCGGCGACCACCACGCGCGAGTGCTTGGCGAACAGTTCGAAGAAGCGCTCCTCCTTCGGCAGCAAGGCGTAAAACCAGCGCAGCATAGGCGCCCCCGTCCAGAGAGTCGGATTGACTGTCAACGCTTCTAGCAGGCCGCCACGCGATCCGGGCAGCGCGTCGCGATAATCCCCAGAGAATATTTTTGTGACAAATCAAATAGTTGCTTGATTCCGGGTGCATAAAGCAAAGGCCGGGACGCGATGTCCCGGCCTCCGTCGAAATAGCGCCGCAGCGGCTTACCGGAACACCTCGTTGAAGCGGCGCTTGATGCCCTGGTTTTCCTTCTGGATGTAATCGTCGTCGACAGCCAGAATCTTCAAGGTCTTGAGATCCGGATTGCCGGCCGGCGCCTCGATGTCCAGGCGCGATGACCAGCCGCCGTCGGCCGGAAAGATTTTCTGTGCAACGTCGCCGAGCATGAACTCGGCGAACAGTTTCGCTGCATTCGGATTGGGCGAGCCCTTGACCACCGAGGTCGGCGACGCAATCACGAACACGCCGTCAGTCGGAAACAGGGTCTTGATCGGGTGGCCCTCCTTCTTGAGATCGGCGGCGTAGGAATCGAGCGCGCCGACCGCGATCAGGCGCTCGCCGCGCTTGAGCATGTCGGACACTTGCTGATTTCCCTGTACGATCATCACGTCGTTCTTACGCAGGGCCTCGTAAAAGCCCCAGCCGCGGTCCTTGGAGATCATACCCACCACCGACACCTGCAACGAGGTGTAGGACGGGTCGGTCATCACCAGCCGGCCCTTGTTCTTGGGATCGAGCAGCGCTTCCCAGGTGGTCGGCTCATCGGCCGCCGAAATTTTGTCGCTGCGCACGTAATGCGTCATCATATTGAGGCGTTGCCCGGCCCACATGCCGTCGGCGGATTTCGCAGCATCAGGCAGCTTGTCGAAATTCTTCGGCTTGAAGGCGATGAAGAAGCCTTTCTTCGCCATCCCCGCCGCGAACGCCGGATCGGAATGGGTGAGCACATCGGCGAAGACCCGGCCCGCGGTCAATTCCTGCTGGAAGCGGTTGAGGATCGCCGAGCCGCCGGAGCGGAACATCTCGACTTTGATGCCGGTCTGCTTCTGGAATGCGTCGGCGATCTTTTGCCCCTGCTCGATCGGCGTGGAGGTGTACCAGACCACCTTGCCTTCAGCCTTGGCGGCGGCGAGGTCGGTGGCGTCCTGCGCCTGGGCAGACGCCACAAATGCTAAAAGGCCGGTGGCGGCAGCCAGCGTGCGTGCGAATTGATACATGTCGTTGCCTCCTTTAATTCCCCATCTAGCTTCTTCTTATCCGCGATAGGCCGGCTCCGGCTGCGAGAAGAAACTCAAAAGGATGTGATAGACCATGAGGTAGTTCTTCTGCTGGAAACTGGCATGCGAGATGCCAGGCATCACGGTGAACTGTTTGCCTGCATTCGGCAGCCGCTTGAAGAATTCGATCAGGTCGTCGAAGCCAGCGATGCCGTCCCATTGGCCGCGCATGATCATGGCGGGCATGGTGATCTTTTCCGGATCGACCACCGGCAGCCGCGAACACATATCCACATAGGTTCCGGTCGGCACCGAATCGTCGAGCGCCAGGATGGCGTCGGCAAAAGCCTCGATCACGCGATCCTCCGCGGTGCCGGGATGGTCGCGATTGAAGATCGAATAGACGAACGGCTTGTCGATCGGGCGGCGGTTCACGGCTTGGAATTCTGCCAGCTTCTTCTTGCGCTCGGCCAGCGTGGGCGCGCCCTCCCCGGTCCACACCATGGCGTCGAGCGCCAGCCGTCCGACCATCTCCGGATTCTGCTGCGCGAACAAAGCGGCCCGTAATGCCCCCGAGGAGATGCCATAGACCAGGAGCGGCGGATTGCCGCGCAGCTTGCGGATATAGGCTCCGGCGGCGGCGCAGTCCTCGGCGCCATAGGCGATCGGCGCGTTGTTGTCTCGGTCCTTGGTGGAGCGGCCGTAGCCTTCCATATCGACGCACCAGGTGTCGTAGCCGCGCGCGGCGAACCAATCCATCACCGAAGAGTCCGGCCGCCCCGGCACCTGCAGGTCGAAGGTCGGCTGCGAGGCCATGGAGGAGCCGTGCACGAACAGCACGGTGCCGGCCGTGCCCGGCTTGTCGCCGGCGTATTTGTTCCACAGGAACAGGCGTACGTCGCCCTTGTTGGTCCAATGTTCCTCGCCGCGAATGGCGGCGCCGGGCGAAACGGCTTTGTTCATGCGCGGGCTCCAACTCTTCTTATTATACCGGTTTGGCGTCGCCGCTGGCGCGGCGAAAAACGCTACACTGTGTCGCGTCCATCTCAAGCGCGACCGACTCGCCGACCTCGAAATGCTGCAGGGGATGGGTCTGCACGCGCAGCACGGGGCCGGACGACAGCGCGACATAGTATTCGCTAATATTGCCGAGGAAGACATGGTTGGCGATCTTCGCCAGCTTGCCGGCCGACGATGCGCCCGGCGCCGCCAGCCGGATATTCTCCGGACGGATGGCAACGTCCACGCTTTCCCCCGGCTGAAAACCGTCGAGCGCCGCGACCTCGACCGCGAAGTCGGGCGCAAGCTCCACCGTCCCGCTGCCGTTATTGACGGCGCGGATCGTGCCGGGCACCAGATTTACCAAGCCCATGAAGTCCGCCACCATGCGGTTGGCCGGGCGCGAATAGACTTCGAACGGCGTGCCATATTGTTGCAGCCGTCCGCCATCCATCACTGCGACATGATCCGACAGCGCCAAGGCTTCGGCCTGGTCATGGGTGACATAGACGAAAGTGATGCCGGTGCGCCGCTGCAACTCCTTCAGCTCCGAGCGCATGCGCTCGCGCAGCTTGGCGTCGAGATTGGATAGGGGCTCGTCGAGCAGCAGGATGTCGGGCTCGACCACCAGCGAGCGGGCAAGCGCGACACGCTGCTGCTGGCCACCGGACAATTCGTTCGGATAGCGCGCCTCGAGCCCGCTCAGGTTGACCAGCGCCAGCGTCTCCTCGACCTTCTTGCGCGCGGCGGCGGCCGGCATGCGGCGCAGCTTCAATCCGAACACAACGTTTTCGAATACGTTTTTGTGCGGCCAGACCGCATAGTTCTGGAACACCATGCCCATGCCGCGGCCTTCCGGCGGGACCACCGCCGACGGCGAGGACAGCATCCGCCCGCCGACTTCGATGGTGCCGCGGTCGGGAATGATGTAGCCCGCGATCAGGCGCAGCGTCGTGGTCTTGCCGCAGCCGCTCGGCCCCAGCAGGGTGACGAACTGGTTGTCCTTGATTTCGAGATCGAGATCGGCCACCGCGGCGAAGCTGGTCTCGCGCCGGCCGAAGCTCTTCGACAATCCCTTGATGCTGATGCCCGCCATTCCCCGACCCTGTTCTAGCTTTTTTGTTAGACATTCACCGGCGCGGCTTCGGTGCGCGCCGTTAGCGAGCGGCCGCCGAACCAGTGGGCCAGCCAGATAGCCGCGCCGATGATCACCATGTTGATCATCGCCAGCGCCGCCACCGGCTCGAAATATCCGGTTTCGTAAAGATTGTAGACCGCGACCGCCAAGGTGATGGAGCTCGACGAGAACAGCAGGATCGAGGCGCTCAATTCCTGAATCACCGGCACGAACACCAACAGCCAGCCGGCGAACAGGCCGGGCCGGATCAGCGGCAAGGTGATTTCGCGCATGGTGGTGAGCCAGGAGGCGCCGAGGATCTGCGCGCTCTCCTCCAGCGAAGGATCGACCTGCCGCAGCGAGGCATTGGCGGCGCGCACGCTGAGCGGAATATAGCGCCCGACATAGGCCAGCAGCAGGATCGCCAGCGTGCCGTAGAGCGCCACCGGCATGGCGAGCCAGAACTGGATCAACGCCACCGCCACCACGATGCCCGGCAGGCCGAGCGGAATCAGCGCGAAGTAGTCGAGCAGCTTCCTCCCGGGGATCAAGGTGCGCAGGTCGATCCAGCCGATCACGGCGCCGAGGAGCACCGCGATGGTGGAGGCGGCGGTCGCCAGCATCAGGCTGTTGAGGATGGCGCGCTGGGTGACATTGTATTCGAACAGGATGAACTTGTAGTTCGCCAGCGTCAGGCCTTTCCAGAAATCGAGGCCCCAGGATTTCGAGAACGACACCGCGATCAGGGTTGAATAAGGCGCGACGATCGACACGATAAAGATGCCGATGGCGAAGCCGAGCAGCACCCAGCGAAAGGCGCCGAGTTGCATCAGTTGCGGGCGGGAGCCCTTGCCGGCGAGCGTGACGTAGGAGCGCCGCGCCAGGAAGGCGCGCTGCAGATAGAGCGCCACGATGGTGATCAGCACGAAAACGAGCGACAGCGCGGAGGCCAATCCATATTCGGGCGGGTAGTCGAACAGCGCATAGATGCGGGTCGGCAGCGTGACGATGCGGGCGGGCAGGCCGATGATCGCCTGCGAGCCGAACAATGCGATGGCGTTGACGAAAGCGAGCAGCGTGCCCGACAGGATGGCGGGGGCGACCAGCGGTCCGGTGATCGAAATGGCGGTGCGCAGCTTGCTGGCGCCCAGGATCTGCGCCGCTTCCTCGTAGGAGGCATCGACCGACTGCAAGGCGCTCGAGGCCAACAGATAGACAAACGGAAACGTGTGCATCACCGTCACCAGGACCAGCCCGGCCATCGAGAAGATGTTGAAGGTGAGCCAGGTCAGGCCGAGCACGTCGCGCATCAGCACATTGATCAGCCCGGCATTGGGGCTGAACAGATAGGTGAAGGCGATGGCGGTCAAAAACGGCGGCGACAGATAGGACACAGTGGCGGTAAGTTGCAGCAGCGGCTTCCACGGCACGTCGGTGCGGCTCACCGCCCAGGCCAGGGTCAGTCCGATGATCAGGCTGAACAGGCCGGTCCAGGCGCCGAGGATCAGCGAGTTCTTCAGCGCATTGAGATAGAGCCGCCCGGTCAGCACCTCGCTGAAATGATCGAGGCTCATCCCCTCCGGGCCGCGCACGCTGCCGAGCAGCAGCGAAAGCAGCGGCAGCACCACCAGGACAATGAGGCAGACGATGGCGCCGCCCATCACCACATGTTCGAGGGTGACCCGCCGGCGCACACGCTGTCGGACAAGCGGGGGGTGCAGCGCCGCACTCGCAACTTCAGTCGTCATTCAGTCCAACCCGCCCAGTCCAACCCGCGCTTGACCGCCGGCGGTTCTAGCACAGCCGCGGAGAACGCCGGAACATCCCACGTCCGGGCAGCGGGCGATATGCGACCAGAGGGCGCCACCAAGCAAATGACGATTTCCGTACCGCGCGATCGCGGCCCGCCGGCGGCGATCGCAGGCCGGCGCCTGCATCCTCATGGTGAGGATATTAGATTTCGGATCGCGGAAGAGCGCGTCAGGCCTACGAGCCGTAGGCAACGCCGGTTTTTTGAGGGACCGGGATTCGGCAAAGCCGCGATATTGAATGAAACCCGGAGCAATCCCGGATGCGCTCAGACCGGATTCATCCGAGCCGGATATTACAGTCTAATCAATAGCTTGCTTGAGCCGTGACCAGGGCGTGAACATGTCTTTTATTTAAGTAGTGCCGCGAAACCGGCCTGATAGCATGGGCGCGTCGCAAAGTGCCGCCGTCGCGGCCCTTGTCGCGGTGTTTCTTAAGCGTCCGTCGCGTTTGAAAGCCGGTGCATGTTCAAGCCGTTGCGATCCCGTGCGTTTACGGTGGAGGCCCAGAGCTTTCGCCGATCCGTCACTCTTTTTGCGGGGCTATGCAGCATTCCCATGCTTGCCGGATGCATCAATGCCGAGCGGCCGGAACTCGCGCTCGATATCCCGCCGGCCTACGGCGCCGCGCCCGGCGCCCCGGACGGGGCACCGCCGCAGCTCGACTGGTGGCGCGGCTTCGGCTCCGCCGAACTCACCGCCCTGATCGAGGAAGCGCAGACCGCCAATTTCGACATCGCCATGGCGGTCGCCCGCATTCTGCAAGCCGACGCCCAGAGCCGGCTCGCCGGCGCTCCGCTCTTGCCCAGGGTCGATCTCGATGCCAGTGCGACGCGCTCGCGCGCGTCGCAGGCCGCGGGCGGCGGCGGCGGCGATCGCGACGCCTACCGGGCCGCTCTGACCGCCAGCTACGAGATCGATTTCTGGGGCAAGAACCGCGCGGCCTCGCGCGCCGCCCAGGAGAACGCCATCGCCGCCCGCTTCAATCGCGACGTGGTCAATCTCAGCACGGTGGTGAGCGTCGCCACCGCCTATTTCCTGGTGCTGTCGTCGCAGGACCGGCTGCGCACCGCGCGCAGCAACCTGACCAGCGCCAACCGCGTCATGACCGTGTTCCGGCAGCGGCTCGAAGTCGGCACCGCGTCCGCACTCGACATTGCGGTGCAGGAAAGCGTGGTCGCCACCCAGCGCGCCGCCATCCCCGCGCTCGATCAGACGCTGCGGCAGAACATCGCGACGCTTGCGGTGCTGATCGGCCGCGCCCCGGCCGGTGTGCGGATCCGCGGCGGCAGCCTCAATCGCCTCGCCATCCCGCGGGTGACGCCGGGCCTGCCGTCCGAACTGCTGATCCAGCGCCCCGACATCCGCGCCGCCGAAGCGCAACTCGCCTCCGCCGACGCCAGCGTCGAATCGGCGCGCGCCGCCTTCTTCCCGAGCATCAGCCTGACCGGGCAAGGTGGTTTCCAGAGCGCCGCGTTGAAATTGCTGTTTACGCCGGAAGCCGCGTTCTATCAGGTCGCCGCCAATCTGGCGCAGCCGATCTTCGACGGCGGCCGTCTGCAGGGCCAACTCGAGCTCGAAGAAAGCCGGCATTTGGAGCTTTTGCAGAACTACCGCAGATCAGTGGTGTCGGCCTTTGGCGACGTGGAACGCGCGCTGATCGCCATCGCCGATACCGCCGAGCGCGAGCGGCTGCAGCGCCAGGTGGTCACCAGCTCGCGGCGCGCCTTCGAGATCGCGGAGACGCGGTTGCGCGAGGGTACGTTCGATCTGGTGACGGTGTTGCAGACCCAGCAGACCCTGTTCCAGGCCCAGGACAATCTCGCCGAGGCGCGGCTGGCGCGGATGCAAGCGGTGCTGAGCCTCTACCAGGCGCTCGGCGGCAGCTGGCTGCCGCGGCCGGCGGTCGAGCAAGTGACCGTGGTGCAATGACCTCGAAACGACGACAGCTTGCCATTGCCATCGTCGCCGTCCTGCTGATCGGCGGCGCGATCGCCTATCTGGCGCCCTGGCAGCCGCCGCAGCAGCAGCAGAGTCAGCGCGGAAAGCGCGGCGCCGGCGCCGGTGCACCCGGCGAGGCGGTGCCAGTGCTGGCGAGCGCCGCACGCTCGGCCGACGTGCCGGTCTATCTCGACGGCGTCGGCACCGCGCGCGCGCTCAACACCGTGACGGTGCGCCCGCAGATCGACGGCAAGCTGATCAGCATTGCGTTCCGCGAGGGCCAGGACGTCGAGAAGGGTTACGTGCTGGCGAAGATCGATCCGACGATCTACCAGGCACTGTACGATCAGGCCGTGGCCAAGAAGGCGCAGGACGAAGCGCAACTCGCCAATGCGCGCCTCGATCTCGAGCGCTACACGCGACTGGCCGCCAGCAACGCCATCAACAAGCAGCAGGTCGACACCCAGCGCGCTCTGGTCAATCAGCTGGAAGCGCAGGTCAAGGCCGACCAGGCGGCGATGGAGAACGCCAAAGCGGTGCTTGACTACACCAATGTCACCGCGCCGATATCCGGCCGCGTCGGGCTGCGGCTGGTCGACGAGGGCAACATCGTCAAGCCGTCGGACGCCAACGGCATCGTGGTGATCAACCAGATCAGGCCGATCTCGGTCCTGTTCAATTTGCCGCAGCAGGACCTGCCGGAGATCAACCGCGGCCTTGGCGAGGGAGCGCTCCCGGTCGATGCGTTGCGCGCGGACGGCAAGAGCGCGCTCGACAAGGGCACGGTCGTGGTGGTCGACAATCAGGTCGATCAGACCACCGGCACCGTGCGGTTGCGCGCCGAATTCCCCAATGCCGATCTGCAGATCTGGCCGGGCCAGTTCGTCAATGTGCGGCTGCTGATCGATACCAGGCGAAACGTCGTCGTGGTGCCGACGGCCGCGGTGCAGCGCGGGCCGAGCGGCACATTCGTGTTCGTGGTGACGCCGGAAGACACCGTGGTCACGCGCCCGATCACCGTGTCCCAGCAGGACGACGTGCAGTCCGTCATCGCGAGCGGTCTGACGACCGGCGAGCGAGTCATTACCAGCGGCTTTGCCCGCCTCACCGAGGGCAGCAAGGTCCAGGTCACCAATGCCGACGAATATGTCCCGCCGGCCCCGGCCGCCGGAACCGAACGGCAGCAGCGCAAAGGCGGGGGCCGCGGCAAGCAGGGTGAAGGCAAAGGCAAGGGTGCGGGCGCGGGGGCGCCCCAGAGCAAACAAGACGCAGGGGCACCGCCGGGCAAAACGCCATGAGCGTTTCCTCTCCGTTCATCCACCGGCCGATCGCGACCTCGCTGCTCGGTGTCGCCGTCATGCTCGGCGGCGTGCTGGGCTATCTCTGGCTGCCGGTTTCTTCCCTGCCGCAGGTCGACTTTCCGACCATCCAGGTCACCACCCAGCTTCCCGGCGCCAGTCCCGACACCACGGCGGCCCTGGTGACGGCGCCGCTGGAGCGGCAATTCGGCCAGATCCCGTCGCTCTCGGTGATGACCTCGTCGAGCTCGTTTGGAATCAGCCAGATCACTTTGCAATTCGAGCTCAACCGCGAGATCGACGCCGCGGCGCAGGACGTGCAGGCAGCGATCAACGCGGCCGGATCGGCGCTGCCGCGCAACCTGCCCTACCCGCCGATCTACTCGAAAGTGAACCCGGCGGACGCACCGATCATCACGCTGGCGCTTACCTCATCCACCATTTCGCTGCGCCAGCTCAGCGATCTGTCGGACACTTTGCTGATCCAGCGATTGAGCGAAGTGGCCGGCGTCGGCAAGGTCACCGTGCAGGGCGGCATCCGGCCCGCCATCCGCATCCAGGTCGATCTCGCGCGGCTGGCCAATTACGGCATCAGTCTCGAGGACGTGCGGCAGGTGATCGTGGCGGCGAATGTCGCAGGTCCCCGCGGCTCGCTCGATGGCGCGTATCAATCCTACACCATCTCGTCCAACGACCAGATGAGCACGGCGGAGGCCTATCGCAATATCGTGGTGGCCTACCGGACCGGCAACCCGGTGCTGCTCAAGGACGTCGCCGAGCTGGTCGACGGGTTGGAAAACAGCAAGGTCGCCGGCTGGCACAACGGCGATCCGGCCATCGTGGTCGACGTGCAGCGCCAACCCGGCGCCAACGTGATCGACACCGTGCAGGGCATCAAGCGCGAACTGCCACGATTGCAGCGTGCATTCCCTGCCGGCGCCACGCTCACCGTGGTGCACGACGCCACCACCACCATTCGCGCGTCGATCCGCGACGTGCAATTCACCTTGGTGCTGAGCATCGCGCTGGTCATTCTGGTGGTGCTGATTTTCCTGCGCACCGTGCGCGCCACCATCATCGCCGGCGTCGCGCTGCCGCTGTCGCTGGTCGCGACCTTCGGCATCATGTGGTTCTGCGGCTTCTCGCTCGACAACCTGTCGCTGATGGCGCTCACCATCGGCACCGGCTTTGTGGTGGACGACGCCATCGTGATGATCGAAAACATCGTGCGCCACATTGAGGAAGGCGAGGATCCTTTCGAAGCGGCCTTGAAGGGTGCGCGCGAAATCGGTTTCACGGTGATTTCGCTGACCGTCTCGCTGATCGCGGTGTTCATCCCGATCCTGTTCATGACCGGGCTTGTGGGCCGTATGTTCCGCGAATTCGCGCTCACGCTCACCATTGCCGTGGTGACATCGGCGGTCGTCTCGCTGACGCTGACGCCGATGATGTGCAGCCGGCTGCTGCGTCCGCATGTCGACAAGGCCGGCAACGTCGTCTTGGCGGGCATCAACCGCGCCGTGGACTGGTCGGTGGAAAATTACCGCAAGAGCCTCGAATGGGTGCTCCGCCATGAAGGCCTGACGCTGTTGGTGATGCTCGGCACGGTGATCGCGACCGTCTGGCTCTATCTGGTCATTCCCAAGGGCTTCCTGCCGTTGCAGGATACCGGGCTGGTCTTCGCGGTGATGGAGGGCGGCGAAGACGTCTCGTTCACCGAGATGCAGCGGCTGCGCGGCCAAGTGGAGGCGGCAGTCCGCAAGAACCCGGAAGTCACCGGCGTCGTTTCCGTGGTCGGCGTGACGCCGGTCAATGCCACACCCAATGCCGGCCGGCTCGCCATCACGTTGCGCTCGCGCGACACGCGCAAAGCATCGGTGAGCACGGTGATCGATCAGCTGAAGGACGCGGTCGCTGCCATCCCCGGCGTGCTGGTTTATTTTCAGCCCGTGCAGGACATCCAGATTTCCACCCGGGTGAGCCGCGCCCAGTTCCAATACACCCTCACCGGCACCGACCCGAAAGAAGTAAGCCAATGGGCGGACCGGCTGGCCTACAAGCTGCAAACCTCGCCGGTGCTGCGCGATGTCGCCTCCGAGGCGCAGGACGAAGGTCTGCAGATGAACGTCCAGGTGGACCGCGAGGTCGCCGGCCGGCTCGGCGTTTCCCTGCAGACCGTCAATGATACGCTCAACAGCGCGTTCGGCCAGCGGCAGATTTCCACCATCTATGCCCAGTCGAACCAGTATCGCGTGATCCTGGAGGCGATGCCGCGCTACCAGAGCGATCCCAACTCGCTGCAAAGGCTATACGTACCCGGCACCGGCGGCGCGCAGGTGCCGTTGAGCTCGCTCGCGCGTTTCGAACAAGGCACGGCGCCCTTGGTGATCGCGCACCAGGAGCAATTCCCCGCCGTCACCATCAGTTTCAATCTGGCGCCGCACATGGCGCTGAGCGACGCCGTCGCCGTTGTCGATACGGCGCAGCGCGAGATCGGCGTGCCCAATTCGGTGATCGGCAGCTATTCGGGCGATGCCGCCGAATTCGCCAAATCGCTGGCCGGGCAGCCGTGGCTGATCCTGGCGGCGGTGATCGCGATCTATATCGTGCTCGGCGTATTGTATGAGAGCTTCATCCACCCGCTCACGATCCTCTCCACCTTGCCGTCCGCCGGCGTCGGCGCGCTGCTGGCGCTGATGCTGCTTGGTTACGATCTGTCGGTGGTGGCATTGATCGGCATCATCCTGCTGATGGGCATCGTCAAGAAAAACGCGATCATGATGATCGACTTCGCGCTCGAAGCCGAGCGCAAGCAGGGCCTGCCGCCGCGCGAGTCGATCATGCAGGCCTCGCTGTTGCGGTTTCGCCCGATCATGATGACCACGCTGGCGGCGCTGTTCGGCGCTCTCCCGCTGGCGCTGGAGGGCGGCACCGGCTCGGAGCTGCGCAATCCGCTCGGCATCACCATCGTCGGCGGTCTGCTGCTTAGCCAATTGCTCACGCTCTACACGACGCCGGTCATCTATTTGCAGATGGAACGGCTGAAGGCGCGCTTCACCGGCACGACGAGGGAAGCCGCCGAGCCGGAGCTCGACCTGCCGGATCGTCCGGAGCCTTCGCAGCGGGCGGCGGAGTAAGCGGATGATTAAACGGCTGCGAAACAAGTGCGATGCGGGTGCCGCAAACTCAATGGGCTCCCTCTCCCATAGGGAGAGGGTGGGGGTGAGGGGTTTTGGCCTCTCGATAGGGCAGAACCCCCTCACCCCAACCCTCTCCCCACCCGAAGTCGGATTTATCCGACTTCGGCATGTTAAGCGCCGAACTCGGGTAAACCCGAGTTCGGATGGGAGAGGGAGTCCTCGGCATCTGCGGCGGGGCAAAAGCCCATGAATATCTGCGAACCCGCGATCCGCCGGCCGGTCGGCACCGCGCTTCTCGCCCTCGGATTGGTGCTGGTGGGCGTCGTGGCCTATCGCTTCCTGCCGGTCGCCAGCATGCCGACCGTCGACTTCCCGACCATCAGCGTCAGCGCCAGCCGGCCCGGCGCCGACCCGGAGACCATGGCCTCGACGGTGGCGGCGCCGCTGGAGCGTCGGCTTGGCGAAATCCCCGGCATCACCGAGCTTACGTCGCGCAGCTCGCTCGGCTCGAGCCGGATTTCCGTGCAGTTCGATCTCAATCGCAATATCGACGGCGCGGCGCGTGACGTGCAGGCCGCGATCAATGCGGCGCTCACCGACCTGCCCGGCGACCTGCAGTCGCGGCCGTCATTCCGCAAGTCCAATCCAGCCGCGGCGCCGATCATGATCATCGCGCTGACCTCCAGCACGGTGCCGCCGAGCGTGATGTACGACGCCGCCGACAGCGTCGTCGCCCAACGGCTTTCGCAGATCGAGGGGGTCGCCGAGGTCAGCGTCAACGGCGCCGAGCAGCCGGCGATCCGCGTCCGCGTCAATCCGCTCGCGCTTGCCTCGATGGGATTGTCCATGGAGGACGTGCGCAACGCGATCGCCAATTCCAATGCCGCAGGTCCCATCGGGGTATTCGATGGCGAGGGCCGCGCCATCACCATCGCGACCAACGATCAGCTGCGCGCCGCCTCGCAATACGATCCCCTGGTGGTGCGCAGCGCCAACGGCACCGTGGTGCGGCTGTCCGCCATCGCCTCGATCGAGCCCGGCGTGCGCAACAGCCGCTCGTTCGGCTGGTACAACAAGCAGCCGTCGGTGCTGCTGGTGGTGACCAAGTCGGCGGACTCAAACGTGATCGAGACCGTCGACCGTATCCGCGAGCTGATGCCGGAACTGCGCCGCTGGATTCCGGCCGGGATCGAGTTGAACGTCCTGTCCGACCGCACCGCCACCATTCGCGCCAGCGTCGCCGACATGCAGCTGACGCTGCTGGCCAGCATCGCTCTGGTCATGCTGGTGGTGTTCGTCTTTCTGCGCCGTGCCGCGGCGACCGCCGCGGCCGGCATCACCGTGCCGCTGGCGCTCGCGGGTACCTGCGGGATGATGTGGGTCGCCGGCTTCTCGATCAACAATCTGACGCTGATGGCGCTCGCGGTCTCCGTCGGATTCGTAGTCGATGACGCCATCGTCATGATCGAGAACTGCTTCCGCAATCTCGAAAAGGGCATGTCGGCGATGCAGGCGGCGCTCGAAGGGGCGCGGCAGATCGGCTTCACCGTCGTCTCGATCAGCATCTCGCTGGTGGCTGCGTTCATCCCGCTCTTGTTCATGAGCGGTGTCATCGGCCGCGTCTTTCGCGAATTCTCGATCACTCTGGCCTTTGCCATCGCCGTCTCCACGGTGGTGTCCTTGACCGTGACGCCGATGATCTGCGCGCACTTCGTACGCAAGCCGCCCAGCAAGGACGCCACCTGGTTCGATCGGGCGGTGGAGCGGACCATGGGATGGCTCATCGGACTCTATGCACGCAGCCTCGGCGTGGTGCTGAACCATCGCGCGCTGACGCTGTTGGTGCTGTTCGGGGTCATCGCGCTGACCGTCGCGCTCTACGTGAAGACGCCGAAGGGCTATTTCCCCGCCGACGATACCGGACTGATCTGGGGCAGCACGCAGGCTTCGACCGAATCGTCGTTCCAGGCCATGTTCGAGCTGCAGCAGCAGGCGACCGACATCGTCCTGTCCGATCCGGCGGTGGCCGGTGTCGGATCGTCGATCGGCACCTCGGCCTGGAACTCCTCGGTCAATCGCGGCCAGCTGTTCATCAGCCTGAAGCCGCTGTCCGAACGCAAGGTCAGTGCGGCGGAGGTGGTGAACCGGCTGCGTCCGAAAGTGACCGCCATTCCCGGCCTGCGGGTCTTCATGTTCCCCATGCAGGACGTGCGCGCCGGCGCCCGCTCGTCCGATTCATCCTACCAGTACACGCTGTGGGGGCCCGACTATCGCGAATTGATCCAATGGGCGCCGCGCGTGCTCGACAAGCTCAGGACGGTGCCGGAACTGATCGATGTGTCCTCTGACCGTGAGCAGGCCGGACTGCAGGTCAACATCGTGACCGACCGGATGGCGGCGGCGCGGCTTGGCGTGCGCATTCAGGACATCAACAATGCGTTAAACAACTCGTTTGCGCAGCGGCAGATTTCCACGCTCTACACCCAGCGCAACCAGTACCGGGTCATCCTGGAGACCGATCCGCAATATCAGAACGATCCCAACGATCTCTCGCGCATCTATGTGAGCGGAGCAAACAACGCGCAGGTGCCGCTCAGCGCGGTGGTCAAGATCGAGCGTGGATTGGCTCCGCTGGTGGTCAATCATCAGGGTCAGTTTCCCGCTGTCACCATCAGCTTCAGCCTGGCGCCCGACGTGACCATCCAGGAGGCGACCCAGGCGGTCGATCGCGCCGTGGCCGAGCTGCACGTGCCCGACACGCTGCATGCGGAATTCCAGGGCGACGCCCGCGCCTATCGCCGCTCGCTGCAGGCGCAACCGCTGTTGATCATCGCGGCGCTGCTGACGGTCTATATCGTGCTGGGCGTGCTCTATGAGAGCCTCGCGCATCCGCTGACCATCATCTCCACGCTGCCATCCGCCGGCCTGGGCGCGTTGCTGGCGCTGCTCTTGTTCAAGACCGAATTGTCATTGATCGCCTTCATCGGGATCATTCTTCTGATCGGCATCGTGAAGAAGAACGGCATCATGATGGTCGATTTCGCGCTCGAAGCCGAGCGCAAGCGCGGGCTTGAGCCGGAGCAGGCGATTTACGAGGCGTGCCTGGAGCGCTTCCGGCCGATCATGATGACCACGCTCGCGGCGCTCCTGGGCGCGCTGCCGCTGGTGATCGCTACCGGACCGGGATCGGAATTGCGGCGGCCGCTCGGCATCACCATCGTCGGCGGCCTGTTGGTCTCGCAAGTGCTGACGCTCTACACGACGCCGGTGATCTATCTGTTGCTCGACAAATTGCATCGCCGGCTGTGGGGAGCGGGCCGCCCGCACCGTGAGCCGGGGCAATTGCTCAAATCCGCGGCGCGGGCATTCAAGTCATAGAGCGCGTCATTCCGGCCGAGCGAACACGCAGACAAGTTTACGCAATCTGCGCAAGCTTGACTGCGTTGTGAGCGAGAGCCGGAATCCATAACCACAAACTGTGATTATGGATTCCAGGCTCGCGGGCTTCGCCCGCGCCCCGGAATGACGAGTCAGAGTTTGTGCGGTCGGTACTACGCCGACTTGGCCAATGGCGGCAGGTCGGCGAGCTCGGCTGCATAGGCCTGATCCATTTTCGGCGTCAGACCCTGCTTGGCCAGCTCGTCGGTAAACATCTTGCGCACCGTCGCCGACTCATCCGCGTAATCGATCTGGTCGCCGCCCACGCGGCGGCTGATCCACGCTTTCGGCACGCCCTGGGCGTTGCGGATCGACACCACTTCGTGCTTGAGCGCGAGATAGCGCGCCGGCGTCTTGCCGGTGTTGAAATGCTGGTGGAACCACATGTTGGGCGGCACGATCAATGTGCCGACCTCCCAGTCGTAGCGCTTCGGCTCCTCGCCTTCCCCCCACATCAGGGAATAGCCCTCGCCCGAGAGGACGATGACATAGGCGCCTGGACCGTGCGCATGGCCCTTCTTATAGGTGCCGACCGGGAACTGGGAGATGTGGCTGTTCATCGAGCCCTTGGCCATGCTGAAGCGGATATGGCCGCCGCCGGCGCCGCGTTCCTTGGCGCTGATCAGCGGAAGATTGATCGCATCGGCGACGAAGTTGGTTTTCAGCAGCAGTCCCTCTTGCTCGCCTTTGGCGCTGAAATAGTCGGGCTCCCCGGCGAAGCGGTTCTTGAAGTCGTGGTCGCTGCCGAAGATGAAATCGAGATCCTCGTAGAGGTTGATCACGGGCGGCGCGTTGGTCACGCCGACATAGCGCGCGGGCTCCTTGCCCGAGCCGTTGAAATGCTGAT
>Ga0209726_10004707_pt1 | contig 17194 bp, 16 predicted proteins | sample Subgrocontami54m_FD_187453 | JGI IMG/M metagenome (GOLD analysis project Ga0209726, IMG submission 187453) | Subsurface groundwater microbial communities from S. Glens Falls, New York, USA - GMW46 contaminated, 5.4 m (SPAdes) (version 3) | ecosystem: Environmental > Aquatic > Deep subsurface >... | reverse complement strand
GAAGCACATTGCTTTTCTGAAGTTCAATGCCGCCCATATTGAACTTCTTCTCCCTGCTTTCAATCCTTTTATAATGATTATGGACAGCGACAGAAAGTATCTTCTTTGCCTTATCCTGCCCTATAACATATTCATCCAATATCTTCCTTATCTCCGCTGGCTTTGGAATCGTAAGTTCCCTGGCATGCAGGACTTCTTCCTTTTCATATTCCTCGCCGATAATGTCATTGCACAGCTCCACGCACCCATCGCATATATAGACCATTGGGCCGGCAATCAGCTTTTTTACCTCAGCCTGGCTTTTACCGCAGAATGAACAGATAAGGGTCGAATCTCCTCTTTTTTTGTCTGCCATACAGCCTCCGTACGGATATAAATCTATGGCTTGAGCACTATCCGCTTCTCTATTACCTCGTCAATTATACCATATTCCTTTGCCTGCTCACCAGTCATGAAAAAATCCCTCTCGGTATCTTTGCTTATCTTATCAATCGGCTGGCCGGTGTGCTTTGATAGCACCTCATTCAGCTCTTCCCTGAGCCTTAATATCTCCCTTGCCTGAATACCTATGTCGGTTGCCTGCCCCTGCGCGCCTCCAAGCGGCTGGTGAATCAAAATCCTTGAATGGGGAAGGGCGTATCTTTTACCCTTCGCCCCGCCTGCAAGAAGAAGGGCGCCCATGCTCGCCGCCTGCCCCATGCACATTGTTGAAACCGTTGGTTTAACATACTGCATTGTATCGTATATCGCCATCCCCGCGCTTACAATCCCGCCGGGCGAATTTATATAAAGATGTATCTCCCTGTCAGGGTCCTCTGATTCAAGAAAAAGCATCTGGGCTATTACAAGATTAGCCACATCATCGTCAATAGCTGTGCCAAGAAATATTATCCTTTCTTTTAACAGCCTCGAATAAATATCGTATGCCCGCTCACCGCGGCCTGTCTGCTCAACCACCATTGGGATGAGTGTCATTTTGTCTCCACCGTTACATTAGCCTTTGCCATAATAAAATCAAACACCTTTTCTTCCAGCATTCCTACTGCCACCATAGCGTCGCCTTTATGTTCCACAAGCTGTTTTTTAAACTCATCAACACTTTGATGACGTTGAGCAGCCATTGCCTTTATCCTCAAATCTATCTCATCTTCCGAAACGGTTATATTTTCCTGCCTTGCTATGGCATCCAATATCATCTCTCCCCTGACCCTTGCATCCGCCGCTATAGCGTAACTCTCTTTTAGTTTTTCAGGGTTCGTCTCCATCTCTGAAATATCCTCCGGCCCTAAATTTCCTTTTCCTATGTTCTCCATTGCCCGCGAGACAAATGACTGCAAATAATCCGCCACAAGCGAGGGGGGGGCGTCAAACTTATTCTGTTCAATAAGCTTATCAATCATTTCTTTTCTAAGTCTTTCCCTTTCTGCCGCCTCTTTCTCACGCGTTATGCCCTCTTTTATCTTACCCTTTAACTGGGCAATATTGTCAAATTTTAAATCCTTTGCAAATTCATCATCAATGACAGGCAATATCCTCTCCTTTACCCCCTTAACCTTTACCTTAAAAAACACCTCCTTGCCCACAAGCTTTTCATGTTTAAATCCCTCAGGGAGTTGTATCTTAATCTCTTTCTCATCCCCCTTTTTCATTCCCTTTAATGCATCCTCAATGACAGGGGAAAGGGAATGTGTGCCAATTACTACAGGATATTCGGATGCCTTTGCATTCTCCATAGGCTTGCCGTCTGAAAACCCCTCGAAATCTATAACAACCAAATCCTTGTCCTGCGCAGGCCGCTCAACCTCGCTAACGTAAGCGCTCCTTTCCCTTAACAGCTCCATGCCTTTTTCTATCTCATCATCTCCAACTGTTACTCTCTCTCCTTTAAGTGCTATGCCGATATAACCTTCCACATTTACAAGAGGTCTTATTTCAAGAGTCATGGTGTATAAAAAAGGCTGCCCTTCTTCTATGCTGCCCTCAACCTCTATTTCAGGCTTTGCAACAGGAGACAGTTTTTTTTCGCTGATAACCTTTGTATATGAGTTCTCAATAAGCTTTGTACCAACCTCTCCAAGCACACGGTCCTTATAACGGCTTTCCAATACTGTCTTGGGCGCCTTTCCTTTCCTGAAACCATCGATTGAAACACCCTCTTTAAGTTCTTTGTATACAGCATCAAACTCCCTGTCAACATCCTCAGACGGAAGCTCCACCATTATCTTCTTTTTTACAGGGCTTAAATCTTCGATTGTTACCTTCATTGAACCTCCTTGTTTGATATTGATTATATTTGGCAACCGCAACCTTTAGATTGCGGTATTTTACGCAGGCTAAATCCTACGGCTACATCTTGGTGCGAGAGGGGGGAGTTGAACCCCCATGGTTGCCCACCAGATCCTAAGTCTGGCGCGTCTGCCAGTTCCGCCACCCTCGCAAAAATACAGGGGTTAGGGCAGGGGAGGGAGATATATAGAAATATATACCAGCGCCGACTCCCATTATAAGGGCTAAAACTATTGCAAATAATAAACTATTCATTATCTTGGATGCCTTTTTTCTGAAAGATAAAAATAGATACCGCTGCCCAACCCGATAAGTATCGCTGTAATTAAGACCAAAATCAGTGAATTCATATCTTTTCCTCCTTTTCCGGTGTTATCCAGAGGGCCAACACAAACAATATTATTAACAAAAAAGAGCCAATTAACACATTCTTTATAGTTAGAGGACTGTTTGGCAATAATGTATTAATACCAAGCGCGATAGCCACATACTCTGCAATCTTGAATAACCAATTGGCGGTCTTTTCTCTTTTATTATAATGCTTCATGTTATCTGTTAGTACTATAAAATAGCAGGCAATCAAAGTCAACCAATAAAAAAGGGCGGGGTTTTAGCCCGCCCTTTTTGTAATCATGGTGGGCAATGCCCACCCTACTGCCCTACATTAAAAATCGTACTGAATCCTTGCAAAGTACTCGCTGACTGCATCTTTTGATGCGATGCTGCCTGTTGTGTTGTTGCCTGCTGTGTTCTGAGAAGTGAGGATACCCTCGCCCGGCATAAACCATGCTGCCTGCGCAACGAGCGCAAGTTCCTTGTAGAGCTTGTAAACTGCGACCAAGTCAACCTCTGTGCCGAGTTTGCTGTTCCAAGTATTAGTATTTGTTGCGCTGGATGCATTTTTCTTTTCAGTGTGCCAGAAACCTGCAGCAAGGGCATTCAGGCTAAGCTCATCTGTTGCCTTAAATGAGCCATAAAGCTCCATAAATGTAACATTGCCGAGCGTGCTGCCATCAGATGTTATAGCATTTGAATTGCCCCTTGAAAGAGCAGCGCCACCGTTTGAAACCTCGCCGGCGTCAAAGAATATGGCTGGCCTTGCGCCAAGCTGCTGGCCATAGGAAGGCGCTATACCGCTAAATGTCTTTGACTTCTTATCCTGTGCGCTCTTATCGCCGCTGCCCATACCTGCGGCAAAACCAACCTTTGCAGGGCCGACCATTGAGCTCACATCAGCATCAAGCGCATACGCGGCATAGCCAAGGTCGTCTGCACTACCTCCAGCAGCAATACCGCAGGAGCCTGGCTGACAACCCTTCTCCTTTGTTCCGCCTTTGTATACGGCATGAACCTTTAGGTTTATTGGGTCAAGTTTTGCATCAACACCAACACCAAGCCACCAGGGCTTATCCGCACCTATAGCTGTAGTCATCGCATCTCTCTTTCTGTCATACAGGAAATATGCGCCAGCCTTGAGTGTGTCTGACGGCGCCATTGTTGCCTGTAATATATAGAGGGTGTTATCTCTGTCCCGCGCATCTGTTGTAGCGCTGGTTACAGAACCTTCGACAAGCTTTGCGTAGCCGAGATATAACGTTACAGGCTCAAGAGCCTTTGTTGTTAATATAAATGCGTCAACCCTGCTTACGATCACAAGTCCGCCGTCTGCAAGGCCGTAATAGACCTTGTCATCGGCAACCCTGAATGACTGGCCGCCATCCAATGTATCGCCGAATACCTGACGACCTGCCTTTACCCTAATAGGACCTGCGTTAAATGAAAGATATGCCTGACGGGCGCTGACCGCAAGGCTTGTGGTAGCTGTATTGCTTGTTCCCCAAATGTTGCTCCTGTTTCCCTCAGAAAGATCACCGATCTCCAACTGCACAAAGCCTCTTAACTGGTCAGATGCCTTGCTCTCAATCCCGAGGCGGAATCTCTGGTCAATCCAGGAGTTGTTGTCTGTGTTGATTGCTCCCTCTGCGGTAGTAGAGCCAGTGCCTGTATAGGTCTTCTGCTTGTTACCACTCGCAAAATCCGCTGCGTTGTTCGTGTTGAACAACCTCACCCTGTATGTGCCGTAGAATGTGGTGTCTGCTGCCATTGCTGGAACCACCCATGCGGCAAGCACAAAGGCTGCAAAAACTGCTATTAGAATCTTCTTCATGTTTACTTCCTCCTTTGTTTTATTTTTCATTACTTCTTCTTTGAAGTAACTTGGAATTCATAAAGCCTTAAGTTTTCGCAGGGCTAAAGCCCTGCCCTGCATCAATTCATTTTCTTTCTCTTTCACACCTCCTTTTGATTTTCTTGATGTTTCAGCGCGTCCAAGCGCCGAAACATCATTCTCAAAATAAGGGCCATCTTTAAATTATGAAGTTTTTATACCATAAACAAATAGGTTGTCAAGTGTTTTTTTATACCACCCCTGCCTTCAGCAGGTCCTGCAAATGGATAACACCCGCAACCTCATCCTGTTTCCTTCTTTCATAGATAAACAGGGTGGTTATTGAATAATCCTCCATCACCTTTAATGCGGACTCTGTGAAGGCGCCCTTTTCTATCTTTTTTGGATTTTTGGTCATTACATCCTTAATCTCTTTATTAAGTATATCTCCACCTTTTTCCAGCGCCCTTCTCAAATCTCCATCTGTTATAACGCCGGCAAGGCGGTTATTCTTATCAAGCACGGCTGTTATGCCGAGCCTTTTTGCAGTTATCTCCAATATGGCATCCTTCATTGACGCATTTATATTGACAAGCGGGATGTCTTTGCCTGTATGCATGAGTTCCTCTATTTTCAAAAGCCTTTTGCCAAGGCTTCCTGCGGGATGGAGCAGCGCAAAATCTTTTTCTTTGAAGCCTTTTTTTTCAAGCAGCGCAACTGCAAGGGCGTCGCCCATAGCCAGAGCTGCGGTTGTAGAGGCGGTAGGCGCAAGACCAAGAGGACACGCCTCTTCTTTTACGGCTATATCAAGGACAACATCGCCTGCCTTTGCAAGGTTTGATTTCAGATCGCCGGTCATGGCAATGAGTTTTACGCCCATCCTTTTTATCAGGGGAAGGATCCTTATTAGCTCTTCTGTCTCGCCGCTGTTGGAGACCGCAATAACCACATCTCCTTTCATAAGCATACCGAGGTCGCCGTGAACGCCTTCGGCAGGATGCAGGAAAAATGCAGGAGTGCCTGTTGAGGCAAAGGTGGCCGCAATCTTCTTGCATATAAGCCCGCTCTTGCCCATGCCGGTTATGACGACCTTGCCTCCGGAATTTAATATAAGGTCAATTGCCTTTGAAAAATTTTTATCAAGCCTTCTTGCAAGACCGGATATGGCATCTGCCTCTGTTTTTAAGACTCGTTTGGCGGTTGAGATGGTTTTGTCGGTAGTCATAATCGTTTCACCACCCTATCCAACTCCTTCAACTGTTTCAACAATGCCGGAAGATTATAAAGGCTCAGCGAATTCGGGCCATCACATAAAGCCTTATCAGGATTTGGATGAACCTCCATGAATATGCCGTCAACGGCTACTGCAACAGCAGCCCTTGCGAGATATTCCACCATATCCCTCTCTCCGCCTGATGCGCTGCCAAGACCGCCCGGAATCTGAACACTGTGAGTTGCGTCAAATATCACAGGATACCCCATTTCTCTAATCAGAGGGATTGCCCTGAAATCAACAACAAGGTTGTTGTAGCCAAAGGATGCGCCCCTTTCAGTAATGATTATATTTTTATTTCCAGTGGAGACAGCCTTATCAATTACCTGCCGGACATCCCATGGCGCGAGAAACTGTCCTTTTTTGATATTTATAACCCTGCCCGTCCCTGCTGCCTCTAATATCAAATCTGTCTGCCTGCAAAGGAATGCGGGTATCTGGATAATATCCGCCACCTCTGCAACCTCTTTTACATCCCCTTTGCAATGGACATCTGTAAGAACCGGCAGATTAAATCTCTTTTTTACCTCTGCCAATACCTCAAGCCCTTTTTCAAGCCCTGGTCCTCTGTATGATTTGACAGATGTCCTGTTTGCCTTGTCATACGAGGCTTTGAATATAAGGGGTATCTTGAGCCTTCCGGCAATGCCCCTGAGCCTTCCTGCAATGGCAAGGGTTGTCTTTTTGTCTTCTATGACGCATGGCCCTGCTATCAAGACAAAAGGGGCGCTGCCGCCGATGGTTATGTTGCCGATCTTTATTTTTCTCATAATAGTTTCGTTCTATTTATTTTTCTTCCCGCTTTCATATATTTTATTTGCCTCTTTTGCTGTTGCGTTTTCGTGGATGATGGCACGGATTGCCTTTATCATTGGAACAGGATGCGGATTCTGCCAGATATTCCTTCCAAGATTGACGCCTATAGCGCCCCTCTTCATACCGTCATGGACAAATTCCAATACCTCAAGATCTGTCTCTGTCTTTGGCCCTCCTGCTATGACAACAGGGACAGGACAGCTATCCACTATCTTGTCAAAGTTTTCGCACCAGTATGTTTTTACAACCTTTGCGCCAAGCTCAGCGGCAATGCGGCAGCACAGGGAAAGATAACGGGCATCCCTCTTTTGCAGTTCCTTGCCAACCGCAGTAACCGCCATTACCGGAATGCCATAATCTTCGGCTTCATTCACAAGCTCTGCAAGATTTTGCAGCGTCTGGCGCTCATAATCGCTGCCTATAAAAACCGACAGTCCTACAGCAGAGACATTGAGCCTTATCGCCTCTTTTATGGATGTAGTAAGACATTCATTTGCCAAATCTTTTCCTACAATGCTTGTGCCTCCGGATACCCTCAGGATAATCGGCACCGTATTGTCAGGCGGCACACATGAGCGCAGCACCCCCCTTGTAACAAACAGGGCATCGCTGTAAGGAAGCAGGGGTTTAATGGTCTCCCCCGGTTTTTCCAATTTTGATGTCGGCCCCAGAAAATACCCATGGTCAATAGGCATAAACAGGCACTTCCCGTCAGGCTTTATTATCTGCGACAAACGATTCTTCATTCCCCAGTCCATTTTAAAATCCTCCTTTTTTATATATGATTACACAGATTTTTAAAAACGATTACACTGATTAGTATTTTAAATCTGTGCAATCTGCCTTTTAATCGGTATAATTTGCATTTATATTTTTTTTAAAAACTTTCCCCTGCATTCTTCACTGCAAAAATAGATTATCTCATTTCCATTTCTCACTCTCAAGGCTTCAGTCTTTGGATAGTAGCTTTGACAAACAGGGTCAAGCACCATCTCGTCGCCCTGCGGCACAGGCTTACCTTTCTGCTGCATAGGAGCTTTCTTAGGATATAAAAACGCCATGATAATCCTGTACAGCAAAAAAATCAGTATGATGTATATCAGGATTCTCATATATTCAGGCGAATAACCTTTTTATTATCATCTAACTCTCTCAACAAGTCAGCCACTCTTTTCTTTAAAACAGGATGAATAAAATCCGGGGCTATCTCGCTTGCCGGAGTTAAAACAAACCTTCTCTTATGAAGCAGCGGGTGCGGGATAATGATTTCTTTTATCTCTGTTATATCCCTGTTAAAGAAAAGAATATCCAGATCAATAACCCTTGGCCCGCCTTTTTTTATCCTGTTTCTTCCAAGCCCCTTTTCTATATCTTGAAGCAGGGCTAATAATGCCTCCGCATCAAGAGGCGTCTTAATCTTAACCACACAATTTACAAACCAGTCCTGCTCTATCTCACCATCACCCCACGGTTCTGTTTCATAAAAAGAAGATGCCCTGATTAGCTTAATCCCTTTGTCTTCTGCAAAGGTTTTTATTGCCTTTTTACAGTTCCCAAGCCTGTCGCCGATATTTGAACCTATGCTGATAAAGACAGTATGAGACATGTAGTTAAAACACCAACTCCAGTTCCCCCAACCTCTTCTTCATCTCTGCAACAACCCTTCTCTCATCCTCCTCATTCTTTGCGGCAAAGGTGGCTGAAAATCTTAAGTAATGCCCGACATCATCCCATGGGACAGTTGATACGAGTTTTTCTGTAATAAGGTATTCAGATACATCCTCGGCTGTATTGAACTTTGCGCCGCTCTTAATACCTTTTGGCGCCCCGACATACAGATAGAATGAACCTTGCGGCATTTTTGCAGAAAAGCCCGCTGATTTGAGGGCCTCCACCATCATCTCCAGCCTTCTCTTATACTTTGCGGAATTTTTTTCAGTCATCTCCGGGTGTTCCAGAGCATACACCCCTGCCTTCTGTATTGCAATAAACTGGCCTGAGTCATAATTATCCTTAACATGGCCAAAGGCGCTGATTATCCCTTCGTTGCCGACAACGAATGCAATCCTCCATCCTGTCATATTGAATGCCTTTGAAAATGAATGCAATTCTATGCCAACATCTTTTGCGCCGTCAACTGATAAAAAACTTAAAGGCTTGCCGTTAAAGCTGATGGCGGCGTATGCAGCATCATGCACAACAACAATATTGTTTTTATGGGCAAACTCTACGCAATTTTTAAAAAAATCAATTGTTGCTGTTGCGCCTGTCGGATTATTGGGATAATTTATGTAAAGGAGTTTTGCCTTTTTTAAATCATCTTTATTTACAGCATCAAGGTCGGGTAAAAAATTATTCTCCTCTGTTAACGGCAGATGAACTACCCTGCCGCCGCACCACCGGGTATGCGTGGCAAGGATAGGATACCCCGGAACAGTAACCAATGCCGCATCTCCGGGATTTATAAATGCTGACGGGAGCATTGCAAGGGCAGACTTTGAGCCGATGGAGTGAATAGCCTCCTTAACAGGGTCTATACCCTTTACGCCATATACCCTTTCCATGTATTTTACAGCAGCGTCTTTCAGTTCCTGAATTCCGTTGTCTGCATACCCCCTGTTTTCAGACTTGGCGCACTCAATCTTTAATGCCTCCACAACCATCGGGAATGCCATCTCATCAGGTTCGCCAACGCCGAAATCAAGGAGTTCAACATTGGGACAAGCCTTCCTGGCCGCTGCCTTTGCCCTCTTTATTTTTTCAAATTTATAGATCTTTGTCTCCTTACCAAAGGCGGAACTGCCTATCCTATCAGCGAAAAGATCCTGGATGTAATTCTCAGACACTTAAACACCTCCATTATTATTGCTCATTACTACCTTACTGTATTTACCAGACTTCCTATCCCCTCTATCCTGACCTCAACCTTATCCCCAGGTTTCATCTTTCCTATGCCTGAAGGCGTGCCTGTAGCAATCACATCGCCTGGGAGAAGGGTCATTACATGAGACACAAAAGATAGTAAATGATAAACATCAAATATCATATCGTGCGTAAATGTATCCTGCCTCTTTTCTTCGTTAAGATATGTCTCTATGCGGATATTCTCCGGATTTAAATCAGTTTCTATCCACGGTCCGATAGGCGCAAATGTGTCAAATCCCTTTGCCCTTATGTACTGGATATCCTTACCCTGCAAATCCCGCGCTGTAACATCGTTTATGCAGGTATAGCCCAGTATACAGGCCCTTGCGTCCTCCTTCCTTATCATGTGAGCTTTTTTGCCGATGACAATAGCCAGTTCGCCTTCATAATCCACCTGCCTTGACATGTGGTGTGGATAGATGATTTCATCACCCGGCCCTATCACAGCAGTAGAGGGTTTCATGAACATCATAGGCTCTTCCGGCAGCGGTTTGTTAAACTCTACTGCATGGGCCTTGTAATTTAACCCGATTGCAACAATCTTTGAAGGTTCGCACGGCGCAAGGAGTTTTATGGAGTTGAGTTTGTGACTGACAGCAGTTTTTTTAAAGTTGCCAAAAATGCCCCCTTCTATCTCAACAACATCTTCCCCTTCAACAATACCGCATCTTATTAAACCATCCTTCAAAATCCTTGCAAGTTTCAATGATCATCTCCTTTTGGGCATTTTTCAGCGTGAACTCCTTTCAACCATTGCCTTAATCTTAAGCCTCAGCGCATTCAATTTTATAAAACCCTCTGCATCCTTCTGGTCATAGATAACATCCTCTTCAAATGTGGCAAAATCAGGGTGATAAAGGGATCGGTTTGATTTTCTGCCGACAACATCACAGTTACCCTTATAGAGTTTTATCCTTGCAGTTCCCGTCACCCCTTTTGCAGCCTCATCTATCATCTTTTGAAGCATCTCCCTTTCAGGTGAATACCAGTATCCGTAATAGACCAGTTCTGAGTATCGCGTTATGAGGCTGTCCCTGAGATGCATTACCTCCCTGTCCATTGTAATAGATTCTACAGCCCTTCGCGCCGCATGGAGTATTGTGCCGCCCGGTGTTTCATACACGCCCCTGCTCTTCATGCCCACATAGCGGTTCTCCACTATATCCACTCTCCCTATGCCGTTCTTCTCGCCAAGCTTATTCAACTCTGCAAGAAGCCTTGCAGGCGCAATTTTTTTGCCGTCCACTGCAACGGGATCTCCGTCCTTGAAATCTATCTCAATATATGCCGGTTTATCCGGCGCCCTTTCCGGCGACACGCTCAATACAAACATATCCTCAGGCGGCTCAACCCATGGGTCTTCAAGTATGCCGCCTTCAAAACTTATATGAAACAGGTTTCTGTCCGAGCTGTACGGCTTTGCCTTTGTTGCAGTAACAGGGATGCCGTGCCTCTCTGCGTAATCTATCAAGTCTGTCCTTGATTTCATATCCCATTCGCGCCACGGCGCTATAACCTTGATATGGGGGTTGATGGCATAATAAGTAAGTTCAAAACGAACCTGGTCATTACCCTTTCCTGTTGCGCCGTGAGATACTGCAAAAGCCTTTTCCTTTTTAGCAACCTCCATCTGCGCCTTTGCAATGAGCGGCCTTGCTATGGATGTGCCAAGTAAGTATTTCCCTTCATAAACAGCCCCTGCACGGAGCATAGGAAAGATAAAATCCCTTACAAACTCCTCTTTCAGGTCTTTTATATAAATCTTCTTTGCGCCTGTGGCTATGGCCTTTTTCTTAAGCGGCGTCAACTCCTCTCCCTGCCCCAGATCAGCGGCAAAGGCAATAACCTCGCAGTTATAATTTTCTATAAGCCATTTGATTATAACTGATGTGTCAAGCCCGCCGGAATAGGCCAAAACAACCTTTTTAATACTGCCCATGAAAATCCTCCCCTCTTGTCAGCAGCAGCTCCAGTATCACCTTCTGCACATGCAGCCTGTTTTCTGCCTGATCAAAGACTACGGAATTTGGGCCTTCCATAACCTCTTCGGTTATTTCCTCTTCCCTGTGCGCAGGGAGACAGTGCATAACAATGGCGTCTTTTTTTGCAAGTTTTAACAATCCCGAATCTATCCGATACCCCTGAAATGCCTTTTTCCGCTTTTCCGCCTCTTCTTCCTGACCCATGCTTGCCCACACATCTGTATTCAGGACATCCGCATCCTTTGCGGCATCTTTCGGATCATTTACTATCTCTATCCTTGATGCAGCCTCTTTCTTCGCCCTTTCCATAACTTTTTTGTCAGGCCGATAGCCGTCAGGGCAGGCAAGCACAAGGTCAAAGCCAAGCCTTGACGCCGCCTCAATCCATGAGTTGGCCATGTTGTTACCGTCGCCTATCCACGCAACCTTGAGCCCTTTGTAGCTACCCTTTTTCTCTACAATTGTAAAAACATCTGTCAAGACCTGACATGGATGATGCAAATCTGTAAGCCCATTTATAATCGGGACTGAAGAATATTTTGTAAACTCCTCCGCTATGTCATGGCCAAATGTCCTTATTACAATGCCGTCCAAATATCTTGACAAAACCCTTGCAGTATCTTTTATGGGTTCTCCCCTCCCTATCTGAGAATCCTTGTGGCTTATAAATACAGCATGACCGCCCATCTGATACATCGCAGCCTCAAAGGAAACCCGTGTCCTTGTTGATGCCTTCTCAAAGATAAGGCCCAGGGTCTTGCCTGTTAAAGGCTGATACGGAATGCCTCTCTTCTGCCTGCCCTTTAAAATAGCGGCCTTCTCAAAGACGGCGGCTATCTCTTCCTTAGTTAAGTCAAAGATAGTCAGAAGATTTTTTTTATCCATGCCCCCTGCCTTCATATTTTTACCCCTTTTAATACCTCTTCCAGTATCCCCATCATCTCATCAACCTCATTTTCCGTAACCACAAGCGGAGGGATAAAGCGCAGTATCTTATCGGAAGTGCAGTTTATTAAAACCCCCTTTTCCATGCACCCTTTTACAATATCCGCTCCGGAAACATTCAGCTCCATCCCTATAATCAATCCCTTCCCTCTGACCTCTTTTATAAACGAATATTTCGCCTTTAATCCTTCCAATCTTTTAATAAGATAATTGCCGACCTTACGGCAATTTTCCAACATGCCTTCTTCCAATACTGCCTTTAGCGCTGCTATGCCTGCCACTGTTGCAAGCGGATTCCCTCCGAATGTAGATGCATGGGTGCCAGGAACAAAACTCTTTGCCACCTCATCTGTTGCAAGCATTGCGCCTATGGCAACGCCGCCTGCCAAACCCTTTGCAAGCGTCATAATATCCGGTGTTACGTCATAATGCTCATAAGCAAATAACTTTCCCGTGCGTCCCATGCCGACCTGAACCTCGTCAAATATGAGAAGCAGTCCTTTTCCCTTACAGAGCGCCTTTAACTCTTTCAGATAATTATCCGACGGAATATTTACCCCGCCCTCGCCCTGAATCGGCTCAACCATAACAGCAGCAGTCTGCGAAGTTATGGCGTCTGCCACTGCGCCAACATTATCAAAAGGCACATAGATGAATTTCTCAAGCAATGGTTCAAATCCTTGCTGAAACTTCCTCTGCCCTGTTGCCGCAAGTGTTGCCATTGTCCTTCCATGAAAAGACTGTTCCATTGTAATTATCTGAAACTTGTCTTCATTCTTGTCCTTAAAGTATCTCCTTATAAGCTTTATCGCAGCTTCATTAGCCTCTGCGCCTGAATTGCAGAAAAATGCCTTTTGGGCAAATGAGTTCTTGCAAAGGAGTTCAGCAAGCCTTGCCTGCGGCTCAATATAATAAAGATTAGATATATGGATGAGCCTCTCTGCCTGCTCCTGAATTGCCTTTACAACCTTTGGATGGCAGTGTCCGAGGTTGCACACGGCAATCCCTGCCACAAAGTCCAGATATTCCTTGCCGTCCACATCCCAGACCTTGCATCCCTTGCCTTTTGTAATGACAATAGGAAAACGGCTGTAGGTATTTGTAATGTATTTGTTAGATAATTCTATAAGCGCTTTGCTGGACACCTGTTTTACTCCTTCTGTGCCTTAATAACCCTGTCTATCCCTGCAAAATCTTTTTTTATATCTATGTTCTCAAAACTTACTTCCATCAACTGTCTTATCTCCTCTGCCTGGCCGTAACCCATCTCAAGCATGAGATAACCGCCTTTTGCAAGATATGCCGGCGACTCAGCGATAATCCTCTTGTAAAAATCCATGCCGTCATCTCCGCCGTAAAGCGCCCCGGCCGGTTCATACTGAGATATCTCCGGCTCTATCTTCTTCATCTCATCCTTTGAAATATAAGGCGGATTGGAAACAATTATATCGGCTTTTATATTCAGACCGTTCAACGGTTCAAACATGTCGCCTTGTAAAAAGGTTATTCTGCCGGCAACATCATGTTTTTCAGCATTCTCCATTGCCACAGCCAGAGCCTTTCCCGATATATCAATCGCATATACTTTGCAACCCGGAATCTCCTTTGCAAGGGAAACAGCTATACAGCCGCTGCCGGTGCAGAGATCTAAAATGAGTGGTGAGTGATCAGAGGTCGGTGATGAGTTGTTTCTAATATTTTTACTGGCCACTGTCCACTGTCCACTGCTCACTGTCTTTATCGCTTCTTCTACTATCAATTCCGTCTCAGAACGTGGTATCAAAACATCCCTTGTAACCTTGAATGGAAGTCCCCAAAATTCCTGCTCGCCGATTATATATTGGGACGGCTCTCTTTTTATCCTCCGCTCAACAAAGTCTATAAATTCTTGCAAAACATTATAAGAGAGATTGTTTGCATGATTTAAATAAAGTTCCGTCCTTTTGCAATCAAGCGCATGAGCAAGGAGATACTCGGCCTCTATCTTTGCATCAGGAACATTATAGCCAGCAAGATATTCTTCTGCCCATGATAGGGCTTCACGTATTGTCCAGATTTTCTCAGCAGCACATGCCATATCTTTCTCCTGCTTACTTCTTACTTCCTACCCGCATAATCTCCGTCCCGATCCCTGCGTCTGTAAACACCTCCAGCAAAACCGCATGTTCAACACGGCCGTCTACTATGTGGGCTTTGGATACCCCGCCTTTTAAGGCGTCCAAACAGCATTCCAGCTTTGGAATCATGCCTCCTGAGGCCGCGCCTGATTTTATAAGCTTCTTTGCATGGGCAGTATCCATTGCTGATATAAGTTTTTTATTTTTATCAAAAACTCCCTGCACATCCGTCAGAAGTATCAGTTTCTCCGCCTTCAGCGCAGCAGCTATCTTTCCGGCCACATTGTCCGCATTTATGTTATATGTCCTGCCGTCTTTTCCAACACCGACAGGGGCTATGACAGGAATAAACTTATCGCGGTCAAGTGTTTCTATGACTTTGGGATTAACAGACAGAACCTCGCCTACCATGCCCATATCTTCACCTTTTATCTTCAGCTTCTTTGCCGTGATGAGCCCGCCGTCCTTGCCGCTGAGCCCCACCGCCTTTCCGCCGAAATGATTGATAAGCCCAACTATCTCTTTATTAACCTTGCCGACAAGAACCATCTCCACCACATCCATGGTCTCGTCATCGGTAACACGTATCCCTTTTACAAACCGGGACTCTTTGCCGAGTTTTTTCAAAAACTCGCCAATCTGCGGCCCGCCGCCATGCACAATGACAGGATTGAGGCCAACATACTTCATGAGTATTATATCCCTGGCAAAGCTCTGTTTGAGTCTCTCCTCCACCATTGCATGACCGCCGTATTTTATGACAATGGTCTTGCCGTAAAACTGCCTGATATACGGCAATGACTCAAGAAGGGTTTCTATTTTTTGGATGTATTTTTGCATAGGTTTTAAAAACAAATCTGAAATTCTAAATCCGAAATCCGAAAATTATTTGTTTAGAATTTAGATATTAGGATTTAGAATTTGACTTACAGTATATATCTGCTCAGATCCTCGTCTTTTATAATATCAGAGAGCCTGTCTTTCACATACTTCGCATCAATTGCAATCTCTGTTTCCTTTTCTGCTGCAACTATGTCCGGCGCATCAAAGGAGATGTTGTCTAAAATCCTTTCCATGATGGTGTGCAGACGCCGCGCCCCGATATTTTCCATCCTGTCATTTACGACAGTCGCCATCTCCGAAATCTCCGCAATCGCATCTTCTGTAAATTTGAGCTTTATCCCCTCCGTCTCCATAAGCGCGGTGTATTGTTTTGTGAGGGCATTTTCAGGCTCCTGCAATATCCTGATAAAATCGTCTTTGCCAAGGGATTTAAGCTCAACGCGGATAGGAAATCTCCCCTGAAACTCAGGTATCAGATCGGACGGTTTTGCCACATGAAATGCGCCGGATGCGATAAAGAGGATATGGTCTGTCTTTACCATGCCGTATTTTGTGTTGACCGTTGAACCCTCAACAATCGGCAGCAAATCCCTCTGCACCCCTTCTCTGGAAACATCCGGACCGTGCCCCGATTCTCTGCCTGCGATCTTGTCTATCTCATCTATGAACACAATACCAGACTGCTCAACCCTTTCTATAGCCTGCTTTACCACCTTATCCATGTCAATGAGCCTTTGTGCCTCTTCCTGATTCAAAATCTTCACGGCCTCAGGTATCTTCACGCTCCGCCTTCTGGTCTTTTTAGGAAACATATTTGCAAACATATCCTTTATATTCAAATCCATCTCTTCCATGCCGCTTGTGGAAAATATCTCTACAACAGGCATCTTCTGCTCTATTGTCTCTATCTCAACGACACGGTCATCCAATTTGCCTTCCCGCAGCAAGGCACGGAGTTTTTCTCTTGTGCCTTTCTGCAACTCCCTTTCCTGCATAATCCTCTGCGGGTCTTGCTGCGGCCCGACTGATGTTACCGGCGGCAGAAGCAGGTCCAAAAGCCTCTCCTCAGCCATTTCAGAGGCCTTTTCCCGAACCTTTATCCGCTCCTCATCTTTGGCCATTTTAACGGCAAGGTCGGTCAAATCACGGATGATGCTCTCCACATCCCGGCCCACATAGCCCACCTCTGTAAATTTACTCGCCTCAACTTTTATAAACGGCGCCTGTGAAAGTTTGGCAAGCCTTCGGGATATTTCCGTCTTGCCCACACCGGTCGGCCCGATCATAATAATATTTTTTGGCGCAATCTCGTCCCTCAGTTCAGGCGACACTTGCTGCCTGCGCCAGCGGTTTCTGAGGGCAATGGCAACCGCCCTCTTTGCCTCCTTCTGACCGATGATGTATTTATCAAGCTCTGCTACGATTTCCCTTGGTGTGAATGTTTTCATTTCTTACAATTCCTCTACCGTTATATTTTCATTCGTATAAATGCAAATCTCTGCTGCAATCTTCATTGCCTCTGTTGCAATGGTCTTTGCATCGAGGTTTGTATGCACGAGCATCGCCCGCGCAGCAGCCAGGGCGAACGGGCCGCCGGAGCCGATTGCCGCCGCGCCGCCTTCCGGCTCTATCACATCGCCGCTGCCGGACAAAATCAGGGAATGTTCCTTATCAACAACTATGAGCAGCGCCTCCAGCCTTCGGAGTATCTTGTCGGTGCGCCAATCCTTTGCAAGTTCAACAGCAGCCCGCTGGAGATTGCCGCGATACTTTTCCAGCTTTGACTCAAACTTTTCAAAAAGGGTAAAGGCGTCCGCGGTAGAGCCTGCAAAACCCGCAA
>Ga0209726_10004696_pt1 | contig 17218 bp, 15 predicted proteins | sample Subgrocontami54m_FD_187453 | JGI IMG/M metagenome (GOLD analysis project Ga0209726, IMG submission 187453) | Subsurface groundwater microbial communities from S. Glens Falls, New York, USA - GMW46 contaminated, 5.4 m (SPAdes) (version 3) | ecosystem: Environmental > Aquatic > Deep subsurface >... | reverse complement strand
GTCCCGACGCGTCGGGACATGTCCTCCCCGCCCCCCCGCCAGGGCGGGCACGGAGTCCCGCCCTGGCGGCCTATGCTACACAAGCGCATTTTCATGGTTTGTGGTGAGTATGCGAATACTCATGAGGGATTCCGAGCAGGACAGTAACCGATCGAGGTCAGCTTGCAGCGACGTACTCGCTCCCACACTACCCTGTGCCTTTTCGGTGGGCCATTTGCAGGCTGAGCCCTTGAACTCAATTGCACAAAAGAGCGTCGCGTTCCAGCTTGGGGGTGACTACCTGGGTGAGTGAGGAATGCCCGGGAGATGGGGAAGGCAGCCAACGATCTTAAAGACCCTCAATGGAGCCTTCCATTTTTATAGAAACTCGCTGGAGGTCCCCCATCACGGTTTGCCGACCGCCATGGACGGGATGGTCAAAAAGTGGACTCGGCGGGCACACGGCCACTTGTTGAGGGTAGGCCTGCCGTCAGACTGGCTCGAGATGTTGGTGGAGTTAGCCAAAGGTTGGCCGATAGGCAGACGTAGGTGGGTCAGACTACCTGTGGCGCTGGTGCTGGGCCTTTGACGGTTCGGGCGAAGGCCATCGCGGAAATGACCATGATGGCTGCAATTACAACGAATGAGGGCAGGTAGGCGTTAGCGTTGGCCGCGAAGGCGCCAATAAGAGCGCCAGCCAGTATGGGCCCGAGGGCCTCGCCAACATCCCAGATCGTGCCAAAGACACCCAGGGCTGCCCCGTACCCCCCTGCCTTGCTGAGGTCAGTGACCAATGCCGTCGTGGAGGGCGTCACCACGGCCATGCCAAGACCGAATAGGATGCTCTCTACCATCAAAAGCCCGAAGATTCGGGTGAGCGGAACCAGCGGCAGCATGAGGGCGCACAGGAGAAGCCCAGCCAGGATCATTGGCTTGCGACCCAGACGGTCGGAGAGCCGGCCGGTGAGAGGTTTGCCCACCATGGCGGTGAAGAGTTGTCCGCCGAGAATCATGCCTACCTGGGCGTCCGTGAGCCCCGCCACCCGCGTGGCGTAGAGGGGAAGGAACCCGACGAGTGCCCCCACGCCAAGGAACATGGACGCCTCCGCGCTCGATGCAACCAGGATCGCCCGGTTTCCCACCACCTGCGCGATTCCCTGGCGGAAGCGGACCCAACGGCCCTCTGTTGTTGGGGCAGTTGACGCCACCAACCCGGGGCGGCCGACGGGCAGCCTCAGCACCAGGAGGAAGGTCAAAACACCCAGCCCCGCTACGGTCCAGTACACCAACTTGAAATTACTGTCCGTAGCTGTTAGCAAGAAGCCACCGACGAGTGGCGCTACGGCTGTTCCCACCTCGTTGGCCGAGGCAAACCAGCCCAGCCGCTCTCCACGGCCCTCGTCGAAGAGGTCGGCAACGGCGGCGCTAGCTACCGGGCTGAGAATGGCGGTGGCGAAGCCATGAAGGAACCTGAGTGCAAGCAGGGCGTAGACGTTGTTGATGAACACGTAAAGGAGCGGCGGAATAGTATAGAAGGCACCTCCAAGAAGGAGCATACGGCGGCGCCCCAGGATGTCGGAGAGTGCCCCGGCTGGCAGCTTGAAGAACACGCCGGTGATGGTCGAAGCGGCCAGGATAATTCCCAGGATCTCTGGGCCGGCACCCAGGTCTTTTGCAAACTGGGGGAGAACGGGGCTTCGAGCCATCGGTAGCCCATGCGGGCAGTGAGGCCCACGAAGCAGAGCATCGTGAATGGCGTGAGGAACTGGCGGAGCCACTCCGAGCGATGCATCAGCACTCCTCCGGGAGCCTCTTACCCCGTGCCTGCCTGGTGACTGGCTCCTGCTTGTGCCGCCTCGCTCCCTGTCTCTTTGCGGGCGTCACCAGCGGCAGATCCTGCGGTTTAGGAATCCTCATCCTAGTATATGCTTCGGAACAGCCAGAAGCCGGCGGGATCTGCGGTTTAGGGGTCTTCAGCCTTGTCAGGGGGCGACATCTTCAACCTTTCGACTGCTGCGCCGTGCCCGGAGTACGCCCCGATCCGTGGGGGGCCCCTACACGATGCCTCTCCTATATCCGTGATAGCATCTCTTGTCAACCTGAATGGGCGCTCCGCATATCGCTCTGTGCGCCGCAGAGGGGCGAGCACAAGGCCAGCCTTTCCGGGACCCGTGTGGGGCTGCAGACCGGGGCTTGGCAGCAGTATTGGGCCGAGTGCTAGCGGTCCACGGCGGTGCTGCCGGGACAGGAGGTCTACACAGCGAAGTCGACGTTGCGGTGGGTTGCAGGTGTGCGCTGGGCCGGGGTTCCCGGGCCGACCACGAGATTCATTGCCTCAGGCTGTCCGGCGGACCACCAGTCGTGCTGGCTACATAGACAACAATCGAGGATCAGAGCGGCAGCGCGTTGACCATTTCGGTGGATTGTCTGCGTCGCAAGCCCGCCTATGGCACGGCACGTGGAACGAAAGGGAGGAGTGTGCTCCGGTGGACTACCAAAGGGATGGCGATGGAAGCCACGGGGTGCCAAGGCCGCAAAGGAGCGTTCCGGTGCTTCTTCGTGCACACGTGAGGGGTACCCAGTCGTTCCGCACTATGGCGAAGGCCCTGCTCGAAGAACTCGCGGCGGGACAATAGGACAACCCACTCCCCTGGAGCCACGATGCCCGCAGTGCTTGCCCATCACCGTCTCTAAGACGGGGAGACGTGCTTCCTTCCGAGGGTGTCACTTCCTTACTTACCGAATGGTGTGAAGGAGGCTTATCATGGAGCTTCAGGTACTGGAAAGGGAGAACAAATGAGCGTGTCTCTAAACCCGCGGGCTTGCTCGGTGGCACTGCTGCAAGGCCCTTTCCTTAGCCACGCTGACCCCCTGGCTCACGTCCGCCCGGTCAAGGCTTCCCCGGCAGGCCATCTACCCTCCTCAGTTCCACCGGACCTTGGCCCATCCCCAAGGCGCTTGGCCACTCCGCCATGACTTGTGCAAGTTGTGGGTCATGCCTACGACAGACCAATCACTCTGGGCAACCCCAAGTCACCGTCTCATGAACCGCCGGAACCCTTGACCCTCCTTGACCTAACCCAGCACCGGCTCTACCAGCACACCCCGCATCCTGTACACGGCTCGCCCATGCATTGTCAGCAGCTTGCGCTCCATCTTGTCTCTTGGACTCAGCCCCTTGGGAATACGCCGTCGGGGGCACCCCCGCTCCCAATCCCACGACATTCTGAAGCAACGTTCACCCTGTACCCGCGACCCCAGACAGTGACGATAAGGTTGTGCTCTCCTGGGCCCTCGCCCAGTCTGCGCCGCAGATTGCGCATGTGCATCTTGATCAGGTAGCGGGCAGGGGGCACGTCGGTGTCCCATACCGCGTGAGAGATGGCATCGTTCGAGACCAGCCTGCCCCCGGCAGTGACCAGCAGGGACAGTACCTTGAACTGGGCTGGCGAGAGATGCACTGCGCGGTCGTGGACGAAAACTTCTACCGTCTCTGGATTGAGCCTGACTGGCCCGGCCCACATCTCAGCCTGGCCAATAGGGTCGAGCGCAGAACCGTCTTGTCGGGGGGCTCTCGCGGAGGTGTCCATCCGCTCGGCAAGCGACCCGGAAAGGGGCACCAACCCATCGTGGCCGAGGCCCGGGTCATCCTCACGGTCCTCCCCGCCGAGGGCCGATCTCAGCAGGTCCAGCACCTTCACTGCGGCAAGCAGCTTGGCCCTGGCCGTGTCTCTAGGTATCCGTTCATCCGTTCCACTCCCAACCCGACCCACCCCAAAGGGGACTGAGTCAAGGAACTCCTCAAAGGCCTGGAGTGAAGGAATGGAGGATACCAATTCTTCGTTTCTTACCACTGCCATACTGTGCTCCTCTTTTGCTTGAAGCGATCGCGGTAGGCCAGCCGGTGGCGGGAGCCTCACCCGACCCCCGCCACCGTGCCACCTTCACAACCGGCTTCCTCCTCGCAGTCCTAGCTAGTTGGCAACCTGGATGATGCGGCCGGTGATGGTGTAGAAGCCCGGGGACGCGTCGTCCTTGGGCTCGACCAGGATTTTCACATCTGGGTTGGCGTCGCTGGTCACGGGCACAAGAACACCCAACCACGTGTTCTTGTTCAACTGGGACATGTTGCTGGCATTGTCCATACCATCTGCGTCCACGTCTATCCCTGCCGGGGCATTCAACTCCAGGATAAAGTTGGCGTTCTTGCCACTACCGTTGAGCAGGGTTAGGGAGACGATCGCCAGTTGCCCCACCTGGGTCTCCAGGGCTACCGTGAAGGCGGTGCCCTCATCGTTCATAGTGGCAGCAAAGTCGTCTTGGGTGGCCGCGGTGTATGCGACGCTGCTGATGGTCGCATCGGGCGAGTTCTCTGGGGCCTTTGCCAGCACCACGGTCTGGGAGACCACCAGGCCTGCGCTGCCCTGGACCGAGCCGGAGAGCACTGGCCCTACGGCCTGACCGGCTACGGCGGCTACCATCACGCCCGCCAGTCCTATGGTCCACATGGGGACCCCGAACCGGCCCAGGTGGAACTTCTTGCCGAGTAGATTCTTCATGTTGCTCTCCTTCTTTCTTCTTGTCGGGGCATGGCGCGCCATGCCCCTACGGTGTGCTACGCTAGTGCGATACCTGGATGATGCGTCCGGTGATGGTGTAGAAGCCCGGGGCCGCGTCGTCCTTGGGCTCGAGCAGGACGTACAGAGACCCAGCGCTTTGCGTCACCTTGAACAACCACGTGTTCCTGTTTAGCTGTGCCTCAGGAGTGTTGGCTGCGCTGTCGGAGTCAAGCTGGACGTCCACACCCGCGGGAACCGAAAGCTCCAGGATTCCATTGGCGGGCTTCCCGCTACCGTTGGCCAGGGCCAGCACGATAGTCTGGCTGCGGCCCACCTGAGTCTCGATAGCCACGGTGAAGGCGGTGCCCTCATCGTTCACGGTCCCTACGGAGTCTACGGGGCCAGTAACGGTCCCAAAACTGTCAACTGTCTGTGTGCCCACGCTGGGCGCCGCGGAAAGGACTAGAGTCTGCCCCACCACCAGGCCGGCGCTGCCCTGGACGGAGCCGGAGAGCACTGGCCCCACGGCCTGCCCAGCCACCGTCGCCACCAGCACAGCCCCCAAGGCCATGGTCCACACGGGGACCATAAACCGCCCCAGGCGCACCCTCCACCCCACCGCCTTGATAAGCCTCCTACGCATGTTTCCCTCCTGAATCATTACTTCCTGATGTCCAAAGCCCCAAACAGCCCGTGGCTGTAGTTTCCGTTTGCCCTCCTGCCTCCTTTCCCTGGGGACCCAAGCAGCCGAGCGCGCCAGCGGCCTCTGACGTGCCCGTCACGATGAGGTTTGTTTCCGCATCTATACGCCATATAGCCCCGCTCTATACCTGAAGTTTCTAACATAATTCTCATATTGGCGCTAGCTTTTGTCCTCTAGAGAGGTCTTACTGACCGAAATACGGTGCTTTTGTTACGTACTCAGGTTACTGACATTTGTTTTGCAGACCGTCCCCCCGAGACCACGGCTCTGGTCGTTATCAAGGACCACGGACGTCGTTCAGACTCGCTACCAGCTCGTTGCGGTGGGACTGAAAGAACAACGGGACGGGCTGGGCTGGCCCGAAGGTAGAGGTCGTTCACGTGCTACCTGAGGTTCCCTTACGGTGTACCGCACAGGGGGTGGCATGCCTCCGGTAACTTCTTGACCTAACTATGTGACTTTACGGTCTGTTCGGGTTATGACAAGGTAAGACCGGTTCTTGTTCGGTATCCCCCAAGAGTGGTTTGCAGTTGTGGTTGGTGTTCTGGCCTGTCGCAGAGCAAGACCAATGTAGTTTGTCAGAGCCACACCAGTGGTCACAAACGTACTGCACGGCGCACCGTCGGACGGCAGCCAATGGGTACGCGGCGCAAGGCAGTGGCTGGTGGACTGGCAAAAGTGCACATATGGCCTAGCCCCGACACATTGAAACCTGTTTGATCCAGGCCAATGCATTTAGGACCAGTTGCTGGAGCAGACCAAATGAACGAAGACCGAAGGCGATCAGAGTTCTTCTATGAGGGTGTGTTGAATGCGAGCGGTGTTTTGGTCATCCGAATGGACCAAGCCGGGCGCTGCACGGTGATCGCTGACCCAAACCACCAATTTGCGCATAGCGCACCCCAGTTAGCATCCGCTCCAGAAGACGAAACGACGGACTTGGCCGATTGGCGTCCCGTGCTCTCTTTGGCTCGCGAGGTGCTTCAAACCGGAGATCCGGCCCACAGCATCATTCTCACCACTGACGAAGGCGCCAACACTCATACTTTCCTCTGCAACCTGGTGCCGTTAAGAGACAGGGCCGGCGAGTTGCACGAGGTCCAGATCACGTGTTTCGATGTCACGGAGTTGCGACGCACCGAGAAACTCGCGCTTCAGGAGCGACTAGCGGACCAAACGGGAAGACTGGCGAGCGGCATCGCCCACCACTTCAACAACCTTCTAACGATCGTGCTGGGGTACACTGAGCTTGCGCTGGGTGCCTTGCCGGACGACGGCTCAGCCCACCTTTATCTGCACGAGGTCAAGGGCGCGGGAATTCGCGCGGCATCTCTCACCAGCCAACTTCTGTCGTTTGCCAGACGCAGGCGGATTCAACTCAAGGTGATAGATCTTGCAGACGTGACCGCTGGCGCATTCGAGTTGCTGCGCAACCTGGTAGACCCAGGTATCCACTTGTCCTGGAAGGCTAGCCCTGACCTGTGGCCAGTCAGTGCTGATCCAGCCCAAATCAGGCAACTGCTGGTAAATTTGGTGACGAATGCTCGCGATGCCATGCCCAACGGTGGAAAACTGACGATTGATCTCTCCAATGTGACTATCGGGCCTGAGGCCGATACGGAACCCAGGGTCCTTCCGGGGCACTATGTGGTTGTGGCCGTCACAGATGACGGCATCGGGATGACAGATGACATAAAGGCCCATCTGTTCGAACCCTTCTTCACCACCGGGAACATGAGGACCGGATTGGGGCTGGCGGTGTGCCATGGCATCGCCCGACAGAGCGGCGGCCACTTTTCTGTCTCGAGCAAACTCGGAGTGGGTACAACGGTCAAGTTCTTCCTACCGCGGGTGTCGCAGCAGCAGACTCCCGCGGTAGCAACCCACAGCGTCACAAGCCTACAAGGTCAGGAGAGCGTACTTCTTGTCGAGGCCGATCCCTCGTTGAGGGCACTGGTCGCCTACAGCTTGCGGCGGCTGGGCTATACTGTCCTCGAAGCCAGCGATGGGCTCAGAGCACTTGATCTCTTCAGCCAAATAGGCTGCCACATAGACCTCATGTTGGCCGATGTTGACATACCATTCGTCGGCGGCAAGGACTTGGCCCGTCGCGCGCGAACAATGCGCCCCAGTATCAGAGTCCTGTTGATGTCCGGTCACGGTCAAGACGTGGCGAGCAGTGCGAAAGCCCCAGGTGACGATGCCCCCGTTCTGCCCAAGCCCTTTACACAGGCTTCATTGGCAGAAGAGGTCCGAGCGACACTCGACAGTTGAAGTGTGCTTTGCGGGAATGCATGCTTGGAGCGGACAAGCATCAATCTGAGGGGTGTCATGCCACCGGTAGTGGTGAGCTTGTGCCCAAGGCCAACTCGTTGGGAGAGCGGACAAACCGGCCATTGCGCCACTCGCCAGAAGCCACGCTGTGACACAATGGACATTGCAGGCCGAAAGTAGGCTCTCGCTTGCGTCCCTCTAGCGGTCCGCCAAACTCAGTGCCCAACCGGCAGCGAAGGGACCTCTTGGCTACCGCAGCCAGCCTTGGCTTCGGACTGCTATTGGGCGCACGGCTACCGGCGCCCGCATCAGCCTTCGACAGGAACGGGCTAACCGGGACAGTGATGAGCGTGGCCGCGGTGGACGCCGTGAACCCCGGCAAATACGATGTGCAACTTGACGGCAAGAACGACTCTGACACCCTCCAAAAGGTGTTGGACGGCATGCCTCAGACTGGGAAACACTCCCAACGGGTGGGCACTGTCTTCCTCAGCGAGGGCCATTTCTACCTGCGGCGGCAGCTAACACTAAAGGGCGCTGTCAACGTGGTCGGCATGGGTTCCGGCTACACGGGAGGCACCGTACTGGTGCCCATGGAGGGCTGGTCAGACCCGTATGTATTGCACCTGGCTGGGGACATCATGGGCAGACGTATCTGCGACCTGGGCATAGACAACTCTCCCCGCTGGGCCAATCTGGCGGGGGTTACGATGATCAACTTGGACCAGGAGAACCGCCGCGCGGTGCTGGAGCGCCTGTACCTCAAGGGTGACATAGGTCTTCCCGATGGCATTAGACTGAAGGGCCAGCACGTCATGATTCGGGACACGGAGATCCTCGGCTGCGGTAAGGGAATCTGGATAGAGTATCGGCTCAACCAGGCCGCCAATATCCGCACTGCCAGATGCACGTACGGCCTATGTTTCGAGATATCTCGCGACCACACCAACGCGGATTTAGATGATGCCAGCTACAACCTGGTGTGGGGCTTCGAGAACGTGGCCGAGAACGGGGCAAAGGCAGGCATCTACATCAACGGACACGGCAACCAGGTTGACGGATTCTGGGACGAGAATGAACCACTCGGATACGCTTCGGTCCTCGAAAAGGAGGGTTCTGTAGGCAACCGCGTCTCATTCCTCAAGATACCAGGGCACGGATGAAGAGACCACAGCACTTCCGCCTCCCGGGTGTCTTGGTTCTGAGGATGCGGGAAATCACACGAGCCGTCGCGCTGATAGAGTTCGCGACATGCTGAACTGAGCCCAGATCGGAATGCGCCCCGGTATGATTCCGCCGTCAGGAGCAGACCGTCCATTAGGCCCGTGCTGCAAGTCCTGCGGCGCGACGCACGTAGTCAAGTATGGGACCTACAAGAGCGTACAGGTCTACCGGTGCAAGAGGTGTGGGAAGAAGTTCCGTGCTACGGACGCTATGCCGGGGCGTCGAGCGCCCCCGCAGATCGTTGGCGCTGCCCTATCCTTGTTCTATGACTGTGGACAGCCCCTTGGCGAGATACGGCGAAACCTGGAGCGAGACTGTGGTGTCTACCCTTCCACAGCGACCATCTACGAATGGGTCTTGGACTACACCAGACTCGCAAAGCATTACCTCTCCGACCTCCCAGCCACCACGGGCACCACCTGGGTCGCCAGCGAAGTCGTCCTCCTCATGGAAGACCGCCCCTATTCGCTGTGGGACGTCATGGACGCCAGATCGCGCTTCATGCTCGCCTCTTGCCTGTCACCCACCAATACCGCCATAGACCCCGACGCTGCGTTGCGTAAGGCCCTGCTTGTGTCAGGCCAGCCACCCAAGCGGATCATCACGGACCAGATAGGACTTCTTGGCGATGCAATAGGTCGGCTAGACATGAATGGCTCCGGCCGGGTCACCGCCGTCCCACCCCTTGGACGCGCCCATTTGAGCCTGTTCGAGCGATTGCATCAGCCTGTCCTACAGCGTCAGAAGCTCCTTCGCAGGCTTCGACACGCCGATGTGACCACACTCGTCATAGATGGCTATGCCCTCGCGCATAACCACTTCTGGCCCCAATCGGCCCTGGGCGGCCACACACCTGCGATCGCCGCGGGTATCCGGACTAGCTTGCGCGACTGGCAGGACATCGCCCGCCTGGACGTGAGGTTGTGCTCCCACGCTTGGCCCCCAGGCGCCAGCGAAGGGCTTGCCCCAAGAAAGCTCTCTCTCTGGCCGGAACACGGAGTCGTAGCTACACGAGCGGTCAATGACCAGTCGTCCACCTGAAGTGAACGAGTGGATAATACCCTATAGTATCATGGGATTGTGTACCACCATTTCGCTTTGCCCCCCCCCCACACAACACCATAATAGTTCGGGATTTATACTTGTCAGAGCCGCATATTACACACCGCATGCGCAGAACAATAGGGGATGAACCCTACCTACGGTCGGAGCTATCTGGCTATCACGCAGGTCAGCAGAACCTTACTCTAAACAGATCGCGGTAACACAGTGACTTTACAACGTTACATATACATGATACAAAACAGATACTATCGCGATACGCGCCAGAGGGAGGTGTTCTTTGTCTCAACAGACAATTGGTTCCAAGCGCTCTTCCGGCTCTATAGACATGGACATGGAGATAACCCGGCGCACACCCACCGCGATAAACCTCGTGATCTTGCGACACCTGTCCAGCCACCCCGGGTGCTCAAAGACGGACCTCGCCATGTGCGCCTCGCTTAACGGCTTGCAGGCCTCACGCTATGTTGGGTTCCTTGAGGCAACCGAGGTGGTTGTTCGAGAGGGTTCCAAATACGTCATCACGGACAAGGGGCGTGATGCTATGGACTATTTGGACAAGTATTACACCTTGCTCGGAATAACAGTGGGGTCTCCGGGTGGGGCATCCAAAGTAACAGTTGCGTTGCCTCCCGATTACTCCAACTGGCGACACCCGAGGAAACTAGTACCAGCCGCGAGCCCGCGCAGCGCCCCCGACACACGCAACCCCAAGTAGCCGTTAGGCGCATCCTCCGGGACAGTCACGCCACACCAACCACACATCCGGGACGTCCGCCGTCACGACATTCCGGACTTGCCGTTGCACGAACATGAAGCGACGCAGCGCGAGCCCGCTCCAGTTCCGGATACGTTTCGTCGCCACTACCCGTCTCCCCCTGTTGTGTCCCACGGCTAGGCACTAACCTCACAGCCTACGTGCGTGCCGGAGCCAGAATCCCACGGCTATCGCCACAGGCACCCAGATGACCGTTAGCTCGATCTCGAAGTTGCGGATCATGTTGGGATAGGTCGGCCACGCGTTCAGGTAGATGAGGATCATCCGGCTCAGCTCGACGGGGCTGTACAGCAGGACCGCCACCAGGAGCCACTCCAGCACCAACCGGACCCGTTTGCCACGCAGGGCCTTTGGAGGCCAGCGTCTCCCCCGTCTCACCGTCGCCGGCAGCCGCTGCGTGAGCAAACTAGACTTGTCGCCCATTGGACGGCGTCAGCTCAGGGGCTGGGACCCGCGGCGCCCTGAGCGCCGCAGGGCGAATGCGCCGTCGCCTGACCAGGGGCTTGGCTGAGCGCTCCTCGGCTTTCCCATTGCCGTGGGAGGAGGTTGCGCCCTCGATGCCCTGGGGAAGCGTGCATATCTGGGATATTCTCAGGATCAATACCCCGTCACGCTTCTCGGTGGGTGGGTCCATTACCACCCCGTAGTGCGCGACGACCTGCTTCAGGGCGTCCTGGAACGCTACGTTGACCTGCGACACCAGCCTGGCCCCTTCCACCAGGTTTCCCAGGTCAGAGAAGGCCTCGCGGTCATTCGCCTTGCCCTCCTCCACCCGTCTCGCCAGACTATCGGCAGCAGCCCACGTCTTAACGAGGTGCCGTATCACCGTGTAGGGCGACATGTCCAGCCTCTTGGCAAAGGACTTGAACATGTCGTATTCCCTGGTCTCAAGCTTGAACGCTATCTGTTGGTAGGCGGTCCTCATGGCACTTCCCCCAGCCCGGCGGACCGGGCGTTGATCTGCTTACCTACTGCTGTGAAGATTAGCCAGCGTCACCCTCACCCAGACCTCTCCCATCGAGGGAGAGGGGTAACGCAACATCTGCTGTAACGCCCATGCCCCCAGGACCACCGTGGGCGCCGGCCTCATACTCGGCTATCGCTCGTTCGATCTCTTCGGACTCCGGCGAATGTTCAAAGCGCGCCACGCAAACCGCTCCCTGGGACTCCACGGCCCACAGCGCGGCGAACGTAGTCTCTGCCATCAGCATGTACTGAACGCGACCTCGCCCACCATCCCCCGTCGTCACCGGAGCACCTCCACCCATGGCGAGCGGCCTACGTCCGTCCCCACTCCTCTTATCGGAACATTGCCGTGAAGCTTCGTTAGCGGCTTCATATCACGCGCCTCCTCTCATTTCCTGAGAGTGCTCTCGGGGCACGCCGCCCGAGCGCGGTGCCTTTCCTTGTCCGCGTGCCCTATACCTGCCCGCCAGGCCAAACCCCGCAGCCAACACTATCGTCGCCCCCATGGCGGCAAGAGCCAACGCAGGTCCAGCCGGCACGCCACTCCCCGCCCTCAGGGCCGCCGTCGGCGTTGGCAAGGCCAGCGCCGTAGGAGTGATCTGAGGCGCTGGCGAACGGACCACGACTGCGAGCGCGGTGGCTACCGGCGTCACCTCAGCCAGGAGCGAGACCAGGGGAGAGGCGGTTGGGGGTGCAGGAGCGGACGTTGGCGTAGCCGTGGGTGCCGGCGTCAGAGTAGACGTGGGTAGCGGCGCCGGCCCAGACGTCGGACTTGGCTTGGGCGTGGGAGTCCCCGTCGGCGCCGGCGTGGCCGTGGGCTGCGGCGTCAGCGTCGGACTAGGCGTGGACGTCGGAGTCGGTTTGGGTGTAGGACTCGGCGTGGGCGACGGTGTGCGTGTGGGCGTCGGCGTAGGCGCCAGCGAGCCGACGAGGTCCAACTTAGCTACCGCGCCATACTGGAAGGTGACGCTCGTAGACAGGACACCTGCTACATACAGTTGCAGGATGTCTCCGGCAACGCCCCCTTCTTTGCCCGGCGTATCCGGGTCGTCGGCAGGCGCCTTGAACTGGGGATACCACCCGTATCTAGCCGAAGAGTCGGTAACCGTGGATGCAAACTCCGTACCGGCAATCCTTGCCGACACGACGGTCTCCGCCGGCGCTGCACTGCTGCCCAGAGTAACCCTCCCATAGAGCTGGTGCGGCTTTGGGGCGGCGGCGGCGACCGGCAGTGCTCCTGCTACACCGAGGGACACGAAGGCGAGCATGACCACTACCGCTCCCGCAGCTCGACGCCCGATATGCTTCCGCAAGGCTGCTCCTCTGCGCCCTCTCTCCCTGCCTCTCCCCGACACGGGGAGAGGAGTTCCCTTCCCCTTCAACTTCCCCTTCCCGCTTCGGGCCTGCCCTCGAGCGAAGCGAAGGGAAGGGGCCAGGGGTTAGGTCGGGATGGCCCTAGGGGAGGGCGCTGGACCAGCACCCTCCCCTAGGGGCGAGAACACTCGACCGAATCTATCGGTTGATGTCTACAGGTGCCTTCGATGTGCGTAGAAGGCGAAACCCAACGAGCAAAACCAACGCTGTCCCAAGAAGCGCAATCACCAGCACAGAGCTGGACGGGACGCTACCCCCTGTTGGCAGTGCCGCAGTAGGTGTGGGTGTCCCAGCCGCCTGACCGACAGGGGCAAGTACCACAATAGCGAATAGAGAGAGGTGTCGCACTCGTGCTCGAACGACCTTCTCGACCAGGTCAACGTCCGCAGCCAACTGTACCCAGATCTTCATGTCCGGGTCGTAGCGGTAAAGCTCGGCGTTGTTGGGGTTGCTGCCGATGGCGTCAATGTCCGCCTGGCTGAGGGGCACAGCTATGGTTATCGCGCTAGCCAGCGAAGTCGGCCCGAGAGGAGCCCCATTAGCATCAAAGAGCGTGATCTCTACCGCTTTCCTCAACTGGCCCATGCTTGCCGGTGGCACCTGGGCGGCAGGCATGGTGCGCGCCCTCATTTGGACAACAGCAGGGAAGGCCCCTGGCGGGACCACAATAGTGGTCTTGTCTTCCAGTTCCACTGTAGTCTCTTTGATTGGGTTGACGATTGCCCATGCTGTCCCCACGACCGTAGCTACGGGTGTGACTTCAACTTGCGGCACGGCCGTCGCTGTCGGCGCAGGCACTGGAGTGGGTGCCGGCGTCACTGGAGCAACATACACCGGCGCCGTCGTTGGCACGGGCGTATTTGCGGCCGGGACTGGCGTATTGGTCGCCGGGACCGGCGTATTTGTCGCGGGCACCGGTGTGTTCGTTGCCGGCACTGGCGTATTGGTCGCCGGAACAGGCGTGTTAGTTGCCGGGACAGGTGTGTTCGTCGGTGGCACCGGCGTGTTGGTCGCCGGAACGGGTGTATTCGTGGGCGGCACCGGTGTCGCCGTCGGAATCGTCGCCGTCAGGTTGAGCTGCGTGGTGTCGCCGCTATGCCAGATCGCCGTCTGCGGAGCAAGCGCGCCGTTTACGTAGAAGCTTATCGTCGCTCCGTCGGTTATGTTCCCCTGCACCACCAGCTTCTTGCCCAGAGCATCGGCGCTTCCATACTGGCCTGCTTGCTCGGTCACGATGGGATTACCTTGAACCCCGGTGCTCACGCCCTGCCCCCGGGCCTCCACCGTAGAGCCGACAGGGGCCGCGCTACCGTTTATGGTCAGCGTGCCATAGAAGGCGTGGGGCACGGGAGGAAACTGCGCATACACCGTGGCCACGAACGTCATGAAGAACGAGACTACACTTATCAGGGCTAGCGATTTGAGTTTCATGGCTCATCTTCCCCGGGGGGCCCCCCGACAGGTCGGGGGCCCCCCCATTCTCTTTGTACCTAGTTCAGGGTCATTGGGGTGAAGGCAAACCCGCCCAGGGTTGTCCCGGCAGGCGCGTTCACCATGAATACCCAGTACCCCTTGGTCGGCTCCATCGTGGGGTCTGAGCTGCCATCCCGCACGCAGACCCACGGGGTCTGGCCGCCCATGGATGGGCTGACTACCTGGCTGTAGCCCGTAAGGTCACCAGGGACCTTGTAGGCGGTGGTCAGAGCAGTCTTGGCCGACATGGAGTCCACGCTGGCCAACCCGACCAGGTTCCAGCCCGCGTAGAGTTGCCTGGATGGCACCGAGACGTTGGGACTGTACAGGATGGGCGCTGTGTCCGCCTGGGCCATGCGCACATAGATAGCATCGCCCGGTGTGAGCACGTAGCTGCTGGTCAACGCGACCCATGCCTGCGTCTGAGCGTCGAAGCGGTAGGCCGGAGTGGAGGCATCTATTGCCAGCCCATCGCCCAGGGCGACATACTCGCCCCAGGTATCAGCCGCGGGGTCCAACGCCACCGGTGTTGACATGATGTTCCAGCCGGCGTTCAGGTGCACCGAGGCATACCCGTAGTAGGCTATGTTGTGGCTCACCGCCGTCTGGAACTGCCTGGTCAGCCACGGCTGGTAGGTCACCGTGCCGCTGATCGTCCCACCCGTGCCGCCCGGGTTGCTGGTGGACTGCTTGGGGCCGCTGATGTTGCCCCACCAGTTCTTGGCCGCGTTGGCCGTCCCGCCGGTCACTACCTGTAGTCCGGCGGTGCTGCTGCTGGTGACGTCGTTGAGCTGGATGGTAGCACCCGTTACGGCGGCCAGGAGTTTGATCCCCACCTGGTTGCCGGAGATGGTGTTCTTCTCGATGGTTATGACACCACCGGCTTCCACCGCATCCACCTGGATACCGACGACGCTCCCCGCGACACCTTGGAAGGTGTTGTTGCGGATGGTGAAGATATCGCCGGCCTTGACGTTGACGATCCTGACGCCGAAGTCGGTGTAGTCGGTGATGGTCAGCCCCTCGACGGTCACCACCGTGTTCGGAACGTTGATGGTCAGGCCGCCCTTGATGGTCGTCCCCGCGCCGCCCGAGATGGTTATTGACTGGGTGATGGTGGTGTTGCCGCTATAGGACGTGCCCGCGTCCAGTTGCAGGGTGCCGCCAGCGGGCGTCTCTGCGATCTTCTCCGCTACGGCGGGCAGCACCGTGGTGAAGCTCCAGGAGTAGGCTGCCGCCAGTGCATTGCCCAGGCTGTCCTTGACCGCCGTGCTCAGGGTGGCGGTGTAGGTCTTGCCCTTTTCCAGGGCGGCAGTCGGAGTGAACGTAGCCACCCGCGTGGTCGCGTTGTAGGACACCGTGCCCGCCACGACGCTTCCAGTCACCGTGAAGCTGCTGGTAGCTATCGTGGATGCATCCATGTCCTCGCTGAAGGTGGCGGTCACCACGCTGCTCTGCGCCACATCCGTAGCCCCGTTAGCCGGGGACACGCTCTGTACGGTCGGCGCGGTGGTGTCGCGAACGATGGTCGCCTCGGCCGAGATGCTGGCTACCGTGGCCGTGATGCTGTTGTTGCCTGACACCAGGGTGGCCACGACGCTCCAAGTGGTAGTCGTCGGGCCGCTGACCGTGCCAAAGGTGGTCCCCGTGGTGCTGCTCATGACCACCGTGGCGTTGGCTGTCCTGGTGCCGGTGAGGGTCTGTGTCGCCACGCTGGTTGGGCTGGTAACTGCGTTGATGGTCACCGACGGCGTGAGGAAGACCGTGATGCTCGCCGTAGCGGTGTTGCTGGCGGCGTCGGTAGCCGTGGCCGTCAGGCTGTTCGACCCCTGGCCCAGGGTAACCTGGCTGCTCCAGGTGGTCGTAGTGGGATAGCTGACGGCGCCGAAGGTGGCCGTCGCGCTGGTGAGGGCTACCGTAGCCCCCGCCTCCATGGCGCCGGTCAGTGTCTGGACCGAGACCTCGGTCGGGGTGGTGACCGCGTTAATGATCACCGTGGGGGCCGCCGTGTCCTTGGTCCGGCTCAGGGCGGCGGAGGATGCGCTCATGTTGCCGGCAGCATCCGTCGCTTTGGCCGCGATGGAAACGGCGCCCTCGGCCAGGCTGTTGACATTGACGTTGATAGTGAATGATCCGCTCGTCGCCGTGCCCGTGCCGATCGCCGTAGCGGACGCGCCGTCCGTGATGGTCACGGCGACGGTCGAGCCTGCTTCAGCCGTGCCGGTCACCGTGTAGGCCGCCTTGTTGGCGCTATTGATGTAGCTAGCCGCTGACAGCCCGGTGGGGGCACCCGGCGCCACCGTGTCCTTGGTGGCCGTGGCCGTGCCGGCAGTGCCGGCGTTGCCCGAAGCGTCCGTGAGAGTCACCGAGGCGGTAAGGGTGCCATCGCCCAGGCCGCTCACGTCGAGGCCGGTGATGCTGATGGCCCCGCCCGCGCTGACTGTGCCGGTGCCGGCGACTGCCGTGCCGCCGCCGCCGCTGCTGATGCTGTAGCTGAGGCTGGCGCTGGCCTCACCGGTGCCGGTGAGGGAAACAGAGGTCTTGTTGGCTGCGTTGATGGGACTGGTGAGGGTAAGCGTAGGCGCAGCCGGGCCCGTGGCATCCTTGGTGGCCGTGGCCGTGCCGGCCGTGCTGGCGTTGCCCGCGGCATCCGACACAGTCACCGAGGCGGTGAGGGTGCCGTCGCCGAGGCCGCTTACGTTGATGCCGGTCACGCTGATAGCCCCACCCGCGCTGACCGTGCCGGTGCCGGTAACCGCCGTCCCGCCCCCGCTACTGGTTATGCTGTAGCTCAGGCTGGCACTGGCATCGCCGGTGCCGGTGATG